>ERZ724515.15-NODE-15-length-39763-cov-8.799562_pt1 | contig 39763 bp, 38 predicted proteins | sample MGYA00376048_ERZ724515 | MGnify/ENA primary metagenome ERZ724515 (study PRJEB28724, sample SAMN07190885) | wastewater metagenome | isolation source: influent of sewage treatment plant in Hong Hong | place: Hong Kong | collected 2016-03-17 ... | reverse complement strand
TATTATAATAATAGTATTTACTAAACTTGCTGTTTATAATTTATATTTATATAAAAATAAAGTAGAAGAATCTTACTATGAAAATAATATTATTTCACAAAAAATAGCTTATGATTCTAGTATTGATAAGTTTAGCTTACTTGCAAAATATATTTTTGATAAAGAAATAAATCAAAAAGAGATTTTAGAATTATTTAAAAAAGCAACTACTAGCGAAAATGAAAAAGATAGAATTTATTATAAAGCTTTATTTTATAGAAATCTGAATCCACTCTTTGAATATGTAAAAAAAGATGGTATTAGACAACTACACTTTGAAACACCAGACAACAAAAGTTTTTTAAGATTTCATAACCCTTCAAAATTTAGTGATGATTTATCAAAAGCAAAACCTAGCATTAAATATGTAAATGAAACAAAAAAATCTATATCAGTATTTGAAACAGGTAGAACATTATCAGGTTTTAGAAATGTTTTTCCTATATTTTATAATAATGAATATTTAGGTGCAGTTGAAATTAGCTTAACATTAAAATACATGGTAGATTCATTAGAAAAATTAGACAATAGAAAAGAGTATCATTTTATTTTAAATAAACAATTAATTCAATCAAAAATTTTTGAATATCAAAAGTATCTTTATACTGATTCAACAATAAGTAGTGATTTTGTAGAAGAAGATGCAACAGGAATGCTACCAGATTCACCTAGAACTTCATCAGATTTAGTCAAAGAGATAAATAAAAAAATTTCTAATGAAAATCATATACAAGAATCATTAAAAAATAAAGAGTATAGTTCTCATATTGTAGAAGTAAACAATCAAAAGTATGATGTTGTATTTTTACCTTTAATTGGAATGAATGATGTTCTAGAAGGTTATATTATCTCTTATTCTAAAGCAGAGAGTATTCCTGTTTTTATTCTATTTTTTCCTTATTTGACCTCAATAATTATAAGTGCATCTATTTTAATACTACTTTTATTAACAGTTATCAAAAATAAAACTGAAGAATTAACCATGGAAAAAGATTGGTTGAACCAAATAAATGATTCTTTATATGAAGGATTATATGTAACTGATGAAAGTTCTAATATTGTATATATAAATCCAATAGCATGTGAAATATTAGGATATAAGAAAAATGAAATGATTGGAAAAAATGGTCATTATTTATTTCATTATCATGATAAAAATGACCATATTAAAACAGAAAATTGTATCATTTTAAAAGAGATAAATAATATTGGTAGATTTCATAGTGAAAATGAGTATTTTAAATTAAAAAATGAAAAATTAATACCTGTTGAAATTTTTGCTCAGAAATTAGTAAATGATAAAAAGAACTATGTAGTTACTACTTTTAGAGATTTAAGTCTTAAAAAAGAGTTAGAAAGTAAACAATATATGTTAAATATTGCCCTAAATTCTTGTTCTGATTCTATAGTAATAACAGATAAAAATGCTTGTGTAATATGGGCAAATCCAGCTTTTGAGAAATTAACTGGATATAAACTTAATGAAGTTGAAGGCAAAAATCCTCGTGAATTTACAAAATCAGGAATGCAAAGTGCTGAATTTTATGAAAACATGAGAGATACAATCTTAAATAAACAACCTTGGAAAGGTGAATTAGTAAATAAGAAAAGAGATCAAACTCTATATAATGAAGAGCTAAGTATCACACCTATTTTAGATTTTAGAGGGAATATTGAATATTTTATTGCTATAAAACAAGATATTACTGAGAAAAAAAATAAAGAAAAAGAAGTTGAGTATTTTGCTAATTATGACTTTTTGACTAATTTACCAAATAGAAGAATGTTTGATGCACATTTTAGAAAAGTTTTAGATTCATTAGAAAATAATCAAAAATATTTAGCACTACTATTTTTAGATTTAGATAAGTTTAAATTATTAAATGACTCTAAAGGTCATGATTATGGGGATTTATTATTGAAAGAGTTTTCTAGCAGACTTAAAAAATCAATTAGAAATATAGATTTTGTAGCAAGGCTGGGAGGAGATGAATTTGTAATCATTTTAGATAATTTACCAAATGATATAGTAAATGCAAAAAATATATGTGAGAAAATATCCTCAAAAATAGTAGAAAACACTAGAGAGAAATTTATTTTAGATGATTATGAATACAATACTTCCACAAGTATTGGTGTTTATATTTTTAATGATTTCAATGAACCTATGGATAATATCATCAAAAAATCTGATGAGGCACTATATGATGCTAAAAATGGTGGAAGAGACAGATATTCTATCTTTTTTAATTCATAAATACAGTTTTATAAAACTATATTTTTTAGATTTAGATTAAATTGATTTCCATTTTCTAGTGTATCAATATTTATAGAAATTTTATTTTTATCACAAAACTCTTTAACCATAGCAAGACCTAATCCAAAGCCATCTTTTGAAGAATTTTCTTGAAAATATTTATCAAAAATTATAAAAAGATTTTTTGTATCTATTCTTTCTCCCGTATTAAAAATAGAAAATATATTCTCTTTAAAAGTGATTTTTACTATAGGATTTTCTTTGATATTATGTTTTATAGCATTTGAGATTAAGTTATCAATAGTTTTTTCAAAGCCATTTAAATCTGTAAAAATTTTTGTATTTGGTATATCAAGAATAATTTTTGTCTCTTTTTTTATATCATCAAATTTTTCAACACAATCTTTTACTAAATCCTGAAGATAAAACTCTTGTTTATCTATCTTATCTATCTCTTTTTTAATGTTATATTCCATATTTTCATATAGTTTTAAAAGATTATTACTAGCTTGTTTTATTCGCTCAAGTCTCTTTAAACTCTTTTCATCTATTATAGTTTTTTCCAAAAGCTGTGTATTCATTTTTATAGTTGAAACAGGAATATTTAACTCATGAATTGTTTCTTTAATACTCTGTTCCAACTTTTCATCACTTTTAAATAATGGCTTTAAAATAGAAATTGAAAAACTTAGGAAAATGATTAATCCCAAAACTAGTAAAGGTATAACAATGTATACAAAGTTTTCCTGATTTAGTCCAAATAAAGAGATAAAAAAGTAGTTTACATACAAAACAATAATGATAGAAAAAGTAAAAACTACAGAAATAGAGATTAAGAAATCTCTTTTTTTAGAATTCAATTTTATATCCTATACCTTTTACATTTATGATAGAATCTTTACCCAAAAACTTTTTAATTTGATTAATATAAACTCTAATTGAACCTTCACTATACTCTTCATTTATTGCCCAAAGTTTTGAAATAATCATCTCTTTAGTTACAATTTCTCCTCTATTTTCAATAAATAATTCTATCAATTCTAATACTTTAACTGGTAAATGTAAATCTTCATCCTTTTCATAAACTCTCTTACTTAAAGCATTAAAAGTAAGACTATCAGATAGTTTGATAATATCAAATCGTTTTTTATTTCGCTTTAAAAGTGCCTTTATTCTTAAAAACAATTCATCTAAATCAGCTGGTTTTTTCAAATAATCATCACAACCATTTAAAAAAGCTTGTTGTAAAGTACTTTTATCTTTGTATGAAGTCAAAAAAATAGATGGAGTATTATCTCCTGAAGTTCGTAGTTGCTCAAGAAGTTCTAATCCATTTATTTTTGGAACATTAATATCAAAGATATATAAATCATAATTTTTTTTAAAATTTAATTCTAAACACTCTTCCCCATCTTTTGCAATATCAACTTGAAATCCTTCATCAATCAAAAAATCCTCAAGAGTTGAAGCAAAAAGATTATCATCTTCTAAAACCAAAATTTTATACAAAATTATCCTTTTTATTTTTTAATGATTATGGTCATTAACTTTAAAATCATCATAAGGATCTAAATGAATATTAATAATCCAATCTCTATTTCTATCTAACTTTTTTATTTTATTTTCAATAGAATCACTAGCTTTATGTGCTTCCATAAGAGTAATTAAGCAATTAAAAACCAAGTGAACTTCAACAAAAGTTTGATTTGCAGCTTCTCTTGTTTTTAGCAAATGATAGGCATTTACTTTTTCATTTTGAGTAATGATTTCTTTTATCTTTAAAACTATATCTTCATCAACAGCTCTATCTAACAAAACTAAAATACCATCATGAATAAGTTCATAAGCAGAATAGATGATATAAATAGCAATACCACCACCAACAAATACATCGATGATTTCATATCCTGTAAAAGTTACAAGTAAAAGAGAAGTTAAAACAGCAAGATTACTAAATACATCTGTTTTATAGTGTAAAGCATCTGCTTTTATAACCATAGAATTTGTTTTTTTTGCAATGTAATTTAAATAAATTACTAGAGACATTGTGATTATTAAAGATATAATCATCACATAAATAGATACTTGAAGATATTGAGAGACTTCTGCATTTATGTATTTTTTTACAGCTTGATAAAGTAAAAAAAGTCCTGAAATAGTAATAATTGTTCCCTCAATTACAGAAGCTAATGCTTCAATTTTTCCTCTTCCGTAATTAAAAGTTTTATCAGCTGGTTTTTCAGAGTTAGAAATAGCAAAATAGTTAAAAATAGATACAAACATATCTAAAACAGAATCAACAGCAGATGCTAAAACAGCAACTGAACCACTTGAAATTCCCACGATAAGTTTGATCAGAGTAAGTACCGCTGCAACACTAGATGAAACAACGGTAGCTTTCTTTTGAGAAGTCATTATTTGTTTTCTACAAACTCTTTAATTCTTCTGATTCCCTCTTGAATTGTTGCTAAATCAGTAGCAAAAGAGAATCTAACATAACCTTCTGTTCCAAATGCAAGACCTGGAACTAAAGCAACTCCAGTTTGCTCTAATAATTCAGAACAAAATTTCATAGAATCATTTGTTACTTCTTGAATATTTATGAAAAGATAAAATGCTCCATCTGGATCAATAGTTGATAAACCTTTTATTTCATTAAATGATTTAACTGCAATATTTTTTCTTTTTTCAAATTCAACTCTCATCATTTCAATAGCTTCATCAGCATCACCTTCAAGTGCAGGAATAGCAGCATATTGAGTCATAGTATTGATGTTTGAAGTTACTTGACCTTGAAGTTTTGTTAAAGTTTTAGCAAGTTTTGCATCAGGAGTTGCAATATATCCAAATCTCCATCCAGTCATAGCAACAGCTTTACTTAAACCATTGATTGTAACTGTTCTATTGAACATATCTTCAGATACTTGTGCTGCAGCTGTAAATTTTTTACCGTTGTACATTATTTTTTCGTACATTTCGTCTGATAATACGATAATATCAGTACCTTTTAAAACTTCACCTAGTGCTAATAACTCTTCTTTAGAGTATACAGAACCAGTTGGATTTGAAGGAGTATTTAAAAGTAAAATTCTTGTTTTTGGTGTAATTGCAGCTTTTAATTGCTCAGGTGTAATTTTGAAATCTGTTGAATCATCAGTTTCAATAAATACTGGAACACCATCTGAGTATTTAACTTGCTCTGGATATGTTACCCAATAAGGTGCTGGAATAATTACTTCATCACCATTTTCAATCAATACTTGGAATAAGTTAAATAATGAGTGTTTTGCACCGTTACTAATTACGATACCATCTAGTTTATATTCTAAACCATGATCTTTTTTTAGTTTATTAATAATTGCTTGTTTGGTAGCGATAATACCTTCTACTGCTGTATATTTAGTATGTCCATCATTGATGGCTTTAATAGCAGCTTGTTTAATAATTTCAGGAGTATCGAAATCAGGTTCTCCTGCACTAAAACTTAGTATATCTTTACCTTGAGCTTTAAGCTCTCTACCTAAGGCAGTGATTGCCATAGTAACTGATGGAGAAAGGTTTTCCATTCTGTTTGCAATTTTCATTAGCATTTCCTCAATAGAATTAACATTATATTTTTGATATAATAGTGGCGGATTTTACCAAATAATTACTTAAGGAAAAGTTTGAGTTTTCAAATTGAAATAAATCAAAAACTAGTAACTGTTAAATTAGAAAAAAGAAGGAATATTAAACATATCTATCTTAGGGTTTTAAGCCCCGATTTGATTCAAATAAAATCTAATATTTATTATACGATATATGATGCAAAAGATTTAATAGAAAAAAAAATATCGTGGATAGAAAGTTCTATTTCTAAATTAGCACAAAATAGTATTTTGGAAGATGAGTTTTTATATCTAGGTGTTAGAAAAAAATTAGAAGATTATAAAATTAAAAATCTTGATGCTTTTTATAAAAAAGAGATACAAAAAATCTTACCTCTAAAACTAGAAGAATACTCAAAAAAAATGAATCTAATTCCTACTTCTATAAGTTATAGAAAAAATAAAAGAACATGGGGTTCGTGTAATTATAAAAATGGTTTAAATTTTAATATTTTACTTATGAAATTTCCGATTGAACTTATGGAATATGTGATAATTCACGAATTAGCTCACATTAAACATAAAAATCATTCAAAGAGTTTTTGGGATTTAGTAGAGGTTTATTGTCCAGATTATAAAAAAAGAGAAAAAATATTTAAGAATTTTTTATAATTTCTCTTATTTTTTCAAATTTTTTGAATATATATTCATTTTTTGCCCTATTTTCGAAAATTCCATAAGAACGCTCGGTGTATAGTAAAAATGGTTCTTTTTCTTCCTCTTTTTTTTCAATAACATTTGTTATAAAGAATCCAATATCTTCAACATTTGCAATTTTAAACTTTTTTAATAATGATTTTATATCTGCTTTGTTATACTCAAACTCCATTTTATAAACAGGATGAGTTAATACAAAATATAAAGTTTGATTTTTTATATAAGCAAACTTTACCCCTTTTTTTAATTTCAAAGGTAGAACTTCAATAAACTTTTGAATTAGAAAAGATGTGTTAATTCTACTGAATTCAGGATTATTTTTAAGATGACTAAGTATTTCATTAATTTTTTTCATACGCTAATTATAGCAAGTTTTATATTATCATTTAGTGGTTGTGGTTATAAAGGACCACCTGTATATGTTAATGATGTTAAATCAGAACAAAATAGTAAAGAAGTTACAAAATAATGATTTACGATTATGTGATAATAGGTACGGGAATTGCTGGACTTAACGCAGCAAGATTAATTCCAAAAAATAAAAGAGTTTTAATTTTATGTAAAATGTCTACATGGAATTGTAATACTTTTTGGGCGCAAGGTGGAATTGCTAGTGCAGTTGATGAATCAGATATTCCTGTTCATATACAAGATACTTTAACAGCAGGTGTAAATTATAATGATAAAACAGCTGTTCAATTATTAAGTAAGAAATCAATTTCTACTATAAAAAATCTAATAGATGCTGGAATGAAATTTGATTTAAATGATAATGGTGAATTGGCTTATACAAAAGAAGCAGCCCATAGTAGAAATAGAATTTTACATGCAGATGGTGATGCAACAGGAAGAATGATTCACATATTTTTATTAGAACATTGCCAACACGAAATAGTAACTCAAGCTGTGGTTTGTGACTTACTAATCAAAGATGATATTTGTTATGGTGTTCAATATTTTACAAATGAAACAAATCAAAAAGTAGTTTATGCACATAATACAATAATTGCAAGTGGTGGAGTTGGTTCAATATACAGATACCACACAAACTCAACAGCAAATGCTGGAGAAGTTCAAGGAATAATTGCTGAAAAAAATCTTCCACTAAAAGATATGGAAATGATGCAATTTCATCCAACAGTTATAAGAGGAACTTCATTTGCACGAAAACCTCTTTTAAGTGAAGCTTTAAGAGGTGAAGGTGCTTATATTGTTGATGATAATGGATATAGATTTTTATTTGATTATCACAAAGATGGAGAATTAGCTCCAAGAGATGTAGTAAGTCGTTCTATTTTTGATTACAATAAAAAAACTGGCTTAAATGTATATCTATCTTTTGAAACATTTGAGAAAAAAGCTTTCAAAAAAAGATTCCCAAATATTTATGCAAATCTAAAAGAATTGGGTTATGATTTACCATTTGAAAGAGTTCCTGTAAGCCCTGCATTTCACTACTCTATGGGAGGAGTTGAAACTACACTTGACGCAAAAGTAAAAGGTATGAAAAACTTATATGCTATTGGAGAAGTCGCTTGTACAGGTGTTCATGGTGCAAATAGATTAGCTTCAAATTCACTTCTTGAAGGATTAGTTTTTTCTCAGATTGCAGTTGAAGATTCTTTAAAAAATAATTTCAAAATTACTAAAGAGAGTTACGACAAACCAATAATAAACTATATAAGAAATCAAGAAATTGATAAAGATATAAAAGATGATTTAAGAGAGATGATGTGGACAAATGCTTCTATTGTAAGAAACACTAAAAGCCTTGAAATGACTTTAGAAAAAATAGAAGGTTATTTAAAACTAAATGTTGGAAGACTTCTTTTCTTAAGATTATTAACAGCAAAAGCTATTTTAAAATCTGCATTACAAAGAAAAGAGTCTTTAGGTGCTCATTATCTTGAAAATAACTAAGTTATTTTAACTCTTGCCAAGAATTTCCAAAACATAAAGATACCTTTAATGGTATCTTTAAAGCATATATATTTTCCATTATTTGTTTCAAATCTTTTGCTATTTCTTCTAACTTATCTTCTTTGATTTCAAATATTAGTTCATCATGTATTTGTAAAAGTAACTTTATATTATCATCATTTTTATATTTTTTATAAATTTCAACCATTGATAATTTGATTAAATCAGCTGCACTTCCTTGAAATAAAGTATTAACAGCTTCCCTTAAATATCCAGCTTTTAACATAGCATTTGCAGATTCAAAATCAAATAATCTTTTTCTATTTAATAGTGTTTTAACATAACCATTTTCTAAAGCAAAATCCTCAATAGATTTTAAATAATTTTTTACACTTTTAAATGCTTCAAAATAAGATTCTATATATACTTTTGCTTCTTTTGGTGGAATTCCTAGCGTATCACCAAGTTTTTTACTACCCATTCCATAAAGTAATCCAAAGTTTATTGATTTTGCAATATTTCTTTTCTCTTTTGCTTCATTTTCACCAAAAATTTTAACTGCTGTTTGGTAGTGAATATCTAAATCATTTTTAAATGCCTCAACTAAAGCCTCATCACAACTAAAATGAGCCAACAATCTTAATTCTATTTGAGAATAATCTATTCCTACAAGTTTATATCCATCTTTTGGAATAAATGCTTCTCTTATTCTTGCACCAGCTTCACTTCTTACTGGTATATTTTGTAAATTTGGATTTTTTGAACTTAATCTTCCTGTTGCTGTTCCTGTATGTAAAAATGAAGTGTGAATTCTATTAACACTATTTTTCAACCCCAATTCTAAAAGAGGCTCAATATAAGTTGATTGAAGTTTATAAGCTTCCCTAAATTTTAATAATAATGGTATAACAGGATGTGCATCTACTAAACCATTTAAAACCGCTTCATCTGTACTATAACCTGTTTTTGTCTTTTTAGCTGTTGGTAATCCCAAAGTTTCAAATAAAACTACACCTAATTGTTTTGGAGAATTAATATTAAATTCAATTCCTGTTACTTCATATATTTGTAAAGTTAATTCTTGAATATACTTGTTATTTGTCTCTTTTAACTCTTTTAATAAATTCACATCAACTTTAATTCCATTATTTTCCATATTTGCTAATACATAAATAAAATCAAACTCCATATCAAAAGCAAGTTTTAGTAACTCTTCATTTTGTGTTTCTTTAAATATTTCTAATTGTTTATTAAAAAGTTTTAAAGTCATTAAGGCATCTTCAGCTGCATATTCACAAGCTTTATAAACATCCACATTTGAGAAATTTTCACCTTTTTTAACTACATCTTTAAAAGCTATCATTTGATGATCAAAATATTTTTCTACTTGATAATCAAGCCCTACTTTTTCATTTGTATCTAATAGCCATGATAAAATCATAGTATCTGCATAAAGTTTTAACTCTATATCAAAATTTTGTCTGATAATTTCATAATCATATTTAAAATTTTGTAATACTAATTTGTGTCTATTTAATTGAGTTATTGCTTGAATTGCTGCATTTTTTGATATTTGTTCTGGAACTCCTAAATATGAATGAGCTATAGGAACATAATAAGCAATATTTTCTTCATAAGCAAATGAAAATCCAACAATTTGCGCTTTTGAAGTATCAATATCTGTAGTTTCTGTATCAAAAGAGACTATTGCATCTCTTGGAATTGTATTTATAACAAATGACAATTTACTTTCATCATTTAATAAAACAAATTCCATTTTATCGCTTTTTTCTTTTTCTACTGGAATTTGAGTTTTAAAACTCATACCATTTTTATTGACTCTATCCAAAACTTTTGACATATCATATTTGTGTAGAATATCACTAATTTTTAAAATTGGGTTTTCTATTGGTAAGACAAACTCTTCTAAATTATCAATCACATGGCAATCTTTTGCTAAGGTTACCAACTGTTTTGATACAAATGCCATCTCTTTGCCATCTTCTAAAAGCTGTATAGTTCTTTTTTTATCTATATTTTCAAGATTTGCATAAATATTTTCTAAAGTTCCAAATTGTTGAATCAAAGCTTCAGCTGTTTTTGCACCTATTCCTTTAACTCCTGGTATATTATCAGCACTATCACCTAAAAGTGATTGATAATCTGTAAATTGTGATGGATGAACTCCATATTTCTCAAAACATTTTGCTTCATTTATAACTACCCTTTTTGTTGGGTCAAACAGATAAATAGTATCATCTTCAATTAATTGATATAAATCTTTATCATGTGATACGATTCGAACTTCTAAACCCTTTAATTTTGCATCATGAGCTATTGAAGCAACTATATCATCTGCTTCAAAACCAGTTCTAATTGCGGTTTTAAATCCCATTTGCTCAATCCATGAAATTGCTATTGGAAGTTGTTTTAATAAATCTTCTGGAACATCTGGTCTATGGGCTTTATATCCATCATAAAGTTCATTTCTAAAAGTGTCTCCTTTTGCATCTAATGCAAAAACAATATAATCTGTTTGAAAATCTTTTCCAATATTTGATATAAAATTTATAAATCCTGTCAATAATCCTGTTGGAAAACCATCTTTTGATTTTAGTGGTGGAAGTGCAAAATAACTTCTAAATAAAAAACCAAATGTATCAATAACTGTAATTGTTTTTTTCATAAATTCTCTTTTCATATGCTTGTTTAAAGATTTTATATTATAATAATGTCACTAAAAATAAGGTTTTATAAAATATGAGGAAAATGAAATGATAATAATACCAGCAAGATTAAATTCAAGTAGATTTGCAAACAAAATTTTGGTAGATATTTTAGGATTACCAATGGTAATTAGAACTGCTAAACAAGTAAGTTCACTCGATAAAGTTGTGATTGCTACAGATTCTCAAGAAGTTGTAGATTTAGCTTCACAATATGGTTTTGATGCAGTTATGACTTCAAGTTCTCATAATAGTGGAACAGATAGAATAAATGAAGCTGTAAATATTTTAAATCTAAGTGATGATGAAATTATCGTAAATGTTCAAGCAGATGAGCCATTTATTGAGGTTGAAGTTGTAGAAGCTGTTATAAATAGAGTAAAACAAGTAAAAGAAAAAAACGAAGATATTATGATTACTTCTTGTTATAAAGAGATAAGTTCAGAACTTGCTGATGATCCAAATCATGTAAAAGTTATACTAGATGAACACTCAAATGCAATATATTTTTCAAGAGCAAAAGTTCCATATCATAGAGATCATCATGAAGCTTCAAGTTACAGTGGACATTTAGGAATTTATGGTTTCACAAAAAAATCTTTAAATGCTTTTTGTAAATTAAGTTCTTCAAAACTTGAAAATATTGAAAAACTTGAGCAATTAAGAGCTATTGATAATGGACATAAAATAGCAATGATAAAAGTAATTTCTAAATCTTTTGGTATTGATACACAAGAAGATTTAAATAATGCACTAAAAATATTTAAAAAGTAATCTTTTATGCGTTATGATGTACTAATAGTAAGTGATGAACAGCAACAACTTAGAGATTTTAAAAAATATGCTTCTAATCTCATCAAAAATGTAAACATCACGCTATCTTTTGAAGTTGATGATATTTATGACTTGATTGAATACATAGACTTAATTATTATCGACCCAAATGTACATAGTTATCTTAATGTAATAGAAAACTCTTTAGAGAAAAAAATTCGTACATTCTTTTTGACTAATCCTGAGTTACATTTAGAAAAATATTCAGCGATTAATAAAGAAGATATTTTATATAAACCTCTAAATTTTGATGATTTAATTTTAAAAATAAACCATTTTATAAATGTCTCAAGCTCAACAATAAATGATATAGTTTGTCCTAATCTTTCTATGGATAAACAAAAAATAGCTTCTTCAAATAAACAATTTTTAGAACTTTTAAATTGTAACTCTTTTGAAGATATAAATTCTAAATATGAAAAAGTTCTTTTAACTCATAGTAATACATCTATTATTGTTTTGCGTAATATAAGTTGTGAGATTGAACATAAACAAGAACTATTTAAACTTTTATATACTGATAATTTAACAAAATTTCCAAATAGAGCAAAATTAATAGAAGAGCTTCAAACAAATAATTTAACTTTAGAAGCTGTTTGCCTTATAAATATTAACTCTTTCAAAGAAGTAAATGATTTTTACGGTCATAAAGTTGGAGATACAATATTAATCGATGTAGCAAAATTAATTGATGAAAATATCAAAAAAGAGAGAAGCCATATAAAATTATATAAATTTCCTTCCGATAATTATTGTTTAACAAGTACTAAAAATTGTAAAGAGAGTTTTATAGAATTAGTAAAGACAATCATAGAATCAGTTTATAAAAAAGTTTTCCTTTATGAACCTTATGAAATAGATATTAGAGTAACAGCTGGAATATCTTTTTCTAATAAAAACAATAAACTAATAACAGCTGATATTGCTTTACAATCTGCAAAAAAAGACCACAAAGATTTTCTTGTTTTTTATGATGAACTTGATAAATTTAGAGAATATGAAAATAATATGCTTTGGACAAAAAAATTAAAATCAGCATTTATAAATGACAATATAGAAGTTTACTTTCAACCTCTTGTAAATAATAAAACATTAAGAGTTGATAAATATGAGTGTTTAGTTAGATTAATTGAGGATGATGGAAAAGTCGTAGCCCCATATTTTTTCTTAGATATTTCAAAAAGGTCAAACCAATATACAAAGCTTACTAAAATAGTTTTAAAAAAATCTTTCCAAAAATTTGAACATTTACCATTTGAATTTTCAGTAAATATCTCTTATGAAGATATAGAAAATCCTGATTTTTTAGATTTTATAAAAGGTTTATTAAAAAAATACAAGGTTGCAAATAAAGTTGTATTTGAAATATTAGAAGATGAAAGTATAAAAAACTATAATCTTTTAATCTCATTTGTCGATGAAGTAAAAGCTTTGGGTTGTAAAGTTGCTATTGATGACTTTGGAAGCGGATACTCAAATTTTGAACATTTATTAAAAATGAATATAGATTATTTAAAAATTGACGCTTCACTTATAAAAAATATCGCAATTAATGAAAATTCATATAAAATAACAAAAACTATAATAGAATTTGCAAAAAATTTAAATCTAAAAACTATTGCAGAATATGTTGAAAATGAGGAAATATTTAATATCGTAAAAGATTTGGGTGCAGATTATTCTCAAGGATACTTTTTTTCAGCTCCAATTTCAGCTCCGACTGTTTTAGAATATAATAAAGAAATGGGAAATAATAATGAATAAAGAAGTTTTAAAAAATATCTCTATTTTATATGTAGAAGATGAAAATGATGTTAGGGATTTCACTTCTAAAATATTGAATCCTTTATTAAAAAAAGTGTTTATAGCTCAAGATGGAGAAGAGGGTTTAAAAGTATTTCAAGAAAATAAAGATGAAATAGATTTGATTGTTTCAGATATAAATATGCCTAAAATGGACGGTTTATCTATGTGTGATGCTATAAAAAAGATTAATAGTGAAATCCCCATTGTAATTACAAGTGCACATAATGATACAGGTTTTTTGAAAAGAGCTATAGATATTGGTGTAAATACTTATGCTATGAAACCTATTGATTTGTATCAGTTAATTGAAAGTATTATAAAAGCTATGGAACCTATTATTTTAAAAAGACAATTAATTGAATTAAATTCATCTTTGAAAAGTAAAATTGAACAAGAAGTAAATAAAATAAAATCTATTTTAGATGCTCAAGATAATATTATTATTGTTACAAATAAAGAAGAGATTACAAATGTGAATAAAAAATTTCTAGATTTTTTTGGCATTGGAAATTTTGATGATTTTATTTCTACAAAAAAGAATATTTTTGATTTTTTTGAAGAAGAGTTTGGATTTATATCAAAAGAACAAATAGACAAACAAGATTCTTGGATACAATATATACAAGGTTTACAAGAAATAGACCGAATAGTTAAAATAAAAACTACTCTAGGTGAAGAAAAAATTTTTACTATTCATGTTGATTATTATGAACAACAAGATGATTATTATGTTTTTTCATTGACTGATATTACAAAATTTAAAGAAAAATCAAATATTTTAGAGTACCAAGCAAGTCATGATAAATTGACAGGTCTATTTAATAGAAATAAATTTGATGAAATTTTTGCAAAAGAGATAAAAAGAACAAAAAGATATAAAAATGAATTATCTGTTATTATTTTTGATATAGATAATTTTAAAATGGTAAATGATACTTATGGTCATCAAATTGGAGATGAAGTTTTAAAAGAGATTTCAAAAATAGCTTTAGATAATGTTAGAGAACAGGATATTACTACAAGATGGGGAGGAGAAGAGTTTTTTATACTTTTACCTCAAACAAACTTATCTGGTGCAGTAATAGTTGCTAATAAAATTAAAACATCTACCCAAAATCATATTTTTACAGAGAAATCTCTAAAAATAACTGCTAGTTTTGGTGTTACTCAATTTTGTATTGAAAATGATGATGAAAAAACTATTATCACAAGAGCAGATGAACTTCTATACGAAGCAAAAAGAAGTGGTAAAAATAAGGTAATGTCTTAAAACATTGCCTTATTAAAAATTAAAATCTTCACCTAAATAGTGTTCTCTTACTCTTGCATCATTTTTAATTTCTTCACTTGTTCCACTAGCAAGTAAACTTCCAGCTTTCATAACATAAGCTCTATCACAAATTTGTAAAGTCTCTCTAACATTATGGTCAGTTATTAAAACACCAATATCTATCTTTGTTAATTGATGGATTATCTCTTGAATATCTTTAACTGCGATTGGATCAACTCCTGCAAAAGGTTCATCTAAAAGTAGAAATTTTGGTTGAGAAATCAAAGCTCGTGCAATTTCAGTTCTTCTTCTTTCACCACCAGAAAGTGATATACCTAATCTTTGACGAATAGGTTCAATATTGAAAAGTTCAAGTAACTCTTCAACTCTTTTGTGTTGTTCGTCTTTATCTTTTGTAACAATTTGAGCAGCAAGCATTAGATTATCTTCAACAGACAAATCTTTAAAAATTGAAGATTCTTGAGGTAAATAACCTATTCCTTTTAAAGCTCTTTTATGTAAAGGTAGAGATGTAATATCTTCATCATCAAAGAAAACATTTCCACTTGTTGGTTTTACTAAACCACAAACTGTATAAAATGTTGTAGTTTTTCCTGCACCATTTGGTCCTAATAATCCAACAATTTCTCCTGATTTTACTTCAAGTGAAATTCCATGAAGAATTTGTGTTTTTTTTATATTTTTTGTTATATCTTTTATACATAATTTATTCATTTATTTTATATAGCCTTTTATTATCTTTTTTCTCTATTTCTATTAAAACTACTTTATATCCATAATCTTTCAAAATCTCTTCAAGCTTTTCATCACCCCACTCTACAAAATGAATACCTTTTTTTTCAAACTCTTCAAGCATTCCCAAAGATATAAATTCACCTAAAGTTTTATTATAAACATCATAGTGAAAAATATTATTTGAATAAATAGCTTGTAGTGAGAAAGTAGGAGAAGTAACTAAATCTGGTAAATCTAAAACTTTTAGATAGCTCTTAACAAGTGTTGTTTTACCACTTGCTAAATCTCCTCTTAATATTACTATAGAATCTTCAATTAAAATATCTTTTAAATAGTTTGCCAAAATATCAATCTGGTCTAACTCTAATTCAAACTCTTTTTGCAATAAAATACCTTAACTTAATTGATTAGAGATTTTAATTATTTGTTCTAGTTTTTCTTTTGCTTTTCCACTTAAAATTGCTTCTTTTGCCATATCAATTCCATCTTTGAAATCTCTAGCTTTTTCATCAACAATTAAAGCTGCTGCTGTGTTTAATAAAACTATATTTAATTTCGCACCGATTAATTTCTTTGATAATAAATCATTTGTAAGTTTTGCATTAAAAGCTGCATCACCACCAATAATTTCATTTTTATCACTCATTTGCATTCCATAATGCTCAGGATTTATTTCAAAATCTTCTATTTTTCCATTATAAAGTGTTGATGCGTAAGTAATATCAGATATTGAAATCTCATCCATACCATCATTTGAAGAAACAATCATTGCTCTTTTTGTGTTCAGCATATCCATAGCATAAGTAAGTTTGTTTATATATGATTTATCAAACACTCCTATTAGCTGTTTTGATACAGTTGCTGGATTTGAAAGTGGTCCTAAAATATTGAAAATTGTTCTATGTGGGATTGATTTTCTAATAGGCATAATATACTTCATAGCAGGATGATGATTTTGTGCAAACATAAATGTAAAACCTGTCTCTTCTAGTATTTTTGCACTATTTTCTAAACTCAAGTTTAAATTAATCCCTAAAGCTTCAAGCATATCTGCACTTCCAGATTTACTTGTAATACTTCTATTCCCATGTTTTGCAACATAACATCCACAAGAAGCAAGTAATATAGAAACTGTTGTAGAAATATTAAAAGAGTTAGAGTGATCACCACCTGTCCCACAATTATCAATTAACTTTTCTTTTAAATCATAATGAACAGGAAGTGCTATTAAATGGTCTCTCATAGCACTTGCAGCTCCTGCAATTTCAGCTGCTGTTTCACCTCTTTCATAAAGTTCAATAAGATACTCTCTTACTTCATCTTCTGGTAATCTGTTTTCAAAAATATCATCAAATCTTAGTTTTGCTGCATTGAACATTAGTCTATCCTTTGTACATATTCTTCTATTTTTGATTTAGGAGTTGATTTAGTTGTTGGTATTTGAAGAATCTTAAATTTCTCACTTTTTTCCAAATATCTAATCTCTATAACATCCCCTATTTTAACCTCTTTTGCTTTTTTAACAGCTTGGTCATTTAAAAAAACGACCTTGTGTTCTAGCATATCTTCGGCTACTGCTCTTCTTTTTGTAATATTAACGGCATTTAAAAATTTATCTATTCTCATAGCTTAGATTATAGCTAAAATTAATTAAAACGCTCTTTTGAGCTATTCAAAAAATGAAGATAGAATAATATGTTACCATGCCATTTTATAGATTTCTAAAGCCTCATCTTTATTTATAGAAGTCATTGTCCCAATATCTCCAAACTCTGTTGCTTGAGATGCAAGATATTCTAACTTATCTTCTTCAACTCCTGCTTCTTTTATATTTTTTGGCATTCCTATTATTTTATAGAAATTTTCAAGAGCTTCTATTCCTAAAAATGCTGCTTTTTCATCATCATTTTCTATAACACCAAAAACATTTCTAGCAAATCTTGCAAACATTGAATTAAATTGTGGTGCTTTTATCATATTAAATCTCATCCAAGAAGGTGTAATTAAAGCTAGAGTAATTCCATGTGTCATATCATATAAACTTGAAAGTTCATGTCCCAATGAGTGAACTGGAAATGCTCCAAATTTTTTACCACTCATAAATTGAAATCCTGCAAGAGCCATACTACTAGCCCACATAATATTTGCTCTAGCAATATAATCATTTGGATTTTCTTTAATTTTTGGTGCATTATCAAGAACTACTTTCATAACACCTTCATTCATTCTATCACTAACATCACAATTAATATCAGGTCTTAAATATTGCTCCATCAAATGACTTAAAATATCAGAACAACCAGCCATTGAGTGATGTTCATTTACTGTAAAAGTATATTCTGGGTCTAAAATAGAGAATTTTGGGTTTAGTAGTGGATGTAAAATTGCATATTTTTTATGTACAGCTCCTACAGTAATCACTCCTCCCATATCCATTTCACTTCCAGTTCCTGCCATCGTTAAAACAGTAGCAAGTGGTGAAGCCTCACTAACAGCAACTTTTCCACTAATCAAATCAAAAACATCTCCATCATATTTTACACCAGCTGCCATAGCTTTAGAAGCATCTAAAGCAGAACCTCCACCAACTGCTACTATAAAATCACAATTATGTTCTTTATAAAGTTTGATTCCTTTGTAAACATCTTCTATTGGTGGATTTGGTTTTATTCCTGATATTTCTACAAATTTAATTTGAGCTTTTTTAAATTCATTTATAACTGCATCATAAATGCCATTTATTTTAATACTTCCTCCACCATAAGCTAATAATACTTTTGAACCACCAAATTGTTTAATACCTAAACCTAAATTTGAGATTTGACCTTTTCCAACATAAGCAACTGTTGGGATATTGAATATAAAATTTTCCATATTTTCTCCTAATAATTTATGTCCAAATTATAAATGAATAAAAAATATTTCAATAGAAGATTTATATAAAATGATTGCCTAATTCTATAAATTTAAAAAATTAGGCAATTTCAGATTTGAGTTTATTTGAGTGAGCTTTAGGAGACATACCAAACATTCTTGTATATTCACGACTGAATTGAGAGGGACTTTCATATCCAACAGCAAAAGCAACAGATGAAGCATCAATATTTTGATTTACTAACATATGTTTTGCTTCTTCAAGTCTTATCTTTTTTTGATATTGCAAAGGACTCATTAATGTGATTTTTTTAAAGTTTTGATACAACGAAGCTTCACTTATACCTATATCTTTTGCCAAATCACTCATATTTATAACTTCATTAAAATTGTTTTTTATTTGGCTTATTGCTTTTACAATTTGATTTGTAATAGTTCCTTCTAAAACATAATGCTTTAAAAATTCATTATTATTTTGAAATAAAACATATATTATCTCTTTTATCAATAATGGATACATAAAATCAATAGTTTGTTGGGGTTTATTAAGCAATTTTACTAATCTAGTAATTGGTTCAAGTAAATCTTTTTCCAAACTATTAAAGCAAAAAGAGTCTTCTAATCTCTTTTTATTTTGAATTTTTATACTATCAATCTCTTTTAAAACCTCATAAATTTGTTCCATTGAGAAACTAATTGCTAAAGACATAAAAGGAACTTCTTTTGACGCTTGATTTATCTTCACATTTGCTGGAATATTTGTACAAGCTAATAAATATTGAGAGGGAGAATATCCAAATAAATTTTCTCCAAATCCTACAGCCTTCTCACCTTGAAGTGCAATACAAAGTGATGGTTCATAAATAATACTTCTAAATTGTGATTCTTCACTTGTCATATAAAACTTTAATGATGGAATTGATGTATTAGCAATTCCTTCATTTTTACAATAGTTTTTAATATATTCTATTAAAAAAGAGTGATACATTAATTTATTCATAGAAACTCCTGATTGGCTAAATATATCATATTTTATAGAAATAGGCAATAATTTAAAATTTTTATTCTATCACTAAAACAAAATTAAATTATATACTTCATTTATAAAAATACGAATAAGGATAAATCATGAAATATAGAAAATTTGCAAATACAAATATAGAACTTTCTTCTATTGGTTTAGGTTGTATGGGAATGAGTGCTGCTTATGGACAAAAAGATGATATTCAAAGTTTAGCTACTTTGGAAAAATCTATAGAACTTGGAATAAATTTTTGGGATACAGCGGATATTTATGCAAATGGAGCAAATGAGGAGTTAATATCGAAAATTCTTACAAAAAATAGAGATAAGATTTTTATTGCTACAAAGTTTGGTTTTAGAATGAAAGATGAAACAAAAGACTCTTTTAGTGGAGATGTTTATGTTGATTGTTCTTCTAAACATATAAAAGAAGCAGTTGAAAAAAGTTTAAAAAGATTAAATACTGATGTGATTGATTTATATTATGCACATAGAATTGATCCAAATACTCCTATTGAAGAAACTATTGAAGCTATGGCAAAATTAGTTCAAGAAGGAAAAATAAAATATTTAGGACTTAGCGAATGCACACCTGAGGAATTAAAAAAAGCTCATGCTATTCATCCAATATCTGCTTTACAAAGTGAATATTCTTTACTTTATAGAGAAGTTGAAAAAGAAATTTTACCAATAACGAAAGAATTAGGAATTACATTTGTTCCATTTGCACCACTTGGACGTGGTTTAATGTCAAACAAACTTGATATTTCATCTTTATCAGATAGTGATTTTAGAAAAAATCTTCCACGATATGATGGAGAATATTTACAAAATAATCAAAAATTAATTTCTGAACTAGAGCAAGTAGCCCTTAGCAAAAATGCGACTTCAGCACAACTATCACTTGCTTGGGTACTTGCTCAGAGTGATAATATTATTCCAATTCCTGGAACTAAAAAAATAAAATATTTAGAAGAAAATGCAAAAGCTGTTGATTTGCACCTTACAAAAAAAGATTTAGAAAAAATTGAAAATATTTTAAAAAAGTATCCAAATGTAGGTCCAAGATATTCAGATAGAGAAAATAAATTTGTTAAAAAGTAATCAATTAAAGATATATTTATTAACACTTCTTAGTTTTTTTGTAGGAACATCTCAATTTATTATTGCAGGAGTTCTTGATAAGATAGCTGATAGTTTAAATATTACAGTTTCAAGCGCAGGACAACTTGTAACTGTATTTGCGTTAGCAAGTGCTATAGGTACTCCAATTTTAACAATGTTAATTTCAAAATACTCATTAAAAAAACAACTATTAATCGCAATATTTATTTTTTTAGTTGGAGCTTTTTTAACACCATTAAATTTAGGCTATGAAATTTTAGTATTAGCTAGAGCAATAACAGGTATTGGCACGATTTTATTTGTAGTTACTTCATATATTTTAGCAGGTCAATTATCTGGAGTTGGAAAACAAGGTAGTGGAATGTCTTATATTGCTTTGGGATTTAGTTTATCTCAAGTTGCAGGAGTTCCACTTGGCAGAATGATTGCAAATATATATGATTGGCAAATGATATTTTATATTGTTGGTGTTTTAGTATTTTTTGGCTCAATTTTTATTATGGTAACTTTTCAAGAAAAAGCTTCACAAAAAACACCTTCAATAAAAGAACAAATAAATATATTAAAAAATAAAAAGATTTCATTATCATTAACGGTTACCGTATTTGCATTTATCACTTTTTCAGCAATTACAACATTTATAACACCTTTAATTTTTTCTATTCAAAAAGTTGATGAACATACTATTGCATTAATTTTTACAATTCTTGGGATAGCAAGTGTAATTGGTTCTAAATCAGGTGCAACAATAGCTGATAAAATTGGTGTTCAAAAAGTTTTATTATCAACTATGAGTATAGTTGTAATTTCACTTATCATTATGAATATTTTTTCCCATTCAATTATTATATTTGTAATTATGCTTACAATTTGGAATATAGCAATTTGGATGTTTGGACCAACACAAGGATTAAACTTATCAAAAATACTTCCAACTCATGCTTCAATACTTTTAAGTTTAAATAGTTCTTTTGTACAACTTGGATTTGCATTAGGTGCATTTTTAGGGGGTATTGTAATCAATCAATTTTTAATAAATTCAATTATACTTATGGGAATAATTTCAATTTTAATTGCACTAATTTTGTATATTTTTATTATTTCAAAAGAAAAATAAATTTCATCTAATTTATAGCAATAATTTAGTAACATAGCTCAACTTTAAATAATTGTACTTGCAAAAATATGGAAGGATTTAAAATTGAAAAAAAGAAATCATATTAAAAAAATATCAGATTATACAATAGTGGGTGGACTTGGAGCCTTACTTATTACTGGTTTAGTTGGTTGTGGTGATAGTTCAAATGATAAAAATCAGCAACAAACTCAAACACAAAATAATGCAATTACAAATGCTACACAAAAAGAAGGTGCTTTTGTAGTTGTTGAAGAATCAGCAGATGGAAAATATAAAATTGTAGACGAATTTCCTTCTGCTAAAACAACGATAGTTTTAAGAAAACCTGACGGTAGTGAAAAAATACTAACTCAAGAAGAAATAGATGCTCTTGTAAAAGAAGAAGAGAAGAAAATTGATGCAGGAACTTCACCTCTTACAAATCCAAATGCTCAATTAACAGATGGAGGAATGGGACTTGGAGGTGTTTTATTATCTTCTATTGCTGGAGCTATGATTGGTTCATGGCTTGGAAATAAACTTTTTAATAATCAAAATTTCCAAAACCAAAGACAAACACAATATAAATCTCCACAAACATATAGTAAATCACAAAGTTCATTTACAAAATCACCTACAACAACAGCAGGAACATCAAGTGGAGCTGATAAAAAAAGTGGATTTTTTGGTGGAAATAATAGCTCAACAACTAATTCAAGTAGTACAACTAGCTCTAGCTCTTCAAATAACAATAGTTCTACTTCTAAATCTTCGTCATTTTCATCTCCATCTACTTCTAGTGTAGGGGGTTGATTATGAGATTAGAAAAATTAAAACCTTTAAGTGATGAATACTTAGAGTCTATTGGCTTTGTTTGGCATACAGATAGTGATAATTCATCTTATATAAGTGATGAAATAGTAGTAATTACTGAAGATGAAGCTAATGCTTATTATGAAGCTACAAATGAGTTATATGATATGTTTGCACAAGCTGGTCAATATGTGATTGATAATAATCTTTTTCATGAATTAAATATCCCTTTTAATCTAGTTGAAGTTATAAAAGAGTCTTGGGAAAATGAAGTTCATTGGCACTTATATTCAAGATTTGATTTAGCAGGTGGAATTGATGGAAAGCCTATAAAGCTTATCGAATTTAATGCAGACACTCCAACTTCACTTTTTGAAACAGCTATCATTCAATGGGCTATGTTAAAAGCAAATGCTTTAGATGAAAGTAGTCAATTTAACAATCTTTATGAAGCTTTAAAAGATAATTTCAAAAGAATAATTACACTTGATTCTGATATAGAAAAATTTGAAGAGTATTATTCAAATCTTGGTTGGAAAATACTGTTTTCATCAATTTCAACTTCAAGTGAAGATATAAATACTACTAAACTTTTACAACATATTGCAAGTGAGGCTGGATTTAATACTGATTTTGAATTTATAGAAAATGTACAATTTAGTGATGATGGTATATTTAAAAATGATGAACTTTTTGAATTTTGGTTTAAACTTATTCCTTGGGAAAATATTGCTATTGAAGAGAGCGAATTAGCACTAATTTTAACTGAGATTATAACTAATAAAAAAGCAATTATATTTAATCCTGCATATACTTTGATGTTTCAATCAAAAGGATTTATGAAAATTTTATGGGATTTATATCCAAATCATCCCCTACTTTTAGAGACTTCATTTGAGCCATTAATTGGTAAAAAACAAGTTGAAAAGAGATGTTTTGGAAGAGAAGGAGCAAATGTTAAAATCATAAATGCCGACCAAAGTATAGATGAACAAACAAGTGGAGATTATGAAGGTCATAAAGCAATTTATCAAGAATATATAGAATTTCCAAAAGACTCAAATGGGAACTTTTATCAAGCAGGTGTATTTTATGCCTATGAAGCTTGTGGTTTAGGTTTTAGACGAGGTGGAAAAATCTTAAATAATATGTCAAAATTTGTAGGACATATTATAAAATAATAAAGGAATCAGATGGCTACAAAAGCTACAATATACAAAGCATTACTAAACATAGCCAATATGGATACAAATTATTATAATGAACATAATTTAACACTTGCACTTCATCCTTCAGAAACAGAAGAACGGTTAATGGCAAGGGTGGTTGCATTTGTTTTAAATGCAAATGAAGATTTAGGTTTTTGTAAAGGTATTGATGAAAATGATGAACCAGATTTATGGGAAAAGTCATTTGATGGTGAAATCCAATTATGGATAGATTTAGGGCAACCTGACGAAAAACGAATAAAAAAAGCTTGTACGCGTTCTAATAGAGTTATTATTTATACATATCAAGAAAATATGGCTCAACCTTGGTTTAAACAAATACAAAATATTGTAAGTAAATACAAAAATTTATCTATTATTCACCTTGATATGAGCGAAGAAATAGAAGAAATAGCAAAAAGAGGTATGAATCTACAATGTAATATTAGTGATGAAGAACTTACACTAATAAGTGATGAGAAAAGTATTCTAATAAAACAAACAAGATGGAACTAAAAAAAACTAAATTAATTTAAAATTATTGATGAGAATCAAGATTTTTTTTTAATTTCTAAAGTATGATGAGATATATTTTTTCTAGGAGAATCTTATGCACATGCCAGGTGGTACACAGTTATTAGTTATTGCTTTAATAATTTTAGTTTTATTTGGTGGTAGAAAAATACCAGAACTAGCAAAAGGTTTAGGTTCAGGAATCAAGAATTTTAAAAATGCTTTAAATGAAAATGATGAAACAAATAAAGTTGCTGAAGTAACAACAACTACTTTAGAAGCAGATAAAAAAATCTAATTTTTTATAAAATGAGCAATACTTATCAAAAAGCTATTGAAAACTCAAATATTGTATCAAAAACAGATATAAATGGAATTATAACTTTTGTAAATGATGAGTTTTGCAAAATATCAGGTTACTCTTATGATGAATTAATTGGTCAAAACCATAATATTGTAAGACATCCAGATATTCATACTTCAAATTTCCAAAATTTATGGAACACAATTCTTTCAAAAAAATCTTACAAGGCCACAGTAAAAAATCTTACAAAGGATAAAAAAACAGTATATTTAAATACCACAATAACTCCTATTTTAGATGATAATGAAAATATTATAGAGTTTATAGCAATTAGATATGATGTAACAGCAGAAGTTGAACTAAAAAAAAGATTAGAACAAAAAGAAAAAGAACTAGAAGAATTAAATCAAAATCTTGAACTTAAAGTAAAAGAACAGACAAAGCAACTAAAAGAGTTAAATAAAACTTTAGAACAAAGAGTTATTGAAGAGGTCAAAAAAAATGAAGAGAAACAAAAACTTCTATTTTGGCAATCAAGAATGGCAAGTTTAGGTCAAATGTTAGCAAATATTGCACATCAATGGAGACAACCTCTCACAGAACTTAATCTAACACTTTTTAATATGAAAAAAGCCTCTTTAAATCACAATGAAAAAAAGATTGAAGATTTTTATAAACAAAGTAAAAATTTAATTTCTAGTATGTCTATAACTATCGAAGATTTTACAAATTTTTTTAATCCTTTAAAGCAGAAAAAAAATTTTGAAATAAAAAATGCAATAATTAAATCTCTAACAATATTAAAGAAAACTATTGAACAAGAAAATATAAAAATAAAAGTTGATGTACCTATAAAATATAAAGTTTTAGGTATGTCAAATGAATTATCACAAGTCATAATAAACCTTATTCAAAATGCAAAAGATGCTTTTATTCAAAACAATATTCAAAATAAAGAGATTTTCATAACGCTCAAAGAAGAACAAATTTCCAATAAAAAATATGCTTTACTTGAAATAAAAGATAATGCAGGAGGAATAAAAGATGAAAATATTGATAAAATATTTGAACCATACTTTACAACTAAACACAAATCACAGGGTACTGGACTTGGTCTTTTTATGTCAAAAATGATTGTAGAAAAGAGCCTAGAAGGTGAAATAAACCATAAAAATTGTGATGATGGTTCAATATTTACTATAACTATTTTATTAGAAGATGAAGAATAAAACATGAAAAACTTACTAAAAACTCTAAAAATTCTTATTGTAGAAGATGAAAAAAAGTTAGCTTCTTTATTAAAAGAGTCTATTTTAGATACTTTTTTTAAAGTAATTATTGCAAAAGATGGAGATGAAGGTTTAAAGAAATATAACAGTTTTAAACCTGATATTATTATCACTGATATTATGATGCCTTTTTGTGATGGATTAGAAATGACTCAAAAAATAAAAGAATTAGATGAAAATATTCCCATTATTGTTTTAAGCGCACATTCAGATAAAGAAAAACTTTTAAAAGCTATTGATTTGGGAATAAATAAATATTTTATAAAGCCTTTTGAACCTGATGAATTAATCAGTTATATAAATAAAATTGTTCTGAAACTTCAAAAAGAAAAAAAAGTTTTATTAAAAGAAGACTTTATTTTTGATAACAATTCTTTATCTTTATACAAAAATAATACTCTTATTGAACTAACAAAAAGAGAAAAAGAGTTTTTTCATTTGATGATTAAAAATAAAAATAATTTAGTTTTAACTCAAACTTTAAAAGATAAACTTTGGGAAAAAAATATAAGTGATGAGGTATTAAGAACTTTTATAAAAAGGGTTCGATTAAAAACTTCAAAAGAGTTAATAGAAAATATTTCAGCTCAAGGATATTTAATTTCTGTATTGAACAGCTAAAGTTCCTGAGTTTATCAAACTTTTATCCAAATCTCTTCCTTTTTCAATATTACCTATATTTGAAGAAGTTTCAAGAAAATTTTGTATGTAATAAGTTTTTTTATAACCTAAAAAAACTATCTCTTTTATTATCGAATTTATATCATTTTCATCTAATAACTTCGTATTTACTGTAGTTCTTAGTTCAAAGTCAAAATCTATATTAATTAGATATTGTATAGTTTTAATAATAGTATCATATACACAAGAATTAACTAAATCTTTGAATTTATCTTTTGGTGATTTAAAATCAATAGCTATATAATCAATTAAGTTCAATTCTACAAGCTTTTTTATTTGCTCGAAATTTGAACCATTTGTATCAAGTTTTATTTTAAATCCTAATTCTTTTATCTCTTTGCATAATGGAATTAGATTATGAATAGTTGCTTCTCCACCTGATAAAACTACTGAATCAAGAAGCCCTACTCTTGATTTTAAAAACTGAAAAATCTCTTTAAAATCATATTTTCCTCGTTTTGTATAAACAATATTATCATTATAGCAATACAAACATCTAAAATTACATCCAATAAACCAAATTATGCAGGAAATATATCCTACATAATCTGTTGTTGTAAATTTAGTTATATCATAAACAATTTTTTGATTCCAAAAATTTAACTCTTTGTTTGTGTTCACCTTTTTTTCCTATATTGAAACTTTCAACTGGTCTATGATAACCCATAACCCTAGTATATACTATACATTTAACTCTTTTTTTCATATTTCTTTCAAGCAATTCTTGTTTTTCCATCTTTTGACTCCTTTTGTAAAATTTCATCATCACATTTTGGGCAATATTCATGCTCACCTACTAAATACCCATGAACAGGACATACACTAAACAATGGCGTAATAGTAATATATGGTAATCTAAAATTTGTAATCACATTTTTTACAAGTTTTTTACAAGCATCTGCACTTGAAAGCTTTTCTTTCATATATAAATGAAGAACTGTTCCTCCTGTATATTTACACTGCAAATCATCTTGTAAACTTAAAGCTTCAAACGGATCATCAGTAAAATCTACTGGAAGCTGAGATGAGTTTGTATAATAAATATTTTTATTCATTCCTGCTTGAATGATTTCAGGGTATCTTTTTATATCTTCTTTTGCAAATCTATAAGTTGTTCCTTCAGCTGGTGTTGCTTCAAGATTATAAAGATTTCCTGTCTCTTCTTGAAATTTAATCATTTTATCCCTCATAAAATCTAAAATTTCTAAACAAAATTTATTCCCAATAGGAGTAGAAATATCAATATCTTTATCAAAATAATTTTTTATCATTTCATTCATACCATTCACTCCAATTGTTGAAAAATGATTATTAAAATGAGGCAAATATCTTTTTGTATAAGGGTAAAGACCTCTTTCATACATATCTTGTACAAAAACTCTTTTTTTCTCTAAAGTCGATTTAGCAAGTTCCATAAGCTCTTCAAGACGTGAAAGAAAACCATTTATATCTCCTTTGTACAAGTATCCAAGTCTCGCCATATTTATAGTTACAACTCCTATACTTCCCGTCATTTCAGCACTTCCAAAAAGTCCACCACCACGCTTTAAAAGTTCTCTTAAATCAAGTTGTAATCTACAACACATACTTCTTACATGACCTGGTTTATATGCATTTTCATTTGATACTAGATTCCCATTTTCATCTTTTATATATTGGCTACCAATGAAATTTTGGAAATACGAACTACCTATTTTTGCTGTATTTTCAAAAAGTAAATCACTATTTTCTCCATACCAATCAAAATCTTCTGTAATATTTACAGTGGGTATTGGGAAAGTAAAAGGTTGCCCTGTTTTATCACCTTGTGTCATCACTTCATAATAAGCTTTATTGATTAGATTCATCTCTTTTTGAAAATCTTTGTAGGTTAATTGCTCAAAAGAGGAATAACCTTTTTGTTTTATAACTTCTTTCAACTCTTCATCTTCAAAATCTTTGAATAGATGTTGTTGATTTTTTGTTGGTATTTGATTTTTTAAATCATTTGGTACAGTCCAATCAATAGTTACATTTGTAAATGGACTTTGCCCCCATCTTGCAGGAACATTTAGATTATAAATAAAACTTCTAATAGCTTTTTTTACCTCCTTATATTCAAGTTTATCCTTGAAAACATAAGGTGCTAAATATGTATCAAAGCTACTAAAAGCTTGAGCTCCAGCCCATTCACTTTGAAGTATTCCCAAAAAATTTGCCATTTGTCCCAATGCTTCTCGGAAATGACTAGGAGCATCACTTTCAACTCTTCCTCTTACTTTGTTAAATCCCTCATCAAGTAAAACTCTCAAACTCCAACCAGCACAATATCCACTTAAACAATCTAAATCATGAATATGATAATCCGCATTTCTATGAGCATATCCCTCTTCTTTAGAGTAAATTTTATCAAGCCAATAATTTGCAATAACTTTTCCAGCACTATTATTTATAAGTCCTGCATGAGAATATCCAGTATTTGAATTTGCTTTTATCCTCCAGTCATTACCATTTATATATTCATCTATTGTTTGTGTTGAATTTATATATGTAGTATCTGAATTTATTTGTAAAATTTGCTCTCTTTGAATTTTATGTAAATGTCTATAAAGGATAAAAGATTTCATAACATCAAAATATCTAGCTTTAAATAACTCTTTTTCTATAATATCTTGAATATCTTCAACAGCAACTAATCTTTTTTGTTTTATTTCAAATAATACATTGAAAAATACTGAAATATCATATTTGACATTTACACTTTTAAATCCCTTCTTTATTGCGTCTTCTATTTTAAAAGATTCAAATTTTTGTTTTGTTCCATCTCTTTTTAATATATCAACTATCATCTTTTTTCCTTTTTAAGAACTTTGGAATTTTAAGTTAGTTGCTCTTAAGCATCAATAAGTAGATTTGTCACAAAATAGTCATTTTATCGGCTTTTTAAGAGTATTTTTAAGAGTATTTAAAAAACTAAAAACTACTTAATTTTTCTAAATACACAAAAAAACACAATTAATTGCAATAATGTTAAAAATTTATATAGGAATTTAAAATTTATGAAAAAATTTATACTACTAATCTTACTTTGTATAAACCTATTTGCTTGGGATTTCAACTACAAAGAACTTTCACAAGAAGAGACAAATCTTACAAATAAACTCATAAAAATTGGAGAACCACATGGTTTAGGTCTTGAATTAGCAGCTATTGGAATTGTTGAAACTAGACTAGGAAAATTTGAGTCAAACAGTAATTATATCTGTGGTATGCACCAATTAAATACAAATATCACAATGAAAAGAATAAATAGTCGTGGAGATAAAAACAAGCTATGTGAAGAGTTAAATACAAATGAAAATCTTAGCTCAATTTTTGCACTAAATGAGCTAATTTATTGGAAAAAATATAACAAAAACAATATCTCAAAAATGATTATGAGCTATAACTCTGGATTTGAAAAATCAAATCATAGCAAAGAGTATTTAAGAAGATTTATGGTTGTTTATAATGAACTAAAAAAAGAGAAGAAATACTATATAAAAGCTTAAAAAAGATTATATTTTTGCATAATTTGGCTATTATTCATAAATAAAACGATTGGAAAAATTATTTATGGTAAAACTACTTGCTCTTTTGTTTTTCATTATTCCCTCTTTACTTCTTGCAGAAAAGAATTTAGATAAAGTCTCTTTACAATTACACTGGAAATATCAATTTGAATTTGCTGGATTTATTGCAGCTAAAGAAAAAGGTTTTTATGAAGAAGCTGGTTTAGATGTAGAATTAAAAGAGTACACTTTTGGACAAAATATCATCAAAGATATTACAAATAAAAAATCTACTTATGGAATCTATAATTCAAATATTTTGGTTGAATATCTAAAAAAAGAGCCTATTCAATTAATCTCATCATATTTTAAAAGATCAGCATTAGTTCTAATCACCAAACCAGAAATAAAATATCCGAAAGACTTAGTTAATAAAAAAATAATGGCAGCAGGAATTGAAGATTTTGATTTAAATTTTAACTATATTTTTTCTTTACAAAATATAAAAATAGATTCTTTAGATTTAGTTCCTCACAGTTTCAATGTAGATGATTTTAAAAATGGAAAAGTTGATGCAATGACTGCTTTTATTTCTGATCAACCTTTTAAATTAGATAAATTAAATGTAAAATACAACATCATAGATCCTAGTAATTTTGGGATTTTCAATTTACAATTAGAACTTTTTACTTCAAAAGATGAAGTAAATAAAAATATGCAAAGAACTGAAGCTTTTAAAAAAGCCAGTTTACAAGGTTGGGAATATGCTTTAAATAATCCAGATGAAATCATAAATATTATTCTAAAAAAATATAATACTCAGAATTTAACAAAAGAGTTTTTAGAAAATGAAGCTTTACACACAGAAAGATTAATGCTTCCAAAAATGTATGAAATTGGTTCTATTGATAAAATGTTTTTATATAGACAAATCGATGTTTTATTTAATAAATCTAGTTTTTCTTTGGATGAAAAAAAAGAGCTTGTTGATAACTTTATTTTTTACAATAAAAAAGAACTTGATGAAAGAAAAGCTAAATTAAATTATGAGTTAATCAAAAACTCTATACCATTTATTTTCATCATTATTTTAATCATTTTTTATAGACAATGGTTATTAAATAAATACAATAATAAACTAAAACTTGAAGTTTTAAATAAAACTGAAGAGTATAAGAAACAAAATGAAGAACTTATAAATTCAAATCAAAATTTTAGTGATTTAGTAAATACCGCTATTGAAGCTATTGCAATATTTGATGAAAAAGATAATTTAGTGCAACTAAATAATTCTGGAAAAGCTATGTTAAATTGCTCTACTTTAAATCCAACAAAAATTATAAATGATTTTATTCCTACTTCTTTTGTTGAAGAACTCAAAGAAAAACTAAAAGAATCAATACTAGAGCCTTTAGAAATTGATTTATTTAGAAGTGATAAATCTATTTTTCCAGCATTAATATCTGCTAAAACAATAAAAAAAGATAATAAACAATTTATAATTGTCACTATTGTTGATTTAACTCAAATAAAATTAAGAGATGAATTTATTCAACAACAAGCAAAACTAGCTCAAATGGGAGAGCTTTTAAGTATGATTGCTCATCAGTGGAGACAACCTCTAACAGCAATTAGTGCAGCAAGTGAAAATTTAAAATTAAAAGCTATTTTAAATGAAATGAATAATGAAACGATACTAAATACCACAGATGATATTGACAAATATGTTAATCATTTAAATAATACAATAAATGATTTTAGAAACTTTTATAAAATGAACAAATCAGTAGAGAGTACAACACTAGATGAACTTGTAGAAAAATCTTTAAATATTATAGAAGACTCTATAATATCTAATAATATAAAAATTTTTAAAGAACTAAACTCATCAAGCAAAATAGAAACTTTTATAAGTGAAACAACTCAAGTTATCTTAAGTCTTTTACAAAATGCAGAAGATATTTTGCTTGAAAAACAGATAAATAATCCCATTATAAAAATCAAAACTTATGAAGATGACAAGAAATTATATCTTGAAATAATTGACAATGGCGGTGGAATTTCTACTGAAATATTAGGAAAAATATTTGAACCATATTTTTCAACAAAACATGAAAAAAATGGAACTGGTTTAGGATTATATTTTGCAAAAAGAATTATTGATAATAACTGCAATGGGTTACTTGATGTAAAAAACTATTTAAATGGTGCAATTTTCACAATTAGTTTTAACAAAATGAAATAAAAATCTTATTTTAACTCTCTATATTTATTTTAGAAGTGATAAAATATATTACATTTTTATTTAAAAAGAGACTAAAATGCAAATAACAAATAATCAAATCATACAAAATAGTTCTAGCAGCAACTCTAATTTTGCTACACAAGTAAATAGTGAAAATAAAACAGTCTCTTTTGAATCTTATTTAAGTGAAATTAATGAAGTACAAAGTGTAAAAAACACAGCTTATTCTCAACAAACTTCAAAAATTGATTATAGTAATTATACACCTTCTCAAATCAAAGAAATTCCTTATGAAGAAGCGAAAGCTAATTATGATGAGATATTTAAAAGAATAAATGATATAGATGAACAAAAATTATCATTTGATGAGGGTAATATGAGAATTAATGTTTTATTTCAACTATCAGAAGTAAAACTAAGCGATAATGATAAACTAAATAAAGCGGTTTATGAAACTATGAGAGCTATAAAGGATCCTATTGAATCAGTGACAGTTGGAGATGAAATACGAACAAATCTTCAAGACTATTATTATGGTAAAGGTGTAAATGCAAGTTTTGTAGTATCAAATAATCCAATACATACAGATAAAAATCTTACAAAATCAGAATTAAACAGTATAAATGTTGAAGATTTTCTTTCTAAAATGATAGGTGCATTTTCAGAAGATTACGCGAATACTTCAGGCGTTGTAAAACAACAATATAAACAAATAGTTAATGGATATAATTTATTTCAAAAAAATTATAATACTGAAAAAGAAAAAGGTGATGCTTTTGCAAGTTTAATCTCTTCAAAAGGAACTACCAAAGAAAATATAAAAGATGAAGATTTAATTAAAAGTCTCTATGATGACATTATATCTTTACTTAAAACAGGATTTACAGTTGGAGAATTAAAAGCATTTGAAGAAAAATTAAAACAAATTCTCAAAATGAAGCAGGATAGTAAAAAATCTATAAATGAAATGGAAGCTGCATTAAAAAAACTTGCTATGGAAATACAAGAGGCTAAAAAACATATAACAGGACAGGTAATAGAAAAAGCAAATAATACAACTTCTTTAGGTAATTCTGCATCTGAAAAAGAAACTTTAGCTAAATTAGAAATGATATTAAAAATGAGTTGATATTAAATCATTTACTACATTAAATACAGAAAATTACAATCATGTAATAAATCTTCCTTCATTTTACTAACTTAAATTTGTTTATAGCAATTATTCGTTAAAATGCAAACCTTAAAAATAATGTAACCATAGGATAAATTTATGAGTAAAAAAGATATTAAAAAAGTTGTACTTGCTTACAGTGGTGGGCTTGATACTTCTATTATTTTGAAATGGCTTCAAGATGAATATAAAGCAGAAGTTATCACTTTTACAGCTGATTTAGGTCAAGGAGAAGAAGTAGAACCAGCTAGAACAAAAGCTATAGCTTGTGGAATCAAACCAGAAAATGTTTTTATTTTAGACATTAAAGAAGAGTTCGTAAAAGATTATGTTTTCCCTATGTTTAGAGCGAATGCAATTTATGAAGGTGAATATTTACTTGGAACAAGTATAGCAAGACCACTTATTGCAAAAAAATTGATTGAAATTGCAAATAAAACTGGTGCAGAAGCTGTTTCTCATGGAGCTACAGGAAAAGGAAATGACCAAGTTAGATTTGAGTTAGGTGCATTGGCATTAAGACCAGACATCAAAGTTATTGCTCCTTGGAGAGAGTGGGATTTAAACTCAAGAGAGAGCTTACTTGAATATGCTAGAAATCATGGAATTGAAATTGCTCAAAAACATGTTGATGAAAATGGAAATCCAAAAGTAAGTCCTTATTCTATGGATGCAAATTTACTTCATATTTCTTATGAGGGATTACATTTAGAAGACCCAGCAAATGAGCCAGAAGATTCTATGTGGTTATGGACAACAGCACCTGAAGATGCTCCTGATACTCCTGAGTACTTAACTTTATCATACAAAAATGGAGACCCGATTGCATTAAATGGTGTTGAAATGTCTCCTGCAACTTTACTTGAAAAATTAAATGCTTATGGAAATAAACATGGTATTGGAAGAGTTGATATTGTTGAAAATAGATATGTTGGAATGAAGGCTAGAGGATGTTATGAAACTCCAGGTGGAACTATCATGCTAAAAGCTCATAGAGCTATTGAATCTATTTGTTTAGATAGAGAAGCAGCTCACTTAAAAGATGAGTTAATGCCAAGATATGCTAAGTTAATCTACCAAGGATACTGGTTCTCTCCAGAAAGAGAAATGCTTCAAGCTGCTATTGATGCAACTCAAAAAAATGTTGAAGGAACTGTAAAAATCAAACTTTACAAAGGAAATGTAACAGTTGTTGGAAGAGAATCAAAAAGATCACTTTACAATGATGCTTATTCTACTTTTGAAAAAGATGAAGTTTACAACCAAAAAGATGCAGAAGGATTTATCAGACTTAACGCATTAAGATTTATTATTGCAGGAAGCAATCCAAATAGAGAATAAAAGCTAAGGAAGAAAGCTATGATTCTAAAATTTAAAGAGTTTTATCCACAAATTCATCAAACAGCATGGATTGCACCTAGTGCTGATTTGATTGGAAATATTGAAATTGGAGAAGATTCATCGGTTTGGTTTAATTGTGTGATTCGTTCAGATATAAATGAAGTAAGAATTGGTAAAAATACAAATATTCAAGATTTATCAATGATTCATACAGATACAAACTCAAAAACGATTATTGGTAATAATGTAACTATTGGACATAAAGTAATGCTTCATGGTTGTAAAATTGAAGATAATTGTTTGATTGGAATGAGTGCAACTATTTTAGATGGTGCAATTATTGGACAAGGAAGCATTGTTGGAGCAAATTCTCTAGTAACTGCTGGAAAAATATTTCCACCAAGAAGTTTGATTATGGGAAGTCCTGCTGAAGTAGTAAAAGAGCTTACACAAGAAGATGAGGATAAGTTAATAGCCCATGCAAAGCACTATGTGGAATATAAAAACGATTATAGATAAAAAAATAATAGGTTTTTAAACCTATTATTTACACTTAGAATACTCTTCTTTTAATTTAGAATATAAATCATCAAAACTTACATCATCCATTTTTTCAAGAAGACTAACCATTACAACATTATCTTCATTTCCATTCCAAACCTTGATATAACTTCCCTCTTTATAACCATGGTCTTGTCTAAATTGATTTAAACAATTTTTTCCAATATAAAGTTTTTGTAACCACATAAAAGATAATCCAGCAATTTTACAACATCTAAAAAACTGGTCAATAAATCTTTCTATACCACTAAAAGATGGCATATTTCCCGTATCAATAGCAAGGGCAATATAAGATAATTTTTCCGCCTCTTTTACCATTAATTTAACATCAACTTCACTAGATGCTTCATAAATACAATGGGTATTTACAAGTGAAACTGCCTTTGGAACATTTGTTTCTTGTAAAATATAAGACATTAAAAAATGCCAAATATCAACAAGTTCAACATGAATATTATTCATATCAGGTTCAGAGTTTATATTTTTCCAATGTTTCCATGGAGTTGATTCAATAAGTTCAGCAACTTCCATATGTATACATCTTAACCAATTTATTTCTTTACCAAATTTGTTTACACATAGTTCCCAGTTGTTACCATTTGTAGAATCATTTAATTTCTTTTGTAATAAAAACATCTCTTCAAGCTTATGAGGAAATGAAGAAACCTCTTCAAGTAGTGTGGCAAGTGGTAAACACTCTTCAATTACGCTATCAAGTGTTGAATTTGTAAGCAACAACTCTTTTTCGCCCTTTAAAAGATGTAAAACTAATGAAACCATATATGGAACTTCATTTTTCTCTTCCCAATTTAAAATATCATTTGATGTAACACCTGCATAGTGCATAAAATCTTCTGTACTTATAAAACCTAATGACCGAATACTCTCTTTAAAATCTTTATATAACAACGCTAAACTCCTAGTGGTAATTTTATTATAAATTTTGTTCCATGTTTTGTATTATAAACATCTATTGTACCATCACTATGCTGTTCAATAATTGTTTTACACATATACAATCCTAATCCTGTTCCATTTTTATTGCTTTTAGTTGAAAAATATGGGTCAAAAATTTTGTGTATAACATCATCTTTTATTCCTCCTGCATTATCTTCAAACTCAATAATTAAACTCTCTTTATTTTCGTAAGAATTAATATTTATAACCCTATTTTCAATATTTTTTTCAATCATTGCATCACAAGAATTTTTTATAAGATTTATAAAAACTTGAACTATTTCATTTAAATATATCTCTAAACTCGAATCAGAACTATTTTGATAATTTACTTCAATAGAATGAATTTTAAATAAATATGCCAAAAAATCCAATGATTTTTCAACAACATCTTTTATGTAAACCTCTTCTTTTCTCTTATTTGGTTTAAAATAATCTCTAAAATCATCTATTGTTTGCGACATATACTCAAGTTGAGAACTCACTTGAGAAACCACATCTTCAAGCATCTCATCAGAAATCTCCCCATCTATCATTTTTGTTAAAGGTAATTTCTGAATCAATATAGAAACAGCTTGTAAAGGCTGTCTCCATTGATGGGCAATCATACTTATCATTTCGCCCATAGCTGCTGATTTTGATTGTTCTGCTAATAAGTTTTGTTGATTTCTTAGTTCAACTTGAGAAGTTATATCCTCTCCTATTGCATCATAACTAACAATGTTTCCACTACTATCAAAATTTGGATGAATTGTAGTTCTTAACCAATAAACATTACCATTTTTTTTAATATTTTTAATATCGCCTTTCCATACATTTCCAGATTTTATTGTACTCCACAGATTTTCATAAAGATTTGGTGTTGCTTGATAATCTCTTATTACATCATGAGTTTTTCCAATTAACTCAAAAAACTCATATCCAGAAATCTTACAAAATGCACTTGAAACGCTCATTATAACACCATTTAAATCAGTTTTTGACATAACTACATATTTATCAACTATATCCACTGATTTATTTAAGGCACTTTGTATTTGAGCTATTGATTTTGAATATATATCTAAAATAGCTGAAAAAATTATTTCAAAATGATAAACAATTTTTTCAAATAATTCGATAGATTCTATTTCTAATTTAAAGGCAAAATCAATTAAAGAAGTTTTAAAAGCTGAACATAACAAAAAAAGCTCACTTGATTTGATATTTAACTTTTTTAAGTATTTTATAAAATCTATAACAACTGAACAATCTTCTATTTTTTGGTTATTTTTTACAGATTTGATATAGTGTTCCACAAAACCAAAAGCATATCTTTTGATAAATAAATCTTTATCTATAGAATAATCATTTATTATTTTAATAACTATAGATGAACTAACCCAAGTTCTAATTACTAAAATCTTATCTTTTTCTACTTCTTCTATAAAATTATCCATTTTCTATGAAACCTACTGCTTAAAATTCTTTAACTCAAAAAATTTACAATCTTCATCACTCGCTTTCTTTACTGATATAGATGGAAGAAGTTGAGATTTAAATCCATAAGCCCTACAACCATGAGGTTTTCCAGCTTCCCAAGTTACAAAATAATGTACACATTTTTGACAAACTATTCTTTTTTCCATTTCTCAACTATCTTATATTTCAACTTTACTTTGTATAGCTTTTGATAGAGATAAAATATCTACATTTTCCAAACTAACACCTGTTGGTACACCTTGAGCAATTTTTGTAAACTTTATATTATGGTTTTTCAACTTATCTTCAATAAATAAGATAAAAGCATCATTTGCAATAGATGGAGTTATTGCAAATAAAATATTTTCAACTTCATTGTCATTTATAAATTTGTGTAAAGAGTCAATTACTTCTTGATCTAACTCTTCAATAACAAAATATTTTCCATCAAACTGCTTTGAATCCTCAATAACAAAAATATCTTTTGCACTTTGAACGATACAAAGTTTAGTATTGTCCCTTGATTCATCCAAACAAAACTCGCAAATTTCGTGTTCACTCATAGAACCACAACGAACGCATTTAGTGATATTTTTAAGTGCATTTTCAATACTGTGAGCTATCTTGATACCGCAATAATTATCATTCATAACTATATGGTATGCTAGGCGTAAAGCTGACTTTTTACCGATGGTTGGTAGTGATTCAAAAGCTTCAACAAGCTCATAAAATTTTTCTAATCCTTTATTCATTTCAGGATTATAGCTAAGATTTATAATAATTTGAATTAATTTAGATTGATAATATAACCACAAAAAAATAGTTAATTTTAAACTCTTCCAAAAAAATAACAAAATTCTTATATTTTTAGCAAAATTTATACTTTTTTTGATAAAATCGTGGCTTAATAAATTCAAATATTTTTTTAGGGAGATAATATTGACTGAAATAGATTATTATGAGTTACTAGAAGTTAGTAAAGACTCAGATAAAGGTACAATTAAAAAAGCTTATAGACAAATGGCTATGAAGTATCATCCTGATAAAAATCCAGGAGATAATGAAGCTGAAGAGAGATTCAAAGCTATAAATGAAGCCTATCAAGTTTTAAGCGATGATCAAAAAAGAGCTATTTATGATAGACACGGGAAAGCTGGTCTTGAAGGTCATGGACAAAGAGGTGGAGGATTCTCTGGAGGATTTGATGACTTAAGTTCTGTTTTTGAAGAGATGTTTGGAAGTTCATTTGGTGGTGGTTCAAGAAGTAGAAAACAAAAAAAATCATATACATATAATCTTGATGTTACGATTGAAGTGAAATTAGAGTTTAATGAAGCTGTTTTTGGTTGTAAAAAAGAGATAAATTATAAATACAAAACTGCTTGTAAATCTTGTTCTGGTACTGGTGCAAAAGATGGAAAACTAGGAACTTGTACAACTTGTAATGGACATGGACAAGTACACATGAGACAAGGTTTTATGACATTTGCTCAAACTTGTCCAAAATGTGGTGGTTCAGGACAAGCTGCAACTGCTTCTTGTAAATCATGCCATGGAACAGGTTATGATGAAGTAAAAGATAGTTTCAAAGTTGATATTCCAGAAGGTGTAAATGATGGAATGAGAATAAGAGTTTCT
>ERZ724515.14-NODE-14-length-40449-cov-24.934025_pt1 | contig 40449 bp, 39 predicted proteins | sample MGYA00376048_ERZ724515 | MGnify/ENA primary metagenome ERZ724515 (study PRJEB28724, sample SAMN07190885) | wastewater metagenome | isolation source: influent of sewage treatment plant in Hong Hong | place: Hong Kong | collected 2016-03-17 ... | reverse complement strand
AGAAAGTCTCTCCATATTTTTCATATTTTACAAGTCCAACTCCATTTATTTCTAACATTTGCTCTTTTGAAATTGGAAGTTTGTTTGCAAACTCTTTTAAAGTTTTATCTCCGAAAATCACATAAGCTGGAACTTCGCTCTCTAAAGCGATTTCTCTTCGTAAAGTTCTAAATCTTTCATAAACCAACTCATCAAAACTTAGTTCAGTTTCTTCTTCTTGGATTTTTGAAGCAATTCCTAATTTATCACTATCAATTAAAAGTTTTTCTTTGCCTTTTAAAATTTCTAAACCTAAATTTGAAATTTTTAAAACTCGAAATTCCCCTAAAACCAAAGCTTGAATGTCGATTAATTTATCAGCGATTGCAATCCATTCATTTTTACTCTTATCCGCACCCAGATTATAAACACTTAATTTATCATGTCCAAACTCTAAAAGTTTTTGATTTTTTGAACCTCTTAAAATATCAATAATATGATTTAATCCAAATCTTTGTTCACTTCTATAAATGGCACTTAAAAGTTTTTGGGCATCAACACTCACATCAACCTGCTTTACTTCACCTTTTGTACAGTTATCACACAAAGTTTTACAAGCTTCAATTTCATCTTCAAAATATCCTGCAATCATTTTATGACGGCAATTATTGCTCACACAATATCTATACATAAACTCCAATTTATCAAGCCCTGTTTGTTTATAACCATCATCAATTGCTTCTTCAATTTGGATTTTTCTTTTTACCTCATCACTTTTTGAATAAAGCATATAAACATAAGACATTTCGCCATCACGCCCTGCTCGACCTATCTCTTGATAGTAGTTTTCAAGGGTTTTAGGTAAAGATGTGTGGATTACAAAACGAATATTTGATTTATCAATTCCCATTCCAAAAGCAATGGTTGCCACTACAATATCTATTTTTTCATATACAAAATCATTAAAAACTTCATTTTTTCTATCATTACTAAGTCCCGCATGATAAGCTTTTGCACTGTAACCACTTTCACTTAGGAACTCAGCCGTTGATTCTGCTTCTTTTCTTGTAAAAGTGTAGATGATTCCACATAAACCTTTATGGGTTTTTAAGAAGTTTAAAATTTGTGTTTTTCCATTTGCGATTCGTGGTTCGACTTTTATATCAAGATTATCTCTTACTGTTTTTGCTCTGAAATGTCTTGGATTTTGTAAGTTAAGACTTTGCGATATATCAGCTTCAACTTTTTTTGTAGCCGTTGCAGTAAATGCACAAATTGCTGTATTTGGAAAAAATCTTTTTAATCTATCAAGATTTCTATACTCAGCCCTAAACTCATGTCCCCAAGCCGAAACACAGTGCGCTTCATCTATTACAAAATAATTTATATTTATTCGTTGAAGCACACCTACAAACTCATTTGAAGTGAACCTTTCAGGAGCAACATAAATAAATTTTAACTCCCCATTTAAAAGCTTTTGCAAAGTGAAACTATTTTCATCATTTGAAGTAGCAGAGCTTATCATAGAAGCTTTAATATTCAAATCATTTAAAGCCTTGATTTGGTCTTGCATTAAAGCAATTAAAGGAGAAATTACAACTGTAGTTCCATCCATAAGTAGAGTTGGAAGTTGATAACAAAGTGATTTTCCACCACCAGTTGGTAAAATCGTCAAAACATCTTGTTTAGCAAGAATCGTATCAACAACCTCTTCTTGGAAACTTCTAAATTTATCGTGTCCGAAAATATCTTTTAGTATTTGGTATTTTTTATTCATTTGGGATGGTAACATAGTTTAAATAATGGAATGTGTAAATTATAAATAAAAAACTCGTAGTAAATACCAAGGGTGCTATGGCACCCTCAATTAAAATTATTGTTTACAGTTGGCTAGGTGAGCTTGGAATTCTTCTTTATTAATATTTCCATCTTTGTTTATATCTATATCTGAAAATGTTGGTTGATTACCAATATTTTTCATCATTTTACCTTCAGATGCTTTTTCTTGCATTCTTTTTTGTTTAGCCTCTTCCATCTCTTTAGGGCTAATCATTCCATCATTATTTAAATCAAAATTCTCAAATGTCGGCATATTAGCTTGTTGTCCCATACCTTTGCTCATACCCATATTTTTTTGGTTATTTTGCATTTGGTTATTTTGAGCTTTTAACAACTCCGTTTCTGTTAGTTTGCCATCTTTATTTGTATCAAATGCACTAAAATCAGCATTTCCTGCATTTTTCATAGGCATTCCAGAAGTAGCTTTTTGTTCTACTCGCTTTTCTCTTATATCATTAAACTCTTTTTCACTTACAAAACCATCTTTATTTACATCATAAGTTGAAAATTCTATGGGACCTCGATTCGGTAATTCTTCAGCAATAGCACCACTTGCCATAACGAATAAAGAACCAGTAACTACTAAACCTAACTTAATCACTTTTGTTATACTTCGCATAATCTATCCTTTCTTTTTTATACAAAATGATACTCTTTAATTAATTAAAGTAATTCCTATTATTACCAATGAGTTTTTTACTATTTTAAAATAACTTTCACTTTATCCAAACTATTTATATTTGCAAAATCATTTATCAAAGTTGCCAATTGAACCACATCGCTATTTTTCATTCTAATACATCCAGCAGATTCATTTGTTCCTATGGTTTTTTCATCTAAAGTTCCATGAATTCTGAATGTATTCTTTCCATTTACTTTGTGAGTTAAATTTATTTTTGCAGATCCCATATAATTATATTTATGTCCAGGAGGAACAATAGAAGGTAAAGAAATTCCTCTTTTTGCAAAACTTTTCAAAGTCTCTTTTGTTGGGTACCAAGTTGGATTTAATGATATTTGAGATACTTTACCAAGCCCTAAAGGTTTATCAATATTTTTCTTTGCAGTTGAAACAATATAATTTTTTATATCTTTTAATTCATTATCTACTTTTGCTTTAACACTCATAGAATTTGTAATAGAGTCAACTTCAATTATTATTTCATCATAATTTAAAATAGTTGTTTCTGCTCTTTTTTGCTCTATTTTTTTTGGTTTTTCTTTTTTAACTTCTCTATCAAATTCATCCATACTAATTTGTTTTAACTCTTCAAAGTATCTCAACTCCTCTTGTGTATTTGTAACTTCTACTTCTTTTTGCTCTATTAGTTTTTCTTTTTTTTCTTCTTTATAATCATTTTGTACTGATTTTATATCTTCTTTAATTGGTTCTTCTTTATATTCTGCTTCAATTAATTTCATATTTTCTTTGAAAGGATATGAAGACACCAACTCTAATTTTTCAGAAGGTAAAGCAGAAACAGGAGTAAAAGTCTCTTTCGTTCCCTCTAATTTTTCACTTTTAATATCTGCTATTTCATCTTTTTTTACAAGTACTGTTTCTACTTCTTGACTTTTTTTCTCTTCATTTAAATCTATAATCATCTTATTTTCAGCTTTTAAAGAAACAACTTGATTTGATAATAACTTTACATAAGGCTTTTGTTCTTTTACATATTCAGATAAATATTTAAGTGATTGTTGCGCTTTTTCTTTCTCTTCAAAGATATTTAAATACGTATGAAATTTATTATTTTTATCTTTTACAATAAAAACTTCACCTTCCATACTATCTAATACTCTTTTTTTACAAGTAAGTGCATTTTCGAAATTTGAGGTCATACAAACAGAAATAGTATATTTAGGCATTGAGGCATAAATTATAGAACTACTTAATGTTAATAATAAGGCTAAAAAACTTTTTTTCATTATTTTTTTTCTTTTTATCAATTTTTCGTTATTTTATCTTTTAATAGTTGTAAATATGATAAACTTCCACTTTTATATTATTTAGCATTATAAGGAATGTTTATGTTAACAGATGATGATTTTATCGATTTAAATTCAAAATTCCAAACCACTTGTAAACCACAATCAAGAATTTTTACTTTATTAACCGTACCAACAATGTTATTTGGACTAATATTGTTATGTTATTTTGGATATTTTCCGCTAAAAGTTGAAATACATAGTGTTGTATTAATTGGTTTTATCTATTTTATTTATCTATTTTTTGTAAAACACAATGCCTACTATGTTTCTTGCAAATTTAAAACACAATATTATGAATTGTTTTATAATTTAAAAGAGTACATTAATAATAACTTATTAGCTATAGGGGACACAACAAAAGCTAATGGAAGCGTTGATGACTTTTTACAAGATTATACAAGTAACATCCGAAATACAAATTTTTCATCAATTGCTTCAGGTATTTTCCCAACACTTGGAATTTTAGGAACTTTTATCTCAATTGCATTTAGTATGCCTGATTTTAATTCAGGGACAACAACTGCTTTAGAAAGTGAAATTTCAAAACTTTTAGGTGGAGTTGGAACTGCTTTTTATGTTTCAATTTATGGTATTTTTCTATCTATTTGGTGGACTTTTTTTGAAAAAATAGGAATGAGTAGATTTGATCACGATGCTTTTGTAATTAAAGAAAATTCTAAGCACTTTTTTTGGACAAAAATTGATATTGAGTCAATTCATATAAAAAGTAATTTAGATAATTTTACAAAAATGAGCGAAGTATTCACTCATTTAACATCGAGCAATATTTTAGACAATATTAATTCTTCAATAGAACAAAGATTTGAGACTTTAGAAGAGGTTCTAAAAAAAGAGTTGATTTTATCTTCTAAAATAGCTGAAAATATAGATAACAATGAAAAATTATCTATTATGCTAAAAGATATGACTTTAAATATGCACACAACAATAAAAAGTTTTGAATCACAAAAAGATTTATATGCTTTAAATGCTGAACTTTTAAATACAAACATTGAAAAATTAAACTCTCATATGCACAATTTAAGTTCTGAAAATCTTAAAGCAATTTATATGAATATTGTAAAAAGTATTGAAACAATGAAAAACGATATGGAAAAAGTTGAATGGAAATTTAAACAAGGTTTAGAAGAATATGATGAAAAAATCGTGGATAAACTTAAAACTTCACTTGAAATGATAGATGAAGAAACGACAAAAATCATAAAAGATTTTAAAGAATTTAAAGAAATATCAAAGTAGCAAAAAATGTACAATAAAGAACAAAAAAATGATGAAAACTTTTGGATTTCTTATGCTGATTTGATGGCAGGATTACTTTTTGTTTTCATTTTAGTTATTGGGGCTATTGTTATAAAATACGTTTATACCCAAAATAATCTAGCAAAAGAAAAAGCAGCTTTAAATCAAAGCCAAGAAGAGTTAACAAATAAAAATGAAGTTTTAAATAAATTAAATGCTTTGTTAAAAAAAATTGAAAATGAAAAAACTGAATTATCAACTCAACTATCAAAATCAAATGAAACAATAAATTTAAATAATCAGGAACTTCAAAAACTTAAAGATTTACTTTTAGGTTATGAATTAAAAGAAAAAGAACAATTAGAAAATACTTCAAAATTAACAACTGAACTTGAAAATAGTAAAAATTCAATTACTTTAAAAGATTCAGAGATTACTGTTTTATTAAATAAATTATTGGAGCAAGAAAAAGCACATCAAAAAACTGTTGAAGAGTTTGATATAACAAAAGCAAAAATCAAAAGCTTAACAGGTATAAAAATAAATGTTATTACTAAACTAAAAGAAAAATTAGGAAAATCTATAAATATAGATGAAAAAAGTGGGGCTATAAAGTTTTCTTCAAATATCCTATTTGACCAAGGTGCATACAAATTAAAAGAAGACTCAAAAAAAGAGTTAAGTACAGTATTGAAAAAATATTTAACAACGTTACTTGAAGACAAAGAAATTAGAAAATACATTCATGGAATAACTATTGAAGGGCATACAAATAGTGATGGTTCGTATTTAAGTAACTTACAACTTTCACAACAAAGAGCCTTAGAAGTTATGCAGTTTTTATATGAATCAAATACTATAAATAAAGATTTATTAAATAAATACGTAAGTTCAAGTGGAAAATCTTCTTCTGATTTAATCTATAAAGATGAAGTTGAAGACAAAGACGCTTCAAGAAGAATAGAAATTAAGTTTATTATTAAAAATGAAGAAGCAGTAAAAGAACTTCAAAATTATTTAGGAGAAAAGAAATAATGGAAATATTAAAAGGATCTCTTTACACTCCAAAACATTTAGAAAATTTATCAAAAGAAATAAAAGAAAAAATTGAAAAAAAGAGACTATCTTTTTTTCAAAAAGTTTTTAGATTTTTCTTTGGGAAATAAACTCTTTCAATCCCTTAAAAAATCTATTTAGAATTACTATTTTGATTTTTTCTAATTTCTCCTCTGTCCTGCTTTTGGGTCACTAACTTCTTTTTGTAAATCAATACTTAGATTATTATAAAAAAGCTCTCCATAATTTGTTTCCCTATTTATCATCTCATAAGCTTGTTTAATATCATTATTGTATTTTAAGGAGTCTTGTAAAATTTTTATAATTTTTACAGATTCCAAAAAGTTTACATGACTTGGTGCTTCAATTGGAGAAGAGTAATATTTATGCATTCTTTCAACTAATGATTTATTTCTTATTTCTATAAATACAGATTCAATTGGGGATTTAAAAAATAAAATTTTTTGTTTCACATTTATTGAAATATATGTTGTTTCCATTCCATAAATTTTTCTTGAAAAAGAGTCAAATAAAAAAAGTTTTTTATTGTAATTATTATTAAATAATTCATATATAAGTTCAAGTATTTTTATCTTCTCTTCTTTAGTATAAAAGTTTCCAATACTTGCAAAACAAAAAGATAAAATTGATTTTATTGAGTACCATTCCGTTGTATCATAATCATATTTTAACATTTGGTCTATTCTTGCTTGTTTCAACTCCTCTATATCAGTACTAGTTGTTGTTCTGTACACTTTTTGTACAGCAGAATCTCTATACATAGGTCCTGGGAATTGTGCTTGAATAACAAATCTTCTATTTTTCTCTTGTTCCATTATATATTTTAATCTTCCATGATAATCCTCATCAATGATTCTTACCTCTTTTTGAGGAATTTGAGTAATTGATTTTAAGAACTCTTCACCATTACAACCCTCTTCCCAAATATAATCAGGATACCTAAATGTTTGACAAATTTTATCTTTAATATCTTTATTTGGTTCTATCTCAGTTATATTATCAATCCATGATGTAACCGTTCTTCTATCTTTATTTATCATAGATGCAAATTTAGAAATACTTAAATTTGATCTTTTAAATATTTCAATAAATTTTTCTATGGAATTTTTATAATTCATAATATTCCTTCTTTGTTATATTTCAGCAATTGTACCATTTTTTATAAAAAAAACAAATATTGTACATTTATTGATTTTATTTAAAAAAATTGTATTTTCTCTACCAAAAATCATACAACACTAGTATGTATAAATTATGTATAATAACTTACAACTTAAATTTAAAGGATGTGTATGAGCGCAGGAAAAAAATTTAGAGAAGCCTTAAAAGAAGAGTCTCCTTTACAAATCGTAGGAACTATTAATGCTTACCAAGCATTACAAGCAACAAAAGTAGGACATAAAGCGATTTACCTATCAGGTGGAGGTATTGCAAATGCATCTTATGGTTTACCTGATTTAGGTATGACAATGATTGAAGATGTTTGTATTGATGTTAGAAGAATCACTTCTATTTGTGATACTCCATTAATCGTTGATGCTGATACTGGGTGGGGACATGCATTTAATGTAGCTAGAACTGTTAAAGAATTTATCAGATCTGGTGCAGCTGGTATGCATATTGAAGATCAAGTTGCTGCCAAAAGATGTGGACATAGACCAAATAAAGAGTTAGTATCTACAGAAGAAATGTGTGATAGAATCAGAGCTGCTGTTGATGCAAAAATGGAATTAGACCCTGATTTCTACATTATTGCTAGAACTGATGCACACGCATCTGAAGGTCAACAAGCTGCTATCGACAGAGCTAAAGCTTATGTTGAAGCTGGAGCTGACGCTATTTTTGCAGAAGCTGTTCACACTTTAAAAGAATATAAAGAATTTACCGACCAAATGAGTGTTCCTGTATTAGCAAATATTACAGAATTTGGAGCAACTCCAATGTTCACAACTGAAGAATTAGCTTCTGTTGGAATTGATATGGTTCTTTACCCATTATCAGCATTTAGAGCAATGAATAAAGCTGCTTTAGCTGTATATCAAGAATTAAAAGACAAAGGTACTCAAGAAGGTGTTCTTGATACTATGCAAACAAGAATGGAATTATATGATATGTTAAATTACCATTCATATGAGCAAAAAATGGATGAGTTATTTTCAAAAGGTAAAGCGAAATAATTTTCGCTTTATTACTCAAAATAAAAAACTATTAAATTTAAACTAAGGAGAAAATATGAGTGGATTAGCAGGAATTACAGCTGGAAGTTCAGCAATTTGTACATGCGGTTTAGGAAATGGTCTTAATTATAGAGGATATGCTATTCAAGATTTAGCTTTAAAAACTGATTTTGAAGAAGTTGCATATTTATTATTAGTTGGAGAATTACCAACTAAAGCTCAATTAAAAGATTTTACAAGAAAAATTATTGCAGGAAGAGAATTACCAATTTCTGTAAAAAATGTTTTAAAATCAATTCCAGCTTCTTCTCATCCAATGGATGTTATGAAAACAGCTACTGCTGCGCTTGGATGTGTTGAACCTGAAGCGGATGATTTTTCTGACCAAATGGCAAAAATCATCAGATTATTAGGAGCATTCCCATCATTTTTAGTTTACTGGCACCACTGGCACAAAAATGGTAAAGAAATCTGTTTAAAATCTGAAGAAACTACAATTGCTGGTTTCATTTTAGAAAGATTAAAAGAGAAAAAACCATTAGCTGTTGAAGTTAAAGCTATGAACGCAATGTTAACTTTATATGCAGAGCATGAATTTAATGCTTCTACATTTGCTAACAGAATTACAGCTTCTACATTATCAGATATCTACTCTTGTATGACAACTGGTATTGGTACTTTAAAAGGTCACTTACATGGTGGAGCTAATGAAGTAGCTATTAAATTCGTATTACAATTTGACAATGTTGAACATGCATTAAAATCAGTTGATGAATTATTTGCTAAAAAAGAAAAAATTATGGGATTCGGTCATAGAGTATATAGAAACTTAGACCCAAGATCACCTGTTGGATTTGAATTAGCAAATGAGTTAAAAGAATTAGAAACTTCTGACCCTAAATTATTTGATATTGCAAAAGCAATTAGAGACAAAGTAAAAGCAGAAAAAGGTTTACCTGATAATATAGATTTCTTTGGTGGATTAATTTACCATTATATGGAAATTGAAAGATTATATTACACTCCATTATTCATTATGTCAAGAGCTGCTGGATGGGCTGCACATGCATTTGAACAAAGAGCAAATAATAAAATTATCAGACCTAATTCTGAATATACAGGTGTTGAACCTAGAGAATTTGTTTCTATCGAAGACAGAGCGTAATTTTTCCCTAAAAGGGAAAAATTACAATACTTACATAAAAACTTACATATAAAATGGATACAAAAATGACAAATGAAAAATATCTAAAAGACCTTGCAGGTATTGATGGTGTTAAGTATTATGATGTAAAATCAGCAGTAGAAGATATTACTCCTGGTTCTTTTGCAAAACTTAACTATACTTCAAGAGTATTAGCTGAAAACTTAATTAGAAAATGTCCAAGCGAAGATTTGAAAGATTCACTAATTCAATTAATTGAAAAAAGAACTGATAAAGATTTTCCTTGGTTCCCTTCAAGAGTTATCTGTCATGATATTCTTGGGCTTACAGCTTTTGTTGACCTTGCAGGACTTAGAGAAGCAGTTGCTTCAAAAGGTGGAAATCCTGATAAAGTAAATCCAGTTGTTCCTACTCAATTGATCGTTGACCACTCATTAGCAGTTGAGTGTGGTGGATTTGACCCAGATGCTTTCCAAAAAAATAGAGATATTGAAGATAGAAGAAATGCTGATAGATTCCATTTTATTAACTGGACTAAAGAAGCATTTAACAACGTTGATGTTATTCCTCCAGGAAATGGTATTATGCACCAAATCAACTTAGAAAAAATGTCTCCAGTTGTTCATAATATTGACGGTATTGCATCTCCTGATACATTAGTAGGAACAGACTCACACACTCCTCACGTTGATGCACTTGGTGTTATCGCTGTTGGTGTTGGTGGATTAGAAGCTGAAAACGTAATGTTAGGAAATCCTTCTTATATGAGAGTTCCTGAAATCATTGGTGTTAACATCGTAGGTGTTAGAGCTGAAGGAATTACAGCAACTGACCTTGCATTAGCAATGACATCTTTTTTAAGACAAAACAATGTAATTTCTGCATACTTAGAATTCTATGGTTCAGGGATTAAATACCTTAACTTAGGTGATAGAGCTACTATTGCAAATATGACTCCTGAATATGGAGCAAGTGCTGGTATGTTCGCTATTGATGAACAAACTATTGATTACTTAACAATAACTGGTAGAGATGCTGCACAAGTTAAATTAGTTGAAGCTTATGCTAAAGCTAATGGTTTATGGGCAGATGCATTTGCAGATGCTACGTATGCAAGAACTATTGAATTTGATTTATCAAAAGTTACAAGATCATTAGCTGGTCCTTCAAAACCACATAAATTAGTTCCAACTTCTACTCTAAGAGCTGAAGGTATTGTGAAAGAGTGGACTCAAGATGGTGATAAAATTCCAGATGGTGGTATTTTAATTGCTGCTATTACTTCTTGTACAAATACTTCAAATCCTAGAAATGTTATTGCGGCTGGATTATTAGCTAAAAAAGCAAATGCGCTTGGATTAAGTAGAAAACCATGGGTTAAGTCTTCATTAGCACCAGGGTCTAAAGTAATCGAAGTTTATTTAAAAGAAGCTGGATTATTAGCTGAAATGGAAAAATTAGGATTCGGTGTTGTTGGATTTGCATGTACTACTTGTAATGGTATGAGTGGTGCTTTAGACCCAGTTATCCAAAAAGAAGTTGTTGATAATGATATTTACACTACTGCGGTATTATCAGGAAACAGAAACTTTGATGGAAGAATCCACCCATATGTAAAAGAAGCATTTTTAGCATCTCCTGCACTTGTTATTGCATATGCATTAGCTGGAACTATCAGATTTGATATTGAAAATGATGTGTTAGGAAAAGATAAAGATGGAAATGACATTAGATTAAAAGATTTATGGCCATCAGATGCAGAAATCAATGCTGTTGAGAAGTCTTGTGTTAGACCTGAAATGTACAATAACATTTATGAGCCAATGTTTGCAAGAAATGGATTAGCAGGAATTAAAGTTGAGCCATTCTATAAATGGAATACTAACTCTACGTATATTAATAAGCCTCCTTATTGGGAAGATGAATATATGCAAATGCCAGCTCTTAAAAATATGAGAGCATTAGGTGTATTCCCAGATAACATTACAACAGACCACTTATCTCCATCAAATGCAATTTTACCAACATCAGCATCTGGTGAATATTGTTTAAAAATGGGATTACCTGTTGAAGATTTAAACTCTTATGCAACACATAGAGGGGATCATCATACAGCTTCAAGAGCTACTTTAGCAAATCCAAAATTATTTAACGAAATGGTTAAAAATGAAGATGGAAGTGTTAAACAAGGTTCTTTAACTATGATTATGCCAGAGGGTACAGAATCTAGAATGTGGGAAGCAATTGAGACTTACACAACTAGAAAACAACCTTTAATTATCATTGCTGGAACAAATTATGGTCAAGGGTCATCAAGAGACTGGGCAGCAAAAGGTGTAAGACTTGCAGGTGTTGAAGTTTTAATTGCTGAATCAATCGAAAGAATTCACAGAACTAACTTAGTTGGAATGGGTGTATTACCATTACAATTCAAAGAAGGTGAAACAAGATTTACTTATGCTATTGATGGAACTGAAACTTATGACATTATTGGTGATATTACTCCAAGATGTGATTTAACAGTTGTTATGACAAGAGCAAATGGTGAAGTTGTTAAATTCGACGTTTTATGTAGATTAGATACTTCAGCTGAAGTTGATGTTTACAAAAATGGTGGTATTTTACAAAAATTTGCTAAAGATGTTATTGCATCTTCAAAATAATTAAATATCTAAAAAGCATCAAATGATGCTTTTTGGTATTAAAACTTAACTAGAGAAATCAAAGATTTTTTTATTTAATTTTTACAAGGGGAAATAAATGGCATATCAACCACAATTTAAAGTAAAAGCAACATATATGAGAGGTGGTACTTCTAAAGGTACATTCTTTAATATTGCTGATTTACCAAAAGAAGCACAAGAGAATCCAGCAAAAAGAGATAAATTACTTCAAAGAATCGTAGGAAGTCCAGATGTTTACAAACAACAAATGGATGGTATGGGAGGGGCAACTTCAAGTACATCTAAAGCTATTTTAGTTGGAAAAAGTTCTGTTCCTAATCATGACGTAGATTACTATTTCTGTCAAGTTGCAATTGATAAAGATTTTGTTGATATGAGTGGAAACTGCGGTAACTTAAGTTCTGCTGTTGGACCTTTTGCAATTAAAGAAGGTTTAGTTGATAATGTTCCACAAAATGGTGTTTGTTGTGTAAGAATTTGGCAAGCAAATATCAAAAAAACTATTCTATGTTATGTAACTATGGAAAATGGAATAGTTAAAGAAATGGGTGATTATTACATTGACGGTGTTGCATTTCCTGCTGAAGAAATCGTTTTAGAATTCGCTGAACCTGTTGACCCAAGTGAAGAGTTATTTCCAACTGGAAATTTAGTAGATGATTTAGAAGTTCCAGGAATTGGTACATTTAAAGCGACTATGATAACTGCTGGAATTCCTACAGTATTTGTAAACGCATCTGATATTGGATACAAAGGAACTGAGCTTCAAGTTGATATAAACAATGATGCACAAGCACTTGCTAGATTTGAAAAAATTAGAGTTGCTGGAGCTTTGAAAATGGGTCTTATTACTGATCCTAAAGAAGCTGAAACAAAACAACATACTCCAAAAATTGCTTTTGTTGCACCCGCTTCAGATTTTACTACTTCAAGTGGAAAAGAGATTAAAGCAAATGAAATTGATTTACACGTACGTGCATTATCAATGCAAAAATTACACCATGCTATGATGGGAACTGCTTCGGTTGCTATTGGAGTTGCTGCTTGTATTGAAGGTACTTTAGTAAATATTGCTAGTGGTGGTGGAGAAAAATCAGCAGTTGAATTTGGACATCCATCAGGAACTTTAAAAGTTGGTGCAGTTATCCAAAAAGAAAATGGAAAATTTATTGTTGATAAAGCAACAATGAGTAGAAGTGCAAGAATTATCATGGAAGGTTATGTTCACGTTCCTGCTGATACTATGAGATAGTAGTTTTTTATAAAAATAAAAAAGGGTCTAGAGCTTTTTGCTCTAGACCCTTTTTATTTTTAATTAAATATTTTATGTTAATATACCGAAAAATTGTAGGAGAAATAAACTTTGAATAATGAATTCAAATTTGATCCATACAAAGCCCTAAAATCTATTTTAGAAATAACTTCATATTATACAGGTGATGAGTTCATTGAACATACGGCAATTGAAATAAAAAAATTATTTCAAGCTGATTTAGTATATATTACAAAAGCTATAGATTTTAATCCCACTACTAAAGTAAAAGTTATTTTCTCTACAAATACTAGAATTCCTGAAATAATAGATTTAAATGGAATCCCAGGTAAATTTGTTTTTGATAATAAAATTATAAAAATAAAAGAACATGTAAAATATAATTTTTTAGATTTATTAGAAGAAAAATTTGAAAGTTTTTATGGAATTCCTATAACAGATGGGAAAGGTCATTGTATTGGTCACATTGCAATATACTCAAAAGATATAAGAGATTTACCAATAGAATTAGATGATATTGCTCTAATTTATTCAAGAAAGATTGAAAGAGAGACAAGAAGAATAGAGTTAGAAAAAGAGAATTTTGAGATTCGTAAACAGCTCGAAGAACTATCAATTACAGATACCTTAACAAATTTATTTAATAGAAGATATTTTGGAAAAGTTTGTTCAAATGTATTTGAACAAGTAAAAAGAGATTCTATTAATGCAACTTTATGCTATATAGATATTGATAATTTTAAGAGAATAAACGATAAATTTGGTCATGAAGGAGGAGATTTTGTTTTAAAATATTTTGCAGATATTTTATTAAGCAAATCAAGAAAAGGTAATGACTATATTTTTAGATTAGGTGGAGAAGAATTTTGTATTATTAGCATTAATACACCAATTAATTACTCTTATGAACATATGAAAAGAATAATGAATTTAACTTCAAAAAAATTCTTTGTAACTAAGTTTGGTAAAATTACACTTAGTATTGGAATAGTTGAGTTTGATAAAAAGTTTAACTCTTATGAAGAGATTTTGAATTTAGCCGATAAAAGAATGTATGAAGCAAAAAAAAGTGGTAAAAATGCAATAGTAAAATAAGAGTTTTCTTATTTTACTAAATTAGAGATTTCTTTAAAAACTGGATTTTTTGCGTTTAATGTCAACTCAAATAATAAAGATTCATAAGTTGTAGGAATTACTCCTGCTTGAACCAATCTTGTAATTGCCATATCAGTATCTTTTTGTTTTCTTGAAGTACAACAATCTGTTACTAAAACAACTTCAAATCCACCCTCAAGTAAATCTATACAAGTTTGTAAAACACAAACATGAGTTTCAATTCCAGCAACTATTACAACTTTTTTATTTAGCCCATTAATTGCATCAATTGTTGCTTCATTTTTATAACATGAAAAAGTTGTTTTTTCAAAATGTGGATACTCTTCAACCAACTCTTTTAAAGATGGAATTGTTTCACCTATTCCTTTTTTATATTGTTCATTTACAATAAAAGGAACACTAAGAACTTTTAATCCTTTTACTAAAGTGATTAAATTTTTCTCAACTTCATCTTTATTTGTAACATGTGGATATAACTTATCTTGTACATCTACCAAACAAAAAAGCGTTTCTTCTACATTTATTCTCATTTTATCTCTCCTTATAAAATTTTATTTAAAAGCTAATTTTTCAGCTCTATCTAACAACTCTTTTGCACCTTGGTCAATAAAACTTTGAGCTAATTTTTGACCAATTTTTTCAAAATCATTAATATTTGCAGTTATATCTTCACTAATATATTCAGTTCCATCAGGAAGTCCTACAATTGCCTGAATTCTGATTGAATTTTCATCAATAATAGTAGCTTTTACACCAATTGGAACTTGGCAACCACCTTGTAGAGTATCAACAAAACTTCTCTCAATTGTAGATTCAATATGGGCATCATTATCATTTAGAATTTTTACTATTTCCAATACTTTTGGATCATTTGTTGTTTCGATTCCTAAGGTTGCTTGTCCCATAGATGGAATCATTATATCTGTTGAAATAGGAGTAAAATATTTAACTTCATCCTCAATTTGAAGTTTTTGAATTCCAGTAGCTGCTAAAATAATCGCATCATATTCACCTGCATTTAGTTTTGCTATTCTTGTATTAATATTTCCTCTTAAGTCTTTTAAAACAATATCAGGTCTTAGCATTTTTATAGCCATTCTTCTTCTTAAACTTGTAGTTCCTACAATTGCACCTTGTGGTAAATCTTCAAGAGAAGTATATTTATTACTTAACATTGCATCTCTTGGATCAAATCTTTTTGTAACAGCAGCAAGTTGTAAACCATCTTCAAATTGAGTTGGAACATCTTTTAAAGAATGAACAGCAAGATGCGCTGTTCCTTCAAGCATAGCAACTTCAAGTTCTTTTGTAAAAAGCCCTTTCCCCCCAATTTTTGCTAAAGGAACATCTAAAATTTTATCTCCTTTTGTCACGAATTCTTGAAGTTCAATTTGCATATTTGGATAGTGTTCTAAAAGTTTTGCTTTTACATATTCACTTTGCCAGAGTGCTAGTTGACTTCTTCTTGTTGCTATTACTAATTTTTCCATATTATCCTCTTAATAAATTTATTTTTTACCTAATGTTTCATATTTTTGTCTTGTTGTATCTTTTACACCATTTACAAAAATTGTTGGTGTTCCTTGTACCATAACTTCTTCACCCATTGCAATATCTTTTTCAAGGTTCTTATTCGCTTCTGAAGAATTTATTTCTTCTAATTTTATATTTGTTTTAAACTCTTTATTAAATGATTCTAAAATAACTTTTTCATCTGTAGATTTGCTGTTAAAATATGGTTCCCAATCTATTTCATAAGTTCTTAATTCAACATCTTTTATTCCCTTATGTTTTGCAACTTCTATAATTTTTGATAAAGGTGATGCAGCTGGATGAATTCCTAATAATGGGAAATGATAATAATATAAAGCAATTGATTCACTATTTTTATTTACATATTTAATTACTTCAGGGACATAATCTGTGCAAAATGGGCATAAAGGGTCAGAAAAAATTACTATTTTATCTTTTGCATTATGATTTCCAGCTATTAATTTGGACTTATCATGATATTTATCACTTAAATTTGGAGTTACTAAATCTTTTAAAGATTTTCCTGTTTTTGCATCAATTAACTCCAATGCAATATATTCTCCATTAGAAAATAAAATATCTTTTGCATTAATATCTTTACCCTGAACATTTGCCTGAACGTCTAAAATATATCCATTCCACCCAGCAAGAGGTAACTCTTTTTTTGTATTAATTTTTATATCATTCACTTTTACATTTGGATTTTGAGTTATTCTTGTCTTTTCAAACTCTAAAATAACACTATCATTAGCAAATAATGAAGCTGATAATAAAATGCTAAAAGACACTATTTTTGAAAATTTATTCATTTATTTTTCCTTTTTTAAAACTATTTAATAGTCTATCAATTTTCTATTAACCAAAGATTAATTATTCCTAACTTCTACTTTTTACAGTGATTTTTTTAATATCAAATAACTCTTTAACCTTATCTAACATTTTAGAATTTAATATATCATTTAACTGTAACTCTTGTTGAGATGGTGTAACAAGTGAACTTTTTGTCATATCTGCAACACAACCTGAACCTATTTCAATTTCTTCAATCATAGAACTTGATTGTTCTGATTCTTCAACCTCTTCTTCTATTTTTAGAAGCTCTTTTAATTCATTTTTTTTTTCTAGTACAGAGGGTTCTTCCTTTTTGAAATCTAGCTCAACATCATTTCCAAAAATATCTTGAGCAAAAGTTTTTATAATACCAAAATATTTATAGAGAAGTTTCCTATCTTCATCTTGAGCATACGAAATTATTTCAAGCTTATTATTTTGGAAACCTTTAAATATAAAATTCTTTTCAAAACACTCTCCCAAAGCATAATCTCTATCATAAACTTTGGCAGTTAATTGTTCATATAAATCATTATTTTCCACTATTTCTTCTAACTCTTCTTCAAAAGGAACTATTTGTATTTCTTCTAAAACATTAACAGCCACTTGTTCTTGAAAAATAGGCTCTAGTTGTAATTCTTTTATTGGTTCAATTATAAAATTCTTTTCTTCAGGTAGCTCATCAAATGGTGTTGAATAATCAATTATTTCAATTGAATCTATTGCTGCTAAATCAAAATGATTAATTTGCTCTATTTGTGTCTCTTTTTCTACAAAAATTTCTTTTGCAGGGCTTTCAGTTTTTTGAACTACAACTTCCTTTTTTGGCTCAATTTTTTCTACTTGATTTATAATATCATCAATAGTTTTTAGATTTGTAGCTTCAATCATTTTCATAAAAGTTAAAATTAAAACAAATCCACCATCACTATTTATGGCTAATAAATGTTTTGCATCACTTAAAATTCTAAAAAATCTATCAAACAAAAGTAAATCAAATTTTCTATCTTTTGTAAGCATTTTATCTTTTAAATAAATAGTCATTTCATCACAAATTTGAGAAACTTCATAACTTTCTAAATCTTTGATTATTTGATTTATATCACCTTTATTTAAAATTATTGAAAAGATATTATCCATAAGTTTTGGGTCAATTAATCCTAACATATCAACAACACTTGAAGTATTTACTCTTCCTTTTGAAAAAATAATAGCTTGGTCAAGTAAAGTTAAAGTATCCCTTAAACTTCCTTGTCCAGTTCTTGCAAGTATTTCTAAAGCATCCTTTTCATAATTTATATTCTCTTCATTTAGTATATGAACTAAATGATGAATTACATCAGAAGTTGCAATTTTATTAAATCTAAAATGTTGAGTTCGACTCAAAATCGTTGCTGGTAATTTTAATGGGTCAGTAGTAGCTAATATAAACTTCACAAATCCAGGAGGTTCTTCTAAAGTTTTTAATAAAGCATTAAATGCCTGAGTTGTAAGCATATGAACTTCATCGATTATAAATACTTTAAATCTAGCACTACTTGGTTTATATTTTGTATGTTCAATCAAATCTTTAATATCATCAATTCCACGATTTGATGCAGCATCCATTTCAATAATATCAAGATGTCTATTTGAGTTTGCACTTTTGCAGTTGTCACAAACTTCACAAGGTTTAGACGTTGGTCCATTTGAACATAAAAGAGCTTTTGCCATAATCCTAGCAGTTGAAGTTTTTCCACTTCCTCTTAATCCACTAAATAAATAGGCATGGGATAACCTATTTGAATCTAATGCTAAAGATAAAGTTTGTGAAACTGTACTTTGCCCAACTAAATCTTCAAATCTATGAGGTCTATATTTTAATGCTAATACTTTTTTTTCTAAAAGGTTCTCACTCATATTTCACATTTCCTAATTTCTATATTTTTATTTTCTATAATTTTTTCAATCATATCTATATTTATTGGTCCCGTATGACAAATATGAATAGTTAGTTTACCCATATTTTTATGCCCTTTATCTTTACTTAAACTCAAAAGTCTATTTGCTATTGCATTACCTGTTTGGATTAAAACTATATCTTCACCCATTATTTTTCTAATAATTTCTTCAACTAAAGGATAATGTGTACATCCAAGTACAATTGTATCAACACTATTTTTTTTCATAGGCTTTAACCAATTTTCTAACATATCAAAAGTTTTAGGTGAGTCTATTTCACCTTTTTCTATTTGATCAACCAAACCAATACAAGCCTGTTCATATAATTCTACTTTTTTAATATTTGATAGTTCATTTACTAAAAACTGATATTTTTCACCTTTTAAAGTAGCAGGTGTAGCTAAAATTCCTACATTTGAAGTTTTTGTATTTAAAATAGCAGGTTTAATCCCAGGTTCCGTTCCAATTACAATCAAAAAGGGGAATTTTTCTCTTAAGTATTTTATTGCAGCTGAAGTCGCTGTATTACAAGCTACTATTAATGCTTCTATTTTATGATTTTCTAAAAGATGTCTAGTGATATTATCACATCTATTTAAAATTTGTTCAACTGTTTTTTCACCATATGGAGCATAAGCAGTATCTGCTATATAAAAAATTTCAGCATTTCTAAAAATTTCTAAAATAGATTTTAGAACCGTTAGTCCACCCAGTCCTGAATCAAATACACCAACTTTCAATTTGTACCTTTAATAGTAATAAAGAAACATTTTAACATAAGTTTTTAAATAAAATAATTAGAAAGAAAAAGAAGAGATACAATACTCTAAAATTAGAGTATTGTATAAAAAGATTATACTAAACCTTGCTCAATCATAGCATCAGCTACTTTTTTAAATCCAGCAATATTAGCTCCTAAAACTAAATTTGTAGGTTGTCCAAATTCAGCTGCTGTTGAACTAGCTGTATCAAAAATATTTTTCATAATTTGTGCTAATTTTGCATCAACTTCTTCAAAAGTCCAAGAAACCATAGAAGCATTTTGTGCCATTTCAAGTTGACTTGTTGCAACTCCACCTGCATTTGCAGCTTTTCCAGGTCCATAAGCAATTTTTGCTTCAACAAATAAATCAACAGCTTTTGCAGTTGATGGCATATTTGCTCCTTCACTTACACAAACGCAACCATTTGCAAGAAGAGTTTTTGCATCTTCTAAATTTAATTCATTTTGTGTTGCACTTGGGAATGCTGCAAAACAAGGTATTGACCAAACTGCATTTCTTCCTTGTGGATATTGTGCAACTGGTGTATAAACAGCTTTTGGTCTATATTTTGTATATTCACTTAAACTTACTCTTTGATTTTCTTTCAAATCTTTTAATAAAAGTAAATCTATTCCTTCTTCATCTAATATCATACCTTTTGAATCACTACATGTAATTGGTAACGCTCCTTCATGATATAATTTTTCAATTGTATAAATTGCTACATTTCCAGAACCAGAAACTAAACATTTTTTACCTTCTAATACTTCACCACGAGCAGAAAGCATGTATTTAGCAAAATAAACACAACCATAACCCGTTGCTTCTGTTCTTGCTAATGAACCACCCCATTTTAATGATTTTCCAGTTAATACACCTTCATATCTATTTGCAAGTTTTTTGTACATACCGAACATATATCCAATTTCTCTACCACCTACTCCAATATCCCCAGCAGGAACATCAGTATTTGCACCAATATGTCTAAATAATTCACTCATAAATGCTTGACAAAATCTCATGATTTCATTATCAGATTTTCCTTTTGGGTCAAAGTCACTTCCACCTTTTCCTCCACCAATTTGAAGACCTGTTAGTGCATTTTTAAATATTTGCTCAAACCCTAAAAATTTAATAACTCCTGCATTTACGCTTGGATGAAATCTTAATCCACCTTTATATGGTCCAAGAGCTGAATTAAACTCTATTCTAAAACCTTTATTTACTTGAATCTCACCTTTATCATCTAACCAATTTACTCTAAACATAATTTGTCTTTCTGGCTCAACAATTCTTTCAATAATTTTATGTTTTTTGTATTGGGGATATTTTTCTAAAAGTGGTTGTAGTGAATACAAAACTTCTTCGGCTGCTTGATAAAATTCTGTTTGTGCAGGGCTTGTTCTTTTGAGATAGTTAAAAACTTCTTCTAAATATGGCATAAATATTCCTTGTTTCAAAATTGAAATATATTTTACCAAAAAATATCTACTTTTTATACAAATGTAAATAAAATATACAGTATTGCTATTTTATATATAGCTTGTATTGTTAAATAGAGTAACTATTTTTATAATATAGAAGTAAATACTTCCATATTATTCATTCATTGAGTTAAAAAAATCTTCGTTGTTTTTAGTTTTTTGCATTTTTGAGTATAAGAATTTAAGAGCTTCAACTTCATCCATTTGAGAAATTGCATTTCTTAAAATCCAAGTTTTTTGTAAAACATCAGGAGTAAGAAGTAACTCTTCTTTTCTAGTTCCAGATTTTGTAATATCAAGAGCAGGATAAACCCTTTTATTTGCAGCATTTCTTGAAAGTACAACTTCACTATTTCCAGTTCCTTTGAACTCTTCAAAAATAACTTCATCCATTTTTGAACCAGTTTCAATAAGTGCAGTTGAAATAATAGTTAAACTTCCACCCTCTTCAATATTTCTAGCAGCTCCAAAAAATCTTTTTGGTTTGTGTAAAGCATTTGCATCAACCCCACCTGAGAGTACTTTCCCAGAAGATGGTGTAACAGTATTATAAGCACGAGCTAATCTAGTAATAGAGTCAAGTAAAATAACTACATCTTTTTTCATCTCTACAAGTCTTTTTGCTTTTTCAATAACAATTTCTGCAACTCTTACATGATTGTGCGCAGGTAAATCAAAAGTAGAAGAGTAAACTTCTCCTCTTACACTTCTTTGCATATCAGTAACTTCTTCTGGTCTTTCATCAATTAATAAAACCATTAATGAAACTTCAGGATGATTTCTACTAATTGCGTGAGCTAATTCTTTTAATAATTCTGTTTTACCTGTTTTTGGAGGTGCAACAATGAGTCCCCTTTGACCTTTACCCATTGGAGCGAATAAATCAAGCATTCTTCCTGTCATTTTTTGTGGATCATATTCAAATTTAAATCTTGATGTAGAATAAAGAGGTGTTAAGTTGTCAAATAAAGGTCTATTTTTCGACTCCTTTACAGGTAAGTAATTTATAGCCTCAATTTTTAATAAAGCATTATATTTTTCACTCTCTTTGTTAGGAGGTCTAACTTGCCCCGAAACAATATCTCCTGTTCTTAACGCAAATTTTCTGATTTGTGTTGCACTTACGTACGAATCGTTTGAAGTATCAGAAAAATTTCCATCTATTGCTCTAAGGAATCCAAATCCACCCTCTTTTATCTCTAAAATACCTGTAAATAATATAAATCCACCTGCATCAATTTGAGATTTTAAAATTGTAAACATTAAATCTTGTCGCTTTAACTCTTGAGGGTTTTCAACATCTAGTTCATTTGCTATATTTATGAGTTCTTCTAAGGGAAATTCTCTTAGTTGTTCTATTTTATAGCCTTCAACAGGAATGTGTGTTCTTGCTTTTTTTGAATTGGTCGTTTTAATTTTTGTTTCTTCTTTAGACTCTTCCATGAGTATATTTACCTTTGATTTTACATAAAAAGATATGTAGTAGTTGTAGTTTTTTGTAGTGTTTATTTAAAGTAATAGTTATATTGTAGTGTTTATTTAAGAAATTGTCAATAAATAAAATTTATATAAAAAAAGGTATCAATTTTTTGATACCTTTTTTATACATATATAATATAGTTAAATATTATAATTTTCCTTCATTTTTAGCTAAATATTCAGCAACGCCAGCAGTGTTAGCTTTCATGCCTTCATCACCTTTTGCCCAACCAGCAGGACAAACCTCACCATGCTCATTTGTAAATAACATTGCATCGATCATTCTAATCATTTCATCAATATTTCTTCCAAGTGGTAAGTCATTAATTACAGCATGTCTTACTGTTCCATCTGCATCAATTAAGAAAGAACCTCTTAAAGCTACCGATTCTCCAAATAATACATCATAATCTCTTGAAATTGATTTTGACAAGTCTGCTACTAATGGAAATTTAACTCTACCTATCCCACCATTTTCAACAGGTGTTTCTCTCCATGCAAAGTGAGAAAATTGTGAATCAACTGAACAACCAATTACAGAAATTCCTCTTGAAGAAAACTCTTCAATTCTTTTTGAAAATGCAATAATTTCTGATGGACAAACAAAAGTAAAGTCTAATGGATAAAAGAATAATACTGCGCCTTTTTCACCAATGTTTTCATATAAGTTAAAATTTTCTACAATTTGACCATCTGCAAGTACAGCTTTTGCTGTAAAATCTGGAGCTTTTTTTGTTACTAACATATTTAAATTCCTTTTTAATAATTTTTTATTGTAGTGAAATTATATAACAATATTTTAGAAAAAAACTTTGGTTTTGCTTAAATTGTTAAATTTATAAAAAAAATTATTCTATGATAATTTTTATCCTTTTATTAAATTAGATAACAATATTGTTACAGTTAGAAAAATCAAAGATGATAAAAACTATATTTTAAAGATAATTTTATATTTACTGTGATAGAGTTTTTCAAATTTTAAAATTTAGGAGATTATACTATGGCAGTTAAAATTACTGATATCTGTATTAGCTGTGATGCTTGTTTAGATGAGTGTCCAGTAGAAGCAATCGTTGATAATGATGAAAATCCAACAGGGGCAGATACATATTATGTATATGCTGATAAATGTGTTGAGTGTGTAGGACATAATGATGCTCCTGCATGTGCTGATGCATGTCCAACAGAAGGGTGTATAGTTTGGGATGAAGTAGGTTCTGGTTCTATTGAAAAAGAAGACAGAGGAACAGTAGGGTCTCCTGTAGTAGAAGATTAATTTAAATCTTTAAAATTACACTCTTAAAAAAAGGCAGGTGATTCTATCACTTGCCTTTTTTTTATTTTTTAGATATAATCCGCGACTTAAAAAAAATCGAGGAATATAAGTAATGGAACAAACATTATCAATCATTAAACCAGACGCTGTAGCAAAAAATGTAGTTGGAAAAATCTTAGACAGATTTGAAACAGCTGGATTAAGAATTGCAGCAACTAAAAAAATGCAATTAAGTCAAGCAGATGCAGAGGCTTTTTATGCAGTACACGCAGCAAGACCTTTCTTTAAAGATTTAGTTGAATTCATGATTTCAGGACCAGTTGTTGTTTCTGTTTTAGAAGGTACTAATGCAATGGCAATAAACAGAGAATTAATGGGTGCAACTAATCCTAAAGAGGCTGCTGCTGGAACAATTAGAGCAGATTTTGCAGAATCAATTGATGCAAATGCAGTTCATGGATCTGACTCATTAGAAAATGCAGCAATTGAGATTAATTTCTTCTTTGCTCAAAAAGAAATTTGTTAATTATATATAATTAATACAATTTATAATGAAAATTGAATTTAAAAAAGTACCGCAAATAACCAAAGAATTGGAGGTTATTTACGATTCAGTTAAAATTGAAGGTACTTTTTGTAGAATATCGCAATCATTAGTCAAGGTTGAAGCAGTATTAAAGGGTAATACTGATATCGATTGTTGTAGATGCGGAACCACTGAAGTTATTGAAGTTGAAGAAGAACTTAAATTATTATTAAGTGATGGTATTTATAAAAATGATGAAAGTGAATATTTGGTAATCGAACTGGATAATAGTTTAATTGATTTCGATGAAATAATTGAGAGTGAATTAAATAGTATTAAAAGTGACTACTATATTTGTGAAAAATGTTCACAATATGGTGATAATTTTGAAAAAGAATTTTAAGGAGAATTAAAATGGCAGTACCTAAGAGAAGAGTATCTCATACTAGATCAGCAAAAAGAAGAACTCACTACAAAATAACGTTAAAAAAACCTGTTAAAGATAGTGATGGAACTTGGAAAATGCCTCATATGGTTAATCCAAATACTGGTGAATATAAAAACTAATGCTAAGAATTGCAATAGATGCTATGGGTGGGGACTTCGGTCCTGAACCTATAATTGAGGGCTTAGTATCAGCACTTAAAAAAAATAATAACTTCACTGCTGTTGCAGTTGGTAAGAAAGACGAACTTTTACCACTTATTCCACATAACCTTTTATCAAGAATCGAAATATTAGATACAGATGATGTAATTAGTATGAGTGATTCAGCAACTGATGCACTTAAAAGAAAAGAATCTACCATTTACAAAGCAATTGAACTAGTACGAGAGGGGAATGCTGATGCTGTTGTTTCAGCAGGTCATTCAGGAGCATCTATGTCATTAGCTACATTAAGAATTGGAAGAATCAAAGGTGTTAACAGACCTGCTATTGCGACACTAATGCCTACAAGTGAAAATCAAAATACTTTAGTATTGGATGTTGGTGCAAATGTAGATAGTGATGCTAAAAATTTATTTCAATTTGCAATTATGGGGCAAGTTTATGCACAATATGTACTTAGACTTGATGAACCAATAGTTGGATTGTTAAGTAATGGCGAAGAGGATAGTAAAGGTAACGAAGTTACAAAAGAAGCTTATAAACTAATTTCTAAGCTTCCTAATTTTGCAGGAAATGTTGAAGGTAGTGATATTTTCAAAGGAACAGTTGATGTTGTTGTGTGCGATGGTTTTGTTGGTAATATTTTACTTAAAACAGCAGAAGGTGTCGCAGATACAATTGGTAAAATTATTAAGAAAAATTTAAAAAGATCACTAATTTCAATTGCTGGGGCTGTTCTTATGAGAAAAGTTTTTAAAAACTTAAAAGTAAGAGTTGATTATGCTGAGTATGGTGGAGCACCACTACTAGGAGTTAAAGCACCTGTAATTATTGCTCATGGAAAATCAAATCCAAAAGCAATTCAAAATGCTATATTTCAAGCAATTAATGCAGCAAGTTCAAATTTAGATAATATAATTGAACAGAGATTAGTAAAATATAGTAGTACGCAAGAAAATTAACTACTATTATATTAATTTAAGGATATGTAAATGACATATGCAGCTTTTAGATCTATTGGAGCATATATTCCTCCTAAGATTATGACTAATGCAGACTTTGAAAAGATTATTGATACTAGTGATGAATGGATTACAAAAAGAACTGGTATTAAAGAAAGAAGAATCTCTGAAGAAAATGAAGCTTCATCTGATTTAGGAGCAAAGGCAGCTGAAGTTGCTATACAAAGATCTGGACTTTTAAAAGAAGAGATAGATTTAGTAATTTGTGCAACAGTAACACCTGACTATTTATGCATGCCGTCAACTGCATGCTTAATTGCAGCAAAAGTTGGTCTTACGAATGTTATGGCATATGATATAAGTGCTGCATGTACAGGATTTGTTTATGCTGTTTCTATTGCTAAAGCATTTATTGAATCTGGTATGAAAAAAAATGTCTTAATAGTTGGAGCTGAAACGTATACTTCTATTTTAGACTATACGGATAGAGGAACTTGTTTTATTTTTGGAGATGGTGCAGGAGCTGCTATTATTTCTGCAACATCTAACAAAGATGAAGCAATTATTGATGTTAATTGTTCTAGTGATGGTAATTATGAAGATTTAATAAAAACTGCTGGAGGAGGAAGTAAACATCCTTGTTCAAAAGAAGTTTTAGAAAATAAAATGGCATGTATAAAAATGAAAGGAAATGAAACTTTCAAACTTGCGGTTAAAACATTAACATCAGACGTTCAAATTATGATGCAAAAACATAATCTCTCAAATGAGGATATAAATCACTTTATTCCCCATCAAGCTAACTATAGAATAATTGCTGCCGTTGGAGAAGCATTAGGTTTTAGTGAAGAACAAACAGTAGTTACTGTGGATAAATATGGTAATACCTCAGCAGCTTCAATTCCTATGGCTATGAATTATGCATTTGAACAAGGTAAAATAAAAGCTGGTGATACTGTGCTTTTTGATGCCTTTGGTGGTGGATTAACTTGGGGTTCTGCTCTATTTAAATTTGCACCAAAACAATAAATAAAATAGGTTTAACCTATTTTATTTACTCTATTTCTTATCTACTAAAAATACTGCACTAATCCCATATAAAAGATTGTTCCTGCAAAGATTGATATTAAATAATTCTTCAATAATAAATGCAATATTCCTGTAAAAATAATTCCTCCTAATTCTTTTAATCCATAAGGAAGTGAAAAAAAATCAACATCTTTTAATGTATATACAATTAATATTGTCATAATAACCGAAGGAAAATACTTCTCTATAAAAAGTACAAAAGCTGGTAAATCATTTTTTCTGAAAAACAAAAAAGGAAAAACTCTAGTAAAAAAATTAACAATTGTCATAATAAAAATTGCTATGTAAATTTCGTAACTACTCATCTTGAACTCTTTTCTTAAATGTAAACATTAAAAACAATGCAACAATAATTGAAACAATCAGCATTTTATCACTAGGAATAAAACAAAGTGAAAAAATAGAAGCAATAGCACCTATAATAAAAGGAACAATATTTTTTAAATTTTTATATTGTTCTATACAAAGAACAACAAAAAGTGCAGTTAAAGAAAATTCTAAGCCAGTTGTATTAAACTTGATATTTGAGCCTACAATTGCACCTAATGTTGAACCAATAAACCAATATGATTGATTAAGTGCTGTTAAGAAAAAATAGTACCACTTCTTATTTAGCTTATTATCATCTTTTATTGTTGTTAAAAGCGCATATGTTTCATCTGTTAAACCAAAAATTAAATATGATTTTAGTTTACCAGTATCTTTAAATCTTTTTAATAAAGATAAGCCATAAAAAGATTGTCTAATGTTTACAAACCAAGAGGCAATAGCAATATCAATCATTCCAGCTTTTACATTAAAAAAATTTATTGCAACAAATTGTAATGCACCTGCATAAATAAATAACGACATAATAGGAGCTAAATACCAAGGATAATCAAAAGAAACCAGGAGTAAACCAAAAGCAAAACCTAAAACTGCATATCCCATCATAACAGGTATAGAAACCTGAAATGCTTTTTTTAATTCATTTTCATATTTCAATTTTATTGTTTCTTTTAATTGAATTTTTTATTATTTGGATTATTTTTAAATACATTAAATGAATTTTTTTTCAAATTTTGATTAAACTTTTCAACTGTTGCAACTGAATTTATATATAAAATTGATTCATTTACTATAATTTGGAAAACTGCATGAAGAGGTATTTTTACAACACTTCCAAAATTTTCATTTCCAAAACCTGCTTCAAAACTTATATAATTATCATCGACCTGAATAGTTGTATATGTATAATTGCTCAAAGTAAATAAAGAAAATTTACTTAACTGATTTTTAATAACGCTTGGTAATTCTGGATTAAAAACTATTGGTTCAATATTTGCAGTAATTGAAAACTCTTGATTTTTTTCTAATAAAAAAAATATTGTCTCTTTTATTTGTTTTTCTACTAATATTTTATAATCTATATTTTCTATAATATCTTTAATCATAATTAATCCCTATTTCAAAAATTTGATGATATTATAACTCATGAAACAACTAATTATCCTTATTTCTTTGACATTGGTACCCCTCTTTGCTTACGAATTTAAGCTAAACCAAAAAGATGTGGATTTTATAAATAACTCTTCTAAAAAATCATTTATTTTAAATCGATTAGAAAAATTCCAGATATTAAAAGCTCAAGTTAAAGACTATGAACTTATCAGAAAGTTATCTCATATAAACTCTTTTATAAATAGAATTTTACCAGCACATGATATTTCGACGACTTCTTCTATTGATTATTGGGCAACACCAAAAGAGTTCCTACTTCAAGGACATGGTGATTGTGAAGATTATGCAATTTCAAAATATTTCACTCTTTTAGAACTCGGAATTAAAAAAGAAAACTTATATTTTGCCGTTGTTGATATAAAAGCAGAAAGAAGCTCTCATATGATTTTATTATATTTAGAAAACAAAAATTCAACTCCATTAGTTTTAGACAACCTAAGTTCAAAGGTAATTCCTCTTACAAAAAGAACAAAATTAATACCAAAATTCGCTTTTAATGAAATTGATTCTTACAAATTTAATCATCAAAAGTTCACAGAAAAAGTTAAAATTAATTGGGGAAAAGATAATAAATGGGAGAAGCTTTTAAATAGAATTTATGTTCTGAACGAATAACTTTATTTTATAAGCTCTTTTAATTAAAAGAGCTTACAAGTATATTATTTTAGTTTTGATGGATCTATAACTATCTCTTCAATTTGGAAATATTTAAATTCTGTTTTTATGTCTTTGATTCCTTGATTATCATTAACTCTTAAAAAGTTTTTTTCTTTTATATTTGTCATTCCTTCAAAATTAGAAAATGCTGTATCTGCATCAAATAATACTTTTTTATCACATTTTGTTTTATTTGCACAATTTTTTATATCCACTTTAACAATAGAAGTTCTTAAAAAACCAGATTTAGGTTGAGATCTTTCTAAAACCAATAAATTTCCATCTGTATCAACTTCCAATGAGGTAATTCCATTTAAATCCCAATTTTCCATATCAAAATTCCATTTATTTTTACCATCTAAACTATAAATAGTTTGAGCAGATAATGTTTGATTATTTATTGGAAATTCAGAAGCAGTTAAGATTCCGTAATCAGGATGATGTACAACTGTTTCAAGCGTTCTATTACTTGTAAAATTAGCTGTTTTTAATACTTTAGGTAAAGAATACGCTTCTTTAATTACACCATCTTTACTCATTTTATAAATCCCTGAAGAGCTTCCTTCTATTGATACAATTAATTGACCATCTGGCATTACATCCAATCCTTCAATATCAATCGAACCAAAATTATGTTGTATATAAAGTTCTTTTTCATATTTCAAGGTAATAGTATCCTGTGTTAATTCAGCTCCACAAGTATAAAGTTTACCCTTATCTCCAACGATATAAAGCTTCTTTTCTTTTTCTATATAGGCTAAACCTGATGCTTCACTTAAGTGTACTCCGCAATCAATATCTTTTACAATCAACTCTTTTAGTTTATCTTCTTTCACACAACCTGTAAATAGCAATGAACTGATTGCACAAGTAAATAATAATGAACATATTTTTAGCATCTTATACTCCTTGAAGGTTTTAATTAAGTTTAGTACATTTTGTACCACTATTTTTATTATTTATATATAAATAATTTTTAAAATCCCTTTATTTATATACATTAAAAAGAATTATAACATTATTTTTATAATTATGCCAATAAATAATAAATTTTTTTGATTTTAAAATAAAGCAGAAGAATAAAGGGAAAAAGGAAATTTTTAAATAAACTCTATAGTTTGAGAAGATACCCTTCAAGGATATCAAAATCTATCATTGCATTCATTAACGCAATTTTTGAAGCACTTTGTAACATTGGAAGATTAATATCTTTTTCAATAAGCCTTTTTTCTTCTAAAAGCCTATTTCTAACTGTTCCTTTTAATAAACACTGTTTTGATGTTATCCAATTTCCTTGATAAAAAATAGCAATGTTAGCAATTGAAGTATCTGTTACAACACCTTCTTTTATAATTATAATTTCATCACAATCATCTTTTTTATCAAATAAATTATCTAATTTTTCTCTATCAAGATATTTTTTTGAATAATCTATTTCATCACAATTTACTATTTTAAAACTTGTTATCTCTCTTTTTTTATAGGGAAAATATGTAACATCGATTATTCCATTTTTATCATAAATAACTTTACATCTTAAAAGCTCATGCGAAATTGGATAAATATACTCTTGCAAATTTATGTTTAATCCTATCGTATTCGCAACTCTTTTATTATGATATTCTAAATTAAAAACTTCAAAATCTTCACATTTTATAGTTTCAAAATATTTTATTTTTTCCATTAATTTCCTTTAAAAGGGTAGATATACTTTATCAATAAGTTCTTTATACTCTAAATCCACATTCGAATCAACGGTGATTCCGCCACCACTTTTATAAAATATTTTTCCCGTTTTATCTTTTTCAATAAATCTAATCATAACTGCACTATCAAAATTTTCTCCATCAAAAACTCCAAAAATTCCTGTATAAAAATCTCTTTCATACCCTTCTATATTTTTTAATATTTCTACAGTTTTCTTTTTGGGAGTTCCTGTAATTGAACCTGCTGGTAAAATAGAAGTGATAATATCTCCTATTCTTTCATTCCAATTAGCATCAAGTTGTGCAGAAATTTTAGAGCTTACTTGTAAAAGTTTTTTATCTCCAGCATTTATATTTTCAACATATCTAAATTTTTCAACTCTTACTTTTGAAGCAATTATTCCCAAATCATTTCTTAATAAATCAACAACCATAGTGTGTTCAGCCATCTCTTTTACATCCCCCAATATTCTGGCTTGTGCATTTGGAATATTTACATCAATTGTTCCTTTCATAGGATAAGTAGAAATCTTATTTTTTTTTATTTCTATAAATCTTTCAGGAGAAAAGCAAACAAAATCATCATCTAAATTTTTATATCTTAATTTAAATTTTGCATTTGTATTTTCAAATATTTCATCCAATGACATATCAATATTGATTTTAGTTTTAGAAGTAAGATTCAAAAGATAAGAGTTACCTTTTTTTATCTCTTCTTGCAGGAGTTCAAATTTTTCTTTGTACTTTTCAAAAGATATGGGGGATTTTTCTAGTTTTGATTTTTTATTTTTTGTTTTATGATGCTCTTTCGAATTGAACTCATATTTTATAGAAGTTGGTAGTTCTGATAGTTTTTCTATATAAAATTTACTTAAATCATAAGAAATTACAAATAAAAATGGCTCTTTTTTCGAACCAAATTTATTTAATTTCTCTTTTATTAACTTAAAACTCAAAATTTACTTTAGAATTAATTTTTTAAGAACAGCTGCTCTGATTGCAACCCCATTCGTAACTTGTTCTAACACTTTTGATCTTGGGTCTTTTAGCATTTCATCACTAATATCAACATTTCTATTAACAGGACCTGGATGTAAAAGTAAAATGTCTCTATCTCCCATTATTTCATTTGTAATACAAAAGTCTTTCGCATATTCATTTAATGATTCAAAATAAACTTCTGAATGTCTCTCAAGCTGTGTTCTTAAACTCATAATAATATCAAGTTCATCAATAACCTCAGAAAGATTGATATAAGTTTTAAAATCATCACCTTCATATCTAAAACACTCAGGAGAAATAAAACAAACATCAATACCAAAAATTGGTAACAATCTTCTATTTGAACCAGCAACTCTTGAAGTTCTAACATCTCCTACTATTCCTATTTTTTTACCTTCAGTTTTTCCATCAAAATGTTCATAAATCGTAAATAAATCAAGTAATGCTTGAGTTGGATGTGCATGTTTCCCATCTCCTGCATTTATAATTGGACAATCTACATATCCAGCAAGAGATTCAGGTAAACCACACTCTGAATGCCTAATAATAATAGCATCAGGCTTCATAGCATTAATATTTGCAACCGTATCAAATATTGTTTCTCCTTTAGAAGTTGAAGACGTACTAACATCTAAAGAGACTACCTCAGCACCTAATCTTTTAGCTGCAATTTCAAAAGAACTTCTAGTTCTTGTAGAATTTTCAAAAAATAAAGTAACTATTATTTTACCTTTTAAAATCTCATTTGGTTCAAATTTTAAAAACTCTCTTGCATCATCAAAGATGCTCAAAATCTCTTCTTTAGAAAAATCCGAAGTTCTAATCAAGTGCTGCATTTTTTTCCTTTAATTTTAGTTTGGATTCTAGCAAAAAGCTGTTTAAAAAATAAAACTTTTTGTATAATGCAAAACTTTATTTTAGGGATTTATCGTATGAAATTTCAGATTTTTATATTAACTTTATTTATTGTTTTATTTACAGCTTGCTCTACAAAACCTCTTGAACCTGTTAAATTTGAAGAGATAAATAAAAATATATCTTTTATAAATGATATAAAACCAATTTTGGATAAAAGATGTGTTTCTTGTCATTCTTGCTATAACTCTCCTTGCCAACTAAAGTTATCCTCTTTTGAAGGTTTACAAAGAGGTGCTTCAAAAAAAGATATTTATGCAAATAGAATTACAGCTGATGATCCAACAAGACTTTTTGTAGATGCAACTAGTGAAAAACAATGGAGGGAAAAGGGATTTTTCTCTATGACTGATAAACTTGAAAATTCAAATGAATCAATAATGATGCAATACCTTTTTCAAAAACAACAAAACCCTTTAAATATAGGAGAATATTCTCCTGAAACTGATGAATTAACTTGCGTAAAAAATAAAAAAGAATTAACTGATTTTTTTGATGAAAATCCACATAAAGGAATGCCATATGGTTTTCCTGCACTTAAAAAAGAAGAATACAATCTTCTTATGACTTGGCTTAAACAAGGCTCAGTTAATGACACTCCAAAAGATAAGCCTACAATTTTAGAAGAAGAACAAATAAAAAGATTTGAAGATTTTTTCAATAATCAAAATATAAAAAATAGAGTTACCGCAAGATATATCTATGAACATTTATTTTTAGCACACATAACTTTTGATGAAAAAAGTGGTAACTTTTACGAATTAATTCGTTCATCCACTCCAACTGGAGAAAAAGCACAAATTATCCCAACAAGATTTCCATATGAAGAGATAAAAGAGAAGTTTTATTATAGATTTCAGAAAATCGAATCAACAATTGTTCATAAAACGCACATGGTTTATAAGCTAAATAATGAAAAATTAAGTAGATACAATGAGCTTTTTATCCAAACTCAATGGGAAACAAAACCTTTTTTACCTCCTTATGAGACTAAAATCTCAGCAAATGCTCTAAAAACTTTTGAACAAATTCCAGCAAATAGTAGATATCAATTTTTACTTGACGATGTTTATTATATTATTATGACATTTATCAGAGGTCCTGTTTGCAAAGGGCAAATAGCTTTAAATGTAATTCAAGACCATTTTTGGGTTGCATTCTTAGACCCAAAATATGATTTAAGTTTACAAGATAAATATTTTCTACACGACAATTTAATTAATCTTTCTATTCCAAATGAATATGGAGAAGACCCTAGCTTATTCAAAACTTTTAGAGCTTTGGATAACTATGAATTATCTAAAAAATATCATACAAATAAGGCTTTTGTTTATAAACAATATTATCCAAAAGGATTAGATTTAAATGCTATTTGGAAAGGAAATTCTAATACACAAAATGATTCTATTTTAACAATATATAGACATTTTGATTCAGCATCTGTTCATAAAGGGGCTTTAGGAGATATTCCAAAAACATTATGGGTTATTGATTTTCCATTATTAGAACGAATTTATTACTCTTTGGTTGCTGGATTTGATGTTTTTGGAAATACTGCACATCAACTTTTAGTTAGAACACATATGGATAGATTAAGAATCGAGGGAGAAAGTAATTTTTTAGAGTTTTTACCAAAAGAGTCAAGACAAGAGTATTTTAACTCTTGGTATGAAGGATGGCTTGCCCAATATCTAAGTGTTTATATTCCTTCAAATAACAATGTAAATATCTCTTATAACTCAAATAATTATAAAAAAGAGTTTGTAGAAAAACTTTTTGAATACACAAATACAAAAAAAGACCCTATAAATTTCATAGAATCTACTTATAAAAAAAGTGAAATTAAAAATATTTACAATACAAAAGAGCAAATAGAAGAGAGTTTTAAAATGCTGACTCTTCCAAATTCATCTGAATTAATAAAAAACTTTACAGATGAACAATCAAATTTAGCATTTATTAGAATCCAAATGAATAATAAAGAAAATCTAGTCTACTCTTTAGTTATAAACAGATGGCATAAAAATGTTGCCCTACTTTTTGATGAAGAATCAAGAATGGACTCTTCAAAAGACAAAATAAATTTTATAAAAGGTTTTGTAGGTTCATATCCAAATATTTTTGTAAATGTAAAACAGGATGATTTAAGTGATTTCTTTACTCTTTTACAAAATTATCATGAAAATGATAACGATAAAAAAAGATTGTTAAAATATATAATAAATAGGTCTAATCCTAATTTTTGGGAAATTTTTGATTGGTTTGATAAAGAGTTTAAAAAACAAGATTCTCTAGAATATGGATTGTTTGATTTAAACCGATATATAAGCCATGCTATAGAAGAATAATTAATAAATGGTTTAAATATTTTAGCTATAATCCAAGCTTAAAAATCCATCCAAAAAATTTTTAGGAAAATAAATGAAAGAACAATTAGAACAATTGGATAAAGAGTATGTATTACATACATATGCAAGAAATTATGTAAACTTCAAAAAAGGTATAAATGCTACTTTATTTGATGAAAATAATAAAGATTACATAGATTTTACTTCAGGCATTGCTGTTTGTAGTGTAGGACATGGAAACAAAAGAGTTGCAGATAAAATATACGAACAAATCTTAAATATAACGCATATTTCAAATTTATATGCTATAGAACCTCAAGCTAAATTAGCAAAAAGACTAAGAGAATTAAGTGGATATGATATAAGAACCTTCTTCTCAAATAGTGGTGCTGAGGCAAATGAAGGGGCTATTAAAATAGCTAGAAAATATGGTGAAACAAAATTTGAAAATAAAAGATATAAAGTTATAACTTTAGAACACTCTTTTCACGGAAGAACAATAACAACTGTAAAAGCAACAGGACAAAGTTCAATGCACACAGCTAATTTTGCACCTTATCCTGATGGTTTCTCATATAAAAGCTCTGTTGCTGAAGTTTATGATTCTATTGATGAACAAACAGTTGCTGTTATGATTGAACTTGTTCAAGGAGAAGGTGGTGTTCAACCTTTTGATAAAAAAGAGATTCAAGATTTAGCAAAATATTTAAAAGAAAAAGATATTTTATTGATTATTGATGAAGTTCAAACAGGAATTTATAGAACAGGTGAATTTTTAGCAGCAAACCTTTATGAAATTGAGCCAGATATTGTGACACTTGCGAAAGGTTTAGGAGGAGGTGTTCCAATTGGTGCAATTATGACTAGACTAAAAGATATTTTTAGCCCAGGAGACCATGGTTCTACTTTTGGAGGAAATTATCTTGTAACGAGTGCTGCTTTAGAGGTTTTAGATATTCTAGAAGAGATAAAAGATAGTGGAGAGCTAGATGAAACTATTATCTATTTTAATAAAAAGTTAAGTGAAGTTTATGAAAATAATAAAGAAATTTTTTCTGCGAATGTTGGTCTTGGATTGATGAGAGGACTAAGAGTAAAAGATGCTGATACTTTAGCACTTGTGATTAAAACTGCTTTTGAAGAAGGTGTTTTAGTATTAAAAGCTGGGAAAAACACTCTAAGATTACTTCCTGCTCTAACTATTTCAAAAGCTGAAATAGACGAAGGATTCAAAAGGTTATCAAATGCACTTGATAAAATCAAGCAAGGTTAAACTGCTAATTTGCAGTTTAATCTCTTTAAATTTATACGCTTCAAATGAAGCCTTTGATGAAAAAATAATTTCTGAAAAAAGGCTAGAAACTTTTAATTTATCAAAAGAACAAATTGAAGAAGATAGTTCAAAATTAAGAAAAGATTGGATAAATCCAATCACATATCAATTCTCCAACAATTTAGGAGAAGAAGACAAAACCCAACGTTCAGTTATTTCAATAAATCAACCTATTTTTCAAAGTGGTGGAATTTATAAAGCTATAAAATACGCTGATTCTTCATTCGATTATGCGTCAATAGAACTTGACCAACAAAAAAAAGAGCTAGTAAAACAAGCATTAAATCTTTTATATAATATTCAAAAAATAGATTTAAATATACAAAAAGCACAATACACTTTACAAAATGCAAAAATTGATGTAAACAGAAAAAAAGAACAAGTTTTAAATGGCTTTTTGGATGCTTCTTATTTAGATGATGCTTTACTTACTTTAAATAATACAAAACATAATTTAGTAGATTTAAAATATCAAAAACAAGAGTTGATAAACAGTTTCAATAATATTTCATCTGCAGATTATACAAAATTTGAACTTCCTGTTTTTAAGCTTTTTGAAGAAAAGGAGTTTTTAGAAAATAATATAGAATTGAAAAAAATAGAAGCAGATATAGAAAAAAAAGGTAATTATTCATATATGACGATGGCAAAATATTTGCCTAGTATAAATGCTTATTATAATTATTCAAAATATCATGATAATGATGGAAATGAAAAATATTCAAAAGAAAATACCCAAACTTTTGGTCTTACTTTAAATATTCCTTTTGATTCAAGAACTCTAAATGATGTTCAAAGCAAAAAAATTGATTATCTAAAATCAAAAATAAATTTGGAAAATAACATCAATGATGAAAAAACTTTTTTTAAAACAAAACTAGAAAAAATCGCTATGCTTGATGAAAGATTACAAATTACAAAAGATGATTTAGAAGTTTATAACTCTATTTTAAAAATTATAAATGAAGAAAAATCTGCACAAATTAAAACACAAAGTGATTTAGACACTCTACAAAATTCACAAAAAATAAAATCTCTGGATTTAAAAATTTATGAAATTGATAAACAAATCGAACTTTTAGAAATGTATGCAAAACTTCAGTAGTTTTGCCTATATTTTTATTAAAAACTTATATGCAAAAGCTTAAATCACTAAAATAATAACCTTGAATAAAATCACACTTTAGACTTCTAATTAAGTTCAAATCCTCCAAAGTCTCAACACCTTCAACTATAGATTTTTGACCATTTAGTCTTATTGTTTCTAATAATCCATTTAAATAGGCTATATAATTCTTATTTTTTTTAATTTGGTGTAAAAAAGATTTATCTATTTTTATATATTTACAATTGTTCATAATATGAAAAGAAAACATCGAGCCATCTTGTGCAAAATCATCTAAAGCAGAATTAAAACCATTTAGATTAAGCCAATCAGAAAAATCTTTCATAATTTGAGCAGATGTTTCATCATCACTTCCATTTTCTGTAATCTCAATCACAACTTGTTCTTTGTGATTACTCAAAAATTCTACCCAATAATTTTGCTGATTTTTTGTAGCAACAATATCTGCATCAAAATTAAGAAATAGTTTACTATTTAAAGGATAATTTTCTATCTGTAATCTCTTATTTCTTTTTTCTAATTCAAAAAATAATCTATTATTATGATGTAATTTCCTAAAAATCTCATCAGTATTTATAATCTCATTTTTTATATCAAATTTTGATAATGCCTCATAACCGTATATTTCTAAGCTTTCTTGCTCTAAAATAGCTTCATATTTTGTAAAATATTTTGCTTCTAATATTAATTGTTTAAATTCTACTTGTGTCATAAATGAAATAATAATGAATTATTTATTAAACTGTACTGAGAATCGTTATTAAAAATATAGCTTTTATCTTTAATTATAAAGATTACTATTTTTTATTTTAAAAGTTGAGAGATATAGTTTTTATCTATTTGATTTGCTTGAGATTGCACAAAAGAGCCAGCTTGAACAATGATATTTGATTTATTAAAATTTGCACTTTCACTAGAATAATCAACATCTCTTATTATTGATTCTGCATTTTTTAAATTTACATATCCTGTCATCATATTTCTTGTACTTGATTCAAGCTGATTTACTCCAGTTCCAATATTTGCTCTTTGAGAGTTTAATTGATTTAAAGCTTCATCTATGACTTTCATAAGGTTCTGAGATTGGATAAGTAAAGTTGGACTATCATCATTTCTTATTAGATTTAAAGAGTCGCAGGCACAAGTTGCAGACTGTATTGTAGTTGAAGAAGAATTACCATTAATTACAATTTCATTTATATTTAATGTTGCACCTAAAGCTTTTCCTCCTGTCAAGTCGTATGTTCCAGAAACAAAAACAAATTTATATTGACCATCTTTATTTATTGTAATAGTTGATTCCTGAACAGTTGATCCAGAAGTATCCTTACTAGTTTCATTCATTATAACTTGAGATTCTCCAGTAGTTGTATCAATCAAATATCCAAAAACATCATAAGCATCAGCTCCACCTACGGCATCCCATTTAACTGTAATAGTTGCATCTTTTGAAATAGCAATTGATTTTTCACTTTCCAAGTATGGTCCCCTAATTACATCATAACCATTATTACTATTTCCAGTACTTGATAAAGTTACTTTCCCTGCACTAAATGTTGTTGTATAAGTCATATTTCCAATAGTATCTTCATTATTTAATGTATTGGAAGGATAAGACAAATCTAAAGGCATTGGGAAACCTGCAATGTTTGTGATACCTGCACGTGCAACACCATTTGTAACAATCCATCCTTGACTTCCATTATTAAAATTATTATTCTCAAAATTTGTAGGCGGACTTTCTTCAACTGGCATAGCATTAAACCCAGTAATAAAATTCTTCAATTTATATGGATCAGCTTCTCCCATTTGTCTTGATTCGATATTATCAATATTTACACTAATAATATCATTTGAACTATCTGCAACTTGAAAATCAAAAGGTGTTGCACAACCATTTAAAAGTGGTGTTTTATTATAATTTGTTCTACAAACAATATCATCATAACTCTCAATTAGTTTTAAAATATCTGTTTTTATGATTTTTCTTCCTTCTTGCGAAGTTGTATCTGTATTCATTTGTATAGCTTTGGCTTTTATCGTATCTAAAATATTACTCAATTCATCAATTGCTTTATCTGCAATATTCATCATAGCAATTGCACTATTTGCATTATCTATTCCTTGTTTTATACCACTTGCTTGTGTTCTTAATTTGTCGCTAATAGCTAGACCTGAAGCATCATCACTTGCTTTATTTATTCTAAGCCCTGTTGATAACTTAGATAATGAATTATTCAAAACTTTGTTACTATTGATTGAATTTTCTTTTATTAAACTACTTAAACTACCTATATTCATAAATTATCTTTTTTATAAGTTAAAAGACATTTTACAAAAATCGTGTGTCAATCGAATGTCAAGAAATTATTTACATAAAATTAAAGTTATTTTTTGATAAAATAAAAATTAATTAAAGGATAAATTTGAAAAGACTAATACCCCAATCCTCAACTATATTATTTTTTATATTGCTTTTATTTTTGGGTTCTATTTTTATAAGTTATAAACTTTTGTTAAAAAATATTCATGATAATCACATAAAAAATCAAGAGTTAACTTTTAATTCAATCCAAAGACAAACTAGCCAACTACTAACAAAACTCCTATATAAATACTCTGAACAAAAAAATATTCTAATGAACAAACATAAAGAGGTAATAAACTACCTTGAAGCAAACTCCTATGATTTGCCACTAGATGAAATACATAAACTTTTAAATAAAGAAAATTCTTCGAACTTATATAATATTTTCAACTTTCGCACATAAAACCTAACTCTTTTTGAGTGAAAGCACTTATCACT
>ERZ724515.13-NODE-13-length-40606-cov-8.402086_pt1 | contig 40606 bp, 18 predicted proteins | sample MGYA00376048_ERZ724515 | MGnify/ENA primary metagenome ERZ724515 (study PRJEB28724, sample SAMN07190885) | wastewater metagenome | isolation source: influent of sewage treatment plant in Hong Hong | place: Hong Kong | collected 2016-03-17 ... | reverse complement strand
GGGCTGTACAGGCTGGCTGGGCTGGACGGGTTGGGTTGGCTGGACGGGCTGCTGCGCGGGCATTGCGACTGCCGGATTGGCGGCCGGTTGGCGAAGGTTCTGCGGCATCGGCTGACGGAACCGCGGCTGGTTCGGCGTTGCCGGGGCGGACTGTTGCGGCAACGCCGGTTGGGCGGTGCCGTGCGCGCTCAGCAGCGTGCCCTCCGGATCCTCATCGGCTTGCGGCTGCTCCGGCAGATTCGGCGTGTGGAACGCCGGCTGCTGCTGGCCGGGTTGGCTGGGAACGCTTGGATTATGGCCGATGGAACCCAGCTGGGTGGCATCATCGAAATCGTTGCTCATGGGTTGCTCCTTGCTTGTTGTGTTGCTCGTGTGGATGGTTCGTTGTGTTTGCGATTGCTGTGATCGTCCGTTTCACCATCTGGCGTAGTAGGCCAGGCCGCGGATCCAAGGCTTGGATGCGCCGTCGACGGTGGACAGGGCGACGGAGGATGCCACAGGCCGGTCATTCCGCGTGGCCGCTTCGCCTTCCGTGGACGCGTCAGAATCCGATGGCTCCGACGGTTTTGATGGTTCTGAAGGTTCCGACGGTTCGGGTTTCGGCGTGGGAGCCTTGTACCTGTCATGGTCCAGCAGTGTGCCGCCATTGTCCTCGTTGTTGAGCGCGGTGTCGGTGCCCACCACCTTCGCCTTCCACGCGTAATCGGCTCCGGTCGGCAGCACGTCCTTGACGTTCAGTTTGTCGGAGCCCAATGCCCAGGCGACGTCATAGGATTTGCCGTCCGCGGTGAAGGTGATCACGGTTTTGCCGGGCTGGCCGTACATGTTCACCGATCCGCCGCTGACCTTGATGATGTTCGGATCATTGGCGTCCCACGTCAGCATCGGCGCCTTGACGGCGGCCTTCACCTTGCGGACGTATGCCGGATCGGCCCTGCCGGACTTGGAGGTGCTTACCGCGCCATTGAAATGCTGCGTGACGGAACCCGAGGAACAGGACTGCCATTCCTTGAGCGGGAAATCGTGCGATCGTTCGGAAGCGCCGGCATGGTAGGAGCCGAGTCCGTCCGCGCTCACCGTGAACCCGTCGGCGTGGCCGTTCTCCTTCCAACTGACTACGCACACGTCGTCATGCCCCTTGACGCTGACCGATTCGGGCGCCTTCACCGCGTATTTCGGTGTGAAACGTACGGTCGAATCGTCGCTGGTCGTTTTCTCCTTGCCGACCACCGCCGCCTTGATGGTGTATTCCCTGGTGTTGAGATCATGGTCCGGAATCTTGAAATCGTAGGATCCGGAACATCCGTCGATGCTTGCGCTGACATCTCCGGAAATCTCGACGGCCTTGCATCCCGCGTTGCGGGTGTTGCCCACGGATTCGACGGTGACGGTTCCCGTGGTGTCGTCGTTCGTCACGGAGATCTTCGGCGCATCGGGCTTGCCCCACGGCTTGACCGCGTCGGACGCCTTGGACGGTTGGCTCCAATTCACCTTGTTGTGGGCGCGTACCGTAGCCGTGTACGAGTCGCCGTCGGAAATCGCGTTGTTATCGAAAACAAAATCGATTCCGGTGGAATTTGTCGTCTGCTTGGACGGCGCGTTCCTGCCGGACAAAGTCACCTCGTAATTGTCCACCGACGAGAAATTGCCGTCCGGAGCCTTCCACGTGACGCTCACCGTGTTGCCCTTCACACTGGCCGTCACATCCGTCGGCGCATCAGGCAGCTTGTCCGGCGTGCCCTCGACGGCGTTGGAATCCTTGGACCAGCCGACCTCGTTCCTGGCCTGCACCTTGAACGAGTAGGTCTTGCCGTTCTTCAACCCGTCGATGAGACAGGAGGTTTTCTGCCCGCACGAGCGCTCGCCGGACGCGTCTCCGCCCCACATCACCTTGTATTCGGTGATCGGGCTGCCGTTGGCCGAACCGGCCGTCCAGCTCAGATTCACGGCGCCATCCTGCGGGTCGCCGGACACCGCGGAAAGCAGCGGCGCATCAGGCTTGTCCATCACCGAAACGCTGATGGTGCCGGTCACCTCACGTTCCTTTGTTTTGGTGGCGTCGCGCACGGTGACGACCACCTTGTTGGTGTTCGCGCCGATGTCGGAAGCCGCCCTGATGGACACCACGCCGTTGGACGGGCAATCCACCGTCAGCTTCGACGCGCCATCGGACGTGCATCCGGTCACCGTCAGCGGAGTGTCGGGGAACGGATTGTACGCGTCGGACAGCAGATTCACCTGCTCGCTGGAACCGGCCTTGATTTTCACGGTCTTCTCGGTGACACGGGCGAGCGGCCTGTTGGACGCGGTGACGCGCACGGTCATACCGGCGCTCACCGTACCCTTCGCATATTTGATCGAGACGGGCACGCTCACTGTGGTGTCCGGCGTGGCCGTCTTGTCCGCGGACACGGTCAACGTGCCGGAGGGAGACACTCTGGCATCCACACTGCCGGAATTCACGCCGCCGGAATACGAGTACTGCTTCTCATCCTCGTACAGGCCCGACGCCGAATGGGTCAGCGCCGTCAGATCGATGGTAGTGGCCTTCTCGCCGGCCACCACATCGACGGTGGAGGATGAGAACGTCGGCGGCGGAACCTCACGTCCGATCACCGTGATCGGAAGCGTGAGCACCGCCGAATTGACGATCTTCACCTTGTCGTTCTTGTCTCGCTTGCCGTCCACCGCGGTGAAGGTGATGGACGCGGGACCCGCGTAATCCTTCGGCGCGGTGAACCTCAACGTCTGGTCGTTGACGTACAGGTCGCCGTCCGCGGCCTTCGTGGCGCTCACCGAATCGGCGCCGTCCACATACGCGGTCTTGCCCGCGCCCACACGCACGTAGTCGGCGATGTTGATGGTGATGGTCTCACGCGCATTGACCTTCAACGCCGGCGCCTTCGGACGTAGAACCGGCGGAAACACGCCATATGCGGGCACTTGGATGAACGCGGTGGACGTGATGCCGTACGTCGTGTTCGTGACGGTGTACGGCACCGCGCGCGCCTCGTCGGTCAGATCAACGGTGATGATGGTGGAATCCTTGCCGCCCTTGACATGCGCATGGTCGGTCGCGGAAGGATCCACGCCCACCTGAAGCTCGTCGGCGGTGCCGGACGGATTGGCGATCCACTGCGAAACGTCCACGTCCACGGATTTCTTGTCGATCGTGGCGGCGGCCGGAACACGGTAATCGTACGCGGTCGGCGGGTCGATGGCGGCGTTCTCGTCGACATTCACCGTCAACGTCGCCGAATCGGACAGGCCAGCCTTGTCCTTGACGGTGTAGACCACGTAATACGTGCCCGCCTGCTTCGGCGTGGTGAACGACAGCATGTTGTCAACGACCTGAATGCCGCCGATGCCTTGCGATTCCACGTCCTTGGCCACGGTCAGATCAGTATTGTCCCCGGAAATGTCGTTCTGCGCCACCGGCACGGTGGCCGCGGTGTTCGGACGCAGCGTGATCTCGTCGTCGCGCGCGTACACACCCGAATCGGCTCCGGATTTGAACACGCCCACACGCACCTGCGCGGTGGCCCTCTGACCGGTCCAATCCTCCACGGCGTAGGAGAACGTGTCCGTTCCGGACGAATCGGCATACGCCTCATACACCAGATACGTGGCGCCCACCTCGCTGATACGGCCCAGTTTCGGCGCTTTGTTGCCCAAGCCGAGCAGCTGCACGTCATCGCCGTCAGCGTCGATGCCGGTGAGCGTGATCGGAATCTGCACCTTCTGACCGGCCGCCACCTGCGCCTCGACGTCGGACGGTGTCGGAGCCGCCTTGTTGGACGCGTCCTTCTGATGCACGTTGATGGTGATGGTGGCCGAGGCCGCGTTGCCGAGATTGTCCTTCACCGTGTAGGTGACGGGGAAGGAGCCGGTTTGTCTGGTGGCCTGATAGCGCACGGTGTCGCCGGACACGAACACCAGACCCTTGAACGTGTTCTTGTCATACTGCAAATCGTTCTGCAGGCTCACCGTGGTGCCGTCGGAATACGTGACATGGTCGAGCACGTCCACGGACACGATGCCTTCGGTGCGCACCTGTGTGGTGATGTTCTCGGCCTTCGGCACGGAATTCGACGTGGTCAGCGCCGGCGGCTGCAGGACGATGACGCCGGTCGACGATCCGGCCGCGTTGGCCACGGTGTAGGAGATCCGCACCGGCTCGGTAGGCACCTGACGCGCGGTGATATAGACGCGCTTGTTGCTCACCACACCGGTTTTGATGCCGCTTTGCGCGTCCGCGGTGACGCTGGTCACCGACAGCACGCCGCCCATCGGGTCGACGTCGTTGGCAAGCGGCTCCACGATCGCGGTATTGTCCGCACCTAGCAGCGCCACGTCGTTCGCCGCGATTGGCTTGGCGGCGTCTCCGGCCACCGCCTGCACCTCCACACGAGCCAGACCGGTCGACGGAATGGAACCCTGCGTGATGGTGTACGGCACATAGTAGGTGCCGGGATTGGAGGCGGTGAACGTGATCGACATGTCGGTGGCGTTCATGGTGGTGGCCGCGCCGGACGGCGTCTCCACCGCGGTCAATTCGGCCGGTTCGACGGACGTGCCGTGCACGTACGGTTTGAGCGCGATGGTGGTGCGGGTGTCGGGCGTGGTCTGTTTGACCACGGGGTCGATGACCGCGCCCAGCGTGTTCGCCGGCTTCACGGAGAAGTAGATCATGCCGATGCCGGTCTGCTGGCCGTCGGACACCGTGACCTCGATGCCCGCCCTGCCGGACGACATCGAACCGGCGTTGAAGACCAATTGTCCGTCGGCTCGCGTGGACACCGTCACCTGATCGGTGTTCTGCGGCGATGCCGACACCAAGGTCAGCGGATCGCCGTCGGGGTCGGAGAAGCTGCCCAACGCGTTCGCGGTGTACGAAGCACCCTGCTCCACGTCGATTTCCGGCGGAGTGTCGCTCTGCAGCGGCGCATGGTCGTCGCCGCCGGCCAGCGTGAGCGACACGGTGGCGCTGGACGTCTGCCCGCGCCCGTCGGAAATCTCATAGCTGAAGGACACGTTGCCCGCGGCGGCACCGGAGGCGTCGAGCTGCAGATACCGGCCGTCATAGACGGGGGAGACGGTGATGTTCGCGCCATCCGGAGCGCTCACCGACGTGATGCGCAGCACGGAACAGTCGGTCTGCTCGTCGTTGCGCAACACGTCGAGAATCTGCTGCGATCCCACGCGCGCGCCGAACGAATCGTCCACGGCCTTGATCTGCCCCGACTGCGCCGAACAGTTCTTGCTGAAATTGTGCTGGTTGTTGGCGCTGTCGTTGTTCTGCTGCTGTTGCTTCGACTGCTTGGTCTCCACCTTGTTCCACTGGATTTTGATGACCTTGGTGGACTCCTGCGGATTCCACACATTGCCGTTGACCACGTCGTTGAGCACCACCAGACGATGGTTGGTGCGGAACACGAGCTGCGAGGTGGGATTGACATCTTCCAACGAGGAAAACTGTGCGTCCTTGTCGTTCGCCGCGCACACCCTGATGTAATTGTTGGCCTTCTGCGCCCACGCGGCGAACACGCAGCCATTGGTGGACACCGGCTGCGCGGCATCGCCCTTGCCGGCATTCGGCAGCTGCGTGACCTTTTTACTACCCAAATCGACCATGGCGATGCCCCGCGGCGTGGAAACCGCCACCCAGCCAGTCTGCCTGCCATCCGTGGACGGCGCCTGCAACGTCGCCTGACCCTGCAGGCCGATATCCGCGCTGCCCTTCGGCCAGAACACCTTGCCGGCACCGGCTACGACCGGCGTCTTGCCGACCACGGTGAACGATTCGACATTCGTGGCGCCCTTGATCGTCGCATCCTTGCCGGGCGTTCCCTGAGGTCCGTCGACACTGAGCACCGCGCCGTCGGACGCGCGATAGCCGTAGACGACACCGTCATGCGTCACCGCGATACGGCCACCCGACCCCAGCTTCATCTTCGGCGAATCGGTGGTCGGATTCATGGATTTCACATCATCGGCGGACCCGACCCACACATTGCCCGTCTTGACGTTGATGAACGCCGCGGTGTTGCCTCCGACGACGGTCCGCATATCCGATTTGATGGTGGTGTTGCCGCTTTCGCTGACGGTGGAGGCCTCGATGTTGCTGGCCTTCGTACCTTCGGAGATCACGGTGGAGCCATCATGCTGGGCCACGTCGAACCGGGCCGCAGTGGAGGCGACGCCCGCGTCGGCGTCCCGGTTGCGCACGTTGAAACGGGCGGCCTTGCGGTCCTTGAGCGAAGTGACCCACACGGTGCCATCGTCGAGCTGCACGTGACGTTGCGTCACCGAACTGACGATGACGGCCCCGGCGACGATGCCCAGCAACAGCAGCAGCATGACGATCGGCGTGATCCACCGGCGACTGCCGGAAGGCAGCAGCTTGCGCAGCATCGACCCGAATCGCAACTGCCGTTCGTACGATTGCGCCGACTGGTTCTCGGCGTTCCTATGCTTGCTCATCGACTGGCTCTTCCCTGATTGTGCCCAAACTTTGCTTGACCGCGCATCCAACCGCATGCGCCTACCTGTTTGCCCGCATGCATGCCGGGCTGTATTGGTTCGTATCGGTTCATGTCACCCGCATCCGGCCGCAAACTCACGGCTTGGCCGCGCACGCGATCATGGGATTCTCGGACATCTGCCGGTCCGCGCGAACCAGACTCACCTGCACGCACGTCTGCGCGCCGTCGGCCGGATCGATTTCGATACGCGTCGACTCCGTGGTGGTGCCCTGCGCGTTCGGGTCGGTTCCCGAATCGCCGACCAGCGACCACGCGTACGAATCGCCATCCTTCGGCGAAGGATTGACCCACGTGAACCGCACTTTGCCGTCGGCGGTGTATTCGCCCGTAAGATCCTGCACGCTCGGCACACTGCCCGACGTGATCGCCGAATCGGGATCGTCCTCGGCATGGTTCTGGGCGCCATGGTTCTGCACCTGCACCTTGCTGTTGTCGGAAGCCGCATCCATATTCGGCATGACGACGGTGACGAACGCCAACGCCATCACGACCACGGCGGCCGCCGCAGCAACCGTGACGGCCAACGGCTTCGCCCACCGGGCATGCTGTTTCGCAACCGGGGCGGACTGGTCGAATGCGGAAGTCTGCGCGTACATGTTCTGCGGATAATCCGGCACACCCTCGACGGTGGTCTGCACGGCACGGCCATACAAGGCCTGTTGCACGCGCTGCATGTCGCGCGCGAACTCCAACGCGGAATAGTAACGATCCTCGGGCGTACGGCTCAAGGCCTTACGCAACACCCGTTCCACTTCGGCCGGCACGTCGGGACGGTTGAGCTTGGGCAGCGGATTGTTGAGAATGACGGACTTGAGCCGTTCGGCCCGCACCTGCCGTTGGGAATCGCCCAGCACATCGGCGTAGAAATACTCGTACGGCGATTGGCCGATCAGCATGGCGAACAGCGTGGCGCCAAGCGAATAGATATCGGACGATTCATTGCCGCCACCGCCTTGGGCAAGCACCTCCGGCGCGGCCCACGCGATGGTGAAGCCGACACCCGGACGCCCATAGACGGTCCCGGCGATGCCGAAATCGGCGAGCATGGGCATATTGTGCGCGTTGATGAGAATATTGCTGGGCTTGATGTCTCGATGGATGATGCCTTTGCGATGCGCGGTGAACAGCGCGCTCGCCAGATCGATACCGACGGTGAGCATCTGGTCGGCGGTGAGACGGCCATGCTCGAGGAACGTCTTGTAATTGCCGCCCGGAGCGTATTCGAACACGGTGTAGCCGCGCCCGTTGACGGTCACGCCGTTCTCATAGACGGAAAGAATGTAGGGGTGTGTGGAGATCTGCCCCATGAAATTCGCTTCGGAACGGAAGCGGACCGCGGCACGTGGGTCGAGCGTGTTCTTGCTGATTTTGATGGCCACCTGACGGGCCGGGGAAAGCTGCTGGTACAGGTACACGTCGGCTTCGGAACCGGAGCCCAGCCGTTTGATCAGTGTGTAGCCGGGAATCTGAGGGGGAATGCTCCTTGAGGCTTCCATGCTTCCTCTTTCCTGTAGTTCCTGCCCGGTTCCGTGCGTTGCGTCTATGCTTCGACCGTACTCGTCGTCATGGGCAGGCCGTCTGTTCGCTGTTGAACCTTCCCGGGCTGCGCCGCTAGTCAATCTTATTGGTGGCGGTGTCCGAAAAACTTTGTAGAGGGTATCGATGTCCATATATAAAGATGGCGGTGTCCACGATGACGTTTTCAGGACGGCTTCGGACGATGATATGCGATTCGTGGCCGGACCGTTCGGCTAAGCTGGGGAGACATGATGGATGTGGACGATCTCGATGACGCGACATTGGTTGCGGGGGCACCCCGCAGCGGCAAGACCCGGTTCGCGCTGGACATGCTGGTCGCCGCGATGAAGCGGCATGGCGACGCGTACGCCGTGATGACGGTCTCCGGCAGACAGGTGGCCGACCGGCTCGGCGACACCGTGATCCGCGAACTGTCCGCGATCTCGCAGGCACGCCCCGTCACCACCCTGCCAGCCGTCGCGTTCCGCATCATGACCGCCGTGCGATCGCATGCCGGACAACCCCTGCCGAAACTGCTCAACGGGGCCGAACAGGACGTGGTCATCCGCCGTGTGCTCGCCAGGCATGCCGAACATGCCGAGCACGGCGACGAATGCTCCACCTGCGCGCTATTGCGCACCTACTTCGTGGTCGCCGACTGGTCGGGCATGGTGGTGGACGACGCCACCGACGCCTTCGCCAACCAGCTGCGCGACATGCTTGCCCGCATGAACGAGATCGGCGCGAAACCGGAACTCGAAGACATGCTGATCGCCCGCGCTGCCGACGAACACGGCACGCTCGACGAACGACGCGAACGACTGCGCGTGCAATGGCGGCTCGCCTTCGCGCTGCGCGCCGAATACAACCAGGCCATCAACGAGGCATATCCGGACCAATACCGTCTCGACGCCTCGCAGCTCATGATCGACGCCGCGGCCGCCGTGAACGAAGCCGAAACGTCCGACCTGCCGAAACTCGTCATCGTCGACGATTTCCAGGACGCCACACTCGCCGGCTTCGACTTTCTCACCGCATTGCGCAACCGTGGCGTGCGTCTGCTGCTCGTCGGCAACCCCGACGAGGCGGTGCAGACGTTCCGCGGATCGTACCCTGAATATTTGTTCAACATGGCGCAATCGCGATTGGGCACGCGACTGGTACGGCTGGAACCGTCCCATATGGCCGAAGGCACGGACCTGGCCGCGGTGGCGAGCCGCGTGAGCCTGACCATCGCCAGCACGGAATCGACCGACGACGCGCTGGCGAACCGCCCCGGCAAAATGCCGGCCATCGCCATACCGGAGACGCACGACGGCAGTCTTGAAGCCGCGATGTACCGTTCCACCGTCGAAGAACTCGACGACGTGGTGTGGAAAATCAAAACCGAACATCTCGAACACGGCCGCGACTGGAACGACATGGCCGTGATCGCCCACGACAACGCCACCGTGCGCACGTTCGGCGAACGGCTACGCGCCGACGGCGTGCCCGTACGCTATTCGAGCGTGACCCGCCCCCTCAAGGACGAACCGTTCGTGCAGGGCCTGTTCTCCATGATCGAACTGGCCGAACTGAAACGGCAAGGCATCGCCACCTCGTCCATGAACCTCGACACGGCCGGCGCATACGTGCGCTCACGCGTCGCATCAATCATGAACTCGCCGCTGATCACCACCCCCGGCGAACGTCCGGCTCGGCTGTGCGTGGTCGAATCGGCGATGAACGCGCTCGGCTCGCTGGCCACGGTTTTGCATGACGATACAGCCGATCCGACCACGTCCGACACGTCCGGACGCGCGCTGCTGCCACAGCTGATCGACGATTGGAACGATTACGTCGAAACCTTCCACACCGCACGCGTGGCGGCATCGGCGTCGGACACGGAAAACGCTGCCGACATGGGCCTGCCGGCAATCGACACCGACGACCGGCTGATGACGGGAGAGCGTGCCGCTGAGGACGCGGACGAACCATCCTTCGGCATGAACGCGCTGTACATCCTGCTATTGGAAGGCGACACTGACCGCGTGCTCGACGCGATCGCCTCCGTACTGGGCCGCAAAGACCCCCAAGCGCAAGCCTTCGCACGCCTGTGGAAAACGCTTGACGATACCCTGCGGTCGGAGGCACGCCTGACATCCCACGAACCGCAATACATGCTCGACTGTGCATGGCAGGCGTTCGGCAAAGCCGAAATCTGGCAGAAAACGGCGTTGCGCAACAACGCCGAAGGCCGCGCGGCCAACGACCGGCTCGACACCGCGATGCGCCTGTTCAGCTACGCGTCCGGCGGCGAATCGAACGGCGTGACGGCAGCGCACACCATCGACGCGTTCATCGAACAGGTCCGCGCGCTCGCCATCGAAGCCGACTCCCTGGCGCACACCGCGCCGATCGATCAGGCCGTGACGCTCGCCACGCCCGCCGGAGCTGCCGGAAAACATTGGAAACTAGTATTCATGCCTGCGTTCCAACAAGGCCAATGGCCGAACCTCGCGCCGCGCAACACCCTGTTCGGCGGGGAGGAGCTCGCCGACATCATGCTGCATGGACGACTGTCCGACGACATCGTCACCTCCGCAGGCCGCGAAAACGCGCAGCTCGCCGCGGTGCTCGCCTCCGAACAGAAAAGCCTCCTTGTGGCGCTCACCCGCGCCGATGAGCGCGTGACGGTAAGCGCGGTCCTCAACGAAGACCATGTGCCGTCCGACTTCCTCTACGGCTACCTGCCGGAATGGTTCGACCGCGACCGGGATGCCGATGCGGAAACACGCGTGTACACGGCGGTCGGCGAGGCCGGCGAATACGCGGGACTGGAGGCCGACCCGCGTGGCCTGGTCGCCGCCGCGCGAAGCGTGCTGGCCCATGCGCCGGCCGATTCCCCCCAAGCGCGCGATGCCGCGCAAGCCTTGGCGTTGTTGGCATCGCATGGCATCGCCGCCGCGAATCCCGACAATTGGGCGTTCCTTACGGAACATGCGGGAGCCGACGATATGACGGGAATCGACGGCAAGATGGAATCTGACGGAAAAACGGAGCATGCCGACAAGGCGAAGCTTATCGAACAACCGGAATCCATCGAAAAAACGGACGGCCAATCCGACGTGGTCACCCTTTCTCCATCCGCCGTGGACAGTTTGTGGGCGTGCCCGGTGTGCTGGATGCTGGAGAACCGTTTCGCCGGCCCACGCATGGGCAGCGCGGCCACCAGCTTCGGCTCGCTCATCCACGCCGTCGCGCAACAGGCCACCGAAGCCGGCCTCGACCTGCCCCAAAACCACACCGCGGTAAGCGACGAGGACAACATCGACGAAATCGCCCAATGGATGATCAGCCGATACAAGACCCTACGTGGCGACCTCAACGCCATCGACGACCCCGAGGAACGGTACAAGGCGCTCGGCAAGGACGCGAAAGCATCGGTCGCATTGCGCAACATCGCCACATATTTCGTCAAGTCGAACCGTACGGGATACCCGTCGAACAACACCGAAACCATCACCGTGGGAACATTGGACCATGCCGAAGCGGAACGGCAGTTCGCCGCGCGATTCGACTTCGACGACATCCTCGACGCCTACAACGCCATCGACGGCAACGCTCCGATCTCCCGCGACGAACTCATCGCCATCATGGGCGCGCTCGTCGACGGCTGGCCGGAAACCGGCATGAGCGACCGGCTCACCGTACGCCTGTCGGGCAGAATCGACCGTCTTGAACACCGCCGTACCGCCGACGGCCGCGAACAGGTACGGCTGATCGACTACAAAACCGGCAAAGTGCCGAACGGACGCTCCCTGTTCAGCGACCTGCAGCTCGTCTGCTACCAGCTGGGCCTCGCATTCCCGGAACACGGCGGAAAACGCGGCGCGCAGGCGATCGCAGCCATGCCGGACATCACCCAAAGCGCCCTGTTCCACGTCATGGAATACGCGGCACCCGCGCCACGCAAAGGGCAAGGCGACGAAGCGTACCACCAGCAGGCGCTGTTCGCCGGCGGAAGCATCAACGCGGGCGATTTCATACCCCGCAAATACGTGCCCAAAATGGCCAGCGTCTTCACCAGCGGCCTCGACGACGTCGAACGGCCGGCGCAGGTCAGCGAAGAACATTGGAAGCAACTTCTGGAATCGCGGTCGAAGATGACGGTATGGTCGCTGACCATGATCTCCCGCGTCTTCTATGCGGCCGCGGCGAGCCGGGCCACCCGCATCACCGCGCGTCCGACCGTGGAACACGTCGGATACTGCAGAACGTACGGCAGTGGGGTCTGCCCGGCCTGCCAAGGCGAGCAGAACACCGTATTCGAAAGGACCGTGGCATGAACGGGAGTAACGGTATGAACGGAAGCATGTCAACGAACGGGGCCACAGCAAAGGGCGATGCGATGGGCACTGTGCCGGCCGCCACGCCGAAATTCACCGACAGTCCGGAACAGGCCGCCGTCATCCAAGCCCCCTCATACGAGGACGTGGTCGTGGTGGCGGGCGCCGGCTCCGGCAAAACCTACACCATGACCCGCCGCATCATCACCCTCATCGACCAGGGCATCAGTCCCGAGAAGATTCTGGGCCTGACCTTCACACGCAAAGCCGCCTCCGAACTGCTTTCGCGCGTCTCCGCTGCCGTGACACGCAACCAAGCCGGACGCGGTACACGCGTCGCCTTCCTCAAACCGGAAGTCTCCACCTATGACGCGTTCTTCCAAACCATCGTGCGCCAATACGGCCTGCTCGTCGGCTTCGACCAAAACACGCAGCCATTGAGCGAAGCCGGAGCGCTGCAGCTCATCCACACCGTGCTCGACAAGCACATGGACCAGCTCATGGCCTTCGACCAAGGCGGCGACGAACTCGGCAAATTCTCCACCATCGCCGGCAACGTGTTCACCCTATCCAACGCCATCGCAGGAGCCATGATCGGCAGCGACTGCACCAGCTTCGACGAAGCCGTGGAACGCGTGCGCGCATGGGATAAGGCGTTCGTGGCGCAAGTGGCCAAAGCGCTTGAAGACGAGGACGTTCCCGATGACGAGCCGAAAGTGGGCAAGGCTCCGAAACAGAAGAAAAAGGAATCCGACACCGCCTTCGAAACCCGCATGCGCGAATACCGCGCCCAATGCCACCAACTCTGCGTCTACAAGACCGCGCAATTGGCCGGCACGGCCCGCAAACGCGACCTGCTACTCGACCTCGTGGCCGACTACCACGCCGAAAAACGCGCCCTCAACATGGCCGAATTCAGCGACTTCACCATCGCCGCATTCCAACTCGTCACCCGATTCCCCTCCATCGGAGCCACCTACCGCAAACGCTACACGCACGTGCTGCTCGACGAATACCAAGACACCTCCACCACGCAGGCGGCCCTCCTGACCGCACTGTTCCACGCCGATTCCACCCATCGCAGCGCGGTGAACGCCGTCGGCGACCCCTTCCAATCGATCTACGCATGGCGAGGAGCCAGCCCAGGCGCATTCCGCATGCTGCAACACGACTTCGGCCACGACGCCACCGACAAGCCCTACACGCTGACCGTCACCCGACGTAACTCGCGCATGGTGCTCGAAGCGGCCAACAATCTGACGAAACCATTGCGCCTGCCCGCCAGACGTCGCGGCAGCTCGCTTATGCGCGAAGTGGACGTGCCCCCGCTCGCCAACATCGACAATGCCCCCGAAGGTACGCTCGGCGTGCTCGGCTACGCCACATTCGGCCAGGAAATCGACGCCATCGTACGCTTCGCCAAACAAGCGATCGCACTGCACACGCCAACCGAAAACGAGCTCGCCGACGGAGCCAAAGACAACCGTCCGCACGTGGCGCTCCTGTTCCGCTCCAAAACGCAGATGCCAGCCTACGAGGACGCACTGGAACAAGCCGGCCTCACCACACTCGTCGTCGGCCAGGCCGCACTCCTGGAACGTCCCGAAATCAAAGACATCCTCGCCCTGCTGCACGTCGTATGCGACCACACCGACAGCGCCGCGCTCATGCGGCTGCTCGCCACGCCACGATTCGGTCTGTCCGCCGACGATCTGCAGGCGCTCGCCGGCATCGCCGAACGGCTCAACACCGCGCAACGCTACCGCGCGCTCGTGTCGGCCGGCATCGTGGAGGCGGATGCGAATCCGTCCGACGCCGACATCCGCGCCACCGTGCGCGCCTACCGCGACCAAGTGCCCAACGCCGTCTTCCTGATCGACGTGCTGCTGCGCGGCGATCTGCGGCACCTCGTCGACGGCGTATTGAGCCGTACGGGAGCCGCGAGCGTCATCCACGCCGGTCGCGTCATCCAACAGGTGCAGCGCACGGCCGGCCATCCGTTGCCGGAAGTGGTACGCACGGCCATCACCGCGCTCGGACTGGACATCGACCTGCTGCTCGCCGAACGGATGCGGCATCCGGATGCCGGCAATCGTGCCACATCGCATGCCGCTTCGTCACTCGACGCGATGCTGTCTCTGGTGGACACCTACTTGCAGGAAATCGCCGCGCAGGGCACGCCAAGCCTGCGCGCGTTCATCTCGTGGGTGGATTCGCTGCGTGACGCGTCCGACGACAACGCCACCGCACCAGATACCCCCGTCGATGTGGTGCTCATGACCGTGCACCAGTCGAAAGGCCTGGAATGGGACGCCGTGGCCGTGGTCGGCATGCGCGACGGCACCTTCCCGTCCAGTCAAGGCGACCACCTGAGCGTCAAAACGGACGAAGACCATCCGGGCGGTCGGCGCGACGGCGTATGGGAGCCGCCGGAATACTTCGAAAAAGCCCACACTTGGCTGGAAGACCCGTCCGCGGTGCCGGTTCCGGTGCGCGCCGACGCGGATATCCTGCCACGATTCCCGCACGACGCGCCCATCGGGGGCAATCCCGTGGAATCGCTCGACGGATTGGACGATGCGGAAGTGATCGACGACGAGGTGTTCGGCACCTTGCGAACCATGGCCGTCGACGATATGGAAGGAATGGATCCGGCAAGCCTGTACCTGACGCAACAGGAGGAATACGGCCGCCGACTGCACGCCGACGAACGCCGTCTCGCCTACGTGGCGTTGACGCGCGCCCGCTACGAGGCGCTGCTCGTATACAGCGGATGCAACGAGACGAGCCGCGACTCCCGCCTGGCGGAGGGAAAGAAAAGCGCCGCGCCGTCGAATTTCTGGCTGGAGACGCGCGATTCGATGAACGGAATCGTCACCGCGGTACGCGAACCGGACAACCTGTCCGACGATGTGGACGGCTCCCCGCACACGCTGGGACTTGACCTGCCCGACGGCTATTTCGTAGGCGAACACGCCCGCGATTTCGAGAATGCCGTGGTGGGCGATGCGTGGAACACGCCGCTCGAACCGGTCTCGGACGACCATACTTTGCCTTGGCCGTGCGATCTGAGCGCCGATGTCGCCGACAAGCTGCGTGCCGCGGCCGAACAGGTACGTGCCGTCGAATCCGACGAACCGAATATCGCTGAATCCACGGGAACGCAGGGCGACGTTGCCGATGAATCCGCCACGCCATCGCCGGAAACCGGAAACTCACTGCTGCGTCTCGCCAAACTGCTCGTCGCCGACGAACATCTCATGCCGGAACCGGACGCGGCTGACGCAGGCGAATCGCAGGACGCCTTCGACGAGGCCGTGCGTGCCAAAGGCGAACGTATCCTTGCTGCCGGCCGCCAAAACGTCACCTCGCTGCAAGCGCGCGCCGGCTCCATGGGCGAGCGTGACTCCCGCGCCTACTGGCGTGGTCTGGTCCGTCCGATTCCGCACGTCGCCTCGCCGGCGGCACAGCTCGGCACGCGGTTCCACGCATGGGCTGAGCGTTTCATCATGGCGGATGCGGACGTCGACGGCATCGGTGGTACGGAAGGTGCTGCCGGTATGGCCGCGCAGTCGCGTGCGGAACTGATCGCATTGATAGGTGATACGCAAGTCGACGCGGACAACGGCGGCGTGCAATCGCAGGACGCACCATCGCAGGACGCCCAATTGCGAGACGAACGGAAACTGGCCGCTTGGCAGCGTCGTCTCGTCGCTTCGCCGTGGGCAAAACGACGTCCAGCATGGGCGGAACGCCAGCTCGTCGTCGACATGTCCCAGCTCGGCACCATCGTCAACGGCAAACTCGACGCGGTGTTCTTCGGCGGTCTCGACGAAACGGACGAGACGAAACGCTACACCGTGGTCGATTGGAAAACCGGCGTAAAACCACGCAAACCGGACGAAATCAAGGAGAAGCTCGCACAGCTCGACCTGTACCGCCTGCTGCTCGCGGCGATGGAAGGGGTGCCGTTGGATGCAATCGACGCCTGTCTCTACTATGTGAGTGAGCCTCACGAGGCCGATCGGGAGCTTGACGCCCTCGACAAAACAGAAGAAGAGATCCTTGCCGAGTTGAGCTACGGAATTCCGCAGCAATCCGACAACGACTAGTGCCGGTGCGCAATGGCTCCTTGACCGAAGAAAGCGGGGGAGCGGCGCTTTCCGGCCTGCCTGCGGGAGAAACCGCTATGCAGGCAGCGTTGTGGAGGAACGCCGCTACCCTCGTGCAGCATGTGTGGGCGGGCGCACATGCCGGACGCAACGACAGTTAAGGAGTGTTTGATATGGCTGCGAACAGCGCAACCGCAATCCCGAACGCCGGCATGGGTGCCGGAACAAACAACGCATCGGCAATCGTCTTCCGTCCCATCGTCTGGGGCGATCTGGACGCGGTGGTCGACCTGTTCGACCGTACCTGGCCGCAGGATGTGGACAAGGTCGGCGCGGACATGTCGCGGCTGATCTCCCGATATTTCGTGCTGCACTACCTGCTGCCGACCACGTTCGCCAACGGCGCGTTCGCCGCCGACGGCACACTCGCGGGCGTCACGTTCATCCGCGTCGCCGGCGAGGCGCCGCAGCTCGACGAAATCGAAGTCGGCGAGGAAATGAAGGCCTTGGAACGCCGCATCGACGCCGATCCGGAGGCCGCCAAGCATATGGCGGCGCTGAAATCCGGCTTCTCGGTGGAACTCGATCTGGAACGCGAAGGGCGCGCCAACGAAACCACCATGGGCGAGCTGGAACTGTTCATCGTCAACCCCGACGTGCGCGGCCACGGTGTGGGCGGGCGGCTTTGGAGACGCATGCAGGAGCATTTCGCCGCATGGGACGTGCCCGCGTTCTACCTGCACACCGATTCCGACTGCGACGTGAGCTTCTACGACCACAAGGGGTTGGACTGCATCGCGCACCGCACGGCAAGCGAGACGGTCGCCCGGCTCGGCGGCAGCGCCGACGGCGAAGTGCCGCCACTGTTCGACGACATGTTCATCTACCGGGGAAAGGTGACGGCGTGACGGGCGCGAAACCGCAATCGCAATCGCACGAACCGCACGAATCGCAGAAAACGCAATCGCCATACGCGCAGCTTTTCCGCATTCCCGGCACGAAGGCGTTCTGCGTGTCCGGAGCCATCGCGCGACTGCCGATGTCCATGATGGGCCTCGGTATCGTGCTCGCGCTCAACCACATGTACGACAATTGGACGATCGCCGGCGTGATGAGCGCCGCGTACGTGCTCGCCACCGCCGCGGTCACGCCGCTGTACGCGCGCCTGTTCGACCGGTTCGGCCAGCGCAAGGTCGGTCCGGTGATCCTGACGGTGCAGATCATCGTCATGCTGGGCTTCGCGTTCGCCGCGCTGATGCGCGTGCCGATTCCGCTGCTGTTCGTGCTTGCCGTGGTCATGGGCATGACGCAGTTCTCGTTCGGCGCGCTTGTGCGCACCCGTTGGGCGTACGTGCTCGACCGCGCCGACAAGGAGGACCTGCTCAACACCGCGTATGCGCTCGAATCCGCCATCGACGAGATCGTGTTCATCTTCGGGCCGATTCTGGCGGCTTTCCTGGCCGCGTCCGTGCATCCCGTATCACAGCTGTTCGTGCCGACCCTCGCCTGCGCGTTCGGCGGTGCCGTGTTCTTCGCATTGCGTGACACTCAACCGCCGGTATTGCGCGAAATCACGGTCGTCGCGGCCGGTACGGACGATGCTGACGTGCGATTGACGGCCGGCGGTGCCGCTGGTGCCGCGGTTTCCGCGGACCGTTTCGATTTGGATCGGCTCAAGACGGGCGATCGCGACCGCAGGAAACGCAACGTGCTCACCTATGCGGGTGTGCTGCCGCTCCTCGCCGTGTTCATCGTGTTCAACATGGCGTTCACCGCGTTCGATACATCCATGACCGCCGTCATGAAATCGCTGCACCTCGACTCCGTGCTCGGCGTGCAGCTGGCCATGCTGGCCGTCGGCTCCTGCATGGGCGCGCTGGTCTTCGGCTCGCGCGAGCTCAAAGGCTCCCGCTGGCGTCACATGATCATGTTCCTCGCGTTGATGACCGTCGGCTTCGTGGTGATCCACCTGTGCCAGGGCAACCTGATCGTGATGGGACTGGTGGAGATCCTCACCGGCCTGACCATTTCGCCGGTGTTCGCCTCCGGCAACCTCGTCGTCAAGGAGACCGTGCCCGAGGAATCGCTCACCGAAGGCCTGTCCTGGGTGAGCACCGCCGGCACGATGGGCGCGTCGTTCGGCTCCATGATCACCGGCATCGTGCTCGACCATTTCAATCCAAGCGCGGGATTGAGCCTGCCCGCCGTGTTCGTGGGCTGTTCGATTCCGTTCGCGCTGATCGGCTGGCTGCTGGTGCGCCGCCGCGGCTGACCGACGTTCGATCGTCAAGCGTCATAGCCGCCTGCCTCCGCGTCGAAGCGTCTCTTTAGATTCATAAGTGGAACACGTTATGGACGCGGACACGCGATTTCGAACACATGCGCACGGCAAACGTACGACATGCGCAACATGCGCGTCCGCGAAAACATCAAGGAGCTGCAATGATCAAGGTTTCCGTAGTCGGTGCCAAAGGCCGCATGGGTTCGCACGTGGTCGACGCCGTCAATGCCGCCGCCGACACCGAACTCGCGCTCGCGCTCGACGCAGGTGACGACCTGACCGCCATCACCCCCGAAAACACCGACGTCGTGGTGGAATTCACCGTGCCGAGCGTGTCGCTGGGCAATGTGCTCGCCCTCGTCAAGCAGGGCGTCGACGTGGTGGTCGGCACCACCGGCTGGACCGAAGAGAAGCTCGACCAGGTGCGTGCCGCGCTCGCAGCAGCTCCGCGTGAGGGCCAGAGCGTGTTCATCGCGCCGAACTTCGCCATTTCCGCGGTGCTCGCCGACCATTTCGCAAAGGTCGCGGCGCCGTATTTCGAATCCGCGGAAGTCATCGAACTGCACCACCCGACCAAGGTGGACGCTCCGTCCGGCACCGCTTTCCACACTGCGCAGGGCATCGCCGAAGCGCGCAAGGCGGCCGGCTTGGGTCCGGTTCCGGACGCCACCGAAACCGATGGCGGCTCCCGCGGCCAGGTGGTGGACGGCATCCACGTGCACGCCGTGCGTCTGCGTGGCCTCAACGCCCATGAGGAGGTGCTGTTCGGCAACTCCGGCGAACAGCTGACCATCCGCGCCGACAGCTTCGACCGCATCTCCTTCATGCCGGGCGTGCTGCTGGCCGTGCGCAAGGTCTCCACCGGAACCTACCCGGGTCTGACCGTCGGCCTCGACCACTTCCTCGACCTGTAATCGTATTTTTTCAAACTGCCGACGGGTGCATGTGTCTCCCGTCGGCAGTTTTTTTATGGCGGATCTGTTCCGATTATTTGGCAAGGCGTGCGATGGCGGCGCTGACTTCCGCCAGCTTTTCGTCGGCGACGGTACCGCCCTCCGCCGCGGCTTTGGCGACGCAATGGTGCAGATGGTCGTCGAGCAGCAGTAGCGCCACCGACTTCAGCGCGCTGTCCGCTGCGGAAATCTGCGTCAGAATGTCGATGCAGTATTCGCCGTTTTCCGTCATCTGCCGAATGCCGCGCACCTGCCCTTCGATGCGATTCAATCGTGCGATGATCCTCTTCTGGTCGCTTGCGTACCCATGTTGTGTGGCGTTCATATCGTCCTCCTCGCTGCGCTGAAAATTTTATCTACGGCTGAAGTTTGCTCGTCCCTCTTGCCAATATACCCTATAGGGGTATATTGTGATGGTGTTTGCCGAAATCGAAAGCCAATTACGGACGGAAGGCGGCTGGAATATGCACATCGCAATCGCGCTTATTATGGCGCTGCTCGTCACGGCGGGCGTGCTGTGGTTCTTCTTCGCACCGCGCAAAGCATATCGTGCGCCGTTGCGCGACGGCGTGCAGGAAGCGGTCGTCGAAGTCAAAGGCGGGTATAACCCAGCCGTCATCGAAGCCGAAGCGGGCATGCCGTTGCGGCTGATCTTCGATCGCAAGGAAGACGGCGAATGCTCGTCGCATGTCGTGTTCTCCGATTTCGGGGTCGATCTTGCGTTGCCCGCCTTCCGCACGACCACGCTGACGCTTCATCCCGACCAGCCGGGCGAGTATCCCTTCGCATGCGGTATGAACATGCTGCACGGCACGTTGCGCATACTGCCGGGAAAGCATGCAAGTGTCGGTGCCGCCGCCGGTTCCGCGGTTGGTTCCGTCGGCGCCAGTATGTCCGATTCCGGCGATTCGGACATTCGCGCGACTGCTGACGGTGCCCACGCATCCGGTTCCGCGGAAACAGGCGTGCAATGCGCGCAAAAAGGCGCCGTCCAAACGTCCGGTTCGGGTGATTCGGGCAAATCGCGCGGATCGGAATCGGAAATTCGCGCCCTCATCACCCGTCTTATCGTGGCGGCCGTCTGCACGATTCCGGTATTCGGCTCCACCATGCTCATGCTGTATCCGATGCCGAACTGGCTGCAGTTCCTGCTGATGCTGCCAATCGTCGGCTATGCGGCATTGCCGATTTTCCGCAGCGGTTTCGCCGCGATCGCCCACCGTTCGCCGGAGATGAACGCGCTCGTCAGCCTCGGCGCGCTGGCCGCATTCGCCTACTCCTGCGTGGTCACCTTCGCGCCGGGCATCCTGCCCGAGAACGCGCGCGAACCGTATTTCGAAGCGGTCGGTGTGGTCGTCACGCTTATGCTTGTCGGCCAGCTGCTCGAAGCGCGCGCCCGCAAAGGCACCGGTGAAGCCATGCGCGCATTGGCGGGTCTGCAACCGAAAACCGCCCGCGTGGTGCGAGACGGCAAGGAAACCAGCATCGCCATCGATGACGTGCGCGTCGGCGACATCATCGCCATCCGCCCCGGCGAGCAGCTGCCGGTCGACGGCATCGTCATATCCGGCAGCTCCACCGTGGACGAATCGATGATCACCGGCGAAGCCATGCCGGTCGCCAAAACCGAGGGCAGCGAAGTGACGGGCGTCACCATCAACGGTGGTGGCTCGCTGCGGTACCGCGCCACGAAAGTCGGCAAGGACACCGTGCTCGCGCAGATCATCGGCATGGTGGCCGCCGCACAAAGCTCGAAAGCCCCCGTGCAACGATTGGCGGACCGTATCTCCGGCGTTTTCGTGCCGGCCGTGGTACTCATCGCCGTATGGTCGTGCGCGCTGTGGTTCGCGTTCGGCCCCGAACCGCGTGTCACGCACGCGCTGGTCGCCGCGGTATCGGTGCTGCTGATCGCCTGCCCGTGCGCGCTCGGACTGGCGACTCCGTTGTCGGTGACGGTCTCGACTGGCCGCGCGGCTCGCATGGGGGTGCTGGTCCGTTCCGCCGAAGCGTTGGAAACATGCGGCAAAGTCAATGCCGTCGTATTGGATAAGACCGGCACGATCACCGCCGGCAAACCCACCCTTACCGATGTGCTGCCGTTGGGCGTGTGGCATCGGCGTCCCGATGATTTGCTGACGATTGTCGCCGCCGCCGAACGTGATTCCGAGCATCCGCTCGCTGCTGCGATCGTTGCCGCAGCTGCGGAAAAAGCCGACGTCGCGGACGTTGCGGAACTCGCGCAAACCACCGATTTTCAGGCGATTGCCGGCCGTGGCGTCACCGCGCGTGTCACCTTCCGCGGTCTGCCGCACACCGTCGCCGTCGGCAACACCGACCTGATCGACGACCTTGACGTCGACATGCCCGACGTTACGTCCGATACCTCCGAAATTGCCTCCGAGACCATCCACGATACGAACCTCGACGCCATCATCGCCGACATGGAACGCCTGTCGCAGCAAGGCAAAACGCCGATCCTAGCGGCCATCGACGGCCATCTCGCCGGCATCGTCGCCGTCGCCGACGTGCCGAAAGCCGACTCGCGCCAAGCCATCGAACTGCTCCGCAAACGTGGCGTCGAAGCCGTCATGCTCACGGGAGACAATCCGACCACCGCACGCGCCATCGCAAGCCAGGTCGGTATCGACGAACGTCATGTGATCGCCGGCGTGCGGCCGGAACGCAAGGCCGACGAAATCGCAAAACTCCAATCGCAAGGCTATACGGTGGCGATGGTCGGCGACGGCATCAACGACGCGCCCGCCCTCGCCCGAGCCAACGTCGGATTCGCCATCGGCACCGGCACCGACGTGGCCATCCAATCCGCCGACGTGACACTGATGGGCGGATCGCTGATGGGACTCGTGCACGCGCTCGACCTGACGCATGCCGCCATGCGCAACATCGCGCAAAACCTCGGCTTCGCACTCGGCTACAACAGCATCGGCATCGCGATCGCGGCCGGCGTGCTGTATCCGTTCACCGGAACGCTGCTGAATCCGATGATCGCCGGCGCCGCGATGGCGTTCTCGTCGTTGTGCGTGGTGACGAACGCAAGCCGGCTGCGCCTGTTCGATCCGGACGCGGAGGCGGCGAAAAACAAGACGTATCGGGTACGCAAGCCCGATCCGAGCAAAAATAATGGCAACCAGCACAGTCGGAAAGGAACGATCATGGGACTGTTCAGCGATCACAAGGCCAAGAAGGAAGCCGAGAACATGGGCGCGATGGGCGCCGGACACTGCTGCGGCGGTCATGACGGCCACGGCATGGCTTCGAATATGGGCGATTCCGCGGCGAACGTTGCGAAGGATCCGGTTTGCGGCATGAGCGTCGATCCGGCCACCGCGGCCGCGACCCGCGAATACGGCGGCGTCACCTACTACTTCTGCAACCCCGGTTGCGCCGACAAGTTCGCCCAGAACCCGGCCGCCTACCTGGGCTGAGACCTGATTCTCGTCCGTCCCCAATCTGCCGACATCGAATGACATCCGGCCGTCGGCGGGTTGGGGATTTTTGTTGAATGGTTGATTTACGGATTCCGATTCACGGACGAACGATAAGATTCCCCTCCCGCACTCCGGAGAGCGCGTCCCGCCCCGCTACAAACGTGCGCGTGACGACGCCGTTAAGCGTCATGCCATCGCAGGCGCAGATCGGATTGCGGCTTTCCAAAGCGGTAGCATCCACAACAAACCGTTCGTACGGGCGAATAATCGCCAAATCGGCCCGCAATACCGGCGTTATATCGCCACGATCGTCAAGTCCCACAAGCCGTGCGGTGTTGCACGACATCCACCGCACGACGTCGGCCAAACTCAAGCCGCGCCGCATCGCACCCGTCAACACCGCGCGGAATCCGACCTGCAGACTGGAAACGCCACCCCACGCGGTGGCGAGCGTGCCGGCTTTCATATCCGCGCTGGCCGGGGAATGATCGGTGACGACACCATCCAACGTGCCGTCGGCAAGCCCCGCCCATAGCGCGTCCTGCTCATGCAGATCACGAATCGGCGGACAGCATTTGACCGCGGTGGCGTTGTCGGGAATATGGTCGCAATCCAACGTGAGGTAATGCGGACAGGTCTCCGTGCTGACCGGCAGTCCTTCGGCCTTCGCCCGCCGCAGCACGTCCACGCTCAGACCGCTGGACACGTGCAGAATATGCGTGCGGCAGCCGGTGCGTGCCACCAGCCGTACGATCTTGCGCACCGCGTTCGCCTCGCATTCGGCCGGGCGCGATGCCGCGTTCAACAGTGTTCGCAACAGTCGGGGATTTTGTTGCCGCGTTAGTCGCCCATTTCGCTGGTTTGGCACCGTTTCTTCTATGCCGAATCCGCCCGATATGCGATGTTGATTGTGTGGGGTAAGCTGTTTTTGCCATGGTCGGTCATCTCCTGATGGTGGGTCGCGTTGCCAAGAGGCGCCGCCACTGCCTGTGATGGATGCATTTCAGTGCTTACGGCATCTGAAATTCTTCATTCGTCGTGACAGTTGTCGGCGGCCAAACCTGGTGAAACCCGGAAAGCAAGGGGTAGCATCGTCAGGAGAGCGGATGCGCCGCGTGAGAATGTACTGCAGGGAAGGGCGATGAGCGTGACTTCTGGAATTATGCTTTCAGACAATATGGGGGCTTCGAAGGACGCCATGGACGAGGAAGGCAATGCTGCCGCGGACCTCGGCTTGGTGGCGCGCATCCGGGAATCCTTCGATTCGCTGACTGCGACGGAACGTGAGGCCGCGCAGTTCATTCTGGGTCATCTAACCGACGTGCTGGTCTGCAATTCCGTGGAATTGTCGCAGTTGAGCGGCATCTCGCAGCCGACGCTCAGCCGCCTGTACCGCAAGCTCGGCTATGCGAACGCGGGCGAATTCAGACGTGACGTGCGTCGCGTCCATCGTCCTGGCTCTCCGGAGCTTTCACGGCACACCCAGTGCGACGATTTGGTCGCCGACCATCTGCGCCGTGACGAGGAAAGCCTGAAACGCACGTTTGAAGGCATCGACCGCGCGCAACTGTCATCCGCATGCCAAGCCATGGCCACGGCCCCGCATGTGGCGGTGGTCGGGTACCGCAGCAGCTATCCCGTGGCGCTGCACATGCGCGAACAGCTGATGCGGCTACGCGGAAACGTTGATATTCTGCCGAATCCAGGCCAGTCCATAGCCGAAGATCTGGTTGATTATGCGGCAGGCGACGTAATCGTCATCATCGGCGTGGGCCGGCGTCTTCCCTTCTTCTCGCGGCTCATCGACGTGATGCTTGAGCGCGGCCTGACCGTGGTGGTGATTGGCGACATTTCGGCGCGCAACGCCGTCATCGGCCGTAACGTCGCCTTCTTCAAAGTGGTGCTGAACTCCCACGTGCTGACGAGCTTCACCGCGGCGTTCGCCCTGATCGCCCTGATGGTGGACGAAGTCGGAAAATGCCTCGTCGATACCGAAGACGAGGTGCACGCGCGTATCGAAGGCATCAACGATTGCTTCGATGCGCTCAATGAGCTTGAAGATTGATAGGGAAAATCTAGGCGCGGCACGTCCCGTTGGAACGGCGGTAAACGGAAGTGGAAGCGGGAATGGGAACGGAATGAATTCAAAACGAAACATGCTGGCGTACGACCGGTCCTCCACCGGATTGTGGGTGGCTTTGATCTTCCTCGTATCGCTGAATCTGCGGCCCGCCATCGCCGCCGTCGGGCCGGTCCTCGCCCAAATGGGAACCGACCTTGCGTGGGGTGAGGGCGTGCAGGGCGTATTGACGGCGATTCCGCTGATCGCCTTCGCCGCGGTCAGCCCGCTGGTCACGTTCCTTGCACGCCGCATCGGCATCGACATGTCGATTCTGCTGGCCCTGCTGTGCATCGCGGCGGGCGACGCCATCCGCTCGTTCGGCGGCGGCGTTGGCATCTGGCTGGGCACGGTGGTGTTCGCCTCCGCCATCGCCGTCGGCAACGTTCTTGTGCCGGTGATCGCGAAACGTGACTATGCCGGCCATGTCGCGATGGCGACCGGCGTCTATTCCGGTTGCATCACCGCCGGCAGCGCCACCGCAGGTTTGCTGTCCGCGCCGCTTGCGCAGATGTGGGGCGGTTGGCGCGCGTCACTCGCCTTCTGGAGTGTGCCGCCGCTGGTCGTCGCCGTGCTGTGGGCGTTGCGTATCCTGCACAATCGCAAAGTCGTTATCGCTTCCGCCGGCGGCACCATCGAAACCAGCGATACTGGCGATATCGATGATATTGGCGATCGCAGCACGACGGCCAACGCACAAAACCCGCATTCCGCACAGCGACCGGCATGTTCCACGCAATCGTCGCATGGCGTGTTCGCCCGCGTGCTGCGCCGTCCGATGACGTGGTACGTGACGGCCTTCATGGGACTGCAATCGTCCGCCTTCTACACCATGTCCAACTGGATGCCGTCCATCTCGGCGTCCATCGGCTACGACGCCTCCACCGCCGGCGTGCATCTGTTCATCTTCCAAGGCATCGGCATCCTTTCCGGCTTGGTCATTCCTAAGCTCATGAACGTGCGCGGCAACCAGGTCTGCGCGGCGCTTACCGCCAGCGCTCCCATGCTGATCGCCGGCCTTGGCATGCTGCTGCTGCCGCATCTCATGCCGGTATGGGCGTTCGTCGGCGGCTGCGCGCAAGGCGCGTCCCTGGTGGTGGCGCTCGCATTGATCGCGTTGCGCGGCCGTGACAGCGCCGAAACCGTGGTGCTGTCGGGCGTCGCGCAGTCGTTCGGCTATCTGATCGCGTCGCTCGGCCCGCTTATGTTCGGCGTGCTGGTCCAGGCCACCGGCGGCCACCATGTGCCGCTGATGGTGTTCACGTTCGTCGCTTTCCTGCAGTGCGTCGTCGCGGTCATCGTCGGCAGGCCTTCCAAAATGTGACTTTTCGCATCTCGCGAAATCGAAAGCGTCCGCAGAGGGAAGTACCGTTAGCCGTATGACAAGCCCTAAGACTGACGACGGTACAATGCATCTGCTCGATCCTGCTCCCTTCGGACGTATCCTTCCGGCCATGGTCACCCCCATGAAGGCCGACGGAGCCGTAGATTTCGAAGCCGCGCAACAGCTGGCGAGGCAGCTCGTGGCGGATGGTGCCGACGGTCTTGTGGTCAACGGCACCACCGGCGAATCTCCGACCACCCACATGGAGGAGAAGGTCGAGCTGGTTCAGGCCGTCAAGGAAGTCGTGGACGTGCCGGTCATTTCCGGCGCCGGTTCCAACGACACCGCGCACACCGTGCGCATGGTGGAGCAGACCCAGGAGGCGGGCGCCGACGCGGTGCTCGTGGTCGCCCCGTATTACTCCCGTCCGTCGCAGGAAGGCGTGTTCCGCCACTACAAGGCGGTCAACGATTCCGCGGACAAGCCGATCATCATCTACGATGTGCCGGGCCGTACCGGACTGCACATCCAGCTGGAAACCTACCGTCGTATGGCCGAACTCGACCACGTCAAGGCCGTCAAGGACGCCACCGGCGACATCGCAGGCGCGGTGCGCAAGCGCATGGAGACCGGTCTGACCTGGTATTCGGGCGATGACGGCCTGTTCCTGCCGTTCCTGTCCGTCGGCGCCGTCGGCATCATCTCTGTGATCGCACACGCGGCCGCCGGTCCGATGCGTGACCTCGCCAACGCGTTCGATCGTGGCGATATCCACGAAGCGCAGCGCATCTCCGTGCAGCTGGCGCCGCTCGTCGAAGCGATGAACGGCAATGGCTTCCAGGCCGTGATGGCCAAGGCCTCGCTGAAGGTGCGTGGAATCCTCGACTCCACCGAAATGCGCCTGCCGAACGTCGGTCCGGGCGAAGCGGAACTCGTGCGCGCGGAAAAGGGCATGCGCGCCGCGGGACTGCTGTGAACCGAATCGCATGATGCGACTGGCCTGTCGCGCATGAACGCCGGCAGGCACCCAAATTCCTCGTTTCCGCATAGGCGGAGACAATTAGTAATAGAAATCCAACTAGGAAATGGCTACAGAAGAAACCACAAAGACAACAACACACAAGCGCGGCAGCAAAGCTGCCAAGCGCACTGAAACCGCAGTCAAGGCATCCAAGACCACCAAGGCCGCGAAGTCCGAGAAGACCGCCATCAAGAAGGCCAAGTCCTCCACCCGCAGCCGTGGCAACGGTGGCTCGCGCAACGGCGGCTCCCGTGGATCCCGTGGCGGCAACGGTTCGAACCGTCGCCCGTCGCATTCCGCGCCGCAATCCACCGCGCCCCAGCAGGACGAAGTGCTGATCGCCCCGCCGAAGTACCGCAAGGGCTCCATGCGTATCGTGCCGCTCGGCGGTCTGGGTGAGATCGGCCGCAACATGAACGTGGTCGAATACAACGGGCATATCCTGCTCATCGACTGCGGCGTGCTCTTCCCGGAAGAGGAGCAGCCGGGCGTGGACCTCATCCTGCCTGACTTCCACTACATCAAGGACCGTCTCGACAAGGTCGAGGCGCTCGTGCTCACCCACGGCCACGAAGACCACATCGGTGGCGTGCCGTACCTGCTCAAGCTCCGCCCGGACATTCCGCTGATCGGTTCCAAGCTCACCCTCGCCTTCGTTGAGGCCAAGTGCAAGGAACACCGCATCAACCCGACGCTCGTCGAGGTCAAGGGACGCGACAAGCTCAAGGTCGGCCCGTTCAACCTGGAATTCGTGAACGTCACGCACTCCATTCCGGACGCGCTCGCCGTGTTCGTGCAGACCCCCGCCGGCTCGCTTATCGACACCGGCGACATCAAGCTCGACCAGCTGCCGCTCGACCACCGCATCACCGATCTGGTGGAATTCGGCAAGCTTGGCGAAAAGGGCGTGGACCTCCTGATGATGGACTCCACCAACGCCGAGGTCCCGGGCTTCGTCAAGCCGGAGACCTCCATCGGTCCGGCGCTCGACCAGGCGTTCGCACAGGCCACGCGCAAGATCATCGTGGCCAGCTTCTCCAGCCACGTGCACCGCGTGCAGCAGGTCGTCGACGCGGCCCACAAGTACGGCCGCAAGGTCGTGTTCGTCGGACGTTCCATGGTCCGCAACATGTCCATCGCAGCAGATCTGGGCTACCTGCGTCTGCCCGAGGACACCGTCATCGACCTGAAGCAGGCCCATGACGTGCAGGACGACAAGCTCGTCTACATGTGCACCGGCTCCCAGGGCGAGCCGATGGCCGCGCTCGGCCGCATCGCCGACGGCAACCACCGCGACATCACCATCAACGAGTTCGACACGGTGATCCTCGCCAGCTCCCTGATCCCAGGTAACGAGCATGGCGTCTACAAGGTCATCAACAAGCTCGTGCAGCTCGGAGCCCGCGTGGTCAACCGAGACAACGCCGCCGTGCACGTCTCCGGCCACTGCAACGAAGGCGAGCTGCTGTACATGTACAACATCGTCAAGCCGAAGTGCGCCATGCCTATCCACGGCGAAAACCGCCACTTGGTGGCCAACGGCATGATCGCCGTCAAGACCGGCGTCGATCCGCAGAACGTCGTGCTGGCCGAAGACGGCGACGTCGTCGACCTGTACCACGGCCAGGCCGCGGTCGTTGGCTCCGTGCCGTGCGGCTACGTCTACGTCGATGGCGATTCCGTCGGCGAACTGACCGACGAAGAACTCGAGAAGCGCCGCATCCTCGGCACCGAAGGCTTCGTGTCCAGCTTCGTGGTCGTCGACACCGAAACCGCGGATGTCATCACCGGCCCGAAGATCTACCTCAACGCGGTCGCGGAAGACGAAAGCGAGTTCGACAAGGTCCGTCACCAGATCGTCGAGCAGCTGCAGGACGCGATGATGCAGGGCACGCGCGACACCTACAAGCTGCAGCAGATCATGCGACGCACGCTCGGCGGCTGGGTGGCACGACAGCTGCACCGCAAGCCGATGATCGTCCCCGTCGTCGCCGACATCGCGCAGGACGTGGACGACGCGATGGGACTGAACGCCGCGAAATAAGCCGTAAATTTACCATAAATTGAATCAAGGCGACGTGATCGGCACAACTGATCGCGCCGCCTTCTGTTACCAGAAAGAAGGAGTGACATGCCAGGAGCAAACCTCACCCGAATCGAAGCGGAAGAACGCAAAAGCATCATCGCCGCGCCAATCCATTACACGGTCAAGCTTGACCTGACCCGCGGAGCCAAGGATTTCGGCTCCGAAACCACCATCACCTTCGACGCGAAGCCGGGGGAGTCAAGCTTCCTTGACCTCATCGCCAACGAAGTCAGCGAGATCACCCTCAACGGCGAAACCCTCGACCCGGCTGAAGCGTACGTCGACAGCCGCATCGAACTGAAGAACCTCAAGGAGCACAACGAGGTCACCGTCAAGGCGATGTGCCAGTACTCCAACACCGGCGAAGGCCTGCACCGCAGCGTCGACCCGTCCGACGGCAACGTCTACCTGTACACCCAGTTCGAAGTGCCGGACGCCCGCCGCGTCTACGCCGTGTTCGACCAGCCTGATCTGAAGGCCGTGTTCGACTTCTCCGTGCTCGCCGCCAAATCCTGGATCGTCACGTCCAACATGCCCACCTCCTCCGTGACCGACAACGAAACCGTCACCGAGGAAGGCACGCTCGGCGATCACGCCGCCGAAACCACCAAGCTGTGGGTGTTCGAGCTGACCCCGACCATGAGCTCCTACCTCACCGCCATCTGCGCCGGACCGTACGCCGAATGGCACACCGAATACGCCAATGAGGACGGCCGCACCGTGCCGATGGCCATGTACTGCCGCCAGGCGCTCGCCAAGGCCTTCAGCAAGGACGTCGACTACCTGTTCGACATCACCAAGAAAGGCTTCGCCTTCTACGCCAAGACCTGGGGCGTGCCGTACCCGTACGCCAAGTTCGACCAGATCTACGTGCCGGAGTACAACGCCGGCGCCATGGAGAACATCGGCATGGTCACCATCCGCGACCAGTACGTGTTCGAATCCAAGGTCACCGACGCCTACGCGGAACGCCGTGTGGTCACCGTGCTGCACGAGCTCGCCCACATGTGGTTCGGCGACTACGTGACCATGAAGTGGTGGAACGACCTGTGGCTCAACGAATCCTTCGCCGAGTTCACGTCCACCCTCGCCACCGCCGAAGCCACCGAATGGAAGGACGCCTGGGCAACCTTCAGCTCCGGCGAAAAGAGCTGGGCGCTGCGTCAGGACCAGCTGAGCACCACCCACCCGATCGTCGCCCCGATCAACGACCTCAACGACACCTACGTCAACTTCGACGGCATCACCTACGCCAAGGGCGCCTCCGTGCTGAAGCAGCTCGTGTACTACGTGGGCCGTGAGAAGTTCTTCAAGGGCATCAACAACTACCTCAACAAGCACGCCTACTCCAACGCCACCCTCGCCGACCTGCTCGCCGAACTGGAACTCACTTCCGGCCGCGACCTGAAGGCGTGGAGCGCCCAGTGGCTTGAGGAATCCGGCATCAACACCATCGCCACCGAAGTCGAAGAGAACGAGGACGGCACCATCAAGCGTCTCGCCCTGCGCCAGACCGCTCCGGCCGAGCATCCCGTGCTGCGCGCCCACCGTCTCGCCGTCGGCTTCTACAACGAGGATCCGGAAACCGGCAAGATCGTGCGCACCGACCGTTTCGAACTGGACGTCGACGGCGAACTGACGGTCGTCGACGCTGCCGCCGGCAAGGCACGTCCGTCGCTGATTCTGGTGAACGACGACGACCTGACCTACACGAAGCTGCGTTTCGACGACAAGAGCCTCGCATTCGCGACAAGCAACCTGTACCGCTTCGACGACGCGCTCGCCCGTTCCGTGATCTGGCTCGCCCTGTGGGACATGACCCGCGACGGCGAACTGCCGGCACGCCAGTTCATCGACACCTCGCTGGCCGCGCTCGCCACCGAACACGAGTCCACCACCTTCCGTTACGCGCTGGCACAGGTCAGCACCACCGCATGGCATTACACCGCTCCGGCAGAGCGTGCCGAGATCGTGAAGCATGTGGCCGCCGAACTGTTCAAGCTGGCGGGTCAGGCCAAGGCCGGCTCCGACGAACAGTTCCAGCTCGTCACCGCCTACCTGGGCTACGGCGAGCCGGGCGACGAGGCGTTCGTCGCCAACGCGAAGGGCCTGCTCGACGGTTCCGTGGCATTCGACGGTCTGGAAATCGACAACAACTTCCGCTGGACCATCATCAACGCGCTGAGCACCGTCAACGCGATCGACCAGGCGGGAATCGACGCCGAACTGGCCAAGCGCGAAACCACCGAGAACCGTGAGTTCGCCTATGGCGCACGCGCCGTGGCCGGTACCGCCGAAGCGAAGGCATGGGCTTGGAACGAGGCCCTGCACAACGACGAGCTGACCAACATGCAGCTTGAGGCTGTGGCCGGTGGCTTCGCAGCCACCCCGCGCGCCGACTTGGCCGAACCGTACGCCGAGAAGTATTTCGAGGTCGCCGACTGGATTTGGGAGCACAAGACCTTCCACATGGCGGAAGCGCTGCTCGAAGGCCTGTATCCGGGCTATGCCGATCCGGCGAAGCTCGTGGAGCTGGGCGACGCCTGGCTCGCCTCCCATAAGGACGCGGACAACGCCTTGCAGCGCATTGTGCGTGGCAACGTCGAGGCTTCTCACCGCACGCTGAAAGTGCGCGACTTCAACGCCGCGCTCTGATAGCAGGGGCGACAGGAACGTTCCCGCTTAAGAGCCGTCATGTCGTCGCACGACTTTGATTTTGGGTGCGATTTTCAAAGTCATGCGACGGGCATATCGGCATTTATGCCCCCTAATCCTCGTTTTCCGCTTGAAAATAAGGATTAGGGGGCATTTTGCGTCGAAGGCTGTCGCACGACTTTGATTTTGGAGGCATTTTTCAAAGTTGTGCGACAAGCGTGCTGGCTTTCATACCCTCTAACTCTTATTTTTTGCTGGTTTTCAACGGAAAATGATAGTTAGGGGGTATTTCTTTATCAAGTGTTGCCGCACGACTTGATTTTCCGCCTTGAAATCAAAGTCGTGCGACACGAAAAGGGCATTGCGCGCCGTGAAATGCTTTGAATTGTGAAGTGTTATGCGATTGCGTCGTCACCTGCTGGTTTCGGCGGCACGGTTGAGTACGATAGGTCACGGAAATATCGTTTGCAGATAGCGAGGATTTGAGACTCATGCCACGTATGTTCGGAACCGACGGCGTTCGAGGATTGGCGAATAGGGATTTGACGGCACAGCTGGCGCTTGATTTGGGTGACGCCGCGGTGCGTGTGCTGGGCGATGACGAGCGGAGCGAATTCGAAAGCCGTCGCCGTGCGCTGGTCGGTCGTGATACACGAGTTTCCGGCGATTTCCTTGCCGCCGCATTGTCCGCTGGCATGTCCGCCGGCGGCTTCGACGTGATCGACGCCGGCATCATCCCGACGCCGGGCGTCGCATACCTGACGTCCGTGCTCAACGTGGAAATGGGCGCGGTGATCTCCGCATCCCACAATCCGATGCCCGACAACGGCATCAAGTTCTTCGCCCGCGGCGGCTTCAAGCTGCCCGACACCAAGGAAGACGAGATCGAAGCGGTGCTCGGCCAGGATTGGGATCGTCCTACCGGCGCCGGCGTGGGTCGTGTCAGCCATGACACCGCCACCGCAACCAACCTGTACATCGACCATCTGGTTTCCGCCATCGCGCCGGTCGGTCCGGACAAGTCGCAGCCGACGCCGCTGAAGGGCCTGAAGATCGTGGCCGATTGCGCGAACGGCGCCACGTCCGTGGTCGCTCCGGAAGCCTTGCGCCGCGCCGGCGCCGACGTGACCGTCATCAACGCGTCGCCGGACGGCTACAACATCAACAAGAACGCCGGCTCCACCCATCCTGAGCAGCTGCAGGCCATGGTCAAGGCCTCCGGCGCCGTCATGGGCGTTGCCTTCGATGGCGATGCCGACCGTTGCCTTGCCGTGGATGAGGATGGCAACATGGTCAACGGCGATCAGATCATGGGCATTCTGGCACGCGCCAAGAAGAACGCGGGCAAGCTCAACCATGACACCCTCGTCGTGACGGTGATGAGCAACCTCGGTCTGAAGTTGGCCCTGCGTTCCATGGGCATCAAGACCGTGCAGACCAACGTGGGCGACCGTTACGTGCTTGAAGAGATGCTGCGAGGCGATTATTCGCTCGGCGGCGAGCAGTCCGGCCACGTGATCAACCGCGAATTCGCCACCACCGGCGACGGCACCCTGACCGCGCTCACCCTGTGCAACGAGGTCGTCAAATCCGGTAAGAGCCTGAAGGAACTGGCCGCCGACTTCCCGCAGCTGCCGCAGACGCTCATCAACGTGCCGAACGTGGACAAGATGGCCGCCAAGACCAACGCCAAGGTGCAGGCCGCGGTGGAACGCGAAGAGAAGCTGCTGGGCGACACTGGCCGCGTGCTGCTGCGTCCGTCCGGCACCGAGCCGCTCGTGCGCGTCATGGCCGAAGCCGAAACCCAGCAGCAGGCAGACGAAGTGTGCGATCGCCTCGCCAAGGTCGTCGCCGACGAACTCACCCTGTAAGAGCCCGCAAGGAGATATGCCCCATGTTCGGACACAACTCGAAAGTGGACCTCGAACTCAACCGCGAGGTCGAAAAGCTCATCAAAACCGGCGGCAAAGAGAAAATCATGCCGATCGTGCAGGCCGGCGAACCGGTATTACGCCAGCAGACCATCGCCTACGACGGCCAGTTGAGCCGCAAAACGCTTGACAAGCTCATCGACACCATGCGCACCACCATGCTGGAAGCGCCGGGCGTGGGCCTCGCAGCCACCCAGATCGGTCTCGGTCTGGCTTTGGCCGTCGTCGAAGACCACGTATGCGAAGGCGACGATGGCGATCCGCGCGAAGCCGCGGAATTCCCCTTCCACGCCATCATCAACCCCAGCTACGAGCCGATCGGCACCGAAACCCGCAGCTTCTACGAAGGCTGCCTGAGCTTCGACGGTTACCAGGCCGTACGCAAGCGTTGGCTTGACATCACCGCCCGTTGGCAGGATGAGGACGGCAACAAGCATGAGGAACATCTGCACGGCTGGCCGGCCCGCATCTTCCAGCATGAAACCGACCATTTGAGCGGTGAACTGTACATCGACCAGGCCGAAATCCGAAGCCTGACCACCAATGAGAACCTTGAGGATTTCTGGTGCGAGGATCCGGTACCGACCGAAGCGGCGGCCGAACTCGGCTTCGAACTGTAATCGCGTAAACGAACGAGACAAGAACGATGAATGCCTCCCAGGCGAACACTTGGGAGGCATTCATCATATTCGGGATTATTGGAATGTTCGAAACATGAGTATTCCAAATATTCCAATATTTCAGTATTCCGGATTCACTAGCACATCGTACGTATCCGTGTTCCGCTCGGCATCCGAACGCAGATCCCAGCCAGGCTTGCGCATTCCATACAACACCAGCGGCGGTAAACCGAGCACAAGCACGACTACAGCCACAAGAATCGCATATGAAACGCTATCCAAACCGGTGAAACCAGCCGGTCTCACGAAAGTCAACACGAATGCCGCGGCGGAAGCGACGAAACCGACGCCCGCGACCAACCGAATCGCAGGAACTCGATACGTGCGGCGGACTTCTGGATGGGTGTTGCGCAGACGAATCGCGGCGGCAAACATCAACATGTACATCACCAGATACAGCGCGGTCGCCATATCCACCAGCGTCGCGAAAGCCGTGTTGCCATTGGGGATCAACACGAACAGCAACGCCAGCACGGTCACGATAATGCCTTGCGGAATCAGAATGCCTTCCTGCACGTCGTGGGCATTGCGCTTCTGCAGCGCGGGAGGCATCAGTCCCGTGCGGGCGGCCGCTAGCAAACCGCGAGAAGGACCAGCTATCCAAGCCACCACGGAAGCGAACGCGCCTAGCGCGATGAGCAGCGAAATCACCGGAGTGCCCCAACCCATGCCAAAATGGTCGAAGAACTCCCTGAACGCCAGATTGATGCCGTCGATGAGCCCCAGCTCACGATGCGGCACAGCAAAGGCGATTGCCAAAGTCGGCAGCACAAGTACCAGCAGAATCAGCGCGGTCGCTAGTGCAATGGCGCGTGGGAATTGACGTCCCGGATGCTCCAAGTCGTTGGCATGCACGGCATTGACCTCCATACCCGCGTAGGCGAGCACATTGGATACGATTAGCACAATCGACGCGATGCCCGTCCACGGCGGAAGCAGCGCGGATGCGTGCAGGGAGGTCTGCACTGGCTTACCGATCGCCAGCCAGATAATGCCGAAGACGATAAGCAGCAACGCAGGAAACAGCGTGCCGATAAGTCCCGAAATCGACCCGACCTTGGCGAACAGATTGCCGCCGCGCAACGCCACCATCGTGCTTGCCCAATACAACACGATGATCACCGCGGCCACATATACGCCATTATTGCCCAAGCCACCCATGCCGAACACATACGACAGGCTGACGGCGATGAACGCAATCTGTATCGGATACCACACCACATTCTGAATCCACTGCAGCCAAATGGCGAGAAATCCGATGCGATTGCCGAACGCCTCACGCACCCACACGTACACGCCACCTTTCCAGCCGGTGGCCAGTTCGGCAGCCACCAGCGCGGTCGGCACCAGGAAAACGACCGCCGGAATGAGATACAGCAGAATGGAAGCGAGACCATAATCGGCCATGGCCGGCAGAGAGCGTAGCGAGGCCACCGCCACCACGGTCAACATCGCCAGTTGGCTGACTGTCATCATGGTTTTGCCGGTTTTATTGGCAACGGTTGCCGTGCTTGCGATTGCGCCGTGCCCGTCAGCGCCGTTCCCTCTATTCGCCCCGGCATGCGCAGGTATGCCCGTACGATTGCGGTTTCCTGCGACGGCAGACGGATTGCGTGGCGTTGTTGTCGGTGCCGTCGCAGCGTTCGTCGTGGAACGTGCGGACCCGGGATGTGCAGCTGCGCTTGCATCGTGCGCTACCACAGCAAGCGGCTTTTTCATATGAACTGTCATTGCAGCCAGCTTTCGTAAACATAATCGTTGTGGGAATGAACATGAATTTCCTTAATGCGGGAAACGATGGAATTCGTGGAATGACCGCGAAATATCAGTGGTGGAATCCGGATGCACGAGCCTCGCTTGGCATTGGTGAGCGCAGTCCGTCCAGATATTTCACACACGACTTCAGATCCTTGATGAACGCTTCGGCCATATCGTGGCTGAAACCGTTACGCACCACAATGCGCTGCACGGTCACCTGCGTCAGATCCACCGGCATCGGATAAGCCGGCACCAGCCATCCCTTCATGCGCAGCCGATCCTGCAGATCGTACAGATTCCACTTGCGATCCGGCTTGTCGTTGAGCATCCATGCGAACACCGGAATGTCGGAACCGTCGTTCCACAGCGTAAAATCATCCATCTGCTCGATCTCGCCCGACAGATATTTCGCCACATCATGCGAAGTCTGCTGCACCCTTCGATACCCGTCGAATCCCAAACGCAGGAACATGTAGTACTGCAGCAGTACCTGTGCGCCCGGACGGGAGAAGTTCAGTGCGAAAGTCGGCATTTCGCCGCCGAGATAACTCACCTTGAAAATAAGGCTTTCCGGCAGGTCAGCGGTTTCGCGCCATACGACCCATCCCAAACCGGGGTAGACCAGACCGTACTTGTGACCGGAGGTGCTGATGGAGTAAACGCGCTTGACGCGGAAGTCCCATGCGAGGTCCGGCTGGATGAATGGTGCGATCATACCTCCCGAAGCGCCGTCCACATGGATGCGCACATCAAGTCCGGTGCGCTCCTCGATGCGGTCCAGTGCTTCGCTGATCTGTTCGACCGGCTCATACATACCCGTATAGGTCACGCCCATGATGGCCACCACGCCGATGGTGTTCTCATCGACATACTTGTCGAGATCATGGCCGTCGAGCACTTTGTGGTCCTCGGAAATCGGCACATAGCGTGGTTCCACGTCGAAATAGTTGCAGAACTTCTCCCAGCACACCTGCACGGCGCTGCTCATCACCAGATTCGGACGATCGGTCGGCAGGTCGGCCTTTTCGCGGGCTTCCTTCCAACGGCGCTTCAACGCGAGTCCGCCCAGCATGCAAGCTTCCGACGAGCCGATGGTGGAGGTTCCGATGGCATTCATTGGATCGGGCGCATGCCATAGATCGGCGAGCATGTGCCAGCAGCGCGATTCGACTTCGGCGGTTTTCGGGTACTCGTCTTTGTCGATCATGTTCTTGTCGGCCGCCTCCATGTACAGGCGGTTCGCATGATCGTCCATCCACGTGCTCACAAAAGTTGCAAGATTGAGTCGCGCGTTGCCATCCAGCATGGCCTCGTCATGCACCACTTGGTAGGCGGTTTCCGGCAGACTACCCTTCTGTGGAATGGTAAATTTCGAGAACGCCTGGGCTTCCTTCGGACGGGCGAACAGCGGATTGATTTCCACGCTGTCAGGAACAACGCGGTCGTCGGCATTGCCGCAGGTGTTGTCGCAGCAATGCGAATTGTTGTTTTCAGTGGTGGAATGTGTTTCTGACATTGCAGTTCCTTTCGTTGATTTGGAACGTTTATTGCGTTCCGGGATTCAAAAATGAAAGTCGATTCTGGATTTTTGCTGGGAAATGGTCACATTTGCGCTATGTGAAAATTCGTATGGCAACCGCTTCGCACGGAGGTATCCGCGCGCGGTTTCGTAATGAACACCGTCATTCGAACTCGCATGGTTGTGTTCTCACAAAGAGGAATGCGCACGTTGGTTTGTTGCACATTCTTACACGCTGAAGGTGGGTATCGGCTACGATGGGCAGGTATGAACGAATCGACGATGAATCTTTCCTGGCTGGATGACGCGAAGCAGGACATCGAACAATGGTCGGCATCGATGCCGAATGACGCCGACAACCAGCCGATCGACTGGCGATGGGTGTCTTCCCTTGACCTGCGTAACGGCATTGGTGCCGCCACAAGACAGCACGTTGATTTGTTGGCAATGCTGCGGTCCTCGTCGCCGCAACTTTCCGCCCCGCAGCTGCACGCCCTGTTGAAAGATGATCTTGCGATTCGAGATCGGCTCGAACCGACCATCGCGCAGTGCAACAGCACGTTCATGATGGATTACGACCGACTTATCGCTTCCTATCGGCTGCCGCGCGCGCTTGCTTACGCGAACCGTCGGTTGTGCGACGAAATCGCTGTTCTGCGACAGATTGGCGTGGCGATGGGATTGTGGACGGTCACCGAGGAACGACGTGAGCGCGTGACGGTTCCGGTGCTGCTGCCCGGTTCGGCTTTGGCTTCCGGGGGAGTGGCGTTGGATGATATTCAGGATCGAACCGCTGACATCGTTAACGGCCGCGCCGCCCGTCGTGCCGCAGAGAAAAGTCAGAAGCGAGCCAGTGACTATGCCATGTCGCGTGCGAACCTGAGTGGAGTAACCAGTCCGGGCGGCTCCACGTTGTTTGATTACGGTTCGGAAACGAAATCCGCTGAAGCGGCGCAGTTGCGTCGGATGGCTGAATACCGCAAATCGGATTGGCGTGACGCTTATCTTCCTGGACGCGATGTGGACAATGTCATGGGAATCGACATCGAAACCACCGGTACTGACCCGGCGCGTGTGTACATCATCGACGTCGGCTTTGAATATATGAACATGATTTCCCCTCGCCCTGCTGCCGCACCTACTGGATACCAATACGAGCAGAGTTATTACGAAACGGGCGATGCGTATGGTCAGTCGCGTCTGTCGTTCGGCGTTCCTGCCGAGAACGCGACGCTCGGTAATCCGCTGATTCTCGATTTGACCGGTATCGATGTACGTGATCGTGCGTCCGGCTTCCGCCTGTTCGATGAGTGGCCGGAGGCTCAAATCGGTTTGCTGCAGCGATTGGAGCAGCAACCGTACGTAGCGCACAACGCTCGTTTCGAACATAGCTTCTTCATGTTGAATGTGGCTGGATATGCGGAAAGCTACCGTGCGGGCAAGATTACGATTATCGACACGTTGCCGATGAGCCGCCGTTGGGATGAAGGGTCAATTCCGGACGACGAGCATCCGTACGGCAATAACACGTTGGACGCGTACGCCAAACGCCAGGGTGCGCTTGACGAGAGCAAGTCGGAACGTCACCTCGGTTTGGAAGATACGCATATCATGCTGGTTGCCATGAAACATCACTTGGGTGTATTGCATGGCGAAGGCCGCGGTCCGTGGGGTGCGAATGGCAAGTCTGGCATCGGTGGCAAGCATTGCGGGCGCCGCTGGTAGCATTTGCGATTCGTGTCGCAGTTTCCTGGTTCTTCTTCCCGTGACCGTCCCGTTTTGGCTTTCCCTTCCGGCTTTTGTTACCCGTAACGCCGTTTTGCGGTTACAAAATGCGGATGCGATTGCGGATTTGCGGGGATGGAATGGGCGATTGCGGGGATGGTTTCGGTGGTTGCGGGGTTGGTCGGGCCTGGTTTGTCAAGTTTCGACACGCCGATGGAACGTTGGATTTCCAACGGTTCACGCGTTGTTCATGCGGCCCGGGTTGCGCGGATCGCGATCGTGCTGTAAGTTTATCTCTTGCTGCCGCTCAGCGAGTGGTCCGGATGGTTCCGGTCCGCGAGGTGGGTGAGTGGTGGTGGTTTGAGAACTCAAGAGCGTATTTGTACTACTTCTTTATAGTCAATGATTGCCAGTTCGTTGCCGGCCACGCTGACGCGTGGTGCCGAGGGATCGGTCAAACGGCGGCGAGGTTTTTGTGCGATGCGCCTTTCCTTATAAGGCGATCGTCAATTTTCTTAGATGAGAGTCACATGTTGGCTTTCCGCATAAGTTTTTTTGTGGAGGGTTCGATTCTGGCTCAGGATGAACGCTGGCGGCGTGCT
>ERZ724515.11-NODE-11-length-43357-cov-6.523509_pt1 | contig 43357 bp, 39 predicted proteins | sample MGYA00376048_ERZ724515 | MGnify/ENA primary metagenome ERZ724515 (study PRJEB28724, sample SAMN07190885) | wastewater metagenome | isolation source: influent of sewage treatment plant in Hong Hong | place: Hong Kong | collected 2016-03-17 ... | reverse complement strand
GAGGTGAAAAATGGATGCAACCTATGCGTTGATAATTTGTGCAGGTTTTGCTTGGACTTTACAGATAGTGACCGGTTTTCTACAGATGCGCGCCTTTAATCGTATGCTGCAAAACATGAGTTTGAAAGGTACAGTGAAAATCGGAAAAACCTCTTCACGTTGGAAACCCAAAACCTTAGTCGTGTTAGCACATGATGCTAACGGCCTGATTGTTGATGCCAGCATTATGAAAGGTGTGACTATTTTTGCGCGTCCGACGCCATTATCTGCGTTGATCCATGCGCGCATTCCTTTATCTGATCGTATGATTTCCGGGCTGGAACCCTCGGTGCGTGAAGCCGTATCTTGCGCGCTGTCAATAAAGTGATAATGAAATTGTTTTAATTCTTTCGTTTTGAAAATCTCCATGTATCTTATTCGTAATAGATTGGCATAGAGAGTCTGATATGAGCGTTGAAGTTCGTCGGGAAATGTTAGTACGTTATCTGCGTGAACAAGGCAGAACATCGGTCAATGATCTGGCAAGCCACTTTAATATTACCGGCGCTACCATTCGCAGCGACCTGCGACAGTTAGAGTTGGCCCATCTGGTGACGCGCCGTTATGGCGGAGCTGAGGCGATCTCACAGCCGATCGCGGAAGACCGCACCATTGATGAAAAAACCGCGCTCAATCAAAGTATCAAACAGCGGATCGGTGCCAAAGCTGCCTCGCTGGTGCACGATGGCGAATCTATTATCTTAGATAACGGTAGCACCACACTGCAGATGGTGCCGTGGTTGGTTGAGCGGGTGGCGTTGACGGTGATGACCAACAGCCTGCATATCATGAATGAAGCCGTGGCCCGCGACAGTAATATGAATTTGCTTATGCCGGGCGGCACTTACCGTAAACGTTCTGCCTCGTTTCACGGTGGCTTGGCCGAACAGGCGTTCCGTGCCTTTACCTTTGATAAGTTATTTATTGGTGCTGATGGTTTTGATATTGAACAGGGCACCACTACCTTTATTGAAGCCTATCAGGTCAGCCAGGCCATGTGTCAGGCCGCGAAACAAATCATCGTGGTGACGGATTCCAGTAAATTTGGCCGCAAGACCCCCAATGTTGTGGTGCCAATCGACAAGATCGACATCGTGATCACCGACCACGGTATCAGTGAAGCGGATCAAGCCGCACTGGAAGCGCGCGGTATTCAGGTACTGTTGGTTTAGTTTTAATAGTTATGCAGCCACCATTGAGTAAAATGGTGGTTAATGCACATAGAGTGCTATTTCATTCATCCATTCTGAAGCTTTATTTCAATAAAACCAAGGTTGCTGGTTTTTTATACCAAAAAATTGCCCTTTCCCTCTAAAAAAGCCTTGCCAAAACCCGGTTTGCTGCGTATTTCTAGCGGCCTTTTAAGCTGCAGTGTGAAAAAAACACAGCAAGCAGGAAAAACAGCGTAAACAGAAGAAGGGAATGGGTTATGACAACCTCTGCACACACACCGGGTCTGCAACGGAAATTGCAGTCGCGGCATCTCAGTATGATCGCCATTGGTGGTTCGATCGGTACGGGGTTATTTGTTGCCTCTGGCGCAACAATTGCCAATGCCGGGCCGGGTGGCGCGCTGTTAGCGTATTTGTTAATTGGCTTGATGGTCTATTTCCTGATGACCAGTCTGGGTGAAATGGCGGCTTTTATGCCGGTTTCCGGTTCATTTGCGGCGTATGGCAGTCATTTTGTTGATCCGGCATTTGGTTTCGCGCAGGGCTGGAATTATTGGTACAACTGGGCGATCACCGTGGCGGTGGAGTTAGCCGCTTCCGCCATCATCATGAAATACTGGTTTCCAGAAGTGCCGGGTTATGTCTGGAGCGCGGGCTTTCTGGCGATCATCGTGGCGCTGAACGCTTTTACTGTGAAAGGTTTTGGTGAAGCGGAATTCTGGTGTTCATTGATCAAAGTCGTGACCGTGATTGCCTTTATCGGTATCGGTATGCTGATGGTGTTTGGCATCATGCACGGCGATTCGCATCCGGGCTGGAGCAACCTCAGCACTGGTGATGCGCCGTTTGTCGGTGGTTTCCCGGCCTTGCTCAGTGTTGCCATGATTGCCGGGTTCTCGTTTCAAGGCACTGAACTGATCGGTGTGGCGGCCGGTGAATCCGAAGATCCGGGTAAGAATATTCCGCGTGCAGTACGGCAGGTATTCTGGCGTATCCTGCTGTTTTATGTTTTTGCGATCTTCATTATTGGCGTGTTGCTGCCGTATAACGACCCGCAATTGCTGAAAAATGATGTCACCGATATCAGTTCCAGCCCATTTACCTTGGTGTTCGATCGTGCCGGTTTGGCGTTAGCCGCGGCGGTAATGAACAGCGTTATTCTGACGGCAATTCTATCCGCCGGTAATTCAGGGATGTATGCCTCGACGCGCATGCTTTATACCATGGCATGTAATGGTATGGCGCCGAAATGGCTGGCCGGTTTGAGCCGCAATGGTGTGCCGGTGAATGCATTAATAGCAACGACACTGGTCGCCATGTTGTGCTTCCTGACTTCGTTGTTCGGTGATCAGGCGGTCTATATGTGGCTGATGAGTGCATCCGGCATGAGCGGATTTATTGCTTGGCTGGGCATTGCGATTTGTCATTACCGCTTCCGTAAGGGTTATCTGCTGCAAGGTGGGGAATTACACCATTTACCTTACCGGGCACTATTTTTCCCATTTGGTCCGTTGCTGGCGTTTCTACTGTGTCTGTTGGTGACATTAGGGCAGGATTACACCGCCTTTACGGCGGATACGATTGATTGGAAAGGGGCTGCTGCGACCTATATCGGTATTCCGATCTTTTTTATGTTGTGGCTGGGTTATAAGCTGAAAAACAAAACGAGTTTTGTGCGTTATCAGGATATGCAGTTCCCGCAAAAAGATTAATCATTTTGCTCATGCAACTGCTGTTGCACCTGCTCGCAATGGCTTTTCAGCACCTGCAGTTGGGTATCTGAAATATGAAGCTGGTCGCGCATTCTGAGCGGAATGTCTGCGGCCTGTTTTTTTAGTGCTTTGCCTTGCTCTGTCAGCGTCAAAACGCGTATGCGCTCATCCTGTTCACTGCGTTCCCGGCGGACTAACCCTTTCACATCCAGTCGTTTTAACAGCGGAGTGAGGGTGCCGGAGTCCAGAAACAGTTGCTCGCCCAGCTGTTTCACACTGACGCCATCTTGTTGCCATAACACCAGCATCACCAAATATTGCGGGTAAGTTAGGTCGAGTTGCTCCAGCAAGGGGCGATAAGCCCGCACAATGGCATTGCTGGCGCTGTAGAGCGCAAAGCAAAGTTGGTTATCCAGTAATAACAGATCAGTCGATTTTTCAGCGGTCATAATAAGTTGTGCGCAATGGGTTTCAGTAAATTATATGTAACTTTCAGCTATTTCATACGGGGGAAGGAAGTAAGAATGGCAGAAAATAAAAACGGCCGACAAATGCCGGCCGTTGTGTGTAGTAAGCGAAGGTAGAATTACCAGCCTTTTACTACGCCACCGTTAAACAGTTCAGTGGCTTTTTTGAACACCGCTTCATCCTGGTAAGATTTTACGAAGTTCTTCACTTTCTCATCGTTCTGGTTGTTTTCACGCGCTACGATCAGATTTACGTATGGTGATTCTTTGTCTTCCACAAACAGGCCATCACGGGTTGGCTGCAGATTAACCTGAGAGGCATACACAGTGTTGATGATCGCAAGATCCACATCTTCCAGTGCGCGTGGCAACTGAGCGGCTTCCAGTTCAACAATCTTCACTTTTTTCGGGTTTTCTACGATATCCAATACAGTTGCAGACAGACCCGCGCCATCTTTCAGTTTCAGCAGACCCTGTTTTTGCAGCAGCAGCAGTGAACGGCCCAGGTTGGTTGGGTCATTTGGTACGGCGATCTGTGAACCTTCTTTCAGCTCGCTAACCGCTTTGATTTTCTTCGAGTAACCGGCGATTGGGTAAACAAAGGTGTTACCTACAGCCACCAGTTTGAAGCCACGATCTTTGATCTGTGAATCCAGATAGGGTTTATGCTGGAACGCATTCACATCGATGCTGCCATCATTCAAGGCTACGTTTGGTGTTGCGAAATCACTGAACTGTACGATTTCCACTTCCAGACCAAATTTTTCTTTGGCGATTTTAGCGGCTTCTTCAGCAACCTGTGTTTCCGCACCAGCAATGGCACCCACTTTCAGGTGGTTATCTTTTTTCTCGCCACAACCGGTTAATGCGATCCCGATAATCGCTGCACTCAAAATAGCTTTACTGAATAAATTCATGGTTTACTCCTTGTTTTCATGATTACTGCGCGACTATCGGCAACAGCGTGTTTACTTTTTTACAGTGTTCATTTTTAGCGGTGATCAACGCGTTTGACTAAACGCTCACCAATGCTTTGGATCAGTTGTACCAAAATAACTAAGATAGCGACGGTGATCAGCATGATGGCCGGGTCAAAGCGCTGGTAACCATAACGGATACCGACATCTCCCAAACCGCCACCACCAATCGCACCCGCCATTGCGGAATAGTTCACCAGTGCAACCAGCGTGATCACCACGGCGTTTAAAATGCCGGGCAGTGCTTCCGGTAACATCACTTTGCGGATGATCTGACGGTGTGTGGCGCCCATCGCTTGTGCCGCTTCAATCAAACCGGCTGGAATTTCCATCAGTGCGCCTTCTACCAGACGCGCCAGAAACGGGATCGCGCCAATCGCCAGCGGCACAATCGCGGCGTTGGTGCCGATACTGGTGCCGATGATCAGGCGGGTCAGCGGTATGATTGCGACCAGTAAGATAATGAACGGCACGGAACGGCCCACATTCACAATGGTGCCCAGCACTTTGTTAAAGATCGGATGCGCGGCAATTTGTCCCGGTTTAGTGATATGCAGGGCAATTCCTAACGGCACGCCTAAAATGGTGCCGAACAGCGCAGAAGCGAACACCATCCACAGCGTTTCACCCAGCGCCAGTAATAACAACTCATGCATGCTGGTGAACATAACCTAATACCTCGACGTCGATCTGTTGCTGTTGCAGGTAAGCGATAGTCGCCTGTTGGGCGCTCTCATCACCTTGCAATTCCACGAGCAGGAAACCAAACCGGGAGTGTCCGATCTGTTCAATGCTGGCGCTTAAAATATTCACATCAATGCCAAACTGGCGGCTGGCATGGGATATAGCTGGCGTATCAATGGTGTTGCCGCTAAAACCTAACCGCAGTAATGGGATCTGCCCGTCGCGCGCAGTTTTATGCAGCCGTTCACGATACGGTGCCGGGATCTCCAGATGCAGACTGGAACGAATAAATTCACGTGCCAGCGGGGCTTTGGCGTGAGCAAAAAACCAACCCACTTCGCCCTGTTCAATGATGTTGCCCTGATCGAGGAGTGCCACCGAGTCGCAGATACTCTTCACCACACCCATCTCATGCGTGATCAGCAAAATAGTAATGCCCAGTTTCTGGTTGATCTCTTTTAGCAACGCCAGGATCGATTGCGTGGTTTGCGGGTCGAGAGCGGAGGTGGCTTCGTCACACAGCAGTACTTTCGGTGCCGGGCCTAACGCTCGGGCAATCGCGACACGTTGTTTCTGGCCGCCGGACAGTTGAGACGGATAGGCTTTAGCGCGATGCGTTAAACCGACCAGATCCAACAGTTCATTGACGCGCGAGGTAATTTTCTCTTTTGGCCAGTTGGCCAGCTCTAACGGTAACGCGACGTTCTCAAACACATTACGGGAAGAGAGCAGATTAAAATGCTGGAAGATCATACCGATATTACGGCGTGCCAGCGTCAGCGCCTGCTCGTCCAGCGCAGTAAGATCGACACCATCGACTTCCACACGGCCCTGTGTGGGACGTTCCAGCAGATTGACACAGCGGATCAGGGTACTTTTACCTGCGCCGGATGCACCAATCACACCGACGATCTGGCCGGCGGGAACATCGAGTTCTATACCTTTCAAAGCGTAAAAGGCGCTTTTTCCTTCGCCATACACTTTTGACAGGGAAGATAACTTAATCATAAGGGAACCGTTATTTACTCAAATATCCACCATTAGCTGGTGGTCATAGAAATTCAGACTGAATAGCGATGTATTCTCAGGCGATCATGCTACGAGTCATCCTAGTGCATGTCAACGGACATTTGGATGTTTAGACGTCTAAAATTAGAAATCATTATGCAAAAAACAGATATAGGTGGCGATAAAGTAACAATAGCCCCGTCTGTGATAACAGACGGAGCCGGAAGCTATTCAACGTCGTTGCGCCAACAATTCCCGCCAGGCGGCCGGCAGATGACGCTGTAACTGGTGCTGGATTTTGGCTTCATGGCGCTGCCAGAGCAGACCTAACCAAATAATACCTAAGCCAATCAATGACAGAACAAAAGGGAAAACCAGACTATCCTGGAACAGATCCCACGCCAGATAACCGAGATAACCAGCCATGCCCATGCCACCAAATATGGCAAATACCCGGCGACCAATCATCCCGCCGACGGTGATCAGCAGCAGATTGATCAGGCAGTAGAGAAATTTGTTCAGTTCGCTATCGGAATGCTGCATGGATAAGCCGCCCCAGAATGCCATGACGCCAAACAGATAGATCCACCAGGCAAAGTCGAGGGTATGCCGTGTGCGCAGATCGATATAAAACGCTAAGGCCAGCATCAACAGACCGACCACCATCGAGACTTGTTGCCGGTGGTGCCAGCTGTAATCGTCGTTTTGAAACAGAAACGGGGTCAGATCCATGCTCAGATACCACAGCACCACGGCCAGTGGCATTACCATAAAGGGTAACCGGTAACGCCAGAGTAAAATGGCGCCAAACAATAAGGTGCCAAGTTCCATCATCAGCCAGCGCCAGTCGATATAGCGGTGAAAATCACGGTACTCAGTATGGTTGTAATCCCAATAACCCAATTGGGCCTGTAAACCATAAATGGCCAGCGGCACCATAGTCACGGCTAACGCAGCCAGTAATCCGGCCGGAATGGGTTGGCGTTGTTGCCACAGCAGCCAATCGGCCACCAGACAAGCGGCGACACCATAACCACAGGCAATCAGGAAAATACCTATACCGCCAAAGGCATTCCAGCCCAGCGTCATAAACAGGCTCATCGCAGCAATGGCAATCAAACCACCCAGATAGAACAAGATGTGCGTGGCCCGAAAAGAGGCACTGTCGGGTGGTAAAGACTGCAGATAGTTCCATAATGGGGTAACTTGTTCCGGCGTCAGCAAACCTTGCTGGCTTGTTCCAAATGCCGCTGTTTAAGTTCCATGGCGTCCCTCCGGGATGCTGAGCAATGCAACGAGAGCCAAGATAACGTGACCCTGCCGTGATAAGCCGATGTAAGGTTTCTTCACCTTTATAAATAGCATGTTACACTCGATAACCTCTATTTTTAATCTGTATTCGATAGCAATGGACTGGTTGTGACATGAAAGGATCTTCTCTGTTTCGGCGTCGCGCGAAAACTGTCACTACGGTCAGCGTCATGTTGCTGCCGGATCACCTTCTGTTGGCGATTGCGGGTCATTCCACTGAGTTAGTGCGGCAGCACATTCCGCTGGGCGAATCCTGGCCCCAAGTGTTGGCACCGCGCCAAAAAATTACTCCACAGCAAAGTTCGCGTCGTGCTGGACAGCAGCCAATATCAGCAACTGTCAATAGAGCGCCCTGATGTACCGGCAGAAGAACTGGCGGGCGCTTTACCATGGGCGATCAAAGATTTCACCACTGAACCGGTGACGCAACTAGCCGTTGATTATTATGATAGCGTAACTAATCCGCAGGCACGTCCGCGATTGCAGGTTGTTTGTACGCCCAAAAGCCGTATTCAAGAGTGGCAAAAAGCCCTGCAACCGGTGGCTGAGTTGGAATCGGTAGTCATTGATGAATTAGCGCTGACCGCTTTATTTGGTGAAAAAGCCAAAGTGGAAGTGTTGCTGTATCAGTTAGCCGAGCGTGACTTACTACTGCTGGCTGTTTATAAGGGGCAGCTGTGTTTCAGTCGTGTGTTACGTGGTTTTATGCCGTTAGTTCAGCTTCCGTTGGCACAATGGCCGACCTCTTTACTCGACAATCTGACGCTAGAGATGCAACGTTCTTTTGATTATCTGGTCAGCCAATTAAAACTGCCGGAAGTAGCCAGTATCAATGTCGCTATCAACACGCTCGATTCTGCCGACCTGCTATTGCAGACACTCAATCGCTATTTTGGTGTGCCGACGCAGTTGATGACCATCGCCGCTCAAGGATCCAGCATGGAGTTTCTGCCGGTCTATGGTGCCTTGCTGGAGAGTCAGCCAGCAACAATAACTGTTAATGCCTGCACCAACAGCGACACCAGTTCATGCATGAAAGATACTACGGCCAGTTCCTCTATTGCTTTATCAGCCCCGATATCAGGTTGGAGTAGTAATCCGGTAACGTTAACGAATGGTACAGGTACTGTAAGCCTCAGCCATTATACTGCAGAAAATGTTAAATTAGGGCTTAGTGGTTCAGCCTATGCCTGTTTTAAAAATGGTGTTCTTGATAGCACCTGTGAACTACCGTTTGTTTCATCGGCATTATCATTTGATATCCCTACATTTACCGCGGGTGGTAATAGCGATAATGTGACATTAAAAGCGATTAAGTCCGATGGCACCGGAGTTTGTTCCGCGCTGCTCTCTGGTTCACAACCAATATCATTTACCAATAGTTATGTAACGCCAACGACCGTCGCAGATTTACCGCAGATCATCAACTCATCAACTTCTACTGCCACCTCTATTTCCAGTAATACTTCTGTAGTCTTAACATTTAATGGTAATGGCGTAGCCACTTTTAAGTTGGCTTACAATAATGCGGGTGTGCTCAATCTTGCTGCCCAATACACAAAAGCAAATACAGATACAGGTGTCGGTACACTGACTATTTCGGGCTCTGATACTGTTGCCGTGATCCCCGCAGCAATTCGCGTTGAGCCTGCGGATTCTGCCGCTATTTGCGCTAACACAACGCATGCCAGCTGCACAAAATACAAGACAGTTGGTGATAATTTTACGCTTAATGCTGAAGCAGGTTATGAAAATGGCGCGACTTGGAAGAAGACCAGTAATTTCTTCACCAGTCAAATGAGTTCATTGCCTGTATTACAGCATCGGTTGCTTGCGCCTGCATCCGGTACATTACCTTCTTTAACTACTACGACGCTGAGTTTTAGTGGTGGTACTGCAACGACATCAATCAGTGAAAACGACGTCGGGGTGTATCAATATGGCGTAACAGATTTTGTGCCTTACCCTGATTATCAGAATGAATCACCACAAAAAATAGTGCCGATAAGCTGGAGTGATGCAATTGGCAGGTTTGTACCGGCAAAACTGAAAACAACATTGCTCAGCCATGGGGCATTTACCAGCGAAAATTGTAAAGCTAATGCCGTTTTGACATCACTGGCTTATGTCGGACAGGAGTTGCAGTTTGCGGCATTACCTATGTTTAGCGTGGTTGCAACTGATAGTAACGGTAATGCCTTACAGAATTACCGGGACGACTTGGCCAAAATAACAACAGCAAACCCCACTGCAACCAGTATCGGAGTGTTTACGCCATCGTTAGTCTCTAAAAACAACACAACGCTGATAGCGGCAGCAACCTGGAAGGCAGGGAGCTGGCTCAGTGCTGGAAATTCGCACACTTATAGCTTTGGTGATGATCGATTTATTTTTGCCAAATCTGCGAATCATGTTAACCCATTCACTACCGTGTTAACGTTAAGTGCTTTGGCAGATAGTGACGGTGTGGTTGCGATATCGTCTGTCAGCCCGTTCTATTTTTACCCATGGGCAGCGAATAACAGCAGTGCTTTCAACGTCTATGATGGACGGCTGATGCTGAATAGTGTTAACGGTGCAGAGAATGCAGCACTAACACTGCCGTTCTATATGCAATACTGGAATGGTTCTGTGTATGCACTGAACACGGCAGATCATTGTTCATCGTTAAATGCCACTGATTTGCAGATGAATGATGCCGCTAACTGGTCTGGCATCAACTTGCGAACCAGTAACAGCAGCAGTGCTTCAGCGACGACGAATGCCTCGTTATTTCCTGCTGTAGTGGCACAAGGCGCGGGGGCAATTTTGTTTACCGCTCCAAACAACACGGGTTGGGTAGATATCAGTGCCAGTTCGTCATTACCGCTGTGGATGCAGGATTTATCGCTCTCGTCGGGTCTTGCTCCTGCTCGGGCCAGCTTTGGTTACTATCGCGGTAATGACCGTTTAATTTACCGTCGGGAAGTGTTTGGCGGCCAATAACCGCCAGAATAGGCAAAGGTCTGACGCTATCTGATCATCTGGTGTGCCGGACGCTTGCTGATCGGGGCGGGGATTGGTAAAGTGGGCTGTTTTTCGCATCCCGTAATTACCCAGGATTCCCCGCATCATGTTCAAGAAGCTCCGTGGCCTGTTCTCCAACGATCTGTCGATCGATTTGGGTACCGCTAATACGCTGATTTATGTAAAAGGCAAAGGTATCGTACTGAACGAACCTTCTGTAGTCGCCATTCGTCAGGAACGTGGTGGTACTGCTAAATCTGTTGCTGCTGTTGGTCATGCCGCCAAGATGATGTTGGGGCGTACTCCGGGCAACATTGCTGCGATCCGTCCGATGAAAGACGGCGTTATTGCCGACTTCTCGGTGACTGAAAAAATGCTGCAGCACTTTATCAAGCAAGTGCATGAAAATAATCTAATGCGCCCAAGCCCACGTGTACTGGTTTGTATCCCATGTGGTGCAACCCAGGTCGAACGTCGCGCGATTAAAGAATCCGCACAAGGTGCAGGTGCTCGCGAAGTTTATCTGATCGAAGAGCCGATGGCGGCGGCGATTGGGGCAGGTTTGCCAGTCTCTGAAGCAACCGGTTCAATGGTGGTCGATATCGGTGGTGGTACTACCGAAGTGGCGATCATCTCACTGAATGGGGTGGTCTATTCCTCTTCTGTGCGTATCGGTGGTGACCGCTTTGATGAAGCGATCATTAGCTATGTGCGTCGTAACTATGGCAGCCTGATCGGTGAAGCGACTGCTGAACGCATCAAGCATGAAATTGGTTCCGCTTACCGCAGCGAAGAAGTGCGTGAAATTGAAGTTCGCGGCCGTAATCTGGCGGAAGGTGTACCGCGCAGTTTCACTCTGAACTCCAATGAAATTCTGGATGCGTTGCAAGAACCGCTGAGCGGTATCGTGAGTGCGATCATGGTGGCACTGGAACAATCGCCACCAGAGTTGGCGTCTGATATTTCGGAAAAAGGCATGGTTCTGACCGGCGGTGGTGCATTGCTGCGTAATCTGGATCGTCTGCTGATGGAGCATACCGGTATCCCTGTCGTGGTGGCAGAAGATCCGCTGACTTGTGTTGCCCGTGGTGGTGGTCGTGCTCTTGAGCTGATCGACATGCACGGTGGTGACCTGTTTCATTACGAATAATTGATCTTATCCGGGCTATCTATCCGGTAGCCCTGAGCCGATAGCATCATGCGCACTATTTTTGGCAGCGGACCATCCCTGCAACTTCGGTTATTTATTACTGTGCTGCTGTCTTTGGCGGGCATCGTTGCTGATGCCCGTTTTCATCTGTTTGATAGCGTGCGCTTATATATCAACACCTTTGCCAGTCCGATACTGCATTTAGCCAGTGTACCGCGGGATGTGGTGGAAGGTGCTAGTCTGCAACTGCGTTCCCGCAGTGAACTCATTACCGAAAATCAGCAATTGCAACAGCAGTTATTTCTGCTGCGCAGCGATCTGTTGCGCATGGCCGAGCTAAGTCAGGAAAACCGTCGCTTGCGTGAGTTGCTGGGTTCACCGGTGACACAAGATACTCGCAAATTGGTGGCGCGTATTTTGTCTGTCGACTCCGATCCGTTTGTCTATCAAGTAGTGATCGACAAAGGTATTGAGCATCATGTCTATGAAGGTCAGCCAGTCGTTAATGATCAAGGTGTGATAGGTCAGGTGGTCAGTGTTGGTAAGACCTCTAGCCGCGTACTGTTGATTACCGATGTCAGTCATGCATTACCTGTGCGTGTATTACGCAATGATTTACGTGCAATTGCATCTGGTACTGGCAATATCAATGAATTAACGCTGAAAAACTTGCCGAAAAATGTCGATATTCAGGATGGTGATATTCTGGTGACTTCCGGTATGGGCGGACATTTTCCAGAAGGTTATCCGGTTGCTAAAGTGGTGCGAGTCGCCAATGAAGAACAAAGCCCATTTGCGGAAATCAAAGCCGAACCGCTGGCAACATTAGATCGTTTACGGTACGTCCTGTTATTGTGGGAAGATGCAAAGGCCATGGGGCCATTGGCTGTGATGAGTCCGTCATCAGTAAATGCTAATGCGTCTGCGGCGGTATCAACTGATGCTGAGAAAAATAAAAATACTGTTCCCGAACGCTATCCAACAACTGCTCCGGCTACGAAACCAGTGGAAAAAGTTGAGAAAAAAACGGGTACGACCACGCACAAATCGGGTGTTAATAAAACGGCTCACCAAAACACCAATAAAATTAAAACGTCGGCCACCATTGCATCAACGAAAGTAAAACATCAGGAGCGCAGCCAGTGAGTAATTCATTGACCGGGCATGGTAAAGGTTCTATTTATTTAACCCTGATTGTCGCGATTGTTCTGACTATGGTGCCGTTACCCGCGGCTATTGATATGTTCCGCCCTGATTGGGTGGCGTTGGTGGTGTTGTATTGGGTCATTGCGCTGCCGCATCATATGAATGTGGTCAGTGCATGGATTGTCGGTCTGCTCATGGACATCATGCTGGGCTCCACATTAGGTATCCATGCGCTGGGTATGGCAGTCATTTCCTATGTTGCCACGGCTCAATATCAGAAGATCCGTAATTATTCGGTCTGGCAACAGGCATTAGTCATGGGCTCATTGATTTTTATCGGGCAATTACTGATTTTCTGGGTTGAGCATTTGTTTGCCTCTCCGCGCCTGAATACCCGGTTTGTCTGGGCGTCGCTGAGCTCCATGTTGCTCTGGCCATCCGTTTATCTCTTTTTGCGGTATATCCGCCGTCGTTTCAACATCAGGTAATTACTATGTCAGCCAGTATTGCGCTTTACCTGGCGTCTGCATCCCCTCGCCGCCGAGAGCTGTTGGCTCTGCTGGACTATCCGTTTGCGGTGTTGTCAGTGGATGTGGAAGAGCAACGCCAGCCGCAAGAAACGCCGGAAGTTTATGTGCAGCGGTTGGCTTGTGAAAAGTCGCAAGCGGGCTGGCTCGCCTGTCAGGGTGAAAAACCGGTGCTGGGTGCCGATACAATCGTGGTTTTTCAGCAAGAAGTGCTGGAAAAACCAAGAGATTTCGTCGATGCTCAACGGATATTGCAGTTACTGTCTGGTAACACCCATACCGTGATGACGGCAGTAGCCCTTTCTTCGCAACATGGCTGTGAAGTGATACTGGTTAATTCACAAGTGACATTTCGTGAACTGAGTCAGGACGACATCGTCCGTTATTGGCAAAGCGGAGAACCAGCGGATAAAGCCGGAGCTTATGGTATTCAGGGGATTGGTGGAAAATTTGTCTGCCACCTCAGCGGCAGTTATTCTGCCGTGGTGGGGTTGCCGCTGCTGGAAACGGATCAGTTACTGCATAAATATTGTCGCCATTCATGACTTCAGATTACTAAGGCTGAACTATGTCCACCGAATTGCTGGTCAACGTAACACCGTCAGAAACCCGGGTTGCCCTGGTCGATCACGGTATGTTGCAGGAAGTGCACATCGAGCGTCAGGCTAAACGCGGTATCGTTGGTAATATTTACAAAGGTAAAGTGAGCAGGGTTTTACCAGGTATGCAGGCTGCATTTGTCGATATTGGTATGGATAAAGCGGCTTTTTTGCATGCTTCCGATATCGTGCCGCATACCGAATGCGTTGATGTTAAAGAAAAAGAACACTTTCAGGCTGGTAATATTGCGGAGTTGGTCCGTCAGGGTCAGGACATCATGGTGCAGGTGGTGAAAGACCCTATGGGCACCAAGGGCGCCCGCCTGACCACTGATATTACTTTGCCATCACGTTATCTGGTATTTATGCCGGGCAGTGCGCATGTCGGTGTATCACAACGTATCGATAGCGAAGAAGAACGCGAACGCTTAAAACAGATCGTCACCAAAAATGTGGATGAACTGGGCGGCTTCATTGTGCGTACCGCAGCCGAAGGTGTTGGCGAAAAAGAGCTGGAACAAGACACCATCTTCTTGAAACGACTTTGGCGTAAAGTGCTGGAGCGTCGTCAGAAATACCCGACTTGTCATGTGTTGTATGCGGAGTGGAGTTTAGCATTCCGTATTTTACGCGATTTTGTCGGTGATGAACTGGATAAGATCCGCGTCGATTCGCGCCAGACTTATGAACAGATCTGCCACTTTACCGATGAATTTGTGCCAGAGATGAGTGCCAAACTGGATTACTACTCCGGTGAATCGCCGATTTTTGATTTATACGATGTCGAAAATGAGATTCAGCGGGCGCTGGAACGTAAGGTCGAGCTGAAGTCCGGTGGTTATCTGATCATCGATCAGACCGAAGCCATGACCACCATCGACATCAATACCGGTGCTTTTGTCGGCCATCGTAATCTCGAAGAGACTATCTTTAACACTAACGTCGAGGCAACGGCGGCGATTGCCCGTCAACTGCGTCTACGCAATCTTGGCGGGATTATCATTATCGATTTCATCGATATGCAAAGCGAGGATCATCGTCGGCGGGTGTTACAGAGTCTGGAACAGGCGTTAGCAAAAGATCGCGCGAAGACTGGTGTGAATGGTTTCTCGCAACTTGGTTTGGTGGAAATGACGCGCAAGCGTACCCGCGAAAGTCTGGAGCATGTGCTTTGCTCACAGTGTCCGGAATGTAATGGCCGTGGCCGCGTTAAAACGGTGGAATCAGTCTGCTACGAAATTCTGCGTGAGATCCTGCGTGTCAATCGCGCCTATGACGCTGATCAGTTTGTGGTGTATGCCTCGCCGGCGGTCGCAGAAGCGTTACGCGGCGATGAATCGCACAGTCTGGCGGAGTTAGAAGTGTTTATTAGCAAACAAGTTAAGGTACAAGCGGAGCCATTATACAGTCAGGAACAATTTGACGTGGTGATGATGTAAGTGCGTTGGCGTGGCATTGCGCGTGGATGCGCCATTTTACTGGCGGGTGTTTTTGCTTTACTGGCAGTGCTGGTTACGGCGCTGCGGTTCGGTGTTCCTGATTTACAGTCGCACCGTGACTGGTTATTGCGTCAGTTGCTACCGGCCGGTGCTACCGCGTCAGTGGAACATATCAGCTGGCGCTGGCAAAATTATGGTCTGCAATTAGCGTTAGATGACGTAGTCTTCCAGCAACCGGGAGCTACGTCAGTCAACCTGCGGGCGAAAAAAGTGCAGCTGCACTGCAATCCCTTCCTGCAATTCTGGCAAACCAATGGCTGTCTGGCACAACTTCAGGCCGAGCAACTGCAGTTGACTGTTCAATTGCCCAAAGCTGAACTATCAGCCAGCTCGCCGTTACCAGACCTGAATGATTTTTTGCCGTTATTGTTTGAACAGTTACAGCAGGTCAATATTACCAATAGTCAGGTTACCCTGATGCGTCAGCAGCAATCGCTGGCAGAAATTCACATCGAACAACTGTATACCGAAAACAATAAGCAACACCACCGGCTGTTTGCCCGTACCGCATTAGCGCAACAAGCACTGGTGGTGCCGCTGTTGTTGCAGGCTGAATTACAGGGTGCGGCAACAGTAGACGATCTGCAAGGCCATCTCTATCTGGCTACTGAACCGCATGCGGCGAAACAACTGGGCGCTTTATTACCCGCACCATTGGCTGCCAATGTGCAATCTATTCATGGGGCGCTGGCTTTTCAGTTTTGGTTAGAGCGTACCCCCGGGCAGTGGCAAAGTGCGCTGTTGCAGTTGGGGTTGAATCGTCTGGGTTGGCAGCAGGCCGAGAAAAGTCATAGTCTGGAATTACAAGGTGGCGAGCTGATCTGGCAGCGTCATAACGATGGTTGGCAATTGCGCAGTCAGGGATTGCAACTGCATAGCGAAAATCAGCCATGGCGCAACTGGCAGCTGCAATTGGATAAACGAGCTGAGCAGTATGCCGGGCAGATGGATCCGCTTCAGTTGAGTGAACTGACGCCATTGGCCGGTATGTTGTTACCCGTTGACTCTGCCGCTTCCGAAGCACTGCGCACTCTGGCGCCGCAAGGACAACTGAACAAACTGCGGTTTTCCCGTGACGCGGAGCAGGATAACTGGTTGTTCAGTGGTCAGTTACAGCAAATGCAATGGCAGCGCTGGCGTATGGTGCCCGGTCTGCATGCTGTCGATGCGACTTTCCGTTTATCCCCGAAAGGTGTTGCGCTGCACCTGAAACAGTCAGCCCCCCAAGCGTGGGATCTGCAACCCTATTTTGAAAAGCCTTGGCCGGTTCAAGATTTTTCCGCAGAACTTAACTGGCAAATGCAGAAAAGTGGCTGGGTATTAACCGCCAACCATGTGCAGTTAAAAACGGATGTCGTGACCACCAATACGCAATTTCGTTTAACTCAGGCTGCCGCGCAGCCATTGTTTCTGGCACTCGATAGTCAGGTTGATCTGCAGGATGCCAGCCAGGCGCATTACTATTTCCCGCATGGTGCTATGGGTGAGCCGGTCATCGATTATCTGACCAAGGCATTGCAGGGCGGGCAGGCGAAGAATGCCAAGATCCTCTGGCATGGTGCGTTTCATGATTTTCCATTTAAAGAACATAACGGCATATTTCAGGCTTGGGTGCCATTACGTAATGCGACCTTCCAGTTTGGTGAAGGCTGGCAGCCATTACGGCAGATGTCGTTAGATCTGTTGTTTGAGAATGATCGTCTGGATATGCAAGGTGATCAGGCCTTGTTGGGTGAAGCGAGTACACCGCGTCTGCATGCCTGGTTCCCTAAATTGGCTCCCGGTGCACACCTGTATATTGATTCGGATATTGCCGGAACAGGCGAAGCCGTCAGCGATTATCTGTATCACTCACCATTGCAAAACTCAGTCGGTGCTGCATTACGCGCCGTCCAGATCCAAAAACCGCTTACCGGTGCGCTGAAACTGGATATTCCACTGGATGGCGGTGCGGTCAAGGTGAATGGTCATATCAAACTGGCGGGTAACAGCCTGTATATTCCGAGTCTGGATCTGCCGCTGGAACAGCTGCAAGGTGATTTGACTTTTGATGACAATAAAACCGGTATTGACGACCTGCAAGCTACATTGTGGGGGCAACCACTGCGTGTGCAATATGCCGGGGAACAACAGGATAAAGAGTATCAGGTTAAACTGGGCTTAAACGGCGAATGGGATAATCAGCGCGATACCGTGCTACCAACGTTGGCTCATCAAACATTACAGGGGCAGGCTAACTGGCAAGGGTCACTCGACCTGCATTTGTATAAGGGGGGCCATTATTATTACGATGCGCAGTTAACTAGCCCACTCAGTGCACTGGCGTTGGATTTACCAGCTCCCTATAACAAACCCGCGGGGAGAAACTGGCCATTGCAGGTGAAGATCAGCGGCAATCAAGACAGTAGCGTGATCAAGGGGTCGTTAAATCACGAATGGCAATTACAGGCGGACTGGTCTCCGGAGCAAAAACAATTCCGTCGATTCTGGCTGGATAATCAGGTTATCGAGCGCAGTACCGGGCCTCGGCTCCCCTTTTCGGTGAGCACGATTTTAAGTGAAGCCGATGTCTCTGCCTGGCTGGACTGGTGGCAACGCTGGCCGGTTAATGGTCAGCAAACCGTTAATCAGCTGTTTCCCAGCGTTGGTGCCATTGATGTTCGGGTCGATAAACTGCATGTGGCGGATCAATTATGGCGTGATGTGCGTCTGAGCATGAGCCCGGATCGTAACGGCAGTAAGATCTGGCTGGAAAGCAGCAAGGCGCAAGGGTTGATCCAGCTGCCGACGAATAAAGAGAAACCAATCCAGGTGGACATGACGCGGCTATATTGGGCTGACAGTGGTGATGAACAACCGGCGGCGGAACCCATGAGCCTCACTACTCAGCAAGACTGGCTGGCACGTTGGCCTAACCTGCGGTTTAGCTGCCAGGATTGTCGTTATGGCGGGAATACGCTGGGGCAGATCCGTGGTCATTTGTATCCAGCAAAACAGGGTGGCGAAGTGCGAGATCTGCATTGGCAGGTCGCTAACTCTGAATTCAATGGGCAAGCCAGCTGGCTGATACAAGACAATCAGCCTAAAAGTAGGTTGCAGGGGAAATTTGTCAGTAACAATACGGAATTATTTCTGGGTCATTTTGGTTTTGATCCGGGGCTGACAGGTACAAAAAGTCAGCTGGATATCAATGTTTTCTGGCCGGGAGCCTTATCACAACCGCGCTTTGCGGTCTTAAGTGGTGAGATCAAGATGGAAACCGGGGAAGGTATCTTACGGGAAGTGAAAAATACCGGCGGTAATCGTCTGTTATCACTGTTTTCACTGGATGCGATTGTGCGTCGCATTAGCCTCGATTTCCGCGATATCTTTGGTGATGGTCTCTATTTCAAAAAAATCAGCTTTAGTAGCAAACTGGAACGTGGTGTGCTGCGTAATGATGATCTGTTACTGGAAAGTAATTCGGGTGATCTGCGAGGGCATGGTCTGGTCGATTTAGGTCAAAAACAGATCGATTATCAGGTGACTTTTTCACCTACGTTAACTGGTGGGTTTGGTGTCGCCACAGCATTCGCCATTACGCCTATCACCGGTATTGCGGTGTTAGCGGCAACCACCATTTTGCAGCCAGTATTTGATGTGATCACGCAGGTTAGCTATTCCGTTAAAGGTGATATTGCGAAGCCAAAAATTACTGAATTGGGCCGTAAGCAAGAAAAAGTTAAGTTACCAGCACCCGCCACAGAGGAGAGCAAGTGATGCAGTTGGTCGCACTACAAATCAATGCTCAGGCCGATTGGTTGCAAAATCGCGCACAAATTGCCACGTTGTTGCAACGTTTGCCTGTTGAGCGTCCGTGTCTGGTGTTATTACCGGAAAATTTTGCCTGTATGGGGGCGCCACAAGATTACCAGCAGCTTGCTGAACCCTTGGGTTCTGGTCGTGTTCAACGCCAGTTGAGCGAGTGGGCGAAAGAGTTTGGTATCTGGCTGGTGGCCGGATCATTGCCGACCTTGTTACCCCAGCAAAACCGAGTCCATACCACGTCGCTGGTGTTTAACCCGCAAGGCGAACTGGCCGGTTTTTATCATAAATTACATCTGTTCGATGTCGATGTTGCTGATGCACGGGGTCGTTACCGCGAATCCGATGCCTTTATGGCCGGCCATGAAACCTGTGTCGTGGCATCACCGTTTGGTGGTTTAGGGCTCAGTATCTGTTATGACGTGCGTTTTCCTGCGCTGTATCAGTTGTTACGCCAGCAAGGCGCTGATGTACTGCTGGTGCCTGCCGCTTTTACTAAAGTGACTGGGCAGGCACATTGGCTGCCGTTGTTACAAGCACGAGCGATTGAAAATCAATGTTATGTCGTGGCAGCAAACCAATGTGGTAGCCACGATGGCAACCGTGAAACATGGGGTCACTCGGTGATCATCGACCCTTGGGGTGAAATTCTGGCACAGCAAGGTCATCAACCAGGCCTGATCGCAGCATCGCTGGATCCGCAGAAAATCGAACATATCCGCAAAACAATGCCGGTGCAGCTGCATGCCAGACTGACGCCGGTCTGGAGAGAATAATTCAATGTTGTTACCGCAAGTCAGTGAACGATTGTTAGCAGCGCATGGTCTGGATCAGGATATTCTGGCGCAACAGTTACGCCAGTTGATGAGTCATCAGATTGATTTCGGCGATTTCTATTTCCAGAGTGGTGTCCACGAGTCGTGGATGCTGGAAGACGGTATTGTTAAAGATGGCAGCTATAACATCGAACAAGGGGTTGGTGTGCGCGCGATCAGTGGCGAGAAAACCGGGTTTGCCTATTCCGATGAGCTCAGCCTGAATGCCTTACAACAAGCAGTCATTGCGGCACGTGGTGTTGCGCACAGTGGTGGCGATGCCAAGGTTAAGATCTGGCAACCAGCACAACCCGTTGCTCGTTATCTGGCGGTAGATCCGCTACCCGGTTTGCCGCAGCAGCACAAAATTACTCTCTTGGAAGAGTTGGATACTTTTGCCCGCTCGCTAGACCCAGCTGTCACGCAGGTGATGGCGTCACTGTCTGGTGTGTATGAGGAGATCCTGATCGCGGCGACCGACGGTACGCTGGTGGCCGATATTCGCCCGTTGGTGCGCCTCAGCATTACTGTGTTAGCAGAACGTAATGGTCGTCGGGAACGCGGCAGCTGTGGTGGCGGTGGCCGCTGTGGTTATGACTATTTTTTCGAGCTGGAACATGGTGAAAGTCGTGCTCATGGTTATGCTCGTGAAGCGGTCCGTCAGGCCTTGGTCAATCTGGAAGCCATCGATGCACCTGCAGGCATGATGCCAGTGGTGCTTGGCTCAGGCTGGCCGGGAGTGTTGCTGCATGAAGCAGTGGGGCATGGTCTGGAAGGCGATTTCAACCGTAAAGGCTCATCAGCGTTCAGCGGTAAGATTGGTCAACAAGTGGCGTCGAAGCATTGCACTATCGTGGATGATGGTACGCTGGCCGGGCGCCGCGGTTCATTGAGTGTCGATGATGAAGGCACGCCAACGCAATACAATGTATTGATTGAAAACGGCATCCTGAAAGGCTACATGCAAGATAAATTGAATGCCCGCTTGATGGGTGTTGCCCCAACCGGGAATGGTCGTCGGGAATCTTACGCCGCATTACCGATGCCGCGCATGACCAACACCTACATGCTGGCCGGTGAGCATGATCCGCAAGAGATCATCGCTTCCGTGAAGAAAGGGATCTATGCGCCGAACTTTGGTGGTGGTCAGGTGGATATCACCTCCGGCAAGTTTGTGTTTTCGGCCTCGGAAGCGTATTTGATCGAAAATGGCAAAATTACCGCACCACTCAAAGGCGCAACGCTGATTGGCAATGGCCCGGAAGCGATGAAACAAGTGTCGATGGTGGGTAACGATCTGGCGCTGGATAAGGGTGTTGGGGTGTGTGGTAAAGACGGTCAGAGTGTGCCGGTCGGGGTTGGTCAGCCAACGCTGAAACTGGACGAACTGACGGTGGGCGGTACACAGTAACCCAAAAGAAAATGGCGTGAATATTCACGCCATTTTTTATCTCGCTCTTATCGGTTCAGAAAGCTATTACAGCTGTTCTTCCATGTGTTCACGCAGATATTTGAACAGTTCACGGAATGCTGCCGGTGGATGGTTCGCCGCTTGTTCTTTCTTCACGCGACTCACCAATTGACGCAGTTTCTGACGTTCCAGAGTGTGGCATTCCCCGATCACGGCGTTGATTGCATCGTCACCATCAGCAATCAATTTATCGCGCCACTGTTCCAGTTTATGCAAACGCGCATTGGTGCTGTTATTCCGGCTGTGGATTTGGTCCAGCACGGCTTTAATTTCGGTAATATCGCGGTTACGCATCATTTTACCGACAAACTGCAGATGGCGGCGCAGTGCTTCGTGCTTACCTTTCAGCTTATGCCCCATGGCAATCGCTTCGATTAGATCTTCGTCCAGTGGCACGCGTTCCAGCTCGGCAGGCTTCAAGTTGACCAGCTCTTCGCCCAGTTTTTGCAACGCAGCAGCTTCACGTTTCAGACCTGTCTTACTAACGTAATCGTCATCCGACTCATCGTGGGTTGGTTTTTGATGATTCATGGTGTCACTCTTCCTTAATTCCTCCCTTATATGGTAACAGGTATCTGTGATAGCCTGTGAAAAAATGCAGCAAGGCCAGGCAGACATGAATTCGCAAGAGCAAATTTTACAAGAACAGCACAAACTTGAACGTGTGGTGAGTGATGCGTTACAGATCGCTCAGGAGTTGGGTGCGGATACCGCAGAAATATCCATCAGTAAACAGACCGGTATCTCCATTAACACCCGTGGTGGTGAAGTCGAGAATATCGAATTTAATAAAGACGGCGCACTCGGCATCGCCATTTATCGTGATGGCCGTAAAGGCTCGTCTTCAACCGCTGATTTGAGCGTCAATGCCATTCGTCGTTGTATCGAAGCAGCACTGGAGATCTCGCGTTATACCGCCGTTGACCCTTGTGCCGGGCTGGCGGATCGCGACCTGATGGCATGGGATGCACCCGATCTGGATCTGCTGTATCCGGTCGCGCTGGAGCCGCAATACGGTATCGAACTGGCGCGTCGCTGTGAGCAACATGCGTTGTCGTTAGATAAACGCATCAAACAGTCGGATAACGGCAGCTTTTCCAGCCATCATGGCATCAAGGTGTACGGTAATACCCACGGCTTCGTGAAAGGTTATGCAGCCAGTCGTCATTCCCTGAGCTGCGTGCTGATCGGTGAGCAAGACGGCGATATGCAGCGTGATTACAGCTACAGCACGGCGCGAGAATTGTGTGATCTGTGGACACCAGAGCGTATCGCCGAAGACGCGGTGAGTCGCACGGTGTCGCATTTGGGTGGCCGTAAGATTGCGACCACTGAAGTGCCGGTGTTGTTCCTACCGGAAGCAGCGAACAGCCTGTTTGGTCATTTGGTCTCCGCGATCAGTGGTGGCAATTTATATCGTAAATCAACCTTCCTGTTGGATAGCCTTGGTCAGCAGTTATTTCCGGATTGGTTCCAGATCAACGAGTTTGCTCATCTGCCGAAAGGGCTGGCGAGTTCACCGTTTGATGGGGAAGGTGTGCGCACGCAAGATCGTTCCATCATCGAAAATGGCGTACTGCAAACCTATCTGCTGACCGCCTATTCGGCGCGGAAACTGGGTCTGCAATCAACCGGCCATGCCGGGGGGATCCATAACTGGCGTGTTGACGGGCAAGGTCAGAGTCTGGACACGCTGATGCAGCAGATGGGCACCGGTTTGATCGTCAGTGAACTGATGGGGCAGGGCGTGAATATTGTCACCGGCGATTATTCGCGCGGTGCGACGGGTTTCTGGGTGGAAAACGGGCAGATTGCTTATCCGGTGGAGGAGATCACCATCGCCGGCAATCTGAAAGATATGTTCCGTCAAATTGTGGCTGTGGGTAACGATATTGATCCGCGCTGCAGTTTACAAAGTGGTTCGGTGCTGATTGAACGCATGAAAATTGCGGGGAATTAAGCAGAAATGACAGACGGCCAATAGGCCGTCTGCTATGCAAAGAGATTACTCTGCAGCGCCGCCTTCTTTACGGAAAGTACGTGGGAAGTTACGCAGTTGTTTGCTGGCTTCACGACGTTGTTTTGACAGTTCAGCACCGACGATGGTTAGGTCATCCACGCGATCTTCATAATCACCTTTCATGTTGTGGATGATTTCCAGAATGTCGTCGTAGCTCATGCCTGGTTTCAGGTATTCGGTCAGGTTAGCCAGCAGTGCAACACGTTTCTGGTTGTCACGAATTTTACGGGCATTGTCTTCGATTTCACGGGTCATCTTGTTTTTCAGACGAGCCACACGTACGAATTCCAGAATGTTATTCATTTCGTTGTTTTGCATTGTGTTATCCACCATTATCAGCTTGTTGATTCTTCTCTGACCACTGGTTATTGGCTGTGGTTTGTTCTCATCCTGCCATGTTTAAGGCACAAGAGCCAGATCCTGATTTAGTAAATCGGCCAATTCAATAATATCCATACTCCGAGTGCGCCTTCCAGCAAATATTGCCAGTGGAATTCACGTCGCCACAACCCAGCGAGAAAAAATCCGCCTGCCAGCGCGATTGCCGACAATGGGTAATAAATTAGCTCGCCCATTTGATCAAACAGTGACAGCATCAGTAAACGCAGTGACGGTGGCAGCCAGATCCCCAGCCAGCCGAGCACGATAATCGCAGGGACGATGCCTAAGGCAAGTGAACTGAGACGTATTTTCGGATTCAGCGGCATGCGCCAACGTGACGATGACATGGCTTTATCCTTTCGCTTTCAGCATGGCGCGTAAATTAGCGATCCCGGTTTTGCCCTTCTCTTGCCGTTGTTCGGCGCTGGCAGGTTCTTTGCGCAATTCCCACTGCAGATCATCTTGTGGCAGCTCCAGCAGGAAACGGCTGGGTTCCGGGTTCATCGTGGAACCAAACTGGCGACGCTCTTTGCATAACACGAAACTCAGCTCGGCCTGTGCGCGGGTAATACCCACGTAGGCCAACCGGCGTTCTTCGTCGATATTGTCTTCATCAATGCTGACCTGATGCGGCAATAGACCTTCTTCCATACCGATCATAAACACATAAGGGAACTCCAGTCCTTTGGAGGCGTGTAAGGTCATCAACTGCACTTGATCGAGCTCTTCATCGCCTTCGTTGCGCTCCAGCATGTCACGTAACGTAAAGCGTGCGACGGCTTCGCTTAAACTCAGTGCAGGTTCATCCTGCTGCGGATCGCCCGCCAGCATGTCGGTTAGCCAGCGATATAAGGTCGACACGTTTTGCATGCGCATCTCTGCGGCTTTCGGGCTCGGTGATGTCTCGTATAACCAGGCTTCATAGTGAATGTCTTTGATGAGATCGCGCACGACTTCTTCACTGTTGCCGCGTTCAGCATTATCGCTCATGCGACATAACCATTCGCAGAAATGGCGCAGTGCCTGTAAGCCTCGGCCATGCAGATGTTGCTCTAAGCCAATTTCAAAGCTGGCCGCATAGAGACTTTTACCGCGCTGATTAGCGTACTGGCCGAGTTTTTCCAGCGTGGTGGGGCCAATTTCGCGCTTAGGCAGATTCACGACACGCAGGAAGGCATTGTCATCATCCGGGTTCACCAGCAGGCGCAGGTAAGCCATGATGTCTTTGATTTCAGTACGCGAGAAAAACGAGGTGCCACCGCTGATTTTGTACGGAATGCGGTTTTGCATCAGGATCTTTTCCAGCAAGCGGGATTGATGATTACCACGATACAAAATGGCGTAATCCTTCCAGCTGGTGCGGTTCATGAAGCGATGCCCCATGATCTCTGCGGCGACTTTTTCCGCCTCATGGTCTTCATTTTTCGCCGTCAGCACGCGCACCGGCATGCCGTAGTCCAACTCAGAGAACAACTGCTTATCAAACACATGTGGGTTATTCGCGATCAAAATATTGGCGCATTTCAGAATGCGGCCTTTTGAGCGGTAGTTCTGTTCCAACTTGATCACACGCAGATTGCTGAAATCTTCCTGCAGTCGCACCAGATTTTGTGGTTGTGCGCCGCGCCAGGAGTAGATCGACTGGTCATCATCACCTACCACGGTAAAACGGGCGCGCGCGCCAACTAGCAACTTCACCAGTTCATACTGACTGGTGTTGGTGTCTTGGTATTCATCGACCAGTAGGTAGCGAATGCGGCCTTGCCAGTGTTCCCGTACTTCCGGATTGGTTTTTAATAACAAAGTCGGCAGCAAAATCAGATCATCAAAATCCAGCGCGTTATAGGCATTCATCTGCCGTTGATAGCGGTCATACCATTTCGCGAATTTTTGCTCATCCGGCGTTTGCGCACGTTTCAGCGCTTGCGCGGGAAGAATCAGATCATTTTTATAGCGCGAGATGGCCTGCACTAATTGCTGTAACAATTCCTTGTCACCCTGTATCTCCAGCTCGGTCAGCTCTTTGAGCAGACTCATCTGATCGGTGTCATCAAACAGGGAAAAATTGGCTTTCAGTTGCAGATGCTTATGTTCCCGCCGGATCAGATCCAGCCCGAGAGAATGGAAGGTGGAAACCGTCAGGCCTCGCGCCTCTTTACGACCAAGTGTCTGTGCGACACGTTCTTTCATCTCTTTGGCGGCTTTATTGGTAAAGGTGACCGCAAAAATATGCCGCGCCTGATAACCGCATTCGCGGATCAGGTAAGCAATTTTCGAGGTAATGACCCGGGTTTTGCCACTACCGGCACCGGCTAATACCAGGCAGGGCCCGGATACATATTGCATTGCATCCAGTTGTCGGGGGTTGAGTTTCATACCTTGTCACCATTACCACATTGCGTCGGATGAGCAGTATAGCAAAACAGAGGAAAGATACCTTGTAGGAGGCAAGTCGATGGCTTATGTAAATTCAGGAATCGAGATGAAAAGTGCGCACTATGATTGGAAGATCATCATCTTGATCGCGCTGTTTTTAGGCGCAGTCACGGTGTTAGTGGTGCTGAAGCTGGTTTATCCGGACTTTGAACCGGGAAAACTGCTGTCTACCGCATCCCAGGTGCCTACGGTCAGTGCTGAGCCAGTGAAAGCTGTCATCACCCCAGCCGCAACACCCGAAACTAAATCTGTACCTGTCATCGTCGCGAAGCCGGTGATGGAACATCCGGCATTGCCTGAGAAAGTCAAAACGCCAATCGTTAGTCAGGTAAATAAAGCCGGCGTAGCAGGCGAGATCGTTTGCTCTGCCGAGGATCGCGAAGCACAGCTTTGCCAATAGTACTTCACTAAAAATTACTAAACAGGGATTGAAGGGGTTGTGAATAATGAACGTTGTTTCGTGTGCGGGTAAGAGCCTTGGGGTGTTAGCCCTGTGCTACGCGAGTCATGCTGCGGCATTAGCCAGTAATGCCATCGTCACCGGGAATCAGAGCGATACCTATTACCGGGTTGGCGAAGATCTTAAACAATATGCTATGCCGGAATTACGCAATCTGACCTCTAAAGGCGCGGTGGATAACATCAAAGCATTAAGCAAAACCGCAGGTGTTTCTTTTGCGATTGTGCAATCGGATGTGTATCAGACTTACGTTAATCTGGAAAAAAATGATCCTGATCCTGCTGTAAGAGAATGGGCCTCCGATCTGCTGCACTCATTGCGTGTAATTGCACCATTATATAATGAGGAAATTTATTTTATTGTCCGTAAAGACTCACCGATGCAAGAGCTGCAGGATATTGAGGACAAGCGCTTAGCCATTGGACCGGACGGTAGTGGTGCGAATCTCACGGCTAAAAATATCTATTACAAGTTGTTTGGCAAAGCCCCGGTGGTGGTGAAGCCGTTTATTGAAGCGGGTGTTCTCGGTACTGACGAAGGCACCAAATACAGTCGTTCTGCACTCTGGCATCTGGCGCACCCAGAGGCAGGCCCGGAAGAGCGTAAGGCCGATGTGGTGGTCTTGATTGGTGGGCCGCCATTGCCGTTGTTACAGCGATTGGGCAAAGACTACAAGTTACTGGCAACAAACATCAAAAATGATGCCACCGAAGCACTGTTGAAAGATTACAGCATCGGTTTTGCCGATCAGAAAAACTATCCCTTCTTGCCGAAGCACATGCCAGTGATGATGGTGCAGTCATATCTGGTTACCGCGCAATTTCGGGATAAACAACGTAACGATTTCGTTAAAAAATTCGCTGGTGCGCTGTGTCAAAATTACGAAAAACTGCAAGAGCATGGCCATGAAAAATGGAAAGCGCTGACTTGGTCACCCGCAAATCCACGGTTGCCGTCACTGCTCTCCGGCTGGAGTTATTCCACAGTCACGAAGCCGATCTTGGAATCTTGTGCGCCCACCGCGACTACGTCAGCACCCATTGCGGCGGCTACGCCCTCATCTTTACCTTGCTCAATGGAAGATCGCGCGATCGGTTTTTGTCAGTAACTGCCGCGATTATAAAGCCATCTGGGAATACCGGATGGTTTTGCATCACGAATCAGACGGTTTGCGCTATCATAACCACCCTTGTATTTGGGTGATTTGATGTTATGACTTCGTTTGATGTGCAGCAGGTACGTGAACAATTTCCGATCCTGCGGCAACAAATTCATGGCCATCCGCTGGTCTATCTGGATAGTGCTGCCACAGCGCACAAACCGGAGTGTGTGTTACAGGCGATGCTCGATTTTTATCGCACTGATAATGCGAACGTACACCGCAGTGCGCATACGCTGGCCGGCAGAGCCACGCAAAAATTTGAGCAGGCTCGGCAACGAGTTGCTGATTTTTTGCACGCGCAATTTTGTGAAGAAATCATCTGGACGCGCGGTACAACGGAAGCCATCAATCTGGTGGCGCAAAGCTGGGGTCGGCAAACACTGCAAGCGGGTGACGAAGTGCTGGTGTCGGCGATGGAACACCATGCCAATCTGGTCACTTGGCAGCAAGTTGCAAAACAAACTGGTGCGCAATTACGCATCATTCCGCTACTGAACAATGGTGAACTGGATCTGCAGGCTTATCAGACCATGCTGTCGCCGAACACTAAAATGGTCGCGCTGGTTCATGTCTCTAATGTATTGGGAACTGTAAATCCGGTAGCGGAAATAGTTCGTCTGGCCAAACAGGTTGGTGCTTTAACGTTGATCGATGGCGCGCAAGCAGTGGCACATGCGCCGATCGATGTGCAGGCATTAGGTTGCGATTTTTATGCTTTTTCCGGGCATAAAGTATACGGCCCGACCGGTATCGGTGTGTTGTATGGCCGTCGGGAAATGTTAGCGCAGCTGCCGCCCTGGCAATTTGGCGGCGAGATGATTAAGCAGGTTTCTTACACCGATAGTGAATTTAACCTGCCACCTTTACGTTTTGAGGCTGGCACACCCGCCATCGCTGAAGCACTGGGTTTATCCGCAGCGCTTGATTTTGTGTATCAACAGCAGTTTGCTGGCGCGGAAATGTATCAACAGCAGCTCTTGCAGCATTTGATTGCCGGTTTACAACAAATCAACGGTGTCACTATTGTCGGGCAACCAGCTCATCGTCAGGGGGTAGTCTCGATTGTATTGGCACAAGCACATCATCATGACGTTTGTCAGCTATTAGATGCCCAGGGAATTGCCGTGCGTAGTGGGCATCACTGTGCCATGCCATTGTTAAAGAGTTTAGGTCTGGCTGGCACGTTGCGGATCTCGTTAGGTGTCTATAATAATAAAACAGAGATCGATATTTTTTTGCAGGCGCTGCACCAAGCTCTGGAGCTGTTAAATGACTGATTGGATTGATTTTACAGCGCAATTTCCGGTGGGCGCGGGCACTGAATTAGATGAGCAGTCTATTCATCAGTTACTGGCCGGTGCCAAGAGTTGGGATGAGCGTTACCGTCTATTGTTACAATTAACGAAACAAGTTCCCGCTATTCCTGCATCATGGCGTCATCCGGATCATGAGGTGAGTGGTTGTGAGAGTCGGGTGTGGCTGTTACTCTGTAAAGACGAATCAGGCCGATGTCATTTTGCTGTTGATAGTGAGTCCCGCATCGTAAAAGCGCTGTTAATCACACTTTTAGCAGCGGTTAATCATCAGCCTGCTGACAAGATCCAGTTGATCCAAGTAGCATCATACTTTGATGGGCTAGGATTTGCTCAGCATATAACGCCATCCAGAACAAATGGACTTCAGGCTGTGTGGAAAAAAATGAGTGATTTTTGTGCAGTCTTTGCATAGAATTACTACTATGAGCACATTAATCGGGATTCCGATTAGGTATTATAACTACCTGATGATTTAGGGTGGAGGAACCGCATGCTAGACGGATTACCTGCCGTACTGAACAAAGCATCGTTGAGATTCGTGGCGCAGCCCATTTTTCGACAGAAAGGTGAGTTGTATGGCCATGAAATGATGTTGTTGCACAAACAACATAAAGACCCGGCTATGTTTATGAAAATCGTGAACCACATGGGTTTGCGTCAGAATCTGGACCTCGAAGTATGCCGTATGGCAGAGCCAGTGCTGCGAACTCACCGACTGACAGGTTGCTGTTGTATTAACCTGTTTGCTGATTCACTGCAGGAAGAAGAAGTCATTGAGGCTTTGTTGATGTTATCTGATCCGAGCGCTAATCGCTGGGTGATGGTTAACGTAATGCAGCTTGATGCCAGCAATAAGCAGTCCAGTTTGTCTGAAACGATTGCAGATCTAAGACAATGTGGTGTGCGTTTCTGCTTTGATGTTAAGTTATTGATGCAAATTACCGCGATGTCACTACCGGTCGATATGCTGCGAATGGACATTCGCCATGTGCCGGAAGATCAATGGGCGCGCTGGATTTCTTTTGCAGAAAGTAATTGTGTGCCGATGTTGGCTGCAGGTGTGGATGATGAAGCGCACCGTGAAATTTTAAGTCAATTAGGTATCGATTTCCTGCAGGGTAAAATTTTTGCTGATATGGTGCTGTTAAACCAAAACACTTAAATACTACCGCAGTGATAATGTGAATTAGAAAGACCACAAAGACAATTCGGATGTCTTTGTGGTCTTTTTATTTGGCGGCTAATTTTTGTAACACATATGAAACGGCGACAAAACCGAAGGTCGCGGTGACCACGGTGGTTGCGCCAAAACCAGAAGCACAATCCATTTTCAAATTGCCGTCGCTGCTGGCTTTGGCACTACAAGTACCACCAGCACCATCCGGGTAAGTCAGTTGTTCGGTAGAATAGACACAAGGAATGGTAAATTTTTTCTTCGGATCGCGGGGAAAACCAAAGCGACGGCGCAATTCAGCGCGCACTTTAGCCGCCAGAGGATCTTGGGTAGTACGGGAAAGATCCTCGATGGCGATCTTGGTTGGATCTTTCTGACCACCGGCACCGCCTGTCGTGATCAGTGCGATTTTTTGTCGTTTACAGTGAGCCAGCAGCGCAACTTTTGCCCGAATGCTATCTATCGCATCGACAACAAAATCAAAGCGCGCATCTATGTATTCGGCTAAATTTTCTTCGGTAATAAAATCATCCACGATGTGGATCTGGCAATCGGGATTGATCAGGTGAATGCGCTCGGCCATGACTTCGGTTTTCAATTTGCCGACATTGCCTTGCAGTGCATGGATCTGGCGGTTGGTATTAGTAACGCAGATGTCATCCATATCAATCAGTGTCAGCTGACCAATCCCCGAACGCGCCAACGCTTCTGCAGCCCATGAACCCACGCCGCCGATGCCGATCACGCAGATATGACTCTGCTGAAAACGCTGCAGTGCTGTTTCACCATACAAACGGGCTATGCCACCAAAACGCTGAGAATAATCTGACTGCATATTAAATGTTCATACCAAGATGAGATTTTAAGGATTATATCAGCTTTGTTCGTTAGGCTGCTTTGCTCCGACAGTGGCTGATTGTACTTTTTGTTACTTGTCCGTATCTCATAGCTGTTTTGTCATGCCGCGAGATCAGGCAAAATAATACTAATTTGACTCTCGTATGACGTGAGAGCCTGTCCAGACGTATCAGGAATAAACCATGACCCTCGAACACGCAGATGTTTCCGAGCAACAACCTGCAGTAACTATTGTGATCCCTGCAAAAAATGAAGCAGAGAATGTTCGCCCGCTGATTAATGAAATCCGGGCTGCGATGGACGGTGCATTTGATTACGAACTGATCTATGTCGATGATGGCAGCACTGACCAGACGTTCAATATTCTGAAAACAATCCGTGATGAAGGGTTTAAACGTTTAACCGTGATCCGCCATCAGCAATCTGTTGGTCAGAGTTTTTCTGTCTTAAACGGTGCTCGTCATGGCGTAGGTGAGTGGCTGGTGGTGCTGGATGCAGATGGACAAAATGATCCGGCGGATATTCCCGGTATGCTGCGAGCCTTACAAAGCGCTTATGCCGCTGATCCGAAGAAAGTGGGCATCATTGGCCATCGAGTGAACCGCCGTGATGATTGGGTGAAGCGCCTTTCATCCAAACTGGCGAATGGTTTTCGTGACTGGATGTTACAAGATGGTATTCCGGATACCGGTTGTGGTCTGAAAGCAACGCGTCGTGAATGGTATGTGCAGTTACCAGCGTTTAACCATATGCATCGTTATGTGCCTGCACTGATCCAGAGTATGGGTGGTGAAATGTTGGTTCATCCGGTTGGCCATCGTCCTCGCATGGCGGGGGTGTCGAATTACGGTGTCTGGAATCGTTTGTGGGTGGGCTTAGTGGATGTGTTTGGGGTGCGTTGGTTACAGCGTCGTGCGAAACGGATCGTGATCCAGGAGATCCTGAATGGACGCTGATTGGCTGAATTTGCCGATCTCCTGGCTGGAGTGGACCGGTGTTCATATCACGGTCTGGAAAATTATCGGCTATACCGGAGCTCTGATGTTCGGTGGTCGCTGGCTGGTGCAATTCGTTGCTTCCAAACGGGCCGGCAAGCCGGTGATCCCGCGTCTGTTTTGGTATATGAGTGTGGTGGGCAGTCTGATGACACTGAGCTATTTTCTGTTTTCAGCGAAACAGGATTCGGTGGGGGTGTTACAGAATATTTTTCCCGCATTTACGGCACTCTATAGCCTGTATCTGGATGTGAAACATCGCGGCTGGCATCGGGATAAAGCATCGCATTAACGATGTGGCGTTACTTCAGGATCAATTCTTATGATAACAGATCGTTGCGTACTTCAGGGCTGGCAGAGTGATCGGCTGAACCTGTGGTTTCTGCTGGGTTTAGGCTTGCTCGTGCTGGGTGCTGGGCTGGGTTTACGCGACCCGTGGCCGGCGGATGAGCCGCGTTTTGCCTTAGTTGCCAAACAGATGGTGGAGTCCGGGCAGTGGTTATTTCCCTTTCGGGGCGGTGAGATCTACCCGGATAAACCGCCGATGTTTATGTGGGGCATTGCGCTAGGCTATCTGATCACCGGCTCGATGAGGGTGGCGTTTTTATTGCCGTCCTTGCTGGCAGGACTCGGTTGTGTGGCACTTGTTTATGACATTGCCCGCCGGATCTGGGATCGTGCGACGGCATTCCGTGCCGGCCTGTTTTTACTGTTTACCGTACAATTCACTGTGCAGGCGAAACAGGCGCAACTCGATGAGTTGGTCACTTTATTTATTACCTTAGGTGGTTACGGTTTCCTGCGTTTCCTAGTGGCTGGGGGCGGTTGGCGCTGGTATTTCCTGGGCTGGTTTGCGGCCGGTCTGGGTATCATAACCAAAGGCGTGGGCATTATTGCGGCGTTGGTGTTGATCCCGGCTCTTTGGACGCACCGTCAGCAGATCAAGCAAGCCACCCGTGCTCAGTGGCTGAAAGGATTGGCGGGGCCGCTGTTCTTACTAGCCGCCTGTGCGTTGTGGGTCGTACCTATGGTGCTGGCGGTACAACAGCATCCGCTGCCAGAATTTCTGGCCTATCGTGACAATATTTTATTCCGTCAGACAGTGACTCGTTACGCAAATGCCTGGCATCACATTAAACCGTTTTGGTTTTATCTGGTGAATGTCATCCCTTCATTCTGGTTGCCATGGTCACTGCTCTTGCCGTGGATGGTATGGCAAACCAAGCGTGATGCGAAGTCGGGGCAAAAGCCAGTGATCCTGCTGGTGGGTTATCTGTTGCTGATCTTGTTATTCTTTTCAGCGTCAGCCGGTAAACGCGGTGTATATATTACTCCGGCAACCCCGGTACTGGCGTTGTTGGTTGCTTATTGGTTGCCCGAATTGCTGACGCGCCGCTGGCCCGCCCGTTTGTTGGCCGGGTTAGGTTGGTTATTGAGTGGGCTGTTTCTTGTTGTCGGAGTCGCGGTGCTGATAAAACCCGCGTTGCTGGCGAAACTGGGTGAAATGGATTCGCCCGAGTTGCTCGCGATCTCTTTAGGCTCGCTGGGGCTACTGGCCAATTGGTTACTGCGTCGTCAGCCGTTAACTGCCATTTTGGCGACCTTGACACTGCTTTGGTTGCACTATGGTTTCTGGTCTTATCCGCTGATGAATCATCTGCGCACACCGCAGCAAATCATGCAGCAAGTTGGCAAGCAATTAGCGCCGGACGATGAATTATTGCTGACTAACTTCCGTGAGCAGTTCCTGTTGTTTGCTGATCGTCCGCTGTCTCATTTTGCCTATCTGCAATCAGATGAACCACAGGTAGCCGATGCGGCAGTCTGGGTGCAAGCTTCGGCACATCGCTGGGTATTGGGACCAATTAATAACCTGAGCAAATGTTTTATTGCGGAAAAAGGCGTGAATTTAGGGCACCGCCACGGCGATGATTGGTATCTGTTCCGGGCCAATGCGGTATTGCCGGTGTGTCAGTCGGCACAAAGCTCTGGTGCGCCTATTTTTCATTACGAACCGAAGTTAATAGTAGGGGAATAACATGCATTATCTGGTGACCGGTGCGGCCGGGTTTATTGGTTTTCATGTTGCAGAACGTTTGTTGGCTGCCGGCCATCAGGTCACTGGGTTAGATAATCTGAATGATTATTATGATGTTAATCTGAAGTTCAGCCGGTTGGCATTACTGCAAACTAATCCAGCGTTCCGTTTTGTCAAAGGTGATTTAGCTGATCGCGCTTTAATTGCATCACTGTTTACGGAAGGTCAATTCCAGCGCGTGATCCACTTAGGTGCGCAAGCGGGGGTTCGTTATTCGCTGGATAACCCGCATGCGTATGCGGATGCAAATTTAGTGGGGCACCTGAATATTCTGGAAGGTTGTCGTCAGCATCAGATTGAGCATCTGTTATATGCTTCTTCCAGTTCGGTGTATGGGCTGAACCGTAAAACGCCATTCTCTACCACCGACAGTGTTGATCATCCGGTCTCGCTCTATGCGGCGACCAAGAAAGCCAACGAGCTGATGAGCCACAGTTATGCTCATCTGTATGGGTTACCTTGTACCGGATTGCGTTTCTTTACTGTGTATGGCCCGTGGGGCCGGCCAGATATGGCATTGTTCAAGTTCACGAAAGCGATCTTGGCCGGGCAGCCGATTGATGTGTATAACTTTGGTGAGATGAAGCGAGATTTCACCTTTATTGATGATATCGCCGAAGCCATCATCCGTTTGGCGGATGTGATCCCACAACCGAATACCGAGTGGTATGTAGAAACGGGTTCGCCGGCAGCAAGTTCAGCGCCGTATCGGGTGTATAACATTGGCAATAGCCAGCCGGTCGAGCTGAAAACGTTTATTCATGAGCTGGAAAACGCATTGGGTGTGCCAGCACAAATAAATTTATTACCGCTACAACCGGGTGATGTGTTGGAAACCAGCGCTGATACTTCAGCACTGGAGGCCGTGATCGGTTTTAAACCGCAGACCCCGTTGACGGTAGGGTTATCGCGGTTTGTTGATTGGTATCGCGCGTTTTATTCACTGTGAGTCGTATTCTGCAGCAGCGGTTTTAGCTGTGTCGCCAACTGGCTGGTAGTTTGTTGCCAGCCAGTGCGCAGTTCACGGACCAGCGCCGGATAACCATCCGCAGTCAATGGATACAGCTGCTGGAATTCTCCGCTGTATTGCTGTGTTCCCTTCATGAGCGTCCATTCACCACTGATCACGGCATGGCCATCGGCTTTGCCGTGAAAACCACGCACTTTTATCTGTAACTGAGCGATGTTTGGCATGGATATCTGGCCATTTTGCCATTGCAAGCCGGGCAATTGTGCTCTTAAGTTTTGCAATAAGGCGCGGGTCAGCTGTTTATCCAGCGCCTCTGCCCAGCGATGCTGACTGGCGGTGGTGAGCTGGACATCATCCTGCTGATAGACAATACCAACGCTGTTCAGATAATCGGCCAGTTCTACATCACTGACCGCGACGACCGGTTGCTGGCTCGGTGTCACGAGGCTGCTCTGCACATCGGGAAGAGCAATGGCATAATAGTGTGGAGCTGTGGCATTACTGCTGCAGGCAGATAAACCACAAACGAGTAGAGCAACAAGTAACGATCGCAGCATTATTCGGCTTTCCTTGGTTCGGGATCAGTGGCGGTATCTGGTTGGAACAGCAATGCATTCGGTTTTTCACCTAAGGTGCGCGCCATAGGCTGCACTTCACGTAATACGCGGTTCAGCGATTGGATCGACCGGTTCATTTCACCATATGCCGGCGAATTCGCGGATAATCCCTGCAGCGTTTTCTGCATTTCGGCGAGCGTTTTCTTCAGTTCGGCTGGCAGTTGCTGGCTGCTTTGCTGATTGGCGATCTTATCCATACTGGCACTGACTTGCCTGACATTGGCCATCGCCGCTTCTGTTTCCGTCAGCATGGTCTGTGCTCGCGCCAGTACCTGTTCGATATTCAACTGATTCAGTTTATTGAGTAACTGTACGACTTGTTGCTCAATGCGCGCTAAACCGCCGGATGCCGTTGGCAAGGTATGGTAATTTGCCAATGAGCCGAGGCCGGTGACTTTCGGCAGGTCCGGATAAAAGTTCAGATCGACATACAATGCACCGGTCAGCAGATTGCCGGAGCGCAAAGAGGCTCGTAACCCCTGTTTCACGGCGGTGGTGAATTCTCTTTCCCAATTCGGGAGCTGGTCTTTGTCCATATCCGGACGAATACGGCCCGGTTCAATGCGGATCAGTACCGGGATCTGACGCGAGCGAGCCGTCAGCAGATCATTGTCGGGAACAGAAAATGGCACGGTGAGGACACTGCCGACCTGAATACCACGGTATTCGACTGGCGCACCGGGGTTTAAGCCTCGGACTGATTCATCAAAGAGTAGAATGTAATCGACCCGATCCTGATAACGACGGATGGTGCTGCTGTCTTCATCCGCATACAGATTGAACTGGCGATGATTTTTGACCGGCTGGCCGAGCTCCCAACCAGGAGGCACACCAAAACTGACACCGCCGGAAAGAATGGTTTCTAACGTGCCGGTTTTAAATTTGATGCCATCGGTAGCAGCTTGCAACTGGATACCACTGTTGAGCCAGAACCGGGAGTTGCTGGTCACCATAGTGTCGTAAGGTGCCTGAATGAATAGCAGGTAATTCATCTGCCGGGTATCCGGTTTGAATTCGGCCTGTTCGACCCGCCCGACGGTGAAACCGCGGTATAGCACCGGGTCGCCAATCGACAGGGCATTATCCAGCTCACTGCTTAGCTCAATGCGTAACCCCGGTGCGTCCATCGGGGTGACTGGCGGCGTGTCGAGAACGGTAAATTCCTGCTGGGAGTCTTTACCCTTGCCCGGCTGTAACTCAATATATGCACCGGATAACAGCGTGTTTAAACCGGAGATCCCGCTTTTACCAACGCGTGGTTTGACGACCCAGAAACGGGTGTCCTGACGCAGTAAGGGCTCAGCTTCAACATTCATGCGGGCAGTGACGGTTACGTGTTTCAGATCTTCGCTGAGGATCACGGTCTGCACTTTACCTACTTCCACACTGCGCGCTTTGATCGGCGTTTTACCCGGTTCAATGCCTTCGGCATTGTCCAGTTCCAGCGTGATAAGCGGCCCTTGGTTATGCAGTGTCGTGACCACCATCCATAAACCAATACTGGCGGCGACGATCGGGATCAGCCAGATCGGTGATAGCCGTTGTAGTTTTTTGATTTTGGCGTGGTTATTCAACACGATCTTGTTCACCCTCTGTTCCTTGTTGCTCAGTGATATTCGAGGTTGGTTCATTATCCCACAGTAAACGCGGGTCAAAACTCATCGCAGATAGCATGGTCAATATTACCACGCCGGCAAACGCCAAGGCGGCGGAACCTGGATAAACCGACATCAGTTTTCCCATGCGGATCAACGCGACTAAGATAGCGACGACGAATACATCGACCATTGACCAGCGACCGATAAATTCGGTCAGCCGATACAGGCGGGTGCGCCCCCGGCGATGATGCGGGCGATGTGTATGGATGCTCCAGCATAACCAGGCAATAGCCAACATTTTCACCATCGGCACTAATACGCTGGCAATAAATATCACCAATGCTACCGGATAAGAGCCCATATTCCACAATAACACTACACCACCGAGAATGGTGGAATAGGTTTGTTGACCGAGACTCTCCGTCATCATGATGGGTAAGATGTTGGCTGGGATATAGAGGATCATGGCCGTAAACAGTAATGCCAGTGTCCATTGTAAACTATGCGGTTTACGGGCGTGTAATACGCTCTGACAGCGCGGACAGCGATGTGTTTTTAGTGATACCAGCCCGTGACAGGCATGGCACAGGGTTAGATTTTGATCAATCGCCCTGCCAGTCGGCTGTGGCGCCTGACGCAGGTGGATCGGCCCGCTTTGTTGCCACCATAACCAATCGCGATCAATCACACTGAACGCTTTTAACATCAGCAGAGAAAACAACACATAGGCCCAGAAGCTGTAGCCCAGTTCGATGTCTGCCAGCGAGGCAATCTTGATCAGACTAACTAATACGCCAATCAGAAATACTTCAACCATGCACCAAGGGATGAGGCGGAATAGCCACAGCGTATAGCGTTTCCGTAAGCGTTTACCGCGCCATTGGCCAAGGCGCGAATAAATCAGACAAATAAGTAACAAACAAATAGCCGGCAGGATCTGCATAAACAAATAGACGGTCAGTGCCAGCGTCGGATGCTGTTCTTCCAGCAAGGTGGTTGCGGTTTGATACAGCGTCATATCCTGATGCATGCCTTTGACCGCCATGCCGAGAAAAGGAAACAGATTACTGCACAACAACATGATCAAGGCGGCAATGCTATAGACCAGCGGTTGTAACCGGGCTTCGGTAGGCAGAGCACTTAACTTATGCTCACAGCGAGGACAGACTGCTTGTTCTCCTGGTTGTAATGGCGGCACTAACATCAGCCAGTCGCACTCATGGCAAGCGGTATATTGCACTGGCGAGGAAACATAGGTGCTGCGATGGCGGCGCTTCATTGGCTCTGGGTTCGGTTATGTTAGAAATCGAGATTAGTTTAGCGGTTGTCGGGTATGGCGGGAATCGTTATTCAAAACTATTCGCAATAAAATCAGCCTGTGTTGCGGGGAGCAAATTATCGTGGTCAATCCCATTCCTTTTTTGCGAAGAAACTATACTCATAGTCCAGATAATCATAATCAACAGGAGCACAAGCGGTGGATGTAAAAATAATTCAACGAGCGGCACAACGTGTGGCTTATCTACGGGTTATCGGCCCTTATGAACAATCATTACCACCCGGTTTTCAGCGCATGATGCAATGGAGTGAAACTCGGGGTTTGGAAGGCGGTGATTGGATGGCGTTGTATTGGGATGATCCGAACATTACCCCTCCAGAACAACTCAAAGCCGATGCAGCATTAAGTGTGCCGGACGATACCGAAGTTGATGGCGATGTGCAGTTGCAGATCATTCCAGCCGGCGATTATGCAATGTATGCCTGTCGCGTGGAGAATAATGATTTTGCCACACCTTGGCTGGCGCTATTTAACCAATGGTTGCCACAAAGTGCGTTTCAATTGGGGGATGGCCCCTGTTTTGAACAATATCTGAATAACGGTAATCAGGACGGATACTGGGATCTGTTGTTATTTATTCCGCTCCAGAAAAAATAACATGCTAAAAAGCAAAAGCCCGGCTTAAGCCGGGCTTTGTTTACGTAACCGCGCTGGAATTAACCGCCAACCGCGATACGTTTCATGTCTTTCATGTAGCCACGCAGCACTTTACCAACCTGCTCGATTGGGTGATTACGAATGGCTTCGTTCACCTGAACCAGCACAACGTTGTCTACACCGTTATCTCTTACAGACAGACCTTTACCGATCACGTCAGTGCCAACTTTCGGCATGATGTGTTCTTTCAGCAATGGTACTGCTGCGTTAGCAAACAGGTAGTTACCATATTCTGCGGTGTCAGAGATAACCACGTTCATTTCGTACAGACGTTTACGAGCGATGGTGTTCGCGATCAGCGGCAGTTCGTGCAGCGATTCGTAGTAAGCAGATTCAGCAATGATGCCTGATTCGGTCATGGTTTCGAATGCCAGCTCAACGCCTGCTTTCACCATAGCTACCATCAGGATACCGTTGTCGAAGTACTCTTGTTCAGCGATCACGCCATCGAATACTGGTGCATTTTCAAAAGCAGATGCGCCAGTTTCTTCACGCCATCTGAACAGGTCAGCGTCGTTGTTAGCCCAGTCAGCCATCATGCCGCTGGAGAATGCGCCGCTGATGATATCGTCCTGGTGTTTGCGGAACAGCGCACGCATCAGCACTTTCATCTCTTCAGCCAGTTCAAACGCACGCAGTTTTGCTGGGTTTGACAGGCGATCCATCATGGCAGTGATGCCACCTTGTTTCAGCGCTTCAGTGACTGTTTCCCAACCGAATTGCAGCAGTTTACCTGCGTAGCCAGCATCGATGCCATCAGCAACCATTTTTTCGTAGCACAGGATAGAACCAGCTTGCAGCATGCCGCACAGAATGGTCTGTTCGCCCATCAGGTCAGATTTAACTTCTGCCACGAAAGACGATTGCAGAACACCCGCGCGGTGACCGCCAGTTGCTGCAGCCCATGCTTTAGCAATCGCCAGACCATCGCCTTTCGGATCGTTTTCTGGGTGAACAGCGATCAGGGTTGGTACGCCGAAACCACGTTTGTATTCTTCACGTACTTCAGTACCTGGGCATTTTGGTGCAACCATGACCACAGTGATGTCTTTACGGATCTGAGTGCCTTCTTCCACGATGTTGAAACCGTGAGAGTAACCCAGTGCAGCACCATCTTTCATCAGAGGCATAACCGCTTTAACAACGGCAGTATGCTGTTTGTCCGGAGTCAGGTTTACTACCAGATCAGCAGTCGGGATCAGATCTTCGTAAGTGCCCACAACGAAGCCATTTTCAGAGGCTTGTTTGAATGATTTACGTTTTTCAGCAATCGCTTCTGCGCGCAGAGCGTAGGAAACGTCCAAACCTGAGTCACGCATGTTCAGACCTTGGTTCAGGCCTTGTGCGCCACAGCCGACGATCACGACTTTTTTGCCTTTCAGGAAATCGCATTCGCTGGCGAATTCGTCACGGTTCATGAAACGACATTTGCCTAATTGTTCTAACTGCTGACGCAGGTTCAGGGTATTGAAGTAGTTAGCCATCTGGAATAGCTCCATGCTGAAATTGAGATTGCTGTATAGGGTCTGATAACGGTCAGAGTCCGAAAACTGCATTACTATAAACGAGCAATGACATTGCTGGAAATGATATATTTAGAACTAAATATTGCGTTTTTTGCAACGTGGAGTAAGTCATGGATTTCCGTACCTTATCGTTATTTACCCATTTGGCGCATACGCTGCATTTTGCCAATACCGCCAATCAGATGGCGGTCAGCCCGTCGACATTAAGTCGAACCATGCAACGACTGGAGCAGGAAACCGGCTGTGCGTTGTTTGAACGGGATAACCGTAGCGTCGTGTTAACCAACGAAGGTAAACGCTTGTTGGGTTTTGCAGAACGCTGGTTACAGGAGTGGCAGGATCTGCGTGATGATTTGCGTCATCCGCGAGAAGCGCTGCAAGGGCGGATCAGGGTGTTCTGTTCAGTTACCGCCAGCTATTTTCTGTTACCGGAAGTGCTGGGCCGTTTTCGCCACCGTTATCCGCAATTGGAATTAAAACTGGAAACCGGCGATGCGGCACTGGCCGTCGATAAGGTTTTGCAGGAAGAAACCGATATTGCCATTGCGGCGCGCCCGGATGCTTTACCGGCGCGTTTGCAATATTGCCTGTTGCAGCGGGTGCCGTTGGTGTTTATCGCTCCCCGCAACAGCACTAATGTCAGTCAGTGGTTAAAAGATGGTGAACCGGACTGGTCGCAGGTGCCCTTGATCGTGTCGCAGCAGGGGCTGGCGCGAAAACGCTGTGACCAGTGGTTCCGTAATAAAGGCATCAGCCCGAACATCTATGCCGAAGTGGCGGGTAATGAAGCTATTGTCAGCATGGTGACGCTGGATTGTGGTATTGGTTTGGTACCGGAAGCGGTGATTGAACACAGTACGTTTGCCTCTCAGGTGCGCGTGATCCAGCCTGTTCCGGCACTTAAACCGTTTGAAGTTGGCTTTTGTGTTCTCAAACGAAGACTTGAAGAGCCGTTGCTGCATGCCTTCTGGCAGATGGTTCAGCAATGATAGCCGGTTGCAGCAAATCCATACAAAAAGGTGTAAACTACGCGTTGAATCATCGGCACTGTGCATACGTTAGTGGGGGCTCTATGAGACGTGTGCGCAGACAATAAAAGTTTATTAATCGACTCTCAGGAATAGTGACACGATGAAAAACATCAATCCTACCCAGACCAAGGCGTGGAAAGCGCTGGAAGCTCATTTTGCGGCGAATAAAGATCGTCAGCTGAGTGAATTGTTTGCTGCAGACCCTGCTCGTTTTGACAAGTTCTCCACCACCTACAAAGACAATATCCTGGTGGATTACTCCAAAAACCTGATCACTGATGAAACTCTGGATCTGCTGATCGATCTGGCTCACGAAGTGGATCTGCGTTCTGCTATTGATGCCATGTTCAATGGTGAGAAGATTAATCATACTGAAGGCCGTGCCGTGCTGCACACCGCATTGCGTAATCGTTCTAACCGTCCAGTGATGGTTGACGGTAAAGACGTCATGCCAGAAGTAAACGCTGTGCTGGCGAAAATTAAAACCTTCTGCAACAACGTCATTTCTGGCGAGTGGAAAGGCTATACCGGTAAAGCGATCCAGCACGTGGTCAACATCGGTATCGGTGGTTCTGACTTAGGCCCAGTGATGATCACTGAAGCGCTGCGTCCGTTCAAAAATCACCTGCAGATGCATTTTGTTTCTAACGTCGATGGCACTCACATTGCAGAAACGCTGAAAAATGTTGATCCAGAAACCACACTGTTCCTGGTGGCCTCGAAGACCTTCACGACTCAGGAAACCATGACTAATGCGCTGTCTGCGCGTGACTGGTTTGTGAATATTGCTGGCGATCAGGTTCATGTAGCGAAACATTTCGCCGCACTGTCTACCAACACCAAAGCAGTAGCTGAATTTGGTATCGACACCGCCAACATGTTTGAATTCTGGGATTGGGTGGGTGGTCGTTACTCTTCCTGGTCTGCGATCGGTATGCCAATCGCACTGTCTCTGGGCTTTGAAAACTTTGAAGCACTGCTGGAAGGCGCGTTTGAAATGGATACCCATTTCGCTACCGCCAGCTATGAGCAAAATATTCCTGTGCTGCTGGCATTGATCGGCCTGTGGTACAACAACTTCTACGAAGCAGAATCAGAAGCGATCCTGCCGTATGACCAATACATGCACCGTTTTGCTGCTTACTTCCAGCAAGGCAACATGGAATCGAACGGTAAATATGTTGATCGTAACGGTAATGCTGTTGATTACCAAACTGGCCCAATCATTTGGGGTGAGCCAGGTACCAACGGTCAGCATGCGTTCTATCAGCTGATCCATCAAGGCACTAAGCTGATCCCTTGTGACTTCTTGGCTCCGGCTATCAGCCACAA
>ERZ724515.7-NODE-7-length-50486-cov-19.619143_pt1 | contig 50486 bp, 43 predicted proteins | sample MGYA00376048_ERZ724515 | MGnify/ENA primary metagenome ERZ724515 (study PRJEB28724, sample SAMN07190885) | wastewater metagenome | isolation source: influent of sewage treatment plant in Hong Hong | place: Hong Kong | collected 2016-03-17 ... | reverse complement strand
ATGCTTTTGATTATTTATTGAGCAAAAATGACTTAGTCTCTTTTTCTGTATATTATACAAATATTGATAGTTTGATTTTGATTGAAGAAAAAATGCCTGAACAAAAAGATTTTATCCCAAATACTACCATTTTAGACCCAAGAGGTTCTAAAAATGCAGCTACATCTGAAATTTATGGTGGTGATATTTCATACAATGCTCACTCTTATTTTTCTGGATATGATTTGAATTATTGGCTAAATTATAGTTATATTGATGGAAAAATAAATTATGAATATGATTATGATTTACCTTTTTTAGCACAAAATATTTTCAAAGCTGGTACTACTTTTAAGCATAAAGAGTTTACACTAACTCCCTCAATTAGATGGGTAAGTCCTGTGACTGCTTCATATTATAAAGATGATGAATTAGCAAGAGTTGATAGCTATTTTATAAGTAATCTTTATGGTAGTTACTCTATTGATAAAAAGCAAAAAGTATCATTGAAAATAGATAATTTATTTGATGAGCATTATTATGGAGTAAGATACAATACTTCATCAAAATATGTTACACCACAAAATACAAGAATGACCTCTTTAGCATATACTATTAATTTTTAGGAAAAGAATGAAACTTTATATTTATTTACTTACTATGTTTTTTATTGTTTCTAATATTTTTGCTAATGAAATAAAAGAAGAACAAGTAAAAGTAGCTTATGTTTATAATTTTTTAAAAAATATCTCTTGGAAAAATGAAAAAGAATTACAAACATATTGTTTGTTAGTAGTTTCAAAAAATGAAACTTTAAACAATATGTTTTCAATGCTTGCTTCAAGAAAACAATTAAAAGATAAAAATTTAGAAGTTTTAATTTATGATGAAAATAAAAGCTATAAAAATATCCAAGCAGTTTATGTTGATAGCTCTTTTAGTGAAGTTTATGAGAAATTATTTTTTGAATTTGAAAAGCAAAATGCTCTATTTATAAGTGATGAATATAAAAATCAAAAGCAAGTTATGATTAATTTATTAAAAAATGAAGCAAAAATAAATTTTGAAATAAATAAGGCAAATATTTTAAATCGTTCTTTGGAAATTTCTCCAAATCTTATACTTCTAGGTGGTACACAAATAGATGTAGCAAAACTTTATAAAAGTTCACAAGATGAACTAAAAGAGCAAAAAGAGACTATTCTTTCTTTAAATCAAAGAATAAAAGAGAAAAATTCTGAGTTAATTTCTAAAATAGATTCTATTGAAGAACAAAAATCAGTTATTCAAACTCAAGTTAAAAATATTGAAAAATATGAAGATAAGATATACAATCAAGGAAAACTTCTCGAAGAACAAACAAAACAACTAAATGAAATTTATAGAAATATTGAAGCTGAAAAACAAAAATTATCAAATGCTATTTTAGATGTAAAAAATAAAGAAGATGTTGTTAAATCTTTAGTAGAACTACAAAAACAAAAACAAGAAGAGTTTGAAAAAACAAAAAAAGATTTAGAACTTTTAAATTTTCAAATTGAAGATCAAAAAAATAAATTATTATTAAAAGAAACTATAATTTCTGAACAAAAAAATGCCATGTTTATTTTAGCCATACTTTTTATTATTATTTTAGTATTGGGGATAAATGGTATACGACAAAATAGACTTTTAAGAGATTTATCACAAACCGATACATTAAGTGGTTTATACAATAGAAGATTTATGAATAAAAAATTAGAAGAAGAAATTTCAAAATACAAACGATATAGAACCCCTTTTTCTATTCTTTTAGTGGATATTGACCATTTTAAAAAAATCAATGATAATTATGGTCATGACAAAGGAGACTTTGTAATTAAAACCATCTCTTCTTTAATTAGAAGAAATATAAGAAGCAGTGATATTTGTTCAAGATGGGGAGGAGAAGAGTTTTTGATTTTAGCTTCAAATAGTGATTTAAAAAGTGCCTTAAAATTATCTGAAAATCTAAAAGAGCTTATCGAGAAAAGTCAATTTGAAACAAAATATAGTATAACTATTAGTATTGGTGTTTCAACTTTTGATGAAAATTTATCACAAGAAGAGTTATTAAAACTTGCTGATAATGCTCTTTATAAAGCTAAAAAAAATGGAAGAAACAGAGTTGAATTTGTTTCTTAAAAAAACAGTTACACTTTAACTACAAATAAAACATTTATCCTCTAACTTTAGTTGAATTACAACTTATTTTCGTTAAAATGTAAGCCTTAAAAATAAAGCAAACATAGGATAAATTTATGAGTAAAAAAGATATTAAAAAAGTTGTACTTGCTTATAGTGGTGGGCTTGATACTTCGATTATTTTAAAATGGCTTCAAGATGAATATAAAGCTGAAGTTATTACTTTTACAGCTGACTTAGGTCAAGGAGAAGAAGTTGAACCTGCACGTACAAAAGCAATTGCTTGTGGGATTAAACCTGAAAATGTTTATATTTTAGATATTAAAGAAGAGTTCGTAAAAGATTATGTTTTCCCTATGTTTAGAGCAAATGCAATTTATGAGGGTGAATATTTACTTGGAACTTCGATTGCAAGACCTTTAATTGCAAAAAAATTAATTGATATTGCAAATGAAACAGGAGCAGAAGCTGTTTCACACGGAGCTACAGGAAAAGGAAATGACCAAGTTAGATTTGAACTTGGTGCTTTAGCTTTAAGACCTGATATCAAAGTTATTGCACCTTGGAGAGAATGGGATTTAAATTCAAGAGAGAGTTTACTTGAATATGCTAGAAAAAATGGAATTGAAATTGCTCAAAAACATGTTGATGAAAATGGAAATCCAAAAGTAAGTCCTTATTCTATGGATGCTAACCTTTTACACATCTCTTATGAGGGATTACACTTAGAAAATCCAGCAAATGAGCCTGAAGAATCTATGTGGTTATGGACAACAGCACCTGAAAAGGCTCCAGATGAGGCTGAATATTTAACTTTAACATATAAAAATGGAGACCCTATTGCTCTAAATGGTGTTGAAATGTCACCTGCTACTTTACTTGAAAAATTAAATGCTTATGGAAATAACCATGGAATTGGAAGAGTTGATATCGTTGAAAATAGATATGTTGGAATGAAGGCTCGTGGTTGTTATGAAACTCCAGGTGGAACAATCATGTTAAAAGCTCACAGAGCTATTGAATCAATAACGCTAGATAGAGAAGCTGCTCACTTAAAAGATGAGTTAATGCCAAGATATGCTAAGTTAATTTACCAAGGATATTGGTTCTCTCCTGAGAGAGAAATGCTTCAGGCTGCTATTGATGCAACTCAAAAAAATGTTGAAGGAAGTGTAAAAATCAAACTTTACAAAGGAAATGTAACTGTTGTTGGAAGAGAATCAAAAAGATCACTTTACAACGATGCTTACTCTACTTTTGAAAAAGACGAAGTTTACAATCAAAAAGATGCAGAAGGATTTATCAGACTTAACGCATTGAGATTCATCATTGCTGGAAGCAATCCAAATAGACAATAAGCTAAAAGTGGGATTTCCACTTTAGCTAAACTTCAAAACTTCTCTTACTTATTTTTTCTTTCTATATTTATAACCAATTTGTAACTGTCGCCTAACTGTAATCTTTGAACATTAGAATAATCCATCTTATCAATGGGAAAATTATGGATTACTTAAAAGACTTAGAATCTATCGTAAATATCAATTCTTACACAAAAAATAAAACTGGTGTTGATTTAGTCGGACAAAAAATGGCAAGTTGGCTCAAAGCTCTTGAGTTTGAACTTTTTACTTATAAAAGAGAAAATATTGGTAATCATCTACTTTTTTCTTCTCAAAAAAAATCTGGAAAAAAGATTTTACTTTTAGGTCATAATGATACAGTTTTCCCTCCTGATAGTTTTGAAGGATTTAAGCAAGATGAAACTTGGGTTTATGGTCCAGGAGTTTGTGATATGAAGGGCGGAAATATCGTTGCACTTCAAGCTCTTAGAAATATTTTTGAAAAAAATAAACAAATTTTTAATATAGATTTTTTATTAGTTTCAGATGAAGAAACAGGAAGTGATGACTCAAAAGAATTAACAGCATCAATTGCAGCAAATTATGATTATTGTTTTGTATTTGAAGCAGCAGGAGAGAATCTTGAAGTTGTAACACAAAGAAAAGGTGTTGGAACATTTACAATAACTATTGAAGGTCTTGCAAGTCATGCAGGTAATCATTATGATAAAGGAATAGATGCAAATTTAGAAGCAAGTTTCAAGCTTCAAGAGTTAGTAAAACTTACAAATTTAGAACTACAAACAACTGTTAATGTTGGGAAAATAAACGGTGGAATTGGTGCAAATACAATCTCTCCAAAATGTGAACTACTACTTGAAATCAGATATACAACAAATGATGAAAAAATAAGAGTTTTAAAATCCTTAGAAAATATAGCAAATACTTCTTATGTAAAAGGCTCAAAATCAACTCTTAATGGAGCGATTCAAAGAGATGTAATGCAAGAAAACGCCAAACAACTTGAATTTATAAAAGAGTTAGAAAATATCACAAACACAACTATTTTAAAAGAAAAAAGAGGTGGAGTAAGTGATGCTAATATTGTTGCTAGTTGTGGAGTAACTACTCTTGATGGTTTTGGTCCTTTTGGAGATGGAGATCATACTATAAAAGAAAGAGCCTTAAAAAGTAGTTTTACTTCAAGAATAGAGCTTATGACAAAAATCTTAAATCATTTTCAAAAAAATTTATAAAAAAGGGGAATAAATGGCAAAAAGAAATATTGGTATGTGGTTATACCAAAATAGTGGTGGAGAGCAAATCCAAAAAAAAATGATAAAAAAGCTAAAAGATAGAGATATTGATGTAATTGCAAATATAAATTTAAAAGATGCAATCGCTAAAAATGGACATATTATTTATGAGATGAAAAATAAAAATGTAAAACTTGATAAATTAGATTTATTCTTCTCTTATAACGCAGGGGAACAAACTCCTTATCAAGTCTATTTGTACAAAGCTCTAAATAGAATTATTCCTATGATTAACTCTTATGAAGCTTTTGAATTAAGTGAAGACAAATTTCATACTTCATTTTATTTACGAAAACATGGAATTTTAACTGCTGATTATAAACTTTGCCATAGTAACGATGCTCATAGATTAAATACTATTATGAAAAAATGGGGGAAAATGGTCTATAAACCAACTGATGGTTGGGGAGGAATTGGTGTTACAAAAATAGAAAATGAAGAATCTTTAAATATGTTAATTCCTTTTTTAAGTCAAATAAATCTTAAATATTTTTATGTAGAAAAATACGTAGATTATGATAACACAGATTATAGAGTCGATATTGTAGATGGTCAATTTGTTGCTTGTTATGGAAGAAGAGCAGCTATTGGACATTGGAAAACAAACGTTACAAGTGGTGGAAGTGTATTTTTAAGAGAAGCAAATGATGAGATTATAAGTCTAGCTATCAATGCAACAAAAGTTTTAGGGCTTGATATTGCAGGAGTTGATATCATTTATGATAGAAAAAAAGAGAAATATATAGTTTTAGAAGTAAATGGAATTCCAGCTTTTGCAACTCCTGAACAAGAAAAATTAGGACTTGATTTTAATGATAAGAAAATTGATTTAATTGTTGATTTAATAGATAGAAAAACTTCTAAAAAGGATTTAATCAAATGAAAAAATTACCAAAAATTGGACTTTTATATCTTGATTATGTTTTGAGATTTTTTGATAAGTCAAACTTTAAAGGCTGGGATGGAAAGATTGAATCTGTAGTTTATCATTGGAAAAATGACAAAGAGAGATTTATTCAAGAAGTTAAAAGAAAAAAAATTGAAGTTTTAGTTGGAAATATTCCAGCAACTGCTTATGATACTTTTGTACAAATTGCAAAAGAGTTACCAAAGGTTCGATTTGTTCCATCTATTGAAAGCCAATTTGCAAACAAGTCAAAGGAAAATGTAACTATATTTTGTAAAAAATATGATTTATCTATTCCAAAAACAAAAATCTTTTACAATATGGAAAAAGGTTTGAACTATCTAAAAAACAAAGCTTCTTATCCTCAAATCATAAAAAGGTCTTATGGTCCTTCTAATTATGGAGGTTATTTTGTTCATAAAGCAAATAATTTTAAAGAGGCTAAAAACCTTCTTGAATTAAAAAAATATAATCCAATTTATACACAAAATGCGATAAAACTTAAAGATTCAGGAGATATTAGAGTGATGCTAATTGGTCATAAACCAATTTGTGCATTTTGGAGATATTCAGGTAAAAACCAATGGATTACAAACACTTCTCAAGGTGGTTCAATGTCTTATGAAAATGTTCCAATGAATGCTCTTGAATTAGCTGTTAAAGCCTCAAAAGCTTCTAAAGCTGAATATTTTGCTTGTGATATTGCAATTGATGAAGAGACAAATAAAGCTTATATTTTAGAATGTGCAACAGCATTTGCAGCCTTTCCATATATTAGAGATTGGATTTGTCAATATTTAATGTGGGATTTTTCAAAAGGAAAATATCCAAAACCTCATATTCCTTTATTTTCGTGGGAAGAGCTAGGAAAAATTGATTCAAAACTTCTTAGAACTTTACGAAATATTACTTTTGGAAAATATACACAAAGCTTTGATGGAGAGAGATTTATAAAAGATAAAAAAGATATATTTGAAATGGAAAAAACACAAATTGAAGATTTGTTTGATATTCCTTTTTCACAAATTGAGGATTTATCTCTTGATATTGAAAAACAAACTCCAAAAATAGATTTTAATAAAGCTACTTTAACTGAACTAATGAGCTTATATGGAATGGAAGAAAATTTAGCTATTGAAATAAAAGAGTATTTACAAGACAACATCATAACTGATAGTTCTGATTTATTAGAACTTGAATCAATCGATGAACAAATACTTAAATGTTGGGATGAAAATATCGATGATATGAGAGTTGATATAAATTGTGTAAGTAAAGAAAACCTAAAAAAGATAAAAGGAATTGGAAATAAACTTGCAAAAATAATCTTTGAATATCGAAAGAAAAACGGAGATTTTAAAAGTATTGAAGAGTTAAAAGATATTGAAGGAATTGGGAAAAATAAATTTGCTCAACTAAAATCAAGATTAAAAGTTAAAGAGTAGATTTTGAAAAGGTTATATCGTTCATACAAAGATTCTACAAATATTTTCAAAGATTTACAAGAAAAATATCCGAATAATTTTAAATTAGAATCAATCGGTCAAACTTGGGAAAAAAGAGAGATAAACCTAATAACCTTAGCTAAAGATATCAAAACAGCAAATACAAAACCAGCACTTTTTTATACAGGAACAATCCACGCAAGAGAGTGGATTGGACATGAATTGGCAATTGAGTTTGCAATTTATATACTAAAAAATCTTGAAACAGACCCTACTTTAAAAAACTATTTAAATGAAAGTACTGTTTATATGGTTCCTTGTGCAAACCCTGATGGATATGAATACTCAAGAAATCATTTTTCATTTTGGAGAAAAAATAGAAAACAAAACGCAGATGGAACATATGGTGTTGATTTAAATAGAAATTTTCCAATAGGTTTTACAAAAACAACAAATACAAGTTCAAATGTATATGGTGGAACTGAGCCTTTTTGTGAGCCTGAAACAAGAGCTTTAAGAGATTTTGTTTTAGCTCATCCAAATATCACAATAGCTTTAGATTATCATAGTCAAGGAAATGTATTTTTTCCTGCGCATGATTTTAGACATGAAGATACAATTGATACAACTGATATGAATATCTTATGTGCAAATATGGCTGAAGAAATAAGAAAAATATCAGCACGAGAATATGGAATTCATCAAGGAAAACCACCTGCTAAACTAATAGGTGGAAGCGGTAGAGAGTTTTATTATTCGCAAGGTATTATCACAACTGTTGTTGAAGTAGGAACTCAAAATATCAGCGATTATATGCAAGATTTGAGTGAAAATATAAAAGAACATATTCCAGCACTTATTCATGCTTTAAAAGAAGTTGATAACTACGCAAGAAACAACACTATCAAAAGAGTAGAAGCTTTTAATATTACTCATATTGGTTCAAATCATGTTAATCTAAAATGGGAATATGAACTAAATGAGAATATATATTTTGAAGTTTTTAGAAGTACAAAAGATAAGCAATATTGCAACTCTTCAAATCTTATAGCAAAAACAAAAAACTTAGAATTTAATGACATAAATCTCTTTTCAAACAAAGATTATTATTACAATATCAGAGCTGTAAACAAAAAAACAAACCAAAAATCATCTTTTCATCCTCAAATAAAAGTGCGAACTTTGGTTGAATATGATGAATATAGTAGAACTTATTACGCAAATGCAAAAGGAACAGGTTATGTATCTGAAAACTTGAATAACAATCCAAAACATTTTGGAGTAAATTCCCTTTTTGTAGGAGTTGATGACAATAAAGGTATCTCTTATGCAATTATTTCAATAAATGTAAAATCTCTTCCAACAAATGCGATTATAAAATCTGCTTCTTTTAATTTATATCCAATAAATCGAGTCTCTACAACTATTGAAAAATATGGAGAGTGGAATGTAGGAATTGTAAATCAAGAAACAATGGGAGATATTACAAATTTTGAAGATGTGCAAAATATGCAAATTATTCAATATATTGGAAAAGCAACTCAATCATTTCAACTAACTCAAGGTATTTGGAGAAATTGGGATTTATCAGGTTTGGAGTGTGAAGCTTTGAAAAAATCCATAAAAAACGACACAATTGTTTTAAGAGTTGAAGGACCAAAAGAGCTAAAAATTGGTAGAACCAAACAAATGATGCAATGGGATATCGGTTATGGTGCATTTGGATTTGGTTTAAATTATCGTCCAAGACTCGAACTTACTTTTACAATTGAACCAACTATTTCAACTTTATATGCAAAAGAGATTTATACCTTGAGTAAAGCAGAGATTAAAAACGATGAAATAACAGCTGGTTTTGATGAAAATGGAACTAAAATTTACTCTATTTTTGAGTTCAATCTCTCCTCTTTGCCTCCTTACAATGACACAATGATTACAAAAGCCTATTTTGAACTTAACTCCACAAAAATTTATATAAAAGATGATATTAGATTTCATTTAGAATTTATTGATGAAAATTTCGATAAAAACTATGAAGCCATAACAAATAGAGAGGTTATTCAAAATATTGGTTACGATATAAGTGCAACTGAGCTAAAAAACAATCAAACTCAATATTTTATTTTTGACTCTTACTCTGAAATTGTTTTAAATGAAAAATTGAAAAATAAATCTGATATTGCTTTTGTTTTGAAACCTACATCTGCTTTAAAAAATTTAAAAAATAAGAAAGTATCGTGGGAAACAAAAAATATAAGTTTAGAACCAAAACTAATAATTGAACATATTCCAAAAAGAAGATTTCCTATTGAACAAGTTTCAAATTTATCTTTAAGTATTGAAAATTCAAAAATAAAATTAAACTGGACAAACCCAAAAAATGGTGATTTAAAAGGAGTAAAAGTAATCAAAAATGCTTTTAGAAAACCTGTATCACATCAAGATGGACAAAAACTCTATGCAGGAATGGATGAATATACATATGATGATTTTGGAGCAACTGATATCAATAAATATTATGCAGTGTTTACCTATGATGATGTTCCCAATTATTCCCAAGCTGTGATTATTGAATATATTCCAAAATAGAAATTCCTTTGCTATAATAAAATAAAAAACAAAGGAAAATCTATGATTTTAAAATTCAAAGAGTTTTATCCAAATATTCACCCCACTGCTTGGATTGCACCAAGTGCCGATTTAATAGGAAATATTGAAATAGGAGAAGATTCATCAGTTTGGTTTGGCTGCGTGATTCGTTCTGATGTAAATGAAGTAAAAATTGGTAAAAATACAAATATTCAAGATTTATCATGTATCCATACAGATACAAATACCAAAACAATAATTGGAGATAACGTAACAATCGGACACAAAGTAATGCTTCATGGTTGTAAAATACAAGACAATTGCCTAATTGGAATGAGTGCTACTATTCTTGATGATGCTGTTATTGGAGAAGGAAGTATTGTTGGAGCAAACTCACTTGTAACATCAGGGAAAATATTTCCACCAAGAAGCTTAATTATGGGAAGTCCTGCAAAAGTTGTAAAACAACTAACTCAAGAAGATGTAGATAAACTAATAGCTCACGCTGCGCATTATGTAGAATACAAAAACGATTATAGATAAAAATATGTTGAAAGGAATTATAACTTTATTGATATTTCAATTTTTAGGAGAGTGTATATCAAGGCTTTTTTCATTACTCGTTCCAGGAGCTGTTATAGGAATGGTTTTGCTATTGATATTTTTAGTTCTTACTAAAAAAAACTTCAAAAGTTTGGAAGCAACTGTAACTTTTTTTTTAAAATATCTTCCATTACTTTTTATTCCAGCAGCAGTTGGAATTATTACTCAAGTTGATATTATTTCAAAAGAGTTTTTTGCTATTAGTATCTCTTTATTTGTTGGAACTATTCTTTCTTTAGCTATAAGTGCAAAATTTATAGATTACTTGACAAATAAAAAAGGCAATATAAATGAATTTTGAATCTTTAATAAACTATATTCAAACCACTCCATTAACGTGGTTAATACTTACTATTAGTTCTTTTAAACTTGGAATTATTTTATATAATAAATCAAATAAAAACATATTTTTACAACCAATTATAGTAGCATATTTGATAATACTTACAATCGTATCTTTTACAAATACTCCTTTTAAAGAGTATTTTAAATCAGTAGAAATTATTCATTTCTTTTTAGGTCCAGCAACAGTTGCTCTAGCCTTGCCTTTATATAAAAATTTAAAATATATAAAGTCTTTATTTTTCCCAATATTCATAACCTTATTTTTTGGAAGTATCTTTACAATAAGCATTTCTGTTTGCATTTTATGGTTTTTAGATTCTAATTCTCTTACGATTTTATCTATGACTACAAAATCAATTACAGCACCTATTGCAATTATTTCTTCTGAACAAATTGGAGCAATACCCTCTTTAGCAGTTGGTTTTGTTATTATTACAGGAATTATTGGAGCAGTATTTGGAACAACTGTTTTTAAAATTATGAGAATCAAAAACGATACTTCGCAAGGCTTCGCTCTTGGTTTAATTTCTCATGGAATTGGTACAGCAAAAGCAGTAGAAATTTCCCAAAGAGCAGCTGCATTTTCAGCACTTGCGATGGGATTAAATGGGATATTTACCGCTATTCTTTTACCTTTTTTTATAAACTTGTTTTAAAAATTTATTTAAGAGTTTTATAATTGTTTATAAAACTCTTTGATATATTTTGCCTCTCCTAAAAAAACCAATAAATCATCTTGTTTTATTTTGTATAAAGGGTCAACCTCAACACTCCAAACTCCATCAGTTTTGTAAGAAATAATTTTTAGATTTTTAAAGGAATTCTCTATTTCAGAAATTTTTCTATAAATAAAATTTTCATTTGCTAATAATTTAATTATTTTTATACTATTACTAACATCAATTTCCTCTATTGTAATATTATCAACGAGTTTTTGAACAAGCATTCTTCCTGCAATTTTTTCAGGATAAACAACTTTAAAAGCACCTATTTTTGAAAGAATTTCTCCATGCGTAGATGTAATTGCTTTTGCAATAATATTTTTATTATTCAAATCTTTTAGTGCCATTACCGTTAAAATACTAGCTTCAATATTTTCTCCTATACTTACTACTACTGTACTTAGATTATAGATTCCAACCTCTTCTAAAGCAATTTTACTTGTACTATCAATCACATAAGCATCATCTACAAATTCACTTATTTCTTGTACTTTCTTTTCATCATTATCTACTGCAATCACTTTTACATTGAGTCTTGATAAACTTTTTGCAATATAAAATCCAAATTTCCCTAAACCAATAACTGCTACTACTTTCATATAATAATCCTTCCTGTTGGATATTTAAAATGTATTTTTTTTGCTTTTCCTAATAACATTATCCCAAAAGCAAAAACACCTAACCTTCCTGCTATCATCAAAATAATTATGATACTTTTTCCAAAACTATCAAATTGTTGAGAAAGACTTAAAATTCCTCCATTACCAGTTGAGACTCCAACTGTTCCAAAAGCAGAAACAACTTCAAACAAAATCTTTATAAAAGGAAAATCTTGTGTTTCTACCAATATTAACGTAGCAAAAAGTACAAAAAAAGATGAACTAATGATTATTGCTAAAGCCTTATTTATAACCTTTGCTTCAATAGTTCTTTTAAAAATACTTGGTTGTTGATTGCTCTCTTTTAAAATATAAATCACAGTTATTATTAAAATAGCAACTGTAGTGATTTTCATACCTCCTGCTGTTCCTCCTTGTCCAGCACCTGTCATCATAAATAGTGTGGAAAAAAATAAAGAAGAGTCTTTTAAAGAAGCGATATCAATACTATTAAAACCACTTGTTCTAAAATTTACTGATAAGAAAAAAGCATTTAAAATTTTGTCATAAAACGAAAGTTCTGCAAAAGTTTTTGGGTTATTCCACTCTATTGATAAAAAAAGAATCATTCCGCTAATTATCAAAATGATAGTTCCATAAATCATAATTTTTGTATGGATAGTAAATCTTTTTGAGAACTTCCTATTTTCATAAATTTCTATCAATACAAAATATCCCAAACCTCCCAAAATTACCAAAAGACAAAGAGTCATTAAAGTAATAGAGTCATTTTGATAAGAAATAAGACAGTCTGTAAAAAGAGAAAAACCTGCATTATTAAAAGCACTAATACTATGAAATACTCCAAACCAAAGAGCATCAAGAAAATCTAATTTTCCATAAAATTGAAATGTTAATACTAAAGCCCCAACCAATTCTATAAATAATACATAAGTTAAGATTTTTTTCGTAAAAGCTCCAACATGTAAAGTTGGTAAATCCAAAGACTGTTTCATCGCTCTTTTTTTATCAATATGAAGTTTTTGTTTCATTGATAAAAAAAAGATAATTACCAAAGACATATAGCCTATTCCACCCATTTGTATAAGAGCTAGGATGACAAACTCTCCTAAAAAAGTAAAATTCTCTGAAGTACTTGTTACTATAAGTCCCGTAACACAAGTTGCGCTAGTTGCTGTAAAAAGTGCATCTATAAATTTTAATTCACCAATATGACAAATAGGTAAACTAAGCATTATTGTTCCAAAAGAAATTATCAGTACATACCCTAAGAATATCGACTTTACGTATTTATGTTGCATATATAAACCCTTTTCTACTAATTATAAGTAAATCTATACCCAATACCCGATTCTGTTTTTATGTAGTTTGGTCTTGTGGAGTTATCTTCAATTTTTTTTCTTAAAGTATTTACATAAGTTCTAAGATATTGCATCTCATTTTGATAACCCGTTCCCCAAACTTCTTGAAGAATTTGTTTGTGAGTTAAAGTTTTATTTGTATTTAACATAAAATATTTCAGTAATTCATACTCTATTGGAGTTAATTTCAGTTTTTCGCCTCTTAATGAAATACTTCTTGATGTAATATCAAGTTCTAAATCATTACAGGTAAACTTATCATTAAGACTTCTATCATCACTAATTTTTCTTCTTAAATTAGCTCTAATTCTTGCTAGTAACTCATTTACTGAAAATGGTTTTGTAATATAATCATCAGCTCCTGCATCTAAAGCAGCAACTATTTCTTTTTCATCATGCCTTGCTGTTAAAACAATGATAGGTAATTTTGAGATTTCTCTTATTTGTTTTATCAAATCTTTTCCATCTCCATCACTTAAACCCAAATCCACTATTAATAAATCAGGATTATGACTTAAAAACATCAGTAAAGCATTTTTTTTACTTTCACTTGAAATATAATTAAAATCATACTCCTTAAAAGTAATCTCCAATAACTTTTTAACCGAAGTATCATCTTCTATTATGTGTATTAAATGTTGTTTCATACTAAATTTGCTCTCTTTGTAACAGGTAATAAAATCTCGATTAATATTCCATTTTCTAAAGGACTAGCTTTGATTTCTCCATTATGAAGTCTCACTATACTTTTACAAATAGCCAAGCCTATTCCACTGCCTGAAATATCATTTGTATCTTCAAATCTATAAAATTTATCAAAAATATTTTTTAATTTCTTTTTGTCTATATACTCTGTTTCATTAAATATTCTTATTTTTATTAAAGTATTTAAGTTTATTATTTCAATACCTATTTTTGTATCTGCTTTAGAATATTTAAAAGCATTATCAAGTAAGTTAATAATTAGTTGTGTTAAAAGAGTATTATCTCCCCAATAAAGACCCAATTCATCTATTTTTATTTCAAGTTTTTCATCATTTTGTTTTTGCGAAAACTCATTTAAAGCAACACCTAAAATATCTTCAAAATCGCACCATTCAAATTTTAAATCAATATTTCCACTTGATAATCTAGCACTATCTAACAAGTTTGTAATAAGTCTTTTCATTCTTAAAGAGGCATAGTTTATATCTTCTAAGAGGTTTATTTTACTTTTTTCATCTAATTTATTATTAGACAAAATCAAATTTATACTTCCATGAATCGTAGAAAGCGGTGTTCTTAAATCATGAGAAATAATATGCAATAAACTCTCTCTTAACTCATTTTGTTTAGTTTGAGTATTCAAATTTTTTGCTTGAGCTGTTACAATCCAACCAACTATTCCAAATATAAAAAAACTCCAAATATAAAGTTCATTATGAACAGAAAAACTATAAAGAGGTGGAATATATAAGAAATTTAAGAAAATAACACTCAAAAAAGTTATAAAAAAAGTAGCTTTTGTATTTCCGTGAATCGCCACAAAAATAACAGGAATAATATGAATTAAAGAGATATTTATAATATCTAAATGTTCTCTAAAAATATGGCTAATTATCGTAATAAAACCTAATATAATCAGAGCTTTAAAAATATAACTATACTCTTTACATTTGATAAAAAATTTTGACATTTTTAAGCTTTTGGCAGTTTGAATAATAAAAGCAAAGTTAATATACCTAAAATTAAAAGCATTAAAATATTTGAAGTTGACATAACAACCTCCCTTTGGATTTGTTATGTCGATTATATTTTATATGTTGTAAAGAGCAAATCAAAAAATCAAGAAAAATATCAAGATTTTATAAAGATGCTTATTTTGCTTTATTATACTCTTCTTTTAACTTAGAATATAAATCATCAAAACTCACATCTTCCATTTTTTCAAGTAAAGAAACCATTACAACATTATCTTCATTTCCATTCCAAATTTTGATGTAATGCCCTTCTTTATATCCATTATCTTGTCTAAATTGATTTAAACAATTTTTACCAATATAGAGTTTTTGAAGCCACATAAATGACAATCCTGAGATTTTACAACATCTAAAAAATTGGTCAATAAATCTTTCTATTCCACTAAATGATGGCATATTTCCTGTATCAATTGCAAGAGCAATATAAGATAATTTTTCTGCTTCTTTTACCATAAGTTTTACATCAACTTCATTTGAAGCTTCATAAATACAATGAGTATTTGCCAAAGAAACAGCCTTTGGAACATTTGTTTCTTGTAAAATATATGACATTAAAAAATGCCAAATATCAACAAGTTCAACATGAATATTATTCATATCAGGTTCAGAATTGATATTTTTCCAATGTTTCCAAGGAGTTGATTCTATAAGTTCAGCAACTTCCATATGAATACATCTAAGCCAATTTATCTCTTTTCCAAATTTGTTTATTCCTAATTCCCAATTTTTACCATTTGTAGAATCATTTAACTTTTTTTGTAGTAAAAACATCTCTTCAAGTTTGTGAGGGAAAGAAGATACCTCTTCAAGTAATGAAGCAAGAGGTAAACACTCTTCAATAAGTGTATCTAAAGCCCAATTTGTAGGTAACAACTCTTTTTCACCTTTTAAAAGATGTAAAATCAACGATATCAAATAAGGAACTTCATTTTTTTCTTCCCAACTTAAAACATCATCAGATGTAACTCCTGCATATTGCATAAAATCTTCAATTGTTGCAAACCCTAATGATTTAATACTCTCTTTAAAATCTTTATATAACAAATTTAACTCCTATTTTAATGGTAATTGAATAACAAATTTTGTCCCAATATTAGTACAATAAACATCAATTTTTCCCAAACTATGTTGTTCTATAATTGTTTTGCTCATATATAAGCCCAATCCTGTTCCATTTTTGTTGCTTTTTGTTGAGAAATACGGATCAAATATTTTATTCATAATTTCCGCTTTTATTCCACCTGCATTGTCTTCAAACTCTATATATAAATTATTATTTTTTTCATAACTATAAATCTTTAAAAACTTATTTTCAATATTTCTTTCAATCATTGCATCGCATGAATTTTTTGCAAGATTTATCAAAACTTGAACAATTTCATTTAAAAAAATCTCTATTTTAGAGCTTGATTCGTTTTTATATTCTATTTTAATAGAATTTAATTTAAACAAATATGCCAAAAAATCAATAGCTTTATTCACAACATCTTCTATTAAAATCTCCTCTTTTTTCTTATTTGGTTTGAAATAATCTCTAAAATCATCTATTGTTTTTGACATATAATCAAGTTGAGAAGTTACTTGAGAAACAACATCATCAAGCACTTCATCGCTAATTTCTCCTTTTAACATTTTTAAAAGAGGAAGTTTTTGAACTAAAATAGAAACCGCTTGTAAAGGTTGTCTCCATTGATGAGCAATCATACTTATCATCTCTCCCATTGCGGCTGATTTTGACTGTTCAATCAAAAGATTTTGTTGATTTTTTAGCTCAATTTGAGAAGTTATATCTTCTCCTATTGCATCATAACTAACTATTTTTCCACTATTATCAAAAGTTGGATGAATAGTTGTTTTTACCCAATAAAAATCTCCATTTTTTTTACGATTTTTTATTTTTCCTTGCCACATATTTCCAGATTGAATCGTTTCCCACAAGTCAGCAAAAAACTCCTTTTTCATATCAAGACTTCTTATGACATTGTGAGATTTTCCTATTAATTCAAAACTTTCATAACCAGAAGCTTTACAAAATGCAGTTGAAACACTCGTAATAATGCCCTTTAAATCAGTTCTTGACATAATCACATATTTATCAACTATATCAATAGATTTATTTAAAGCATTTTCAATTTGGGTGATTGACCTTGAATAAACTTCTAAAATACCTGAAAAGAATTTTTCAAAATAAAAATCAATTTGTTTTAATAACTCCAAAGATATTTCATTTGTTGAATCTTGTATAAAATCAATCAAAGAATTTTTCAAAGTAAAAAAAAGTAAAAAAAGCTCATTTGGTTTCAAATTTTGTTTTTTCAAATATCTCAAAAAATCAACTATTGCGTGTGATTTTTCAGTCTCTTCTTCTTTTTTTATAACTTGAATAAAATGCTCAATAACACCAAAAGAGTATCTTCTTATAAATAGCTCTTTATCTATTTTATTATTAATTATTATATTTTCAGTAGTTGATAAATTGAACCAAATTCTAATAATTGCTATTTTATTTTTTTCTATTTTTTCAATAAAATCGTTTATTTGCATATATCCAACTATTTAAAATTTTTTAGTGTAAAAAACTTACACTCTTCACCGCTTGTTCTTTTAACTGTTATCGAAGGAATAATTCGAGATTTAAATCCATAAGCTTTACAACCATGAGGAACAGAAGCTTCCCATGTAACAAAATAATAGATACATTTCTGACATATAATTTTTTGTTCCATTTAAAAAATTCTTAAATCTCTACTTTGCTTTGAATAGCTTTTGATAATGATAAAATATCTACATTTTCCAAACTAACTCCTGTTGGAACACCTTGAGCAATTTTCGCAAATTTTATCTCATAATTTTTCAATTTATCTTCAATATAAAGAATAAAAGCATCATTTGCAATAGATGGAGTTATTGCAAAAAGTATGCTTTTAACGCCATTATCCATAATGAATTTTTCCAAAGAGTGTAAAACATCTTGTTCTAACTCTTCAATCACAAAATATTTTCCATCAAATTGATGAGAATCTTCTATTACAAAAATATCTTTTGCACTTTGAACGATACAAAGCTTAGTGTTATCTCTTGATTCATCAAGACAAAACTCACAAATTTCATGTTCACTCATAGAGCCACAACGGACACATTTAGTGATATTTTTTAGGGCATTTTCAATACTGTGAGCGATTTTAATCCCACAATAATTGTCATTCATAACAATATGATATGCCAATCTAAGAGCTGATTTTTTACCAATTGTTGGCAAAGATTCGAACGCTTCAACGAGTTCGTAAAATTTTTCTAGTCCTTTATTCATACAAAAATTATATCTAAGATTTATAAACTTTTAGATAAAATCGCGCCTTGCATAAATTCAAATATTTTTTAAGGAGATAAAAATTGACTGAAATAGATTACTATGAATTACTAGAAGTTAGTAAAAGTTCAGATAAAAGTACAATTAAAAAAGCTTATAGACAAATGGCTATGAAATATCATCCTGATAAAAATCCAGGGGATAGTGAAGCTGAAGAGAAATTCAAAGCTATAAATGAAGCATATCAAGTATTAAGCGATGAAGAAAAAAGAGCTATTTATGATAGACATGGGAAAGCAGGTCTTGAAGGTCATGGACAAAGAGGTGGATTCTCTGGTGGTTTTGATGATTTAAGTTCCGTTTTTGAAGAGATGTTTGGAAGTGCTTTTGGTGGTGGTTCAAGAGGAAGAAAACAAAGAAAGACTTACAGTTACAATCTTGATGTAACAGTTGAAGTAAAACTTGAATTCAACGAAGCTGTTTTTGGATGTAAAAAAGAGATAAATTATAAATACAAAACAGCTTGTAAATCTTGTAATGGAACAGGGGCAAAAGATGGAAAATTAGCAACTTGTTCTACTTGTAACGGACAAGGACAAGTTCATGCTAGACAAGGATTTATGACATTTGCTCAAACTTGCCCTAAATGTGGTGGAAGTGGTCAAGCTGCCTCTGCTTCTTGTAAAACATGTGGTGGAAGTGGATATGATGAAGTAAAAGATAGCTTTAAAGTTGATATTCCAGAAGGTGTAAATGATGGAATGAGAATCAGAGTTTCTCATAAAGGGAATATCGCTCCTGATGGCTCACGAGGAGATTTATATTTACAAGTAAAAGTAAAAGAAGACTCTCATTTTGTAAGACATGATGATGATATCTATTATGAAGCTCCAATATTTTTTACACAAATTGTACTTGGTGGAAAAATAAAAGTCCCAACTTTAAGAGGCGAAATCGAACTTGAGATTCCAAAAAATGCAAAAGATAAACAACAATTCACATTTAAAGGTGAAGGTGTAAAATCTGTTCAGGGCTATGGAAAAGGAAATCTAATAGTTCAAATAAAAATAGAGTATCCAAAAAATTTAAATAATGAACAAATCGAACTCTTAGAAAAACTTCAAGAGAGTTTTGGAATAGAAAGCAAACCACATGAAAAAAGTTTTGAATCAATGTTTGATAAAGTTAAAAAATGGTTTTCATAAAAAATTAAATAAATACAATTAATAAAAAAGGGAAATAAATGAACAAATCATATTTAGAATCAATGCCTAATGAAAAAGGTTTTTTTGGTAAATTTGGAGGTTCATTTATTCCTCCTGCTTTAGAGAAACCATTTGAAGAAATAAAAAAAGCATACGAAGAATTAAAAAAATCTCCTCAATTTATCGAAGAATTAAAATATGTTAGAAAACACTATCAAGGTAGACCTACACCTATTTCTTTTGCCAAAAATCTAACTAATTTTTGCGGTGGAGCAAAAATCTACCTAAAAAGAGAAGATTTAAATCACACAGGTGCTCATAAATTAAATCACTGTATGGCAGAAGTAATCTTAGCAAAATATCTTGGAAAGAAAAAAGTAATTGCAGAAACAGGAGCTGGTCAGCATGGTGTGGCACTTGCAACTGCAGCTGCTTATTTTGGTTTAGAATGTGAAATTCATATGGGTGAAGTTGATATAAAAAAAGAACATCCAAATGTTGTAAGAATGAAAATCCTTGGAGCAAAAGTTGTACCTGCAACTCATGGTTTAAAAACTTTAAAAGAGGCTGTTGATTCAGCTTTTGAAGCATATTTAGCAGATACACAAAACTCTATTTATTGTATTGGTTCAGTTGTTGGTCCTCATCCATTTCCTATGATGGTAAGAGATTTCCAAAGTATAATAGGTCTTGAATGTCGTGAACAATTCTTAGAACATGAGAATAAACTTCCAGATAATATTGTTGCTTGTGTTGGTGGAGGAAGTAATGCTATGGGTATTTTTTCTGGATTCATTGATGATAAAGAAATAGAACTTTATGGTGTTGAGCCAATGGGAAAAGGGAACGAAATCGGTGAACATAGTGCAACTTTAACTTATGGAGAAGAAGGTATCATGCACGGATTTAACTCTATTATGTTAAAAGATGAAAATGGAAACCCAGCACCTGTTTATTCTATTGGAAGCGGGATTGATTATCCAGGAGTTGGACCTGAACATGCTTATTTAAAAGAGAGTGGAAGAAGTAAAGTTGGACTTTGTAATGACGATGAAGCAATTGATGCTTTCTACAAATTATCACAACTAGAAGGAATAATTCCCGCACTTGAATCAGCTCATGCTGTTGGATTTGCTATGAAATTAGCATCAACTCTTCCAAAAGATAAAACTATTTTAGTAAGCCTTAGTGGTCGAGGAGATAAAGATATTGATTTTGTGATAGAAAATTATCCTATTCCAAATAGTAAGTTTTAACAGATGAAGCTTGAATATACAGGATTAAAACCAATTATTAGTGAACATGGAATTTCTTTCAAAGATGGAAAAGAAGATAAATTTATTTATCTATCTTTTGCCATTGATATTTTAAATGCCATAGACCATACTTATGAACAAAAGAAAAAATACTCCCATCAAATAGAACATAAAAATTTAAATCCAGATGAAATATTAAATATTCTTTTAACTTTTCATCCAGATCTTGAGAATATCATGAATGAAGAGATAAACTCTTATTTGATACATTTGAACAATGAAGAGGAAGAGATAAAAAATAGACATAATTTATCAAAAATAGAAAAAGATACTTTTGTATCCAATTTAAAATTAATGAGAAATTATAAAATTCAAAGAGCTAAAAATAAAATATTTTATTTTCACTGTATTGAAACAATTGTAGAAACAATTCTAAAATACAAAATAAAAGAGATAGACACTCCATTTAATGAGAGATTTTGGCATATTTTACAAACTGTAGAAGGGAAACTTTCAAATCAAAAAATCACTTCAAATCTAAAAATAGAAGAAGAAAACAACTTATTAAAAGCAATGCTTTTAATAAATATTTATTAATATCTTAAAGTTGTTATCAGTTACAATCTTCTTTTTGAGATAATCGTTTTAGTTCGTCGCAAGAGAATCCTGCTTCTTTTCTTGCTTCAAAATTTAAATCCATTTTTCTTTTTGTACTTCCAGGAAAAACCTCTTCTATTATTTGCATATAGGTAGATTCTGGTTCTAAATTTAGTCTTTTACACTCATATTTAAACCAAAAATCGCCTTTTCGTACATGGTCTATCTCTTCATCCAATATAATCTTAAGAGCATCCAAAAGCTTCATATTAAATTCATCTCTATTTGAGTTTAATTTTTCCATTATTTTTGGATTTTGGTCAAGCCCATTTGCCTCAAGATATCTTGGAACTGCCGCCATTCTTCTTAAAAAATGTGGCGTTTGTTCCATTGCTTCAAAAAGGTTTTTATGAACTGGGAAGTCTCCATATTTTCCATCTAATTGAACTAACAATTCTTCTAGCATTAAAAAATGCCTAACTTCATCATTTGCTACTTCTAACCAATCTTTATAATAGTTCATTGGCATATTTTTATATCTTAAAGCAGCATCTAAAGCCAAATCAATAGCTGAATATTCTATATGTAAGATTGTATGCACTAAATATTTTTTGCCTTCTATTGTATTAAAGTTTTTTATAGGAGGAAGAGCTGTTGGTTTTAAAATCTCTAAAAATGAGCAGTAGGAAGGTTTATCAAAAATATAAGGAACATAGGAGTTATCAAAATCACACTCATTATTTAAAAATCTCTTATAAAAGTCTCTAAACTTTTCAATTTTATCTTTTGGTTTACTTGTTAATAAAATTTGCTCTAGGGTATTAAAATAATCCATAAATAACCTCTTTTTTGATATAATCGATGAATTTTAGCAAAGTAAGGTTTAAAATGGATATAAAAGTACAAGCGATGGGTGATTATCAAACGAATTGTTATATCGTTACAATTGATGAGAAAGAAATTATCATCGATCCAGGAGTAAACGCAATTGGCTGGATAAAAAAGTATGTTAAAAATCCTATAGCTATTTTAAATACACATGGGCATTTTGACCATGTTTGGTCAAATCAAGAGGTAAAAGATAGTTACAAAATAAAATTATATATTCCAAAAGATGATGAATTTATGCTAACTCTTGACCCTTATGGTTTAGGAATGCCTCCTTCTTATGCTGATGTTTTAATAAATCCTGATGAAGAGATAGAATTGGATGGAATTAAAATAAAATTTCATCATTTTCCTGGACATACTCCTGGATGTAGTGCTATTCAAATAGATAAACATCTTTTTACGGGTGATTTTATTTTTAAAGGAACTATTGGTAGATTTGATTTTCCCAATTCAAATGCTATACTAATGAAACGAAGTTTGAATAAAATATTACAATGGGATGAAGATTTTCATATTTATCCTGGACATGGCGATAAAACAACATTAAAAAGTGAAATACAAACACTGAAACAATGGGAAAAATATATTTAATAAAGGCTTTAGTTCATGACTTTTTCTTGTGAAACAATAATTAATGAAAATGAAAAATTAAAATTAACAGATTTAGACAAAAGTTGTCTAAATATTTTTGATTATTTAAACTTGCACCATCACATAAATTTTTTACAAATCGATATAAAAAAAAATGATACTATTCAAAATCTTTTTATAAATATAGAAGAAAATAAAAATTATTTAATTAATATTTTAGAACTCCAACAAAACTGTGATACAACTATTGTTTTCTATTTTTTATCAAAAGATGAAGAAGATTTTAAATCTGTTAAAAGTCATTTGGATGCTATTCAAATGTCATTATTGATTTTTTCACAATCACTTTTTAATAAGTATATGGAAAAAACACTAAATGAAATATCTTTAGTTGACCATGTAACAGGCTCATATAATAGATGTTATTTGGATAATTATGCTGTAAATTTATTAAATTTATCAAATAGAGAACAAAAAAAAATAGCTTTTGTTAAAATTGGAATAGATCAATTTAAAGCAGTTATTGATGAATTTGATTATGAAATTGGAGATAGAGTTTTAAAAGCTTTAGCAAAAACTCTAAAAAATAGTGTAAGAGATTCTGATTTAGTCATTAAGATATCTAATGATGAATTTTTAGTTATTTTATTAAACGTAATTAATGAAAACAATGCTATACTAATTTGCAAAAAGCTTATTAATAATTTTAGTAAAGAAAAAATTATAATAAATGAACAAACTAAACAAACTTTAATGAAGACTATTTGTGGTGGAATTTCAATCTATCCAGATAATGCTACAACATTAGAGGAAATAATAAAAAAATCCGATATAGCTTTATATGAAGCTAGAAATAGAGGAAGAGGACAGGTTTTTATGTTTAGTGAAGAAGATACAAATAAAATAGATTTCTTTTAGGTGTGAACTATGAAAAATAGGATTTTGGAACTAATAAAATCTTCTGCTACAAATGAAGATGCATATAAATCGTTGGTTAGTATTTTTAATTTATATGAGCAACTTCAATACGCTACAAATATTAAGCAAATAGCTGAAGATATTTTTACTTGGTTAAATAAAGAGTTCAATATAGATAATCTTGTTTTTTCTCTATTTGACATAAATAAAAATACAAAAGAGGAAATTTTAGTAAAAGGTGAAGAGTTTTTTTTAGATGATGATTTATCCTATTTTTTTATTATAAATACTCATACAAGTCTCAATGCAACTGTTTCTTTTAGTGCAACTTCAAAAGTTCATTTTAAAATATTAGAAGCAAAATATGATACTATTGAAGCTTCATTTTTTCAAGTTTCTCCTATAATTCAAAGTGCTATTTTAAAGAAAAATTTTATAGAATCTTCATCTTTAGATTCAGTTACAAACGTTTATAATAGAAATTATTTAATAGAAAACTTAACTACTCATTTAAGACTTTCAAATAATAAGCAAAATGAAATATATTTTTTAATGATAGGAATTGACCACTTTAAGGCAGTGATTGATGAATTTGATTATGATGTTGCTGATAAAGTTTTGATTGAACTAGCAAAAGTAATTCACTCTAACATAAATGAATTTGATATGGTTGGAAGATTAAATGGAGACGAATTTTTAGTATCTATTTTAAATACTACAGGTGAATATCAAGTTGAAGAAGTTGCAAAAAAGATTATTTCAGACTTTACAGAAATCTCTATTTTAATTAACGAAGAAAAAAAGCAATATTTGAAAAAAACAATCTGTATTGGATTTGAAACATACAGATTACATTCTGATATCACAATCACAGAGTGTATAAAAAATGCTGATATTGCTCTATATGAAGCAAAAAATAGAGGTCGAAGTCAGTTTTTTAAATTTAGCGAATTAAGTGCCGAAGATACTATAGATTTATTTTAATCTATAGTATTCAATTTTATAAAATTTTTCTTGCTTTTATATAAACTCTTTTAGGCGCTGGATAACCTTCTACTGTTTTTGTTTTATCATTTTCGTCTAAAAAATCTTCCAAACTTTGATCAAATGACCATTGCGTCTTTCTTTGTTCTTCAGAAGTTGTAACAGCTGTTGCAAGAACTTCAATATCTTCAAACCCTGCCCTTTCAAGCCAATTTTTAAGTGCTGGAATTGTTGGAATAAAATAGATATTTGGAATTTTTGAATACCTTTTATTTGGTGTTAAACAAATCTCTTCATCTCCATCTATCATAAAAGTATCAATTAAAATCTCTCCTTTAGAATTTAATCCACGAGCTAGTGATTTTAGGGTCCCCACAGGATCAGGTCTATGATAAAGTACGCCCAACATAAAAATAAAATCAAATTTATGATTATAAAATTCTAAATGTTCAACTCCTAACATTTCATAAACAATATCTGATTTTACAAAATGATTTATAAATTCAAATTGATGTAATGTAAGTGGACTGGGGTCAAAACCAATCAACCTTTTTGGTTTATCTTCAAGCATTCTAAACATATAATAGCCATTATTACAACCAATATCTGCAACTACTTTGTCTTTTAAATTAAAATATGGACGTATTAAATTGTACTTAATATTACTTTGCCACTCACTATCTATTTCTAAACCAAAAATTTTAAAAGGACCTTTTCTCCAAGGTATTAACTTTTTAGCAGTTTCTAAAATTATCTGCTCTTCTTCTTTTGTTAAATCCTCTTTAATCCCCACACTAAACCAATCTCCATAATCTATATTTAAATTATTTTTCTTTATTTTAAAAGACTCTAATAATTGTAAATACCATGGTTCAACATTTTTCCAAGTACGACATTCATTTTTTTTATTTTGTAATATTTCTAAATTCATGGCGTAATTATAGATATTTAAGATAAAATTCCATCTTAAATTAGTAAGAGTATCGAAAAAATGAGATTTCATTAACGCTGAGTTAACCTCTTATTAATATAATCAAAAAAATAAAGTATAAAAGGACATTTTTTGAAGCTTTCGAACGTCTTATTTTCATTTAAGACTACATTAATCTTACTTGCTATTTTAGCAATTGGAGCTGGATATGCTACATTTATTGAAAATGATTTTGGTACATCATCAGCTAGAGTTTTGGTTTATAATAATCTTTGGTATGAAACGGTTTTAGTATTAACAACAATAAATTTAATAGGCATAATTTTTAAATATAAAATGTGGAAAAATAAAGCTAGATTTATTTTTCATTTTTCATTCGTAGTTATTTTAATAGGTGCTGGGATTACTAGATACATTGGATATGAAGGTATAATGCAAATACCTGAAGGACAAACAGAAAATAAAATGCTTTCTTTAGAACCATTTTTACAAATAACAATAAAAGATGGTGATAAAGTCTATTATCAAGAGTATCAAAAAGAGTTCACTTCTTTATTCTCTAATCTTAATAATTTTTCGCATAAAATTAATTTTGCAGAAAAATCATTAGAAATATCTTACAAAGATTTTATATTTGCAAAAAAAGATCAAGGTAAAATGGGATTATTAACTGTACAAGCTTCTATTAATGGAAATTCTCAAGAGATTAGATTACCAGGTCTTAGAGGTCAAAAAGGAGTTCCAAGAGATTTAGTATTTGATAATATTACAGTTACTTTAGAATATGGTTCAAAAATAGTTGAATTACCTTTTTCTATAAAACTTAATGATTTTCAACTTGAAAGATATCCAGGAAGTATGTCTCCTTCATCTTATGCTTCTGAAGTAACTGTTATAAAAGAAAATGGAACAACTTATGATTATAGAATTTTCATGAATAGAACTTTAAATGAAGGAAACTTTTTATTTTTCCAAAGTTCATATTTTCCTGATGAAACAGGAACTGTATTATCTGTAAATAATGACCCTGGAAAATGGCCAACATATTTAGGATATTTTTTATTAACACTTGGTTTATTACTAAATTTCTTTGATAAAAAATCAAGATTTTGGAAGCTTACTAAGTTTGTAAGCGCAAAAAACATTGCAATAATTGCAATTATTTTATCATGTAGTTTCAGTGCTTCAAACCTAGAAGCAAACGAAAATCAATCACAAATTGACAATACAAAAGCAACTGTTGAATACTTAAATAAGTTAAAAAATGAATCTTTAGAAACAAGTGAAAAATTTGGAAAATTAATTGTTCAAAGTAATGGTGGAAGAATGAAACCTCTTGCTACTTTAAATAGAGAAATTATCCAAAAATTAAGTGGAAAAGCTTCGCTTTTTGGGATGACTGCTGACCAATTAGTATTAGGAATTTTATCAAAACCTGATGTCTGGAAAGATGTTAAAATGATCAAAATTCAAACCCCAAAACTAAAAAAATTTTTAGGAGTAGATGAGCAAACAAAATATATAGCATTTTCAGAAGTTTTTAAAAATGGAGAATATTTATTAGCAGAAGAAGCTGAAAAAGCACTACAAACAAAACCTATTGAAAGAGGAACATACGAAAGAGATATAATAAAAGTTGACGAAAAATTAAATATTTTATATTCTGTATTTAATGCTTCATTAATAAATATTTATCCAAGGGTAAAAGATGGTATAGACCATAATGACAATAATAAATGGTATTCACCACTTGAAGCAATTCAAAGTTTTACAGGACAAAATCAAGCAGCTGTAGAAACAATTACAAGAGGTTTTATAACAGCTGTTGTAGAAAATAACTGGAAAGATGCTGAGAATTTTATCTCTATGATTTCATTGTATCAAGAGAAAATAGGTTCGGATGTTATTTTGCCAAAATCAAAAATAGAAGCTGAGATTTTATTTGATAAAATTGATATTTTCTTCAAATTAACTCTTGCTTATATTTTACTTGGTTTAGTAATGCTTGTTGTTGCCTTTATTGTTATTTTCAAACCTAATTTTGAACCTAAAAAAACAACAACTATCTTCTTTACAGTTTTAGCAATTTTATTTGCTTTACAAACTTTTGGAATGGGATATAGATGGGTTTTATCAGGTCATGCACCTTGGTCAAATATTTATGAAACTTTAGTTTATATCTCTTGGTCTGCTGTGTTTGCTGGAGTTATTTTCTTTAGAAAATCGCTATTAGCATTGAGTGCTGCTGTTATTATTGCTGGAATTTTTATGTTCACAGCTCACTTAACAGATGTTGATCCACAAATTACAAATTTAGTTCCTGTTTTAAAGTCTTATTGGTTAACAATTCATGTTTCAATTTTAACAGCATCTTATGGATTTTTTGGACTAGGAGCAATATTAGGATTTTTAACATTGATTATGTTTATTTTTAGAAAAAATAGACCTCATGTTGATGATATTATCAAACATGTAACAGCTATCAATGAAATAGCCCTAATTATTGGACTTGCAGCAATTACTGTTGGAAATTTCCTTGGTGGAGTTTGGGCTAATGAATCTTGGGGAAGATACTGGGGATGGGACCCAAAAGAGACATGGGCATATGTTTCAATTGTTGTTTATGCAATAGTAATTCATTTAAGATTTATAAAATCTCTTGCTACTCCTTTTGTATTTGCAACTGCTTCACTTTTAGCATTTAGTTCAATTTTAATGACTTATTTAGGAGTGAATTTTTATCTATCAGGAATGCACTCTTATGCAACAGGAGACCCTGTTCCTGTCCCTACATGGGCATATGTAACAGTTTGCATAGTAATTATTACTATTTTACTTGCTATTAAAAATAAAAACTTAAAAGAATCTATATAATAAAAATAAAGGAGTTAAATACTTAACTCCTTTAACCTCTAAGAAGTTTAAATCTATTAATCATTATTTTCGTATAATAAAAACTTAAAAAATTTATTTTAGGACAATAATGCAGCTAGACAGATTAAAGAATCTTATGAAATATACAAAAGAATTAAATGTTTTGTATGTTGAAGACAATTTAGACGTACAACAACAAACACTCAAGATGCTATCATCTTTTTTTGAAAAAATTGAACTTGAAAATAATGGTAAAGTTGCTTTGGAACTATTTTATGAAAATAAATATAATTTGATTATTACTGATATAAAAATGCCTTTAGTTGATGGTATTTTTTTAATAGAATCTATAAGAAAAACAGATAAAAAAATCCCTATTATTATCTTTTCAGCCCATGATGACAAAGATTATTTTTTAAAAACCATAAATGCAGGAATAGATGGTTATATTTTAAAACCTTACACTTTAGAACAAATTACCCAAACACTTGATAATTTAATACAAAAATATCAAAGTTATGAAGAGTATGAAAATAAAATACGATTAGAAAATGGCTTTGTTTGGGATAAAAATCTAAATCAACTTTTTAAAAATAGTAAAAATATCAGATTATCTAAGTATGAAAAAAAACTTTTTGAGCTATTTATATCCGAACACTCTATTTTAAAGAGTTATGATGAAATAGAATATTTTTTGTTTAATAATGTTGATAATAACACGAAAAGAATAAGAAATCTTATTACAAGATTAAAACAAAAACTTGATTACGAACTATTTGAAACAGTCTATTCTCATGGTTATTCTTTAAAATATGAAGTAAATTAATGAAATTTCTTCTTCTATTACTTCTTTTTTGTAATTCTTTACTAGCAAATCAAACCATTATAGAATTATCAGAAGAAGAAAAAGAGTATTTAAAGAATAAAAAGATTATTAAAATATGCAGTATCATAGATTTAAAACCTATAGAATTTTATGAAAATAATCAATTTCAAGGAATTAATATTGATTTAATAAGTCTAATTTCAAAAAAGCTTAACATAAAATTTGAAAATATAAGAGTTTCTAATTTTGAAATGGCTCAAGAATATATGAAAAATGGAACTTGTGAGCTTTTACCAACAACTATACAAAACAAAAATCTAAATGACTTAGTAGATTATACAATTCCCCTTTTTAACTATAAATTAGCGATTATCACGCAAAAAAATAAACCCATTGTTCAAGATATCGAAGAATTAATCAATAAAACAATGGCGAAAAAATCAAGCTCTGAAACAATTAATCTTTTAAAATCAAATTATCCAAATATTGATATCTTTGAAACAAAAAGTGATTATGAAACATTTGAAGCTGTAAATAACAATAGTGTTTATTATGCTATTGAACCCTTACCTGTTGTTACTTATTATATGTCTAAATATGCTTTAAATAATATTTTTATCTCAAAATATACAGATATTTCATTAACAACAAAAATAGCTATTTTAAAAAATAATCAAATTCTATTTAATATTCTAAATAAAACAATTGAAAAAATAAAAAACGATGAACACACAAATATATTTAATAAATGGACCAATTTTTCAATAAAAGAACCTTTTGATTATGGAACAATTTCAAAGATTTTAATTGGAATATTCATAATATTGGCTATTTTATCATATAGACAAATAATCTTAAACAAACATAACAAAGCTTTAAAACTTGCAAACAATGAAATTGAAGAAAAAAATAAATTAATTGCAAAACAAAAAGAACTTTTTGAAAAACTTTATAATAAATCAGCAGATGGTGTTTTACTCATAAAAGATAGAAAAATTATAGACTGTAATGAAGCTAGTTCAAAAATATTAAAATACTCTAAAGAAGAACTTATTGACAAGTTTTTATGTGATATTTCACCGAAATTTCAACCTGATAATCAAATCTCAAGTATCAAAGCAATTGAAAAAATAAAAGAAGCCCTAAAAAATGGAATTTGTAGTTTTGAATGGGTACATACAAATGAGAATTTGGAAAAGCTATGGATTGAAATAGTTTTAACAGCAATTGAAATAGATAATAACTCTGTTATTCATGCAGTAATAAGAGATATAAACCAAAGAAAAAAAATGGAAAAGGAACTTGAATCTTTGACCTACAAGCTAGAAGAGAGAATAAATCAAGAAATTAAGAAAAATGAAGAAAAAACAAGTCAATTAATCCAACAATCAAGATTAGCTCAAATGGGTGAAATGATTAGTATGATAGCTCATCAATGGAGACAACCCCTAACAGCAATAAGTGCAACAACAAATAGTCTATTATTAAAAATTTTATTAGAACAAAAAATAACAAATAATGAATTAAAAAATGAGCTTCAATTAATAACTGATTATTCACAACATCTTTCTCTTACAATAGATGATTTTAGGAACTTTTTTAAAACAGACAAACTAAAAAGTAAAATAAAATTAGAAAATATAATCGAAAAATCAATAAATATAATCAAAACTTCTTTTCAATCAAAAGATATAGAGTTAGAAATAAACTATATGTTTAATGAAAACATTATTACTTATCCTACTGAAATCCAACAAGTAATTTTGATTATTTTAAAAAATGCAGAAGATGTTTTAATAGAAAAAAATATAGAAAATAAGAAAATATTTATAGAAACTTCAAAAAATGAACATCTTGTTAAAATAAAAATAGAAGACAATGCAGGTGGAATTTCATCAAAAATTATTGATAAGATTTTTGATCCTTATTTTTCAACAAAAAAAGAGAAAGAAGGCACAGGAATTGGACTTTATATGAGCAAAATAATCATACATGAACATTGTAATGGTACTTTAAAAGTGAAAAATGGTAAATTTGGAGCTTCATTTGAGATTAAATTACCAATTAGCATTTAAAAAAGTTTTTTAATATATAATAAGAAAAAATTAAAGGAACTTTGTTTTATGACAAATAATATAATAGACATATTTAAAGAAATAACTTCTATACCTAGATGTTCAGGGACTCATAAACCTTTTATAGAATACATGAAAAAATTATCGCAAGAGTTAGGTTACTTATGTTTAGTAGATGAAACAAATAATATTTTATGCAAAAAACAAAACTCAAATGCAAAATTAGCTTTTCAATCACACTACGATATTGTTTGTTTAAGTGATAATTGTATTCCACAAATCATTCAAAATGGTGATATCTTAACAGCTTTTGATTCAACTCTTGGTAGTGACAATGGGATTGGCTGTTCTTACATGATTGCTTTAATGTGTGAAAATTATGATGGAGAATTCTTATTTACAAGTGATGAAGAGATAGGTTTAATTGGTGCGAATCAATTAACTCTACCACTAAATGCTAAATATATGCTAAATCTTGATAGTGAAGAAGAAGGAGAGATTTGTATCGGTTGTGCTGGAGGAGTTGATATTTTTGGAATAAATAAAAACAAAAAAATTATTCCAAATGAAGATAATCTTAATTTATATGAAATAACTATAGGAAAACTTCAAGGAGGACATAGTGGAGTTGATATTGATAAAAATATTCCAAATAGTATAAAATTAATTGCTAAAACTATAAAGGAGTGTAACGGAAAACTTCTTGATATAAATGCAGGAGAGAGAATCAACTCAATTCCTGTTAATGCAAAAGCTATAATTGCTAGTTCTATGATACCTATAGCAAATCATGAAAATATGGTTATAAATAAAATAGATACAAAATCTGAACACTTAAACATCTATGATGATAAAATTATTGATTTTATTTGCAATTTCCAAAATGGAGTAAGAGCCACAAATAAGGAATTACATGTTGTACAAACATCTATAAATCTAGCAATTATAAAAACTCAAATTGATGGAATAAGAATTGAACTAAGTGGTAGATCTATGGACAATGATGATTTAAAAAATCTAAAAAATGAAACAATAAAAATGCTTGAGAATTATAATTTTGAAGTTTCAACAAATGGAAAATATCCAGCTTGGAAACCAGACATCAACGAATTTACTTCAAAAGTTTTAGAAATTTATAGAGAATTTACTCCAACTGCTTCACTTGAAGCAATTCATGCAGGACTTGAATGTGCAATTTTTAAAGACAAATATCCACATATAAAAGTAGCCTCAATTGGTCCTACTATAAACTTCCCCCACTCTAAAAAAGAACAGGTTTGTTTAAAATCTGTAGAAAATGTGTATAAAATTGTGAGAAAAATAGCTTCAGAAATAAAATAGAAGAAAAATAGTTTTCTATTTTTCTCTAGCTCTTTGAATATCAGAAGCGTATTTGAAAACCATATAATCAAACATTCTAGCATCTTGATTTTTTTGGAAGAAAAAAAACATTTCAACAAGTCTAAAACTCATTCTAAAAAATGCCGTAAAAGGAACCAAATAACTAAAAATTGTTGAATAAGTTCGATAAGGATAATATTTATCTAACTCTTCTTTCAAATCTTTTAGGACTAAACTCTCTTCTTGTAATTTTGTTCTGTCTTGAGATGAAATTGTTCGTATGGCAATGAAAAAGTTTACTACAAACATCAAAGCATTTAAATTCCAACCCATAATACAAATATCTAAATAACTCATTCAAACTCTCTATTTTAATATTAAACTTTCGATTATAACTTATTTATCTTTTATACTAAATCTATTAAGTATAATCCCAACTAAAAACTTTTAATAATGAGAAAATATGAATAAAAATGAATATGATTTAAATATAGAAAAACTTATTTCTTGGGCAAATGCTTATTATGTTTATGACAATCCAATTGCAAGTGATGAAGAGTACGATAAACTTTCTCGTATTTGTTTAGCTTTTGAACAAGAAAATCCAGAGCTTTCACATCCAAACTCACCAAATAAAAGAGTGGGTGGATTTGTACTTGATGGTTTTGAAAAAGCTTCACATTTATCTAGAATGTGGTCTCAAGAAGATGTTTTTAATACAACTGAACTTGAAGATTGGATAAAAAGAGCTTCAAAGGTAAATACAAATTTGGAGTTTTTTTGCCAACCGAAATTCGATGGAGCATCACTTAATATCATTTATGAAAATGGTATTTTAAAACAAGCTATCACAAGAGGTGATGGTAGCATTGGAGAAGATGTTACAAATAATGTAAAAACTATTCATTCTATTCCTCTTCAAATAAAAGAGAAATCTTTAATAGAAATACGAGGTGAAATAGTAATTAAAAAAGCTGATTTTGAAAAAATAAACGAAGAAAGAATCAAAAACAACGAACAAGTTTTCGCAAATCCAAGAAACGCAGCAGCTGGAAGTTTAAGACAACTTGACCCAAAAATCACTGCAAAAAGAAAACTATTTTTTAATGTTTGGGGAGTGGGACTTAACTCTTTAGAATTTAAAAAGTCTTCAGAAGTTATGGATTATATCTACTCTTTAGGATTTGTAAAACCTCCTATGCAAACTTTAACTTCAAGTGTTGAAGGAATAGAAAAACTTTACCATGAAATCATAAAAGTAAGAGATGAAATCGAAATGATGCTTGATGGAATGGTTGTAAAAATAAATGACATTGAAACTCAAGATGAGTTAGGTTATACAGTAAAATTTCCAAGATGGTCATGTGCTTATAAATTCCCAGCCTTAGAAAAAACCACAAAAATCAAAGATATTATTTTACAAGTTGGAAGAACTGGCGTTATAACTCCTGTTGCAGTTGTTGAGCCAACTGATATTGAAGGAGTTATAGTAGAACGTGCAAGTCTTCACAACTTTGATGAAATTGCAAGAAAAGATATAAAAATCAATGATGAAGTAATTATCATAAGAAGTGGAGATGTAATTCCTAAAATTACAAAAGTTTTTACAGAACGACGTAACGGAACTCAAAAAGAGATTCCTCGCCCTACTTCATGCCCTGATTGCTCTAGTGAACTTTTAGATGAAGGAACACTAATCAAATGCCAAAATCTTGATTGTCCATCAAGAGTTGTAAACTCAATAATCTATTTTGCTTCTAAAAACTGTATGAATATCGATGGACTTGGAAATAAAATAGTTGAAACTTTAGTAAAAGAAAAAAAGATTTATGATATTTTAGATTTATACTTTTTAAAATATGAAGATTTAGAAAACCTAGAAGGCTTTAAAGAGAAAAAAATAAATAATCTTTTAAACGCCATACAAAATACAAAAGGAACAGTACTTCATAGAATCATAAATGCTTTAGGAATCGAGCATATTGGAGAAGTTGCTTCAAAACAAATCTGCTTAGAATTTGGCTTAAAAGTACTAGAAATAGATTATGATAGTTTGATAAAACTTGATGGATTGGGTGAACAAATGGCAAATTCATTTGTTGAGTTTATGAGAGTAAATAAAAAAGTAGTCGAAAAACTAATAGAAATTGTAACTCCAACTATTGAAGAAAAACTTGAAGTTAGTGAAAATCCATTTAAAGGGAAAACCGTAGTTATAACAGGAACTATGAGTGTAAGTCGTGGAGATATAAAAAATATGTTAGAAAATTTAGGTGCAAAAGTAGCTTCTAGCGTATCTAAAAAAACTGATTATGTGATTTTTGGAGAAGAAGCTGGAAGTAAATATGACAAAGCAATAGAATTGAATGTTAAAACTTTAACTGAAGATGAAATGAATTTGATGCTTTCATAAATTTAAATATATAGAAAAAAGATGCAAGAAATAAAAATCTATAATCAGATAATAATTTTAAACAAGAAATTATAAATGACAAAAGATAGACTTTTATAATCTTCAATTATTGTAATCTTGATTAAGAATCTAGAAGAGAACTAGAGATATCTAGCTCAGCTAGAAATTAAGTTATTTTATATATTATTACATTTTGAATAATATAAAATAATTTTATATACAAGTAAGGTAAACCAATTTATATGATGGAAGAAAGAAATTTTGTTTTTGATAAAACAAGATGTAATATATTAATAGTTGATGATTCAAAAACAATCAATAAACTATTAACAAAAGAGTTTAACAAAAAAAACTATACAACTTTTAGCGCCTTTAGTTTGAAAGAAACTAGGGAAATAATCAATAAGCAAAATATTGATTATCTAATTTTAGATATAAATCTACCTGATGGGAAAGGTTATGAACTTTTTGAAGATTTAAAAAATACTAATACAAAAATATTCATTCTAACAAGCCAAAAAGATTCGGTTAATAGGGAGCTATCTTTTAAAAAAGGAATAATTGATTTTATAATTAAAGATACTCTATTGTATAAAAAAATAGAACAAATTATAGAAATGATTGAAAAAGTTGAAAAAAATAAAAATGAAACTATTTTGGTTGTTGATGATTCATATGTAATTCAAGAACAGCTAAAAGATTTATTAGAAAATAAAAATTATAATGTCCTTTTAGCCTCAAATGAGAAAGAAGCTTTAGATTTAATAATAAAAAATCCCCCTGATTTAATGCTTTTAGATATAGAGCTAAAAAAAGGCAACGGTATTGTTTTTTTACAAAGAAATAATAACTTAATTATCTCTGAGCTAAAAATACCCGTTATCATAATTGGTTCTACTATTGATATTTTTACAACAAGAGATTCATATAAAGCAGGTGCTGTAGATATTATAAAAAAACCTTTTTTAATTGAAGAAATGAATTTAAAAATTGATTTATGGATAGACTACAAAAGAAAGCAAAAAGAGTTAAGTCACTCAACACAACTGTTAAATGCATATAAAGATGCTGTAGATGAAAGATTGATTGTTTCAAAAACAGATTTAGATGGAATAATTACTTATGTAAATAAACAATTTTGTATTTTATCTGGCTTCTCAAAAAATGAATTAATCGGTAAGAATCATAATATTACAAGACATCCTGATACACCCATTGAATTATTCAAAGTTATTTGGGATACTATAAAAAATAAAAAAACTACTTGGATGGGAAAAATAAAAAACCGTAAAAAAGATGGTTCATACTATTGGGTCGATACTTTAATCAAACCAATATTAGATAAAGACGGAAATATTGAAGAATTTATTGCATTAAAAAACGATATTACACAGCAAGAAGATGTGAAAGAATATTTTAAAATTAAGCTAAAAGGCTCTGAAAAAAATTTAAATCATTCTATAAGATTAGCAAAAGAGTATGAAAATGCAATTGATATTAGTAATATTTTATTAAGAACAAATATTGATGGGAAAATAAATTATGTAAATAATAAATTTGTAGAATTAACCAAATTTACTAAAAAAGAGTTAATTGGTGCAGATTATAGAATTTTTAAACACCCACAGATTCAAGATGAAATATTTGAAAATCTAAAAAGCTTAATACTTGATAAAGAGATTTTTAATGGTATTTTAAAAAATAAATCAAAATTTGGAAAAACTTATTGGATAAATATAACTATTGTTCCAATTAAAGATGATAATAATAAAACTATAGAATATATGTGGATAATAAATGATTTAACTGAATTATTTAACCTAAATGAAGAGATTCAAAGTACTCAAAAAGAGATTATTTACAAAATGGGTGAAATTGGAGAAACAAGAAGTAAAGAAACAGGAAATCATGTAAAAAGAGTTGCTGAATACTCAAGATTATTAGCTTTACTTTGGGGAATGGATAAAAAAGAAGCAAATAATCTTCTAATAGCTTCACCTATGCATGATATCGGAAAAGTAGGAATTCCTGATTCAATTTTAAAAAAAACTGGAAAATTAACAGAAGATGAATTTGAAATAATGAAAGAACACTCACTAATTGGATATAACATTTTAAAAGATTCTAAAAGAGATATTTTAAAAGCAGCAGCAATCGTTGCAAAAGAACATCATGAAAAATGGGATGGAACAGGTTATCCTTTTGGTTTAAAAGGTGAAAATATTCATATTTATGGAAGAATTACTGCAATTGCTGATGTTTTTGATGCACTTGGAAGTGAAAGATGCTACAAAGAAGCTTGGGAAGATGAAAAGATTTTTGGATTATTTCAAAAAGAAAAAGCAAAACATTTTGACCCAAATTTAATAGATTTATTTTTTAAAAATATTAATAGTTTTATAGAAATAAGAAATAAATATAAAGATTAAAAAATTTAAATAAACTGTTACTTTTTTATATACTTTGATAATCTATTTTACTATTTTTTTAAATTGCTACGTTTATACTACGATTTTGTTTTATAATAAGGCATATTTCAATAATTATAACATAAGGTATAAAAAATGAGCGAAGAAGTAAAAAGAGAAAAATCTCTTACAATGACTATGTTAATGACACCAGATAAAGCGAACTTTTCTGGGAAAAATGTTCACGGTGGCGAGATTTTAAAAATGTTAGATCATGTTGCATATGCTTGTGCAGCAAGATATACAGGTATGTATGCTGTAACATTATCAGTTGACATGGTTTTGTTTAAAGACCCTATTAAAATAGGTTCTCTTGTTACTTTTCATGCCTCTGTAAATTATACAGGTAGAACATCAATGGAAATTGGTATCAAAGTAATTTCAGAAGATATCAAAGATCATACAATCAAAAATACGAATGTTTGTTACTTTACAATGATTTCTGTAGATGAGAACGGTAAGCCAGCTCCTGTTCCAAAATTAGAGCTTGTAACAGAAGATGATAAAAGAAGATATAACGATGCAATTCAAAGAAGAGAATCGAGAATGTCTTCAAGACACTCAAAATAATAAATCTTTTTATAACTATAAAAAAAGGGAGAAGGTTTTAAAATCTTCTCCCTTTTTGTTTTTTAATAAAATATATTAAGCTTGTTCTATAGACTCAATATACTCTTCATAACTTCCTTTAAAGTCAACTATTGTTCCATCTGATTGGATTTCAATAATTCTATTAGCAAATGCATCTAAAAGTTCTCTATCGTGAGAAACACAAATAACAGAACCTGCATATTCTAACAATCCCTCACCAAGTGCGATAATTGCTTCAAGGTCAAGGTGATTTGTTGGTTCATCTAAAACTAGGAAATTTCCTTGTTCTAGCATGATTTTAGAAAGCATCATTCTATGTTTTTCTCCCCCTGAACAAGAATTAACTTTTTTCTCTTGCTCTTGACCATTGAATAACATTCTTCCAAGACAATTTCTAATTTCAGAAATATCAGCATCTCTATCACAGTTTCTTAACCAATCATAAAGTGTAATATCACCTTCAATTATATCAGTTGCATTTTGTGGAAAATATGAGTTTTGAATAGTTGCACCCCATAAAATCTCACCACTATCAGCTTTTAAATTACCTTCTAAAATTTCACAAAGCGTAGTTTTTCCGATTCCATTTGTACCAATAAGAGCGATTTTATCACCTTTTTCAACTGTAAAATTAATGTTATTTAAAACTACTCTTTCATCATAAGATTTACAAATATTTTTAACAGTTAATAACTCTTTTCCTACTTCTCTTTTTTGTTTAAAGATAATTGATGGATCTCTTCTACTTGATACTTGAATAGCTCCCACATCTAGTTTATCAAGTTGTTTTTGTCTTGACGTTGCTTGTTTTGCTTTTGAAGCATTTGCACTAAATCTAGCGATAAATTTTTCAAGTTCATCTTTTTCTTTTAATTTCTTATTAACATCTTTTTCATTTTGTTTTGCAATCAAAGTTGAAGCAATATACCAATCATCATAAGTTCCAGTAAATTCTCTAATTTGTTTAAAATCAACATCTAAGATATGTGTACAAACAGCATTTAAAAAGTGTCTATCATGAGAAATAACTACCATTGTTCCATCATGATGTTGTAATTGATTTTCTAACCAACCAATCGTTGCAATATCAAGGTTATTTGTAGGCTCATCTAAAAATAGAACATCAGGTTTTGGATATAAAACTTGTGCTAATAAAACTTTGAATTTATCTCCACCTGTTAATGTACTCATTAAATCTTGATGAGAAGCAGCTGGAAATCCTAAATCTTCTAAAATTCTTGTAATTTTTACATCATATTCATAAGTTGGATCTTCTTCACAACAAATAATTTCAAGTTCAGCAAGCCTATTATTTACCTCATCAGTAAACTCAGGACTCATATAAAGTTCTTCTTTTTCTTTTACCGCATCATATAATCTTTTATTTCCTAAAAGAACCGCATCAAAAATTGTGTTATTCTCATAGGCAAACTGATTTTGTGATAAAGTTCCTACTTTTTTACCATTTTGAACTTGTACTTCACCTTCTGTTGCTTCTTCTTGACCTGATAGTATTTTTAAAAATGTAGTTTTACCAGCACCATTTGCACCAATTAAACCATATCTCTTACCAGTATCTAGTTTTAAATTTATTTCTTGAAATAAAACCCTTGCACCAAAAGCTTTTTTAAGATTGACAGTTTGAACCATGTTATAATTCTCTCCATTTATTTTATTTATTTTTCATATTAATTACGCGATTATACCTAAAAAAGCATATTTAAGACTTAATTGCTTTTTTACAACTCTTTTTCAAAAGCTAACTTCATAATATCTTCTTCACTTAAACTATCACTATTTTCTTCTGTTGGTGGATATTTAATCCATAAAACTTTTGTTTTTAATTGGTCAAGCTGATATTTTGTAAGGTTTTTAATCAAAGTATCATTTATCATCTCTTTAGTCAAAGTTCCTGCATTTAACATCTTTTTAATAGCTTTTTCCAAATTCTTTTTTGTTGCTTCAAAAGTTTTTTCTTCATCAGTTAAAGCTATATACTCCTGATCCAAATATTTCATAACAGAATCACCTGGATATTTATAAGTTGTAATTCCTTTATAATTGTATTTTTGACATTTTAATTTTGGAACATAAACGCTTGTAAATACATATCCTAAAACAGTATTTAATCCTTCTAAGTCTCTTAAAGGATTATGAGAACAAATAAAATCTTCTTTTACTACAGTAGGCGAATTTTGTAAGGATGTTATATTATTATGCAAAATAATAAAACTTCCATCAACCTCTTTGGGTCCACCTTTTAAAGATGTTAATTCATTTTTATGAGCTAAAAAACTTCCTGTTACTTTTTTTGGACTTCCTTCAAGAGAAGTTAACTCATTATCACTGATATCAAAATCACCTTCAACAACATTAAAACTAAGTGGTAATTTTAATAAATTTGTCAATTTATCATTTAATTTCACATCTCCGTGAACATCAACTGAATTATCCTTTAGTACTGTAAAACTTCTAATTTCATGTTTTCGTAACCATCTACTTATATCATCAATATTTGTAAGAGCAACTATTGGTTTATAAATGTGAGCAACAACTTCACTTCCTTTATATCTCCAGTATTTTTCCTCTTCATTATAACTACTTGTTAAGTGATTTAATCTAATATCAGTTACCAAATCCCAGCCTATTTCATCAGCAATACTATCTAAATCCATCAAACTGTTTCCATTACAAATATAATCATGTCCAACTGCAACAGGACCACCAATTAATCTTTCTAAGAAATTATGAGAACAATCAAAATATGTATCTATATATTTAGGTCCACCTTTTAATGAAATTAATCTATTATCATTACATTTGAAATGACCTTTTATAGTTCTTGGACTTCCTTTAATCGAAGTTAGTTCATTAAAAGAACAATCAAAACTTCCTTTTACCTCTTTTGGAGAATAAGAGAGAGTTTTTAGTTGATTATGAGAACAATCAAATTCTCCAACATCAATAGGACATTCAAATAAAGAAGTTAATTTATTTTTAGAACAGTTGAAATCTCTAGTTACTGTTTTTGGACATCCTTCTAGGGTAGTTAAATTATTATTACTAATATCAAAATATCCATCTACCATTTTGAATTTTATAGGTAGTTTTTGACCATTTAATCTTTCGTTTAGATTTACATTTCCATGAACTGTAACATATAAATCTTCTGAAATAATAAAATTATTAATTGAATGTTCTTTTAACCAAGTTTCGATTTCACCAACATTACGCATCGGGTACCTTTTTATTATTTTTTAATATTTATGTTAGATTCTATCATTTCTTTTCTTATATTGTATATAAACCATTCAAACTAAAAAAAAGAATAATAATTTATGGCACATTTTTTTCTTATTTATCTTTTCTTGTTTTATTATAGAGTTGTTAAAAAAAAAGAGGTATAATCGCGACTATATTATTTAGAATTGATAATTACTTAAAAAAAGGGGTATTATAGTGTTTAATTTTGGAAAAACAGCGGAAGAAATAGGGAGATTAAGTGCAATGGATGAAAACTTTGCAATTATTTCATTCGAACCTAGCGGAAAAATATTACATGCAAATGATAATTTCTTAAATGCCTTGGGTTATAGATTAAATGAAGTAGTTGGAAATCATCATAGAATATTTTGTGATAAAACATATACAAACACAAAAGAATATACTGAGTTTTGGAACAATTTAGCAAATGGAATATCTCAAATAGATGAATTTGAGAGAATTAGAAAAGATGGTAGTTCTATTTGGATTCAAGCTTCATACACTCCTGTAAAAAATAAAAGTGGAAAAGTAACAAGAGTTGTTAAATTTGCTCAAGATATCACTGAATCAAAAAAAGTAATAGATTCGGTAAAAAAAGCGATTGATTTAGCAAAAACTGGAAAATTTGAACAAACAATAAATCAATCAACAAAAAATGAAGGTATAGAAGAACTTAAAAATGGAGTAAATGAACTGTTTAAAATTGTATCAACAAAAGTAGATGGAGATTTAAACAAAATATCAGATGCTCTATCATCTTTTCAAAAATTAAACTTTACACATAGAATAAGTGGAAATAATCTAGGAGAGGTATCTGTTGGATTAAATAACCTTGCTAATGTTGTAAATGAAATGCTAGTAGAAAACAAATCAAATGGTTTAACTTTAGATGAGAGTTCAAATATTTTGCTTGGAAATGTAGATAAATTAAATATAAGCTCAAATGAAGCAGCAGCAAGTCTAGAAGAGACAGCCGCAGCACTTGAGGAGATTACTTCAAATATTAGAAATAATACACAAAATATTGCAAAAATGGCGACTTATTCAAATAGTGTAACGAAGTCTGCTCGTGATGGAGAAAAATTAGCCAATCAAACAACAGTAGCAATGGAAGAGATAAATGTACAAGTTAATTCTATAAATGAAGCAATTACTGTAATAGATCAAATAGCATTTCAAACAAATATTCTTTCTTTAAACGCAGCTGTTGAAGCAGCAACAGCAGGAGAAGCTGGACGTGGATTTGCTGTTGTTGCACAAGAGGTGCGAAATTTAGCTTCAAGAAGTGCAGAAGCTGCTCGTGAGATAAAAAATATAGTAGGGAATGCAACTTCAAAAGCGAATCAAGGTAAAGAAATAGCAAATTATATGATAGAAGGATATAAAGAGTTAAATGAGAATATTTCGCAAACAATTAATTTAATCCAAGATATCGAAATGTCAAGTAAAGAACAACTATCAGGAATAGAACAAATAAATGATGCTGTAAATAGCTTGGATAGACAAACTCAACAAAATGCGGCGATTGCATCTCAAACACATGATGTTGCAGTATTAACAGATGAAATAGCAAAATTAGTTGTATCAAATGCAAATGCAAAAGAGTTTATTGGTAAAAATGAGGTAAAGGGTAGAAACATAAATGTAAAAGCAAATTCTTTTCATGATGTAAAAACAACTCAAACTGTACATAAAAACATAGAAAAAAAACCTATAAAACAAGAAACAAAAGTTGTTTCAAATAACTCTGATGATTCAGAATGGGAAAGCTTTTAAAGCTTTCCTTTACTAAAATCTTATCTTTTTTAAATACTCGCTAATCATTGGTTCATAATCTTTTCTACATACTAAATAAGTCTCTAATTCATTTGGTAGTTTTGTAAGTTTCAAGTCATTTGTATATCCATATTTATCTATAATTTTTTTAGACAAATAAGCTTTCCCCATACCACTTTTTACACAACCTAACATAACTTCATAATTTTCTATAAATATAGTTTTAAAATCTAAATTATTTTGATTTTTTTCAAACTCTACCAAAAATTTATAGTGAGAACTATCTTTTTTATATCCAATCAAACAGTTATTTTTTTTCTGATTTAAAGATTCAACTAAATATAAATCATCATTAAATTTATTTAAAATCATCAAATCTTTGTTTGAAGTAGAACCTGTGATAAACGCTATATCAAGCTTATAATCAAGTAATTTTTCTAATATTTGAGGATTTGCATTCGCATATAATTCTAATTCCATATTTGGATATTTTTTATTTAATTTATTTATAAAAGCTAACAATCTAAGTGCAACATTAGCTTGTCCAGAGCCAATTCTAAGTGTTTCTTGATAGCGAATATTTTTCATTTTAAGTTCAGCCTCTTCCACTTTTTTTACTATTTCAACAGCAAGTGGATATAACTTTTCTCCTTCTTTTGTCAAAACTACACCCAAAGGAACTCTATGAAACAAAGAATAACCCAAATTTTTCTCTAATTGTTTTATTCTAAGCGTCACATTTGACTGTGTAAAATTGAGTGATTTTGCACCCAAAGAGATACTTTTTTTATTTGCAACTGATACAAAAACTTTTAAAAGAGCTGATTCCATATTACTATCCATTATATACTATATAATATTATATTATTTGACATAATACATATATTTTTTTATACTAGCAAAAATTAAATAAAAGGTGTGTTTATGACTATATTTTTAACGCTACTTACAAAAATAATCCCTTTATATCTTAGTATTATTTTAGGGGCATTAAGTACCCTATTTTTAAATTGTGATAAAAACTCTATTGCAAAAATTTTATTATATATTTTAACTCCAGCAATTGTTTTTAATGCTTCATTAAGTGTAAAACTGGACTTAACGATTATATCTTTACCGATATTCTTTTTTTTATTTAGTTCAATTTTAGCTTTTTTATTACTAGGCTTATTTAAAAAAATATGGAATGACAATACAGCAAATTTATTAGCTTTTAGTACTTCAACAGGAAATACAGGAAACGTTGGAATTCCCTTAGCTATTTTATTTTTAGAACCACCTTTGGTTGATATATTTATTTTTTCTGTTTTAGCTTCTATTTTGTATCAAAATTCTGTGGGTTACTACATCACTGCAAAAGGGAATTTTAGTGTTTTAGAAAGCTTAAGAAAAGTTTTCAAACTCCCTATTATATACGCCTTTATAATTGGAATTACACTAAATTTATTGGGTTTTAAACTTCCTGATATATTTGAAAATTATGCTTCTTATCTCAAAGGAACTTATGCTGTATTAGGTATGATGTTACTTGGAATGGGAATAGAAAAGATGCGTTCAAACAACTCATTTGATATAAAGTTTATCTCTTTGGCTCTTATGATAAAATTTGTATTATGGCCTTTATTTGTACTATTTTTTATATTTATTGACAAAAGTTTTATTCACTTTTTAAATGATGGATTTTATATGATAATGTTTTTATTTTCTATTGTTCCCTTAGCAGGAAATACTGTAACCATCGCTACAGTGCTAAATGTAAAACCTGAAAAAATGTCTTTAACTGTATTTATTTCAAGCTTAGTTTCTTTGATATATATACCATTTGTGTTGTATTTATATCATTAAATTTACTATTTACATTAAGATACATTTAGTTTATACAAAAAAACTTTTTATCATCATATAATCTTAAAAATCAATTTTGATTTTATATAAAATATAAAAGTATTCAATGAAAACATTTATTCTCTACCCAAATCAACTATTTAAAAATCTATCAAACTTTGTAAATAAAAAAGTGCTTTTAATAGAAGAAGCACTTTTTTTTACCCAATATGATTTTCATATTCAAAAGCTTGTTTTACATCGAGCTTCTATGAAGTTTTATGAAAATTATTTGAAACAAAACAATATTTTAGTTGAGTATTTTGAAGATGAGAGTTATGTTGAAATCTATAAAAATAAAGAGGTTTTTGTATATGAACTTTTTGATGATTATTTACAAAAAAAGGTTTATAAAAACTTTTCAAATATCACCACTCTAAAAAATCCAAACTTCATAAACCCAAACGATAAAAACAAGTTTTTGCATAAATTTTATATAAACAGAAGAAAAGAACTAAATATTTTTATGGATAATGGGAAACCACTTTTTAATAAATACAGTTTTGATGAAGACAATAGAAAAAAACTTCCAAAAGATATAAAAATTCCCCCTACTTTAGCATATGAGAATGAATTTATAAAAGAGGCTTTGAGTTACTGCAAAAAGTTCAAAAGCGTGGGAGTTTGTCAAGACTTCTATTATCCTACAACTTTTGATGAAGCCTCTTTACAACTAGACTATTTTTTAAAAGAGAAATTTGAAAATTTTGGAACATACCAAGACGCCATCACAAAAGATGTAAAACAAAATTTTTTATTTCACTCAAATATTTCTAGTAGTTTAAATATTGGACTTATTGACTTAAATGAATTAATAGAAAAAATCATAAATTTTGATGCTCCCTACAATGCAAAAGAAGGCTTCATAAGACAAATCATCGGTTGGCGTGAGTTTATGCTTCGTGTTTATGAAGATGATGGAATACTCTTGCGAAACTCAAACTTTTTTGAGTTTAAAAACTCTATGCCAAAAAAGATAATTGAAGCTCAAAGTGGTATAAAAATTCTTGATGATACTATAAAAAAGCTACAACTTACAGCTTATAATCATCATATCGAAAGGCTTATGATTTTGGGAAATATCTTTTTACTACTTGAGATTAAACCAAATTATGTTTACGAATTTTTTATGAAATATTATATTGATGCTTATGATTGGGTGATGGTTGGAAATGTTTATGGAATGAGCGGTTTTAGTGACGGTGGAAGTATCACTACAAAGCCTTATATAGCAAGTTCTAACTATCTTTTAAAAATGAGTGATTATGATAAAAAAGAAGAATGGTGCAAGATTCTGGATGCACTTTATTGGAGATTTTTGCATATACATTTTTATAAGTTTTCTTCAAATCCACGAATGAAAATGCAAATAGCCCTTCTAAATAAAATGCCAAAAGAAAAACTTGAAAATCATCTTAAAATCGCAAATGAATTTTTACAAAAACTTTTCATTACAAATTGACATATTTTTAAAGATATTTTTTTATTTTTACTAAAATACAAAAATGAAAACAGATATTTATCAAAAAATGGAAATCCTTAGCAATAGTGCAAAATACGATGTTTCTTGCTCTTCTAGTGGAGTTGAAACTTCATATAAAAAAGCAGAATTAGGAGCAACTCATACAAGTGGAATTTGCCACACTTTCACACCTGACGGAAGATGTGTATCGCTTTTAAAGGTATTATTAACAAACATTTGTATTTATGATTGTGCGTATTGTATAAATCGTGTTTCAAATGACATCCCCAGAGCCGTTTTTACTCCCAGAGAACTTGCAGATATAACAATAAATTTTTATAAAAGAAATTATATTGAAGGGCTTTTTTTAAGCTCAGGAATAGTAAAAAATGAAGACCATACTATGACTTTGTTATTGAAAACTTTAAAGATTTTAAGATATGAATATAGATTTAATGGTTATATTCATGTGAAATTAATCCCTGGATGTTCTATGGAATTAGTTGAGCAAATCGTAAAACTAGCAAACAGAGTAAGCTCAAATATAGAGCTTCCAAGTGATAAATCTTTAAAACTTCTAGCACCAAATAAAACAAAAGAGAAAGTTTTACAACCTTTAAAATTTGCACGAGATTTAAGCCTAGCAAAGAATCAAAAACCAATAGGAATGAGTACTCAACTAATCGTTGGAGCAACACCTGAAAGTGATAGGGATATACTAAAACTTAGCTCTGCTTTATACGATAAAGCCTTATTAAAAAGGGTTTATTATAGTGCTTATATTCCAGTAAACAATGATAAAAATCTTCCTTCAGTTGTGACAAAACCACCACTACTTAGAGAACATAGACTTTATCAAGCTGATTGGTTGCTTAGATTTTATGATTTTTCTTGGGATGAAATAGTAACAGATGAATTTCCAAATTTAGATGAGGAACTTGACCCAAAAACCTTTTGGGCTTTAAATAATTTAAAATATTTTCCTATGGAAATAAACACCGTTTCAAAAGAGGAACTTTTGCGAATCCCAGGGATTGGAGCAAGGGGTGTTATGAAGATTTTGAGTGCTAGAAGATTTAAAAGACTTACTTTTGATGATTTAAAAAAACTAAAAATTTCTATAAAAAAAGCAAAATATTTCATCACTTGTAACAAAGATTTTCAAAAACAAGTTCCATTTTATAGGGAAAATCTCAAACTTGCCCTTATAAAACCAGACCCAAAAAAACTAATTCAAGCTTCACTTTTTGATATTAGTTCCCTAACTGGCGAATTATGATTTTAGTTTATGATGGAACTTTTGAAGGGTTTTTATCTTTGGTTTATGAGGTTTATTATGAAAAACTAAAACCCATAAAAATATATAAAACTCTTCCAAATGAGATGATTTTTGAAGAGATAAAAATCGTAGAAACTATAAAAAGCAATGCAATAAAAGTTTTAAATGCCATAAAAGCAAAATTCCCAAAAGATATAGTCTGTAAAATTCTAAATATATTTATGTGCGATACAAAAGAGTTTGAAATAGATTTATTGGAATATATAATAGTGGGTTTTAAGGATACAAAACAACTTTTTAATATAAACAATTCTTGTGTTTTTTTTCTAAATTCTCTTGAAAAAGAACTATTCAAAAATGTACATAAAATGACAGGATTTACAAGATTTCAAGAGCTTGAAGATGGCACTTTATATGCAAAAATTGAATCAAAATTTAATATAGTCTACTTTTTAGGAAAACACTTTTTAAAACGCTTTAATAATCAAAATTTCATAATTCACGACCAAACTAGAAAACTGGCTTTTGTAAAAATACAAGATGATTTTTCAGTTCAGGAAGTTGCTTTTTTTGATGAACCAAACTACTCTTTTAGTGAACAAAAATTTCAAAAGTTATGGAGAACTTTTTTTGATAAAGTTACCATAAAAGAAAGAATAAATCCAAAACTTCAACGCCAAATGGTACCATTAATTTATAGAACTTATATGAATGAATTTTTTGATAAATCAACATAAAACAGATACTAAAAAAATCTATTTTTAAATATACTAAAATAAAAAGGATTTCTTTCATGAAAAACATTTTTAAACTCTTAATGCTTGTTTTTACTCTATTTTTTACAGCTTGTTCATCCAAAAATCCTCCTTTACAAACTGTACAAAAAGTTGAATTAGATAAATATCTAGGAACTTGGTACGAAATAGCAAGATATGAACACTTCTTTGAAAAAGATTGTAAAAATGTAACTGCAAACTACTCTATGATGGATGAAGAGACAATAAAAGTAATCAATAAATGTACAAAAATCCAAACAAATGAAAAAAAAGAGGCAATGGGTAGAGCCTATGCAACAAATGAGACAAATACAAAATTGAAAGTTAGTTTTTTTAGACCTTTTTATGGAGATTATTGGATTTTGATACTAGATAAAAATTATGACTATGTAGTTGTTGGAACTCCAAGTCGTGAGTACTTATGGATTTTATCAAGAACTTCAAAACTTGATGAAGAAATCAAAAATCAGATTTTACAAAAACTTCCGAACTTAGGCTTTGATACTTCAAAACTAATCTGGACTATTCAGGAATAAAAATGTATTTTGAAAAAACAGAGAGTTTAAAACTAGATTTTACAAAAAAATCTAAAAAACAAAAACAAGATTTAACACCATTTCAAGAAGAGGATTTGAACCGTCTTATAGAGATGGCATGGCAAGATAGAACTACTTTTGATACTATTTTCGAGCTTTATGGTTTAACTGAAAATCAAGTAAAAAAGAAAATGCGAACTTTGATGAAAAGAAGTAGTTTTAAGATGTGGAGAAAAAGAGTTCAAGGAAAAGCTACAAAACATAAGAAAAAAGTTTTGCATAAAGTTACAAGGTTTCAAGGACCGTGGTAAGAATAGTAATCGAAGATAAAAGAGTTAATTGGATATAATCTTTATCTTCTTAACTAAGGGCAATTACGATGATTACAAAAGAAAATTTTAAAAAAGTACTTGAAAAACTAGCTTTTACTGAAAACAAAAATATTTATACAAAACCATTTCCTGAACTAGATTGTGAGTTAAAAGTTGATTTTAAAAATGAACTTTTAATTTATCCAGAAGATAAAGGTTTTAGAGTAAATGAAAGACAAACTTGTAATTTCAAAGCAAATGAAAATTTTGTAGTTTTTGAGTGTGTTTTTAAACTTTTAAATCAAGGTTATAATCCAGCTCATATAGAACTTGAACCAAAATGGCAAGTTGGACATGGTGCAAGTGGTGGAAGAGCCGATATTTTAGTAAAAGATAACGACGGTAAATCACTTCTAATCATCGAGTGTAAAACAGCAGGAAATGAATATATAAAAGCTTGGAAAACTACACAAACTAAACCTACTCAACTTTTTTCTTATGTACAACAAGCAAAAAGTACAAAATTTATAGCTTTATATGCAAGTGATTTTATAGATGATAATGTTCAATCAAACTACTATCTTATCAATATCACAGACAATGAAGAATTACTAAAAAATAATCCAAAACTAAAAAGCTACAAAGATGCCACAGAAGTAGAAGATATTTACAAAGTTTGGGTAGATACTTATGAAAAAGATTTTGCTACTTTGGGACTTTTTGAAAATAACAAACCTTATGAAATTGGTAAAACAAAATTTACAAGTGAAGATTTAAAAAATATCAATTCAAAAGATA
>ERZ724515.6-NODE-6-length-50812-cov-19.281518_pt1 | contig 50812 bp, 48 predicted proteins | sample MGYA00376048_ERZ724515 | MGnify/ENA primary metagenome ERZ724515 (study PRJEB28724, sample SAMN07190885) | wastewater metagenome | isolation source: influent of sewage treatment plant in Hong Hong | place: Hong Kong | collected 2016-03-17 ... | reverse complement strand
TTCTATTTACTTCATCATCAATTTTATCTTTAATTTTTTCTTCAAATTCACGAGTAACTAAATTTATTCCTTCATAAACCAAATCTCTAATCATAGATTCAACATCTCGACCTACAAATCCAACTTCAGTGTATTTACTAGCTTCAACTTTTACAAAAGGTAAACCCATCATTTTTGCAAGTCTTCTAGCTATTTCTGTTTTACCAACTCCTGTATTTCCAATCATCAAAATATTTTTTGGCATTATCTCTTCTTGAAGATTTGGATCGACTCTCATTCTTCTGTATCTATTTCTTAAAGCTAATGCAATAGTTTTTTTTGCGTTGTTTTGCCCAATAATATAATCATCTAAGTATGCAACAATTTGCTTTGGTGTCATATCCATACTTTTTTAATCCTCTATTTTTAATATTTTAATATTTTGATTAGTGTATATACAAAGTTCTCCTGCAATCATAAGTGATTCTCTAACTAACTCTTCTTCATCAAGATTTGAGTGTTTTACTAAAGCTCGTGCTGCACTAATTGCAAAATTTCCACCACTTCCAATAGAAGCAATTGCTCCATCCTCAGGCTCAACAACATCTCCTGTTCCAGATAAAATAAATATTTTTTCTTTATTTAGAACTATCATCATAGCTTCAAGACGTCTAAGAACTTTATCTTTTCTCCATTCTTTTGAAAAAGCAATTACTGATTTTAATAAATCACCTTTACAAGATTCTAAATGACTTTCAAACATGTCAAAAAGATTAAAAGCATCAGCTGTACTTCCTGCAAATCCTGCAAGAATCTTATCTTTATAAAGTGTTCTAATTTTTGTGGCATTACCTTTTAAAACAGTATTCCCAAAAGTAACTTGACCATCACCTCCAATTACCGCTTTATTAGCACCTCTATATGCAAGTATTGTTGTAGCATCAAACATAAAATTATTCTCCGATTATGTCAACTTTTAAAGTTGCATGAATTGAATGACCTAATTTACAATCTACTTCGTAAATACCAACTGATTTAAATTTTTTCTCTACTGATATATGTTTTTTATCAATAATAATTGAAAATTGTTGTTCTAATGATTCAGCAATTTCTTTATTTGTAACTGAACCAATTAAATGTCCATTTGCTCCAATTTTATGTTTAATTGTTAGTTTTGTAGCATTTAATTTTTCAGCTAATTCTTTTGCTGTTGCTATTTCTTTCGCTTCATTTTCAGCTGCTTTTTTTTGTTCTGCCTTATATCTATTTAATACCTCAGTAGTTGCATGTAAAGCTAAACCCTTTCCAATTAAGAAATTTTTTCCATATCCATCTGCAACTTCTTTTAATTCACCAGCTTTCCCTAAAGTTTTAACATCTTTTATTAATAATACTTTCACAATAACTCCATTCTTTTAATTAATTTTATTTTACTATATTTTTTTTAAACCATTATAAAGAGACTATTTCCTCTATATTTTTGGTTCATTTTTTAAATTTATTTTTATCTTTCTTTTTTTAACATAATTATTAAGACCTATATGATTGTTATACCCTAAGAGTTTTGAAATCTTTCTTACACTTAAACCAACTACTAAAAGTTCTTCAATTTTATCTCTTTGTAAATCAAATTTAGATTTTTGGATAGTTCCTTTTGGTTTTCCCAAAGACATACCATCAAGTTTTTTTGCTCGTAAAGCCTCTTTTGTTCTTAAACTCATTAAATCTTTTTCTAAGCTAATTGTCATTGAAATTACACCTAAAATCATTTGAGTTAACATATCTTTATCATCTAATAAATCAAGATTCTGTTCAATAACCAATATTCTGATTTTATTTGATAACAAAAATTTAACTATTTCTAAAATAGTTTCTACTGTTCTTCCAAATACATTTAAATTTGATACTATAATCGTTGAATTCATTTCACAATTTTTAAGTAGTTCTAAAATATTTTTTTCTTCACCTGGAGTACCAATATTTATTTCAATATTCTTATAAACGTTTATATTCTGCTTGTTGATATACTTTTCAATAGACTCTTTTTGTTCCTGAGTATATTTTAAATTATTTTGATTATTTCGAACATAAGTAAAAATCTTTGACATAATGAAAATCCTTTTACATAAAGTATAGTAAATATATTTATATTAAACATATTGTTTAAGTTTTATATTTATTATTTATACAATATGTTATCACTTAGAATATTAATTTAAACTTATAAATAATCCTCTAATTGAAGTAAAATTAGGGCAATTGAATTAAAAGTTTTTTTTTGCTATTATCATTTTACATATATTAAAATTAAAGGTTTTTCTTGAGAATAACTGTTGCTATTTCAGGTGCAAGTGGTTCAAATCTTGGTGTTAAATTTATAAAACAAATACCAAAAAATATTAAAGTTTTTGTTGTTTTCTCAAAAAGTGCAAAAACAGCACTAAAACTTGAAAATAATATTTCAACAAATAAATTATTTGAAGATTATGAAAACGTTACTATTTTTAAAGATTCTGACATAGGTGCAAGTATAGCATCTGGTTCGTTTAAAGTTGACAAAATGATAATACTTCCTTGCTCACAAAATACTCTGGCTAAATGTGCAGTAGGAATAGCTGATTCTTTAATTACAAGAGCATTTACAGTGATGTTAAAAGAAAAAAGAGAAGTTATAATAGCTCCAAGAGAGATGCCATTTAACACTATTACTTTGAAAAATATGTTGAAATTATCAAAATTAGGGGTTACAATTGCACCTCCTATTTTAGGTTACTATAGTGCTCAACAAAACTTAGAAGATATGGAAAAATTTTTAATTGGAAAATGGTTTGATTTACTAAAAATAGATAATAATTTATATAAAAGATGGGAATAAATATGTCAAAAGATTGCGATATGAATTCATATAGAAAAGCCATATATAGTGGTACGTTTGATCCTATTACAAATGGTCATTTAGATATTATAAAAAGAGCAGCAAACATTTTTGATGAAGTAATTATTGCTGTTGCAAAAAGCGAATTAAAAAAACCTATGTTTACTCATGAAAAAAGAGTTGAATTTGCAGAAGCAGCAACGCAACATATAGCAGGAGTTACTGTTTTAGGCTTTGATACTTTACTTGTTGATTTAGCAACACAATTAAAAGTAAATACTATCATTAGAGGATTGAGGGCTGTTTCTGATTTTGAATTTGAACTTCAAATGGGTTATGCAAACTCTTCAATAAATAAAAAAATCGAAACTTTATATTTAATGCCAACATTGGAAAATGCTTTTGTTAGTTCAACAATTGTAAGAGAAATCATACGATTTAATGGTAAATTTGAGCATTTAGTTCCGCAAAAAGTTGTAGAATGTATGCAGTAATTGAAGGAATTGATACAGCAGGAAAATCCACACAATTAGAACTTCTTAAGAAAAAATTTCCAAATGCTATTTTCACAAAAGAACCAGGAGGAACTCCTCTTGGTATAAAACTAAGAAGTATGGCTTTAAACGGTGAAGCAAAGTCAGAAATAGCTGAAATGTTTTTATTTTTAGCCGATAGAGCTGAACATATAGAAGAACTTATAAAAGCTAATCAAACTAATTTTATAATTTCAGATAGATCGATGATTTCAGGTATTGCTTATGCAAACCAATTGGAAATAAATAAATTAATTGAATTAAATTTAATTGCCACAAGCAATAACTTACCAAGTCATGTAATTTTACTTGAATTAACACCTGAAGAGTTAAAATTCAGATTGTCACAAAAGCAGAATGATTCAATAGAACTAAGAGGTATTGACTACCTAATAAATATACAAAATAGAATGAAAGAAGCAATAATAAAACTAAATATAAATCATATTTTTATAGATGCTAGTCTAGAAATAGAAGAAATAGAAAAGATAATTGAGGATTTTATAAATGGCAAATAACGAAATTAAAAATATTAAAACTATTCAAAGTTTAAGAGGTATGAAAGATATTGTAAATGAAGAAAGCTCTTTATTTACATATTTTGTAGAGAATGCTTCAAAAATTGCAAAAAACTATGGTTTTTCATACATTGAAACTCCTCTTTTAGAAGAAACCGCTTTATTTAAAAGAAGTGTTGGAGAAAGTAGCGATATTGTGAACAAAGAGATGTATCAATTTATTGATAAAGGTGAAAATGACGTATGTTTAAGACCTGAAGGAACTGCTGGGGTTGTTAGACATTTTGTAGAAAAAAAACTTGACCGTGCAGGTGGAAACCACAAATGGTACTATTATGGACCAATGTTTAGATATGAAAGACCTCAAAAAGGAAGACTTAGAGAATTTCACCAATTTGGTTGTGAAGTATTTGGTATAGATTCTATTTTTGAAGATGCAAATATTATAATTATGATAAAAGAAATTCTTGAATTTTTTGGAATTGGATTTACTTTAAAATTAAACTCTTTAGGTTGTATTGAGTGCATGCCTCCGTATAAAGAAAACCTTATTAAACATTTAACAACTTTTAAAGAAAAGTTATGTGAAGATTGTAATAGAAGGATGTTAACAAATCCAATTAGAGTTTTAGACTGTAAAAACAATAATTGTCAATCACTATTACAAAATGCTCCAAAAATCACTACAAGTTTATGTAATTCTTGTGATACAGATTTTGAAAAACTAAAAGAAATTTTAGATTTTAATAAAATACCTTACGAAGTTGATTCAAATCTTGTTCGTGGTTTAGATTATTATAATAAAACTGCATTTGAATTTATAAGTAATGAAATAGGTGCTCAAAGTGCAATAGCTGGTGGAGGAAGATATGATAGATTGGTCGAATTTTTAGGTGGAAAATCAACTTCTGGAATTGGATTTGCAATAGGAATTGAAAGATTACTTGAACTTATAAAGATGCCACAATGTAACCAAGATGTGATATACATAGGTGCTTTAGATGAAGGTTCATTAAACACTATGATTAAAATAGCAAACCAAAAGAGAAAAACAACTAAAACTTTAGTAGAATACGCACCGCGAAGTTTTGGAAAACATTTTGGAATTGCCGAAAAATTAGGTGCAAATATCGTTGCATTAATTGGTGAAAATGAATTAAGAGATGGTACTATTTATATTAAAAATATAAAAACAAAAGAAGAAACAAATTTAAAATTAGAGGATTTTTAGCAGTGAACAACAACTATGGTATAGACATCTGGAGTGATGGTAATTTTATTATTGAAGATGGTGTTACAAAAGTTAATTATGATTGTAAGCCTTCATTGATTTCTATTGTAAAAGATATAAGAAAACAGGATTTTAAAGGTCCTTTACTACTGAGATTTCCTCATATTACAAACAAGCAAATAACAACTCTTTATGATACATTTAATTCAAGTATAAATGAATATGACTATAAAGGAAAGTTTAATGCTGTATTTCCTTTAAAAGTAAACCAATTACCCAACTTTATACATCCTTTAGTTTCAATGGGTAAAAAATATAATTATGGATTAGAAGCAGGAAGTAAAGCTGAACTTGTAATTGCAATGACATATAATAATATGGGAAGCCCTATTACAATAAATGGATTCAAAGATAAAGAGATGATTCATTTATGTTTTATTGCTAAAAGTATGGGACATAATATTACGATAATTATTGAAGGTTTAAATGAATTGGAAATGATTATAGAGGTATTAAAAGAAACAAAATTAGAATCTCCAAATATTGGTTTAAGAGTACGACTTCATAGTGGGGGAAGTGGTTTATGGGCTAAAAGTGGTGGTATAAACTCTAAATTTGGTTTAACTTCTACAGAAATACTTGAAGCTTATGAATTAATGGAAGACAATAATATTGTTAAGTCTTTAACAATGATTCACTTTCATATTGGTTCAGCTATGAATTCTATTAAACCTTTAAAAAAAGCATTAAGAGAATCTGGACACATTTATGCTGAACTTAAGAATCTAGGAGCAGTTAATCTATCTTCTATTAATATTGGTGGTGGTTTAGCTGTTGAATATAGTGCTTATGAAAGAACTAGATTTTATTCGTTATCTGAGTTTGCAAATGATGTTGTATTTACACTTAAAGAAATTGCAAAACAAAAAGGTGTTGATGAGCCAAATATTTTTACAGAATCTGGAAGATTTATAAGTGCTGCTTCAACTGTTTTAATTACTCCTGTTTTAGAACTATTCTCTGCTGAATATGAACTTGACCATTTGAATTTGAAAGAAAAAAATCCACCTTTAATTCAAGAGTTATACGATCTTTTCAATGACATGAGTAAAAAAACAGCTTATGAGTTTATGCACGATAGTATAGACCATATGGAATCGCTTCTAACTCTATTTGATTTAGGGTATATTGATTTAAGAGATAGATCAAATGCTGAAATTTTAACTCATCAAATTATTAAAAAAGCTATATCACTACTTCAAATTGATGACTATGAAGAATTAAAAAAACTCGATGAAAATATTCAAGAAAAATATTTATTGAATTTTTCATTATTTCAATCATTACCAGATTATTGGGGAATTGACCAAGAATTCCCAATTATGCCAATAACACATTTAGATCAAAAACCTACAAGAAGTGCATCTTTATGGGATATTACTTGTGATAGTGATGGAGAGTTACCGTTTGATTTGAAAAAACCACTTTATTTACATGATGTAAACCTAAATAAAGAAGATTATTTCTTAGGATTTTTTAATGTTGGAGCATATCAAGATACATTAGGAATGAAACATAACTTATTTTCTCATCCAACAGAAGTAAATATTGTATTTGAAAATGGAAAAGTTATCCTAGAAAAAATACTTGAGTCTCAGAAACTCATAGATATATTAGAAGATATAGATTATGATACCAATGAAATCAAATCAATTTTAAGTAAAAATTTATCAAAAGAGATTTATGAAGTATTAGAAAAATATTTAAATGAAAATAGTTATTTAAAAACTATATGGAGTTATTATGACGAATGATGAAACAAACGCTAATAAAGAGGGAAAGCTCTCTTTATGGCAACAAATAAAAGAAGATTTTTCTGTTCCTAAATTAAATGACCCTGCACTTGATTCTAGCTTTGAATTATTTTTTAATTATCCAGGTGTTTGGGCAATTATAAATCATAGGATTGCTCATAAGCTTTATACTAAAGGTTGGAAAAAACTTTCACGAGCAATAGTAGGAATTGGCTCTCTTTTTACAAAAACAGATATTCATCCAGCAGCGACTATTGGAAGAAGAGTTTTTATCGACCATGCAATTGGCGTGGTTATTGGAGCAACTGCAATTGTAGAAGATGATGTTTTGATTTATCAAGGAGTAACTTTAGGTGGAGTAAGTCTTGATAAAGGTAAACGTCATCCAACTATTAAATCAAATGTTGTTATAGGAAGTGGAGCAAAAGTTCTAGGGAATATTACAATTGGAATAAATTGTAAAATTGGAGCCAATTCAGTTGTTGTCTGTGATGTTCCAGATAATTCAACTGCTGTTGGAGTTCCTGCTAAAATCATAAAAAGAGACAATAAAAACTGCAAAATGGCACATGGTGATTTACCTGATATTAATAAAGAGATGTTTAAATATCTTCTTGAAAGAATTCATGTTGTTGAAATTGCCTTAAAAGAAGAAGATGGTATTGATTTAACTTCAAAAGATAAAAAATTAGAAGATGATTATAATAGTTTTATTGAAGCTATGAACTCTATAAAAAGGAAAGATTCTTGAATTTTGAACTTGCAATATTTGGAATAATTACAGGTTTAACTTCAGGGTTTTTTGGTGTTGGTGGAGGAATGATTTTAGTTCCAATGCTTTTAATGTATGGTTTTGTAATGAAAGAAGCTGTTGCAATATCTATTATGCAAATGGTTTTTTCTTCAGTTTACGGCTCTTTTTTAAATGCCAAAAAAGCAAAAGATGTAGTAAAAGATGGAACTATCCTAGGAATTGGTGGTTCTATTGGAGGAATTGCAAGTGGATATATGCTCTCTAGCATATCAAATGAATCTTTACAATATCTTTTTATAGCTATTTTAATATTTTCTATAGTTAGGATTTTTTATTCGCCTGCTGTTCAAACTGAAGAAAGAAAAGATAAAAATATTTTTATTTTACTATTTATAGGTTTTTGCATAGGAATATTAGCTATGAGTATTGGTGTTGGTGGTTCGATTTTATTAACTCCAATCTTAGTTGGTTTTTTAAAATATGATTTAAAAGCAGCAACTGCTCTTGGACTATTTTTTGTAATATTTTCTTCTATTGGAGGATTTATATCTTCTTCGTATCATGGTCAAATGCTTTTTATTGAAGGTGCAACAGTTGGTATTGGTTCACTTATTGGAGTATATTTTGGAACTAAATTAAAAGATATTGTAAAAGCAACATCTTATAAAAAATATGTATTAACTTTATATATTCTTGTTTTAATAGCAATGCTTTATAAGACTTTTTAGTCTTTTAAAGCTTGTTCTCTTAACTTATCTTTCTTACTTTTTCTTTTACCTTTTACTGGTTCATTTCCCTTTTCTTTTTTTACAGGAATTCCTACTAACTCAAACCCCTCTATCTGCTCTTTTTCTAGTTTTATATCACACCTTTTTTCTATCAAAGCAAAATGTTCAAAATCCTCTAATCCTATAAAAGATATTGCATCTCCACTTTTACCAGCACGTCCCGTTCTTCCAATTCTGTGGACATAATCAGCAACTGCTCTTGGTAAATCAAAATTTATAACACATGAGATATCATCTATGTGTAAACCCCTTGCAGCAATATCCGTTGCAAATAGAATCTTGATTTTTTTATTTTTAAAATCTTCTAAAGTTTCATTTCTTTCATCTTGAAGTAAATCCCCATGAAAAGACTCAGCAACAAAGCCATATTTTCTAAACTTAGCAGCTATGTTGTCACAAGAGCGTTTATTTGCCATAAAAACAAGTATTTGTTCCCAAGAGTGGTTTTGTATTAGATTTCGCAGAAGTGGGCTTCTGTTCTGTTTATTTACGGCTATTGCCCTTTGATTTATAGTTTGAACTGTTTGTGTTTCATCTTCTATAAAAACTTCTATTGCTTTTGTTGTGATTTTTGAAGCAATATTTAGCATCTTTTGAGGATAAGTTGCAGAAAAAAGAAGATTTTGTCTATTTTTTGGAAGAGATTTTAAAAGTTCTTCAAATTCCACTTCAAATCCCAAATCAAGCATTTTATCTGCTTCATCTAAAACAAAAAATTCAAGATTTGATAAATTCATTTGTTTTTTATCTAAAATATCAAGTAATCTTCCAGTCGTTGCCACAACAATATCACAACCTTTTTGTATATCTAAAAGCTGTTGAGTAAGACTTTCTCCACCTATAATACTCACAATTTTAGGTTTATTTACAAAATATTCAGAAAAATCAATAAAGGCTTTTGATACTTGAAGAGCCAATTCTCTTGTGGGAGTAAGAACTAAAGTTGATATTTTTGCTTTTGATTTATACTCTTTTTTCTCTTCTTTATCTAAAAATAATTGCAAAATCGGTAAAACAAAACTAGCGGTTTTTCCACTACCAGTTTGAGCTTTTGCCATAATGTCATTGTTTTGTAAAACCAAAGGAATTACTTTTTCTTGAATTAAAGTCGGATTTTTGTAAGCATTTTTTTCAAGTGCTTTATTTATTTTTGGGTTGAGTCCTAGTTGTGAAAATGGCATAAAAATCCTTTAATTCCTTGTTTAATTGAAGATATTCTATGATTATTTGCCTTTATTAAAACCAATAATTGATAATTAATTATAAAAATATGTAATTAATACTATTTACGCTACCCTAAAACAACTTTGGGTAGTTTTTTCAAGTAAAAATAAACTATTTAATCTTACTAAAACTACAAAAAGGACATTCCATCTCTCTTACAAATATAAAAATCAACAAATCAATAGAAATTGTCACTATACCAGAACCAAAAGATTCAACCTTAAACAGAAAAAATGTAGGTATTAAATTAGATGAAAATCTAATTTTAGAAATCTTATCAAAGAGGTATGAAAAGGTTGTTATTACCGTTATTAAAAATGAAAATGATTTAGAATTCTTAATAAAAAGAAAACCTGATTTAGTATTTTCAGGAATAAAATACTTCAATTTTGGGAATGAAGAAATTTGGCTGTCAGATTATTTAGAAAAATATAAAATTGATTATATTACTTCGAATAAAGAAGCCTTAAACAATGAGTATGATAAAAATAATGCAAAAATCATTATAAAAGAAGCAAACATAAATACTTCAAATTTTTTCACAACTCAACCAGATGAACACCAAACGGAAAGTTCACTTCCTGTGACTTTTCCACTATTTTTAAAGCCTATTATAGGAGGAGACAGCAGAGGAATAAATGCTGAATCCGTTGTGTTTGATTTTAAAAAATATCAAGCAAAGGTTTTAGATATTTATAATAATCAAAAATCTCGTACTTTAGTAGAAAATTACCTATCAGGAAAAGAGTATAGTGTAAGTATTTTGGAAAATAAATCAAAAAATATTTTAATGATTTTACCTATTGAAATAATCGCAGTTAAAAATAAAAACGGGCATCGTATTTTAGACTATGATGCTAAACAAAATGATTTAGAAGAAGTAATTGCTGTTAGTGATAAAAAAATTTATAAAGAACTTTGTAATCTAGCTATAAACTCTTTTAGAGCTTTGGGTGGTAAAACAATGGGAAGAATTGATATTAAAACCAGTTATAAAAGTAGTTTAAACTTCATCGAAGCTAATTTTATGCCAGGGCTTGGAAATGGCTATTTTAGTAGGTCATTTATGCTTAATGAAAATATGGATTATGAGCAAATGATTTTGAAAATTGCTGATGCTGGAATGATTTTGCCTGAGGAAGTTGAGATTTAATATCTCAACCTCATATCCAATACTGCGGATAACTTCTATCTTTATGCAAATTATTATAAATCAAAGCTACCAAAACCAAAGTCATAGAACCTATTAATGTTGGAAAAATTAAATAATCCCAATTTGCACCCAATAAAAATACTATCAAAGGATTTGATCCAGCTGGTGGATGAACAGTTCTAGTTGCAATCATCACAGCAATTGCAGTTGCTAGTGCTAATGCCATACTCCAATACTCATTTCCTAAAATATGTAAAAAAGCTAAACCAATAAATGTAGATAAAAAATGCCCTAAAATCACATTTTGAGGTTGTGAAAATGGACTTTTAGGAAATCCAAATAACAACACACAAGAGGCTCCAAATGAACCCATAATCAAAAGATTGTCATAAGATTTTGTAAGATATCCAATAATAGCTATTGAAATAAATCCACCAAACCATGCAAAAAGTATTTCACTCATTGGTGATTTTATAGGAAGTGATTCACCCTGCCCTTTGAATTTTTTGAAATAATTCATATTTTTCCTTTTTATAAATTTTACAACTCAACCAAACGATTGTTTGCTTAAAATTAACAAAAAAAAACATTAGATTAAACTAATGATTTTTTCACCAACTTTTAGATAATTTTCAGATGAATCATATAAATTCATCATCATAATCGCACCTTGAGTCAAAGCCACATACTCTTTTGCAAGATTTGAAGCTTCAGTTTTTGAGTATTTATTTTCAAAGATTTTTATCAATGCATCTTCCCAAGCTGTAAAATATGCTTTTATTTCTTCTTTAAAATCTAAGTTCAGATTACTAGCTTCCAAAGCTAAATTTCCAAGCAGACAACCACCAACACTATGTAAAAAATATTCATCTGTTTTTTTTACAATTAATTCAATTTTTTGTTTATCACTCAAATCACTTCTAAAAGCAATAGAAAAAATATGCTCCACAAAATAATTATGTATATACTTCAAAGACTCCAAACCTATCTCATCTTTACTCTTAAAATGATGATAAATACTTCCTTTTATAAGCCCACAAGCCTCAGCTATATTTGCCATAGAAGTATTTGAATATCCTTTGATTTTAAAAAGGCTAATAGACTCTTTTAAAATCTCTTCTCTTGATGTTTTTTTAATTGCCATAATTTTATCCAAACGATTGTTTGGTAAAAGTTTAGCCTATGGTTGCTTAAAAATTTATTCATAAAATTCTTTATAAATTTTAGAATTAAGATAACTTTACCTCAGCATTTGTACACACCCTATTTCTTCCGCTATTTTTTGCTTTATAAAGTGCTAAATCAGCCTGAATTAATATTTCATCAATATTCCTACTACTATTTGCATCTATAACTCCGAATGAAGCTGTAAAATTTGATATGATTCCTTTTTCAAAAATCACTTCTGCTTTCGAAATAGCCATACGTAAGCGTTCCGCAATCATAAAAGCTTTTTCAAGATTGGTTTGCGGTAATAAAACAGCAAACTCTTCTCCTCCAATCCTTCCAATCAAATCAATATCTCGTAAAATTTCTCGACTAACTTGTGCAACCTTTTGAAGAACTAAATCTCCTATACTATGTCCATACTTATCATTTATTTGTTTAAATAAGTCAATATCAAACATCATCAAAGAGACATCTCCTCCATGGCGTTGATATCTTGATAACTCTAGTTCTGCTTGTTCAACAAAATAACGTCTATTTGCCAATCCTGTTAAATAATCAGAATAAGCTCTATGCTCTAATTCTAATCTAGCTTTTCTATTTTCTATGGCAATTGCAGCTAAATTAGCAGCAAAACTAATACGTTCAATATCATTTAAATTTGGAGTTGTAGGTTTTGAATGATAAATAGCAAAGGTTCCCAATATTTTATTAGTTGAAGAAATAATAGGTTCTGACCAGCAAGAACCCAATTTAGCTTTTTTTGCTAAATCTTTATATGATTTCCAGTACTTATGAGTCATAATATCTTCAACAATAACTCTTTTTCCCAAATAAGCAGCAGTTCCACAAGAACCAATTCCTTTTCCTATTTCAACTCCATTTATCGCTTTATTATAAAAATCAGGAAGATTTGGTGCAGCACCCGTTAAAAGATGTTTTCCTTGCTCATCTAATAATAAAATACTACATATAGACCCTAAGTCTTCTTGTTCTATTGTATTTACAATATTTAATAAAATCTCATCTAAAGAGTTTTGTTTTGCTACCATTTCCAATAAAGAATCATGTATTTTGTTTCTTAATTCACTTCTATATTGATTTGTTATATCTATAAAATTAACCAAACGCTTTCCACAAACCCAAGAAACTCTACTAAAAACCCTGCGTTCTTTTCCATCTTTACATCTTATATTAACTTCTAATTCATTGGAAGTTACTCCTTTTTGTATCGAAGAAATGAGTTTTTTATTCCATTGAGTAACTTTTTTACGATATTTAATATCAGGATAAGCCTTCTCATACCAAACTTTAACAGTAGGTACATCTTCAAGTACATATCCAAATAACTTAGTAAATTGATGATTTATATACTCTATTTTTCCATCTATATCAGACCAGCCTATACCTATTGGAGAAAAATCTAAAATATCTTTTAATTCAATTCTTTGCTTTGAACTTTCATTTAAATCATTTTCTAAAATAGTTTCCCTAAGCTTTGAAAGAGCAGTTTTTGCCAACATTTGTGCCATTTTTACAATGCAATTCATGATTGATTCCATTTGTATTTGGCTTACAACAGGAACCAAGTCTATTGCTTCAAGATACTTATTTTCATCATAATCAAATTTTTTAGCTTGTCCACGAAAAAATTCTTTATCAGCTGGTTTATTTAGAACTTGTCCTAAAAACAAGGTCGCTAATATCTGATTGTCCACAACTATGGGAGTAGCATAATCAAGCAAACCGTTTTTACACAAAGCACTACTGATTTTATCACGAGAAACACTTTGAATTAGTTTATGATTGCTCTGTAAACATTGTAAATTGCTTTGTGGATTTGCTCTATGAAATGACTTACAAGCACTAATCCAACCTACTTGAGAAATAATCTCACCATCAATACCAACAAGTGCATTTGGAACTTTTGTTATATTATAAAAACTTTTTAATATCTCTTCAAACTCAACAACATCAACCAAATCACTAAATCTATAATGACCAATATTAGATACTATCTTTTTATTTTCCATAGTATTTCCCAAATCTTTTACTTTGTTTTCTTAGGCATTATAATCTTTTATTTATTAAGATAATAAATTATTTGATTGATTTTTCAACTAATAACTCAGCTGTGTAATCATAAATATCAACAAAGTCTTCACTATTTATACTATTTGGTAAATTTGATTTTTTTGTAACCTTTGCCAAAATCTTGACTTCACTATTTAAATCTTTTATCATATGAGATAAAAGCGTAATATTTTGGATATCATGTAAAGCTATAATAACAGCTTTTGCTTTATCAATTCTGGCTTCTTTTAAAATATATTTTTGAGTAGGATTTCCAAACATCACTTTTTCTTTGTTTTTTAAAGCATCTTCAAAAAATTCATAATTATCTATAATTGCTATATGTTCTATATTTTGTTTCTTTAAATTATAAACAATTTGTTTTCCAAAACTTCCATATCCACATACAATTACATGATTTTTCAATAACTCTTTTTCATTATTTATAATTTCAATATTTAATGCTTTATGCTGGAATATTTTAAGTGTTATCACTTTTATATTTTTCAAAATAAATGGTGTTAAAACCATAGAAATAATAACTGAAAGTGTTAATAATTGCCCTGTTGTTTCATCTAAAAGTGTACTTTGTGTAGCTTGTGTAAATACAACAAAAGAAAATTCTCCAACTTGACAAAGAGCAAGTGAAGTCTCAAATGCAACTCTTTTTCCAACAAAAAAATAGACAATTGAAAAAATAATCAAAGCTTTTAAAAGCATAATAATCAAACTTAAACCAAAAACTTGAAATAGATGTGACATAAAAAATTCTATATCAATTTGCATTCCAACTGTTACAAAAAATAGTGCTAAAAACAAATCTCTAAAAGGAATTAAATCAGCTTCAACTTGATGTTTATAATGTGTTTCAGCAATTAACATACCACCTACAAATGCTCCCATAGAGTATGTAAATCCTAAATAATGAGCTAAAAAGCTAGAACCAATAGCTATAATTAGAACTATCATTATAAAAAGTTCATGAGTTTCTGCTTTATTTACAAGTTTTAAAATTGGGTCTAAAAAATATTTACCAAAAAGCAACATAACAATCATTAAAACAATAGCTGATAAAGAGATATTTAAAAGCATCTGCCCTAAACTACTATCCTTACTTGATAAAATAGTTAAAATCAACAATATAGGAATAACTGCTAAATCTTGAAAAATAAGGATTCCTAAAGAATTTTGTCCATAATAGTTTGTAATATTATTTGTATCATTTAATATTTTAAGAACTATTGCTGTAGAAGAAAGAGATAAAGCACAACCAACAACTAATGATGATTTAAAATCTAAGGAAAACAAAAATTGGGACAAAAAAGTAAAAAATAAAATAGAAATCCCAACTTGAAGACCACCATAAACAAAGACTTGTTTACGCATTTGGATTAGATTTTCCAATTTCATTTCAAGACCAATTGTAAACATTAAAAATACAATTCCAAACTCTGCAATTTGTTCTAAAGTATGAGAATTATCACTATTTTTACCAATAATATTTACAAGAATTATTCCAGATAAAATATATCCTACTATAGGAGGAACATCAAAACGTTTTAAAACAATACCTAAAATAACTGCAATAACTCCCGTCACCAAAATCATCAAAATAACTTGTTCCATCAAATCCCTTATTTTTATAAGTCAAAGGTTGATTTTAACACATCAAAGATGTTATTTTTATCAAAAATAACTGAAATAATTTTTTACTATAGAAAATAATCAAATAAACTCTAAAAAAATAAAAAAAACCAATTTAATCTCTTATTATAAAATCTATCTTATAATATTAGCTTCAAATTTTAAAGGCGATATATGCAAGATACTATAAAAATATTTAACGCAAAAGAAAATAATTTAAAAAATATAAACCTAGAAATACCTAAAAACAAACTAATTGTATTTACAGGGCTTTCAGGTTCTGGAAAATCAACACTAGCTTTTGACACACTTTATGCAGAGGGTCAAAGAAGATATATAGAGTCTTTATCTTCGTATGCTAGACAATTTTTAGATAAAGTCGGAAAACCTGATGTTGAAAGGATTGAAGGCTTAACTCCTGCAATTGCAATAGACCAAAAGACAACATCTAAGAATCCAAGGTCAACTGTTGGAACAATAACAGAAGTTTATGATTATTTTAGACTTTTATATGCTCGAATTGGTAAGCAACATTGTCATCAATGTGGAGAAGCAATTTCTCAAATGAGTGCAAGTGATGTTATAAATCAAGTTCTTTCTCTTCCTGAAGAAGCAAAAATTGTAATTTTAGCTCCTATTATAAATAGAAAAAAAGGAAGTTTTACAGATTTACTTGAAAATTTAAGAAGTAAGGGTTATGTAAGAGCTGTTATTGATGGAGTTATGGTAAGACTTGATGAAGATATTGAACTTGCTAAAACTCAAATGCACACAATTAAACTTGTAATAGATAGAGTAACCATAAAAGAGGAGAACAAAGACAGAATTGCCCAAGATGTTGAAAAAGGGCTAAAAGAGTCTTTTGGAGAACTTGAAGTAGAAATAATAAACCACGAAGAATTAGGAGTTCAAAAACATATTCACTATTCAGAACATATGGCTTGTTTTTCTTGTAAAATCTCTTTTGAACCACTAGAACCTCTCTCTTTTTCATTTAATTCTCCAAAAGGTGCTTGTCCTTCTTGTGATGGTTTGGGCATAAGATATGCTTTAGATATGAAAAAAGTTATAGATGAAGAACTTACAATCGAAGACGGAGCAGTTAAAATTATTTATGGTTTTAATAAAGGATTTTATTTCAAAATGCTTTTAGCTTTTTGTGAAGCAAGTAATATAAACACAAAAATACCTTTCAAAGAACTAGAAGAGCATCAAAGAAAAGGTATCTTACATGGAAGCGTTGAAGAAGCTACTTTTTTTTGGAAGAAACACAAACTTACTAGAAAATGGGAAGGTGTCGTAAAACTAGCTTATGACATGATAAAAGAAGAAAAAGAGATGGCTGAGTACATGACTGAAAAGAAGTGTGACTCTTGTAATGGAAATAGATTAAAGCCTTCTTCTCAAAGCGTATTTGTTGCAAATAGAGCAATTCCTGATATTTTAAACATTCCAATAGAAGATGCTCACGCATTTTTTCAAGATGAAAAAAACTTTGATTATTTAAGTGAACAAAATAAAATGATTGCAAAACCTATTTTAAAAGAGATAAGAGAAAGAATCTTCTTTTTATACGACGTAGGATTGGGTTATATAACTCTTGGACGTGATGCACGAACTATAAGTGGTGGAGAAGCTCAAAGAATAAGAGTTGCTTCACAAATAGGTTCAGGTCTAACAGGAGTTATGTATGTTTTAGATGAACCTTCAATTGGACTACATGAAAGAGATACCAATAAACTTATCAAAACTTTACGAGCTTTACAAGAAAAAGGAAATACAGTTATTGTAGTTGAACATGATAAAGAGACTATTCAAGCAGCTGATTATATAGTTGATATTGGTCCAAATGCTGGAAAATATGGTGGAGAAATAGTATTTGCAGGAACCTTAGAAGAAATGAACAAAGCAAAAACTCTAACTGCTAAATATGTAACTGGTGCTAAAAAAATAGATTATGTTCACAATCGCCCTCAAGAAGAGTTTATTGAAATAAAAAATGTAACAATAAACAACATAAAAGACCTTGATGTAAAAATTCCTCTAAAAAACTTATGTGCAATCACAGGAGTAAGTGGAAGTGGAAAATCATCACTTATTTTACAAACTCTACTTCCTGTTGCAAAAGAGCTTTTAAATCGAGCAAGAAAAGTAAAAAAAGTAGATGGTGTGGAAATTGAGGGATTAGAAAAACTTGATAAAGTTATTTATCTTGACCAAAGCCCAATAGGAAGAACTCCAAGAAGTAATCCAGCAACTTATACTGGTCTTATGGATGATATAAGAGATCTGTTTGCAAAAACAAAAGAGGCAATGCTTAGAGGTTATAAAATAGGAAGATTTTCTTTTAATGTAAAAGGTGGAAGATGTGAGAAGTGTCAAGGAGAAGGAGAAATAAAAATTGAAATGCACTTTTTACCAGATATTATGGTTAAATGTGATGATTGTCAAGGACATAGATATAATGCTCAAACTTTGGAAATTATGTACAAAGGTAAAAATATCTCTGATGTATTAAATATGAGTGTTGATGAAGCTTTAGAATTTTTTGCAAAAGTTCCAAAACTTCATGCAAAACTTCAAACTCTTAGTGATGTTGGACTTGGATATATAACTTTAGGACAAAATGCCGTAACACTAAGTGGTGGAGAAGCTCAAAGAATCAAGCTAAGTAAAGAATTAAGTAAAAAAGATACTGGAAATACACTTTATGTTTTAGATGAACCAACAACTGGTTTACATTTTGCTGATGTTGATAGACTTACACGTGTATTACATCACTTAGTTGATTTAGGAAACTCTGTACTTGTAATTGAACATAATCTTGATGTTATTAAAAACTCTGATTGGGTTATAGATATAGGACCTGAAGGTGGAAACAAAGGTGGAAAAATTGTAGATGAAGGAACTCCTGAATTTCTAGCACAAAACCACAAAATCTCTGGCTCATATACAGGATATTATTTAGATAAAGAATTAAAACAATAAAAAAATCAAATAAAATCAAGAAGAATTTATATTCTTCTTGATTTTTTAAGATGCAGAATCAAGACTTAATAAATAAGCTTTCATTTTCATCATCTCTTGTGTTGGATACTGGTTTTCAACATTACCTCGTGCAACTTTTACATAGAAATCTTTAGAAGAATCGTTATATCCAAAGTTAGTATTTGACAAAAGAACTTCATATTTTTGAGATGAAGCCACTTTTTCATTTTTTACCTCTTTTACATCTGAAGCTTCTTTTGCTTTTATTATAGCTTCTTGTTGTACTTGTTCTAAATTTTCTTTATTCTTAACCTCTGAAGAACTAGCAGAGGACTGAACTTTTTGTATTTCTAAAGCTCTATTATCAGTAAACTGGTCAATTTTTGGTATTAATCCATATTCCATGAAAAGCTCCTTAATAAAAATTTTTTATGTTTCAATTATACTACAAAATATTCAAATGAACAAGATAATACTTCTAAATCTTAATATTCAAATATTTTATAAAATTATTTATTACTATCTAATTGATTTTAATACTTCATAATCCCTTTTTTTAGTATCTTCTTGTTTTATTAAATTATTATTAATTATATAATTATTGATTTTAATCAAGACAATTTTTGTCCTATTTAGTTATATTTCCATTTCTATAAAAAAGGAAAAAATATGTTTAATTTAAAATCATTATATTTGAGAATGACTATAGTTCATTACATAGGAATAATACTACTTCCCTTAAATGCTTTCTTATTCACAAATGCGGGAATTTCACAAACTATTCAAATAATTTTAGCTTTTGCTTTAATAATTCATGAATTAGATGAGAGAAAAAATGGAAAATTACTATCAAAAGAGTTGGTTAATTTTATCAAGAATATGGATAACAAGAATGCTAGTTTTAAACTCAACACTTCAATGGCAAGTGAGTATTCTGAAATAAAAGATGTTATTGATAAAAGAGAAGCTGAATCTGTTAAAAAAGAAAAAGAAGAAGCTTCATTGATTGAAGAAGCTAAAATAGTTATGAATGAGGTAAAAAATGGTTCATATTCACAAATCATAACTTCTACTACTTCAAATAAATCTTTAGAAGAGTTCAAAAAAAATGTTAATGAAATGATTATTGAAACTAGAAAAAACTTCTTAAATATCAACAATATTTTAGAAAAGTATATAAACTATGATTATAGAGATTCTTTAGAATTTAATACTATCTCATCAAAAGGAGAATTTCAACATCTAATTCAAGCAGTTAATAAATTAAGAGAAGCGATTACTCAAATGTTATTAGAAAATCAAACAAATGGAATAGACCTTCAAAATTCATCTAAGATTTTATTACATAGCGTTGATAAACTTAACTCATCTTCAAATGAAGCGACAAAAAGCCTACAAAATACAGCTACAGTATTAGGTAATATTACTGAAAATGTTGATAAAACTTCAGTCCAAACGATACAAATGTCAACTTTAGCTAATGCTGTGACTGGTTCTTCAAATGAAGGATTAAAATTAGCTTTTAAAACAACAACTGCAATGGACGAAATAAATGAAAAAGTTAGTGCAATAAATGAATCAATTATTATAATAGACCAAATAGCTTTTCAAACAAATATTTTATCTTTAAATGCAGCAGTTGAAGCAGCAACAGCAGGAGAAGCAGGACGTGGATTTGCTGTTGTTGCACAAGAAGTGCGAAACCTTGCAAATAGAAGTACACAAGCCGCTCAAGAAATAAAAAATCTTGTTGAATCAGCAAACATAAAAGCAAATGATGGGAAAACAATAGCAAACGAAATGATTCAAGGTTATAACATTTTAAATGAGAATATTGATAAAACAATACAATTAATACAAAGTGTAGCAAATATTTCAAAAGAACAACAAGTAGGTATTATACAAATAAATAGTGCAATAGATATTCTTGAACAACAAGTAAAATCAAATGCTGAAGTTTCGTCACAAACAAACAATATCGCAATTAAAACATCAAATATTGCAAATACTATTGTTAATAATACAAACCAAAAGAAATTTATTTAGATGAATTTAAAACAAAATAAAATTACAAACTTAAATAGTAAAGATTATAAAAGGGTATTAAAAGATTATAAATTTAATCAAGAAGATGCAAGCTATCTGAAATATATACAAAAAAATGTAATTCATTATTCAAAAAATTTTTTAGATGGATTTTATGATTTTATTTTTAAATTTGATTATGCTCGAATGTTTTTACATAACCAAGAAATCCTTGAAAGACATAAAAAAGGAATTGAAAATTGGTACATAAATCTATTTTGTGGAACATATGATGAATTATATTTTGCAAAACTATATGCAATTAGTGAGATTCATGTTCGTATAGGTTTGCCTGCTCATTATGTTAATGCAGCATTTAGTTACACAAGAGGCTTTGTAAAAAACATCTTAATAGAACAAAAAGAGTATTCTGCTTTATCTTCTGTGGATAAAATTATTGATATAAATTTAGATATCTTAACAATTTCATATCAAGAAGGAGAACAAAGTAAGTTATTAAAAGAAATTGTATTTTTAAAAAATGTAGTTGATAATTTAAGTATCAAGCCTTATGTTCAAGCAATCTTTGATACAAAAACTTTGAAAATAAAAAAATATGAATCACTAATGAGATTATTTGATCCAAAAACAAAAGAGATGTTTTCAGTCTTTCCTTTTTTAGAAATTTCAAAAAAAATAAAGGTATATGATAAAATGATGGAAATTATGATAAATAAAACTTTTGAATTATTTTCTAATCAAGATATAGAATTTAGCATTAATCTTTCATATGAAGATATCGCAAATGAACCTTTCATGAGCTTTTTATACAGAAAAATAAATAATTATCCAAAACCTCAAAATATTATTTTTGAGATATTAGAGTCAGATTTTATAGAAGATTTTAGTATTGTAAAGGAGTTTACAAATTCCACAAGAACTTATGGTTGCAAAATAGCAATTGATGATTTTGGAAGCGGTTATTCAAATATGGAAAATATTTTAAAAATAAAACCAGAGATAATCAAAATTGATGGCTCTTTGATAAAAAATATTAACTCTTCTGAAGAGTCAAAAACAATAGTAAGAAATATCGTAAACATGGCAAAAGAATTAAATGCACAAACTGTTGCTGAGTATGTTCATTCAAAAGAGGTTTTTGATGTAGTTAAAAATATGAATATTGATTTTTTACAAGGTTTTTATTTAAGTGAACCAAAAAATAACTTTTAGAATTTACTCAAAAAAGAATTATATATTTCTAATAAAATTATTTCTTAACTTTTTATTAACTTAAACATTATAAAATCTTTGTAACAAAGGATACATTATGGAAAATTATAGTTTTAGAACTTACAATGAACTTTTCACACACATAAGTAGTTTAGAAAATGATTATTTTCTAAACTATTTATCAAACCAAAAATACACAAATATTTCAATAACTGATTTTAAAAATAAAGTTATTTGTCTAAGCCTTGCTTTAAAAGATTTGGGAATTCAAAAAGGTGATACGGTCGGGATTTTTGCAAATTCTTCACCATTTTGGCTTATTTTTGATTTTGCTATTCATCAAGTAGGAGCTATTAGCGTACCTATTTTTGCGAATATTTCAACTATTAATTTAAATTTTGAGATAAAAGACTCAAATATGAAATTTATGTTTATTGATTCGCAAGAAAGACTCAAAGATATTGAAGAAAAAAATTCAAATTTAATTTTTATTACTCATAATTTTTGTATAAAAGAGTCAAATTTCTACAACTTTGATGAAATTTTAGTAATTGGAAAACAGCTTTGTGATTCTAATGGATTTGTACCATATGAAGCAGATGAAAATGATATTTTTTCCATTATTTATACAAGTGGAAATACAGGAACACCAAAAGGAGTTATGCTAACACACAAAAATATTATTTCTCAACTTAGAGATATAAATATTTTAATAGGTCTTGATAATAATGAAATAAGTTTATCTTTACTTCCTTTAGCTCATATTTTCGAAAGAACTGTTATGAGTTATTATTTAAGTAAAGGAATTAGTATCTATTTTGTGGATGATATTTCAAATGTAGGAAATCTACTAAAAATAGTAAAACCAACTATTATGACGGCTGTTCCTAGACTTCTTGAAAAGATATTCAATAAAATAAAAACTCAAATTTCACAAAAACCTTTTTTAAGTAGAATAATCGCGTCTTTTGCCTTTTCTTATGCTTTGAGCAAAAATATAGATAGAAGCTCTTTTTTATTCGAAATTTATGATAAGCTGGTTTATTCAAAATTTAGAGAAATTTTTGGTTCAAGACTTAATAAACTAGTAAGTGGAGGAGCCCCTTTATCAAAAGAAATAGCCCAATTTTTTGTAAATATAGGTGTTCCTATTTATCAAGGATATGGATTAACAGAGTTTTCCCCTGTTATTTCAACTAATTATCCATCTGAAAATAAAATTGGCTCTTGTGGAAAAGTAATACCAAGTGCTAGAATAAAAATTGCAGAAAATAAGGAATTATTAGTAAAAGGACCTTCATTAATGAAGGGATATTTAAATCAAGAAAAACTAACAAAAACTACAATAGATGAAAATGGTTGGCTTCATACAGGAGATGCTGCATATTTAGATGAAGATGGCTATTTATATATTACAAGTCGAATAAAAGAGATATTCAAAACTTCAACAGGAGAATATGTAAATGCTATTTCAATAGAACAAAAATTAGCAAAAAATAGATATATTGAATTTGCTGTTGTAATTGCACAAAATAGAAAATATACAACAGTGTTACTTTTTGTAGATAAAGAGAAATATGAATTAGCAAAAAAATCAAATAATAACTTAACAATAGAAGAGTATTATAGTAAAAATGATATTGTTAAAAATATTTCTACTCATATAGAAAATATTAATAAAGAGTTGAATCAATGGGAAAAAATCGTAGATTTTAGAATAATCACAAATGATATTTCAATTGAGGGTGGAGAACTAACTCCATCAATGAAAATAGCCAGAAATAAGATTGAAGAGAAATACGAAAATATAATAAATAGTATGTATTAGGAGCTGAAATGAAAGAACGAATAGCCATAATTGATGGGCTGAGAAGCCCAATAGCCAAAGCAAATGGTAAATTAAATGACGTCAATGCTGATACTTTAGGTGCAATTATTACAAAAGAGTTGATTTTAAGAAATAATTTAGATTATAAAGAATTTGATGAAGTTATTATGGGGAATGTTGCACAACCTGGAAATACGGCAAACATAGCAAGAGTAATGGCAATAAAAGCTGGATTTGCTCAAAGTACACCTGCATATACAGTTCATAGAAACTGTGCTTCAGGGATGCAATCTATTTCAAGTGCAATTGAAAAAATTCATTCAAATCAAGGGGATTTATATTTAGTTGGAGGAATGGAATCTATGAGTAATATTCCTATTTTGTATAGTGATGAATTCAGAAATTTTATTACAAAGTTTAGCTATTCAAAATCATTTAGTGAGAAAGTAAAACTTCTTAGTTCATTTAGACCTAGCTTTTTAAAACCTATTATTGGATTGATTTCTGGTTTAACCGACCCTATTTCTGGAAAAATCATGGGAATTACTGCTGAAAATTTAGCAAATGAATTTAAAATAAGTAGAAATGAACAAGATGAATATGCCTTAAAATCACATCAAAAAGCTCAAAAAGCTATAGAAAATGGAATATTCAAAGATGAAATTCATCCAATCATGACAAAAAATGCCTCAATAGTGCAAGATGATGGAGTAAGATTTAATCAAACAATTGACGCTTTAGGTAAATTAAATCCAATTTTTGAAAAAGTCGGTGGAACTGTAACAGCAGGAAACTCATCACAAGTTTCAGATGGAGCTTGTAGCTTGATAGTTTGTAGCGAATCAAAAGCCAAAGAATTAAATCTTGAACCACTTGGATTTATAAAAGATTATGCCTACGCAGGACTTGATGCTCATAGAATGGGATTAGGTCCAATATACTCTACAAAAAAACTTTTTGATAAAACAGGTATTAAATTAGAAGATATTGATTTGATTGAGATGAATGAAGCTTTTGCAGCTCAAATTATTGCAAATTTAAAAGCTTTTCAAAGTGATGATTTTTGTCAAAAAACTTTTAATTGCCCTGCTCTTGGAAAAATAAATGAAGAAATTTTAAATGTAAATGGTGGGGCAATTGCTCTTGGACATCCTGTTGGAATGAGCGGAGCTAGAATCGTTTTAACAGCTTTAAAAGAGTTAAAAAGAAGAGATAAAAAACTGGCTCTTGCCTCACTTTGTGTTGGTGGTGGACAAGGTGCATCTTTCTTATTGGAGATATAAAAAATGAGTAATATAAATTTAGAAATTAAACAAAATATAGCAACACTTACTTTTGATTTAGAAAATGAGAAGATAAATAAACTCTCTTTTGAAATTTTAAAACAATTCGATGATAAATTAAATCAAATAAAAGAAGATTCTTCAATAAAAGCGCTTATTATTGATAGTGCTAAAAAAGATATTTTTATAGCAGGTGCTGATATAAAAGAGATAGAAAAACTAAAAGATGAAAAAGAAGTTTTTGAAGCTTTGATAGAAGTACATGAAATTTTTAACAAACTTGAAAATTTACCAATTCCTACAATTGCCTATATAAATGGTGCTTGTATGGGTGGAGGTCTTGAACTTGCTCTTGCTTGTAAATATCGAGTTTTAAGTACAAATTCTAAGACAAAACTTGCTTTTCCAGAGATAAAATTAGGAATTTTCCCAGGCTTTGCAGGAACAATTAGAATGCCTAAATTAATAGGTCTTATAAATGCTCTTGATATGATATTAACAGGAAAAACTCTTGATGCAAAAAAAGCTTATAAATTAGGTCTTGCTGATATGATTTTTGATGATTCTCAAAAAGAGTTTATGCTTGATGATTTCATAAAAAAAGCTATTTATGGAACAGTAAAAAATAGAAAAACATTTTTCTTTTTCAATTATGCACCTTTGAATGAAATAATTTTTAACAAAGCACTAAAAAATTTACAAGAAAAAGTAAACCAAGATTTTAAAGCTCCTTTTGTTGCACTTGAAGTTATAAAAAGAACAATCAATAAAGAGCTAGAAGATGCTATAAAAATAGAAGCAAAAGAGTTTTCACGCCTTGCTATAACAAAAGAGTCAAAGAATATGATAAAACTATTTTTCTTATTTGAAAAATTGAATAAAAACTTTGAAAAAAACTCAGACCCAATCTCAAATGCAGTGGTTCTTGGAAATGGAGTTATGGGGAAAGGAATAATTTGGTTATTTTCAAAATATTTAAAAGATGTAAGAATAAAACTAAGAGATATTTCTCAAGCTCATGAGATAATAAAAGATGTCTCAAAAATATATGATTATCTAATTAAATCAAGAAAAATGACAAAAAATGAAGTTGATTTTAAATTAAATAAAATCTCTTACACTCAAGACTTTTACGGTTTTAAAAACTTTGATTTTATAGTTGAAGCTATAATTGAAGATGAAGATACAAAAAAACAAACCTATAAAGAACTTGAAAAAATAGTCGATGAAAACACAATTATTGCTACAAACACCTCTTCTATTTCTATTGAAAAATTAGGAAGTGATTTGAAAAATAAAGAGAATTTTTTAGGTGTTCATTTTTTCAATCCTGTAAACCTAATGCCTTTAGTAGAAGTGATTCCAACAACTTATACTTCAAAACAAACAATAAATAGAGTTTTTGAAATGCTTATAAATGCAGGAAAAACTCCCATTTTAGTCAAAGATTGTGCTGGATTTATTGTAAACAGAATTTTACTTCCTTATTTAAATGAAGCTGCTTTTATACTTGAAGAATCTGGGAAAATTGAACATATTGATTTTTTAATCAAAGAGTTTGGAATGCCTATGGGTCCTTTTACACTAGCTGATACAGTTGGAATTGATATAGGATATAAAGTTGCTTCTATTTTACATCAAGAGTATGGTTATAGAATGCCTATTGCTTCTATAATTGAAAAGATGTATGAAGCAAAATATTTAGGAGTAAAAACAAAAGCTGGTTTTTATGAGTATGCTGGACGTGATAAATATGTAAACTCTCATGTTACGTCTATGCTAGAAAACAATAATAAAATTATATCTGATGAGCAAATCGTTCAAAGATGTATCTATATTATGATAAATGAAGCTAGTAGATGTTTAGAAGAAAACATAGTAACTGATGCCTCAACTATCGATTTTGCGATGATTACAGGAACTGGTTTTCCAGCTTATAAAGGTGGTTTATTAACTTATGCAAATGAAGTTGGATTAAAAAATATTTTAGAATCTTTACAAGATTTTGAAAAAGTTTATGGAGATAGATTTAAACCATCTAATTTATTAGTTAAATTAGTTGAAAATTACGAAGACTTTGAAACAGGAGAAGCGTTATGGAAGCATTGATTTTATTTTTAGTTATCCTAACTTTTGGATTTCTTTCTTTCCCACTTTATAGTTATTTTATATTTGTTGGAATTTATAGTTCTGTTTTTTTTGATACAGGAATAATATTTTGGAGTTTATTTTCTTTTTTAGGTGCAATTTTTTTAATTCCATCTATTAGAATAAAATTAATTACTTCAAAACTTGTAAATTTTATAAACAAAAATGGATTATTACCAAAAATTTCAGCAACAGAAGAAGCAGCATTACAAGCTGGTACGAACTGGGTTGAAGCTGACTTTTTTAAAGCAGAAGTTAATTTTAAAGCTATCAATTTTCAAAAAACTACAAAATTAACAAAAGAGGAACAAGCCTTTTTAGACAATGAAGTAAATGAACTTTGTGAAATGACAACAGACTGGGAAATTTTCCAAAATAGAGATTTAAGCCCTAAAGTTTGGCAATTTATAAAAGATAAAAAATTCTTTGGAATGATTATTCCAAAAGAGTATGAAGGACTTGGATTTTCTGCAACTGCTCACTCAAAAGTAATAGAAAAATTGGTTTCAAGATCACAAGTTTTAGCTATTACAATCATGGTTCCAAACTCACTTGGACCTGCTGAACTTATTTTAAAGCATGGAACACAAAATCAAAAAGAGAAATATTTAAGTGATTTAGCAACAGGAAAACTTGTTCCTTGTTTTGGTTTAACTGAGCCAAATGCTGGAAGCGATGCTACTTCTATTACTTCAAATGGTGTAGTTTTCAAAGATGAAAACAATGAGTTAAAAATCAGATTAAACTTTGAAAAAAGATATATAACTTTGGGAAATATAGCAACTTTGATTGGTCTTGCTTTTGTATTAAAAGACCCTGAACATCTTCTTGGAGAAGTTGAAGATTTGGGTATTACTTTTGCAGTTATTGATGCAAATACTTCTGGACTTGATAACTCAAAAAGACATGACCCTCTTGGAATTCCTTTTGTAAACTCACCTCTTTATGGAAAAGATGTAGTTATTGGAATTGAAAATATCATTGGAGAAAATGCTGGAATTGGAAAAGGTTGGCAAATGCTTGTTGAATCTTTATCTATTGGACGAGGAATTTCACTTCCTAGTGTTAGTCTTGGAGGAAGTAAACTTGCACTTAATGTTGTAGCTTCTTACTCTCAACTTAGGGAGCAATTTGGACTTAGTATCAATCATTTTGAAGGAGTGGAAGAAAAAATTGCAAAAATCGCTGCTTTTACTTATATGTTAAATGCTTCAAGAAACTATACGCTTGATGCAATTGATGATGGAGTAAAACCAGGAGTTATAAACTCTATTATGAAATACCATGCAACTGAAAAATTTAGAACAGTTATCAATGATGCAATGGATGTTTTAGGTGGAAGTGCGATTATTAGGGGAGAAAATAATCTTTTAGCACACGCTTATTTTGCATTACCAATTTCAATTACGGTTGAAGGTGCCAATATTTTGACAAGAAATTTAATGCAATTTGGACAAGGATTAATAAAATCACACCCTTATATTTACAAACAAATACAAGCTTTGAATAACAATAATGTAGAAGCTTTTGATAAAGTCTTTTTCTCTCATATTGGTTTAGTATATTCTTCTTTTTGCAAATCTTTAGCTTATTATCTAACAAGAGGAAATATCTCTTGCCAAAAAGCAGAATTCCAAAGATATAAACAAAAACTTTTATGGATTAGTGCAGAATTTACTCTTTTAACAAATGTAGCTTTAGCAATATTAGGACCAAGTCTTAAAAAAAGAGAAAATATAAGTGCTAGATTTGGGGATATTTTGTCAAATTGTTATTTGATAACTGCAACTTTAAGAGAGTTTGAAAACAATCCTATTGAAGAAGACAGAGATTTAGTTGATTATATTTGTAACTATTGCTTCAATGAAATACAAATAGCAAGAGAAGAGATTATCTCAAATATCGGATATTTAGGATATTTACTTCCACTTGTAAAAATCAATCCTTTCTCAATCAAGGCAAAAGATAAATTAAATGAAAAAATTGTAAAAAATCTAAATAATCAAAATTATTTACAAAAGTTAACATCAAGTCTGTTTATCTCTGAAAACAAAAATGATAGATTAACAAAACTACAACTTGCTATCAAATTAAATAAAGAGTGTGAAAATTCATTTAAAATTCTAAAAGATGCAATTAAAAACGAAACTATAAAAAAAGATAAACCAGAAAAAATGATAAATGAACTTTTAGAAAAAAATCTTTTATCAAAAGAAGAAATAGAAAAAATGCTTGAAGCACACTCTTTAAAACAAGAAGTAATAAGTGTAGATTCATTTGATGCAAAGGTTTATAAGGCTTTAAAATGATTAATAGAAATGATTTGCTAATAAATGTAAATGGTTATGTTTTAAATCTATTAGAAAAAGTTTTGGATGCAAACATTGAAGTAATTGGAGCTGAAAATATTCCAAAAAATAATCCAAAAATGTTTGTTGCAAATCATTTCACAAGAACAGAAGCTATGCTTGTACCTTATACTTTGTATAATCTTACAAATAAAAAAGTAGGAGTTATAGCTGATGATTCATTATTTAAGAGCTTTTTAGGAACTTTTTTAGAAAATCTTGGAGCTTTGAAAAAAAGCTCTCCAAACAGAAATGAACATATTATTGCAGATTTAATAACTTCTTGTAAAGATTGGATGATTTTTCCAGAAGGAATGATGGTAAAAGCAAAAGATATTTCAAAAGTTAATAAAAATTTTTGTGTAAAAATAGATGGAACTTGTCAAAGAGTTTATACAGGAAGTGCAGTATTTGCACTTACTTCTCAATTATTTAGACAAAAGTATTTTGATAAAACTTTAGAAAATTACGATGAATTTAGTAAAAAATATTTCATAAATGATTGTAAAAACATAAATCAAAATGAGACAATGATTGTTCCTATAAATATAAGTTACTCAAATTTAAGAACTGGAGATAATTTTTTACTAGATATGACCTCAAAGTTGATTGATGAAATGGGAGAAAATTTTAAAGAGGAGCTTGAAATAGAGAGTAATATAATCTTAAATTCTAAAATCACAATCAGAATCCTAAAACCTATTTCAACTAAAAACCTTTTAGCTTCTCTTTACAAAAAAGATTTACCACAAGAGAAAATAATAAACTCTTTAAGACATGAAATAACTCATCAATTTATGAACGAAATATATGAATCATTGACTATAAATTTTGACCATATTTTTACTTTAATTCTATTTTTATACCCTAAAAAAGAGATAAAAATAGAACATTTTAAAAGATTAATTTATATAACTTTTTCCAAAATAAAAGAAGAAAATCTTTTTTATGACAAAAGTATTGACGATGATTTGATTTATTTGATTTCTTATGAAAAGTTCAAACCTTTTAATGATATTTTGGAACTTGCAATAAATGATAATATTTTAGAAATTGATAAAATAGATTGTTATAAATTTTCAATAAATAAAAAACTTTTATTGAACTCTTATACCCATAATACCATTAGATTAAAAAATATTTTAAGGGTTATTTTAAATGAAATTTTAATACAAGAAAAAAGCGTAAATATTGTAAAGAATCTTGTTTTAGAAGAAGAAAAACAAATAAATAAAAAACTTGTAGAGATTTTAAAATTCGAAGAAAATCAAGAGTATGACTTATCATATGAAAAATTTAAAAATTATAAAGATATAAAACCAACACAAATAGGAAAACATAAATACTTTGAAGCAATAGATTCAAATAGCTGTGTAATAGCAATTCATGGATTTTCTTCCTCTCCAAAAGAGATGGAAAAATTGGCTTTATTTTTAAATCAAAATGGATTTAATGTTCAAACTCCAAGATTAGCAGGACATGGAACTGTTCCTTTTGATTTAAAAGATAAAACTTGGCAAGATTGGTATAAGTGTATTTCGAGATCGATAATAATAGCCTCTTTACAATATAAAAAAATTTATATTGTAGGCTTTTCCACAGGTGGATTATTGGCACTTTTAAGTACAAAAAAACACTACAAAGAGTTTGTAAGTGTAGTTTGTATAAATGCCGCTCTTCATCTAAATGATTTAAGAATCAAAACTTTACTTCCTGCTATTTCTTTTTGGAATGATATAGTAAAAGTTTTTAATCAAGAAGAATATACAAAACAATACATAGATAATTTTCCTGAAAATCCAGAAATAAACTATAATAAACACTACATTAACTCAATTGAACAATTAAGTTTATTAATGAACAAAACAAAAAAAATTCTTCCAAAAATAAAAAAACCAACTTTAATTATTCAAGGAAAAGATGATCCTATCGTAAATCCTAGTTCAGGTTATGAAATTTATGAAAATATAGAATCAAGATATAAAACTTTACAAATAGTTGAAGCAAAAAATCATGTAATAGTAAACAATGAAAATAATCAAGAACTATTTTTGAATATTTTGAATTTTATAAAACAAGGAGAAAAAAATGAGAATCAATAAAATACTTTTTTTTACAATAATAAGTTTAATAATCACTGGTTGTGCTTATAAAACGCCCTATACAAATAGGTCTCAAATGATTTTTATTTCACAAAAAGATGAACTAGCTTTAGGTGAGAAATCATATAAAGAATCTCTTTCTGAATCCAAAGTTATAACAGGAACAAAAGATGCAAAAAGAGTAAAAGATATAGGTATTAAGATTGCAAAAGTGGCAAACAGAGCTGATTTTAATTGGGCTTTTAATCTTGTACAAAGTGATGAAGTAAATGCCTTTTGTCTACCTGGAGGAAAAGTTGTAGTCTATACAGGTATTTTAAAAGTAGCTCATAATGATGATCAACTGGCAACTGTAATTGCACACGAAATAGCACATGCGCTAGCACGTCATGGTGCAGAAAGAATGAGTGCTTCGATGGTACAACAAGGACTTCAAGTAGTTGGAAATATAGCTCTTGGAGCAACTGCACCACAATATCAAAACTTATTTAATCAAACTTATGGAATCGGTTCTCAAGTGGGAGTTATGCTTCCTTATGGAAGAATGCAAGAAAGTGAAGCTGACGAAATTGGGATTTATTTGATGGCAAAAGCTGGATACAATCCAAATGAAGCAATTAAGTTTTGGGAAAATATGAGTGAAGGGAAAAAAGAAGGAAGTGACTTTTTATCCACACATCCTAGCTCGACAACTAGAATAAATGATTTAAAAATAATAATTTCGAAATTACCAAGAAGCTAGAAGTTTAGGAATTTTCCTAAACTTTCATTACAATCTATTCTCCAAAATTTGTTTTAAACCAACTTTTATTCTCTTTAGTTGGTATAGGTTTCTCTTCAAGTCTTATATTACATTTTGGACAAAGAGATAAATCAATAGCTGAATTTAGAACATCACTTTTAGGTGTAACAACTTTTGAATAATCACACTTTGGACAAACTAATTTATATGGATTTGGTTGTGTCATGAAAAATCATTTACTATCTTTATTCATTAAAACCGTTGCAGCAGCTCCTACTGCTCCAACAGCAACAACACCAACACCAATCATTAATTTTCCCCAAAAATTATTGTTATCTTTGTTCATTCTTTCTGCTGATTCATTTTTTTTATCTTCATATTCAAACATCAATTTAGATAATTCCATTAATTTCTCCAGAATTTTTGTTTTGAAATCTAAATCATGACTATCTTTAGACATATCTTCAATTATTTTTATAATGAAATCTATATTAGGAACATTAATTTTATCAATAGCTGATAGTTGAACTTCTTTAGCAGCACTTACTGATTCTTTAACTGTTTCTAAATAAACTTTTTGTACTTCAGTTAAATTAGAAATATTTTTGAATATTTCTAGTGCTTCTTCTTTTGTAATCTCATTTTTATTAACATCTTCTAAGAGTAATTCAAAATTCTCTTTCTGAATTACCATCATCACTTATTCCAAATTTCTTTTTTAAATCTTCATCTTTCATTTTTTCCCCTTATAAAATTTAATTATCTTGAACAATAATAACCTATAGACAACTAATCTATAAACGATTGATGGAAAATTGTACTTCAACTATTATAAGAATTAAATTAACCAATAGGATACTAACTGTGTTTATATCAAATGCTGATGATGAAGAGATTAAGGATTTTTATAAAATGGTTTCTAGAAATGTAAAAAAGTATAGAAATAAAAAGAATCTTAGCCAACTTGAATTAGCTTTAACTATTGGACAAAAAGGAAATGCCTTTTATAATTATGCTGAAAACAATACAAACAATAAGCATTTTAATATGGAGCATATTTATAAAATTGCAAAAGCTTTGGATGTTCCAATTGCTAAGTTTTTTGAAGAATAAAAATATAGAAAAACTTTCCTATATTTTTATTTTATTTTAAAAAAAGTATCAAGCAATATTTGTATAAACAGCTTGAACATCATCATCATCTTCAAGTTTTTCTATTAGTTTTCCAATATCTTCTTGTTGAGCTTCTGTAAATGGTTGTGGATTATTTGGAATTCTTTTTAACTCAGCTTTTGTAAGTTCGATTCCTAACTCTTCAAATTTTTGATTCATATTTCCAAAATCAGTGTAGTTTGCATATGCTAAAACTAAGCCTTCTTCTTCTTCAATCTCTTCAAGACCAGCATCAATAAGTTCTAATTCTAACTCTTCTAAATCCATATTTGCAGGTTTAGTAAACTCAAAAATCGCTTTTCTATCAAAGAAAAATTCTAAAGAACCAGTTGGAACTACTTGTCCTTGTGTTTTATTAAAATACATTTTAACATTTGCAACCGTTCTTGTGTTATTATCAGTTGCAGTTTCTACAAAAATCAAAACTCCATGAGGACCTTTTCCTTCAAAATTTACTTCTGCAAAATTTGCTGCATCTTTTCCACTTGCCCTTTTTATTGCTGCATCAATATTTGCTTTTGGCATATTTTCAGCTTTTGCATTTAATATAGCTGTTCTTAAAGCTGAATTCATTTCAGGATCTGCAACTCCATTTTTTGCTGCCATTTCGATTGCTTTTGCTAATTTTGGGAAAACTCTTGACATATTTCCCCATCTTTTCATTTTAGCTGCTTTTCTATATTCAAAGGCTCTACCCATAATAAACTCCAAATTGTTTTTTCAAAAATTTTTGCGATTATATCAAGTTTGTAATAATATATTTATAAATATTGCTTAAAGATTATTTCTAGAAAGTTTAAATATAATATTAATTACTTAATTTTACAAGGATAAAATTGAAAAATATAATTTTTATACTAATATTAACCGTTCTGAGTTTTGCAAATGACAATAAAAATGATTTTGCGGAAGATTTCGATTCTGAGTTTTCAAAGGAAAAGATTGAAATTTTTGATCCCTTAAGTGGATATAATCGACTTATGACAAGCTTTAATGATAAGGTTTATCTAAATGTTTTAATTCCTATTTCAAAAAGTTATGCCAATAACGTAAATGAAAATGCAAGAATTGGAATAGACAACTTTTTCAATAATCTTATGTTTCCTATTAGATTTACAAACAATATTCTACAGTTAAAATTTATAAATTCACTAGATGAATTAAGATTATTTCTAGCCAATACGCTTTGGGGTTTTCTAGGTTTTGTAAATTTTGCTGAAGAATTAAATATTAAAATACCAAAAGAAGATTTTGGACAAACTTTAGGATTTTATGGAGTAGGAGAAGGTTTTCACGTAGTTTTACCTTTTTTAGGTCCTTCAAATCTAAGAGATATCGCTGGAATAAGTGCTGATTCTTATGTTAGTGTTTTAAGTACAACAGGAAGTAGTGATTTACAATATAAAATACTAAATAATACGATTGAAGAAGTTGCTATTAAAGGTTATAATGTTATCAACTCAACTTCATTAAACCCTGACCAATATGAAACAATAAAAAAAGATGCTTTAGATTTATATCCATTTTTAAGAGATATATACTCACAAGCAAGACAAAAACAAATAGAGGAATAATAATGAGATTAAAGAATTTTTTTAAAATTTTATTGGCAGTAACATTCACAATTACAAGTGCTAATGCCCTAAAACAAAATGAAATAAAAGAGCAAATGACAAAAAAGATTGATGATGTTTTAGTAGTTTTACAAAAAAAAGATTTAAATAAAAATGAAAAAGCTCAAGAAATAATCAAAATAATTGATGAAGTTTTTGACTATGAATTAATGTCAAGAATTGCTCTTGGGAAAGAGACATGGGATACATTATCAAGCCAAAAACAAAAAGAGTTTACAAAAATTTTTGAAACTAAGCTAAAAAATTCATATACTGAAAAACTAGAATTATACAATGATCAAAAAGTCAAAATATTAGATTTAAAACCTTACAACAAAACTAGATTACAACTAGAATCAGAACTTGTAGGGAAAGAAGGTGTTTATCAAATAAATTATAATTTTTATAATAAATCAAAAGATTCAGAACAGTGGTTAATTTATGATGTTGATTTAGTTGGTGTTAGTATTATTCAAACATATAGACAACAATTTGCAGGTTTATTAAAAGAAAAAACATTTGATGAGATGTTGACATTATTAGAAAACTCAAATACAAAATGAGTATAAAAAAAATATACGATACTTTTATTTTAAAGTATCCATTAATAGTTCTACTAGTTTTATCAATATTTGTTTCTATTTTAGGTTATTACTCTACAAAAGTAGAAGTGGATGCTTCTGCAGAAACTCTACTTTTAGATGATGACAAAGATTTGGCATTTTTTAGAGAAGTAAATAAAAGATATGATAACTCTAATTTTCTAATTGTAACTTTTTCTCCAAATTCTGATTTACTTTCAAATGAAAATCTTGATGTAATTAAAAATATTTCAAATGAATTTTTATATGTTGAAAATATTGAAAAAGTACAATCTATTTTAAATGTACCTTTATTACAATCTCCTGTTCGACCTATTTCGGATTTAGTTGCTGGAGTTGATTCTATGGAAACTAAAGAGTTTGATAAAACTCTTGTAAAAAATGAATTTTTAACTTCACCTTTATATAAGAATGCCCTAGTAAGTGATGATTTTAGAACTACTGCTTTAGTTTTAAATATAAAAAATGATACCAAATACTATGAGCTTTTAGAAAAAAGAAACTTTTTGCTACTGAAAGAAAAAGAAAAAACTATTTCTGAAGAAGAAAAATCTCAATTGAAAGGAGTTCTAATTGAATTCAAAAATTATAGAGATTTAACAAGAGAAAAAGATGCTAACAACATAGAAAAGATTAGAACCATAATAAAAAAATATGAACCAAATGGGAAAATATTCCTAGGTGGAGTAAATATGATAGCAAGTGATGCTATCAGCTTTGTAAAAAATGACCTTGTTATTTATGGATTTAGTTTAGTTTTTATATTTATTTTTATTTTATGGTATATTTTTAGAAGATTAAGATGGGTAATTATTCCTCTTGTAATTTGTTTTATATCAATCATTTCAACAGGTGGTGTTTTAGGACTTTTTGGTTGGGAAGTTACAGTGATATCTTCAAATTTTATAGCTTTACAATTAATAATTACTATGTCTATAGTTTTACATTTAATTGAAAGATATAGAGAACTAAATGTAAAATATAAAAATGCAAGTCAATATAAACTAGTTATTAATACCGTTTTATCAAAAATAGAGCCATCTTTTTTTGCAATTATTACAACAGTTGTTGGATTTGCCTCTTTAATTTTATCAAGTATCGAACCTGTTATAAATTTAGGTTTAATGATGAGTATAGGAATTACTATCTCTTTGATTCTATCTTTTATAGCTTTTCCTATTATCATGATGTTAATGGCGAAAAAAGATGAACATGAGCAAAAAGACAATACAGAATCTTTTGTAAAAAAATGCTCTTTTATAGTTGAAAATTATGGAAAAACAATAATTGTTGTAAGTATTCTTGCTATTATATTTTCAATAACTGGTAGTTCAAAGCTTTTTGTTGAAAATAGCTTTATAAACTATTTTAAATCATCAACCGAAATTTATAAAGGGATGAAAGTTATCGATGAAAATCTTGGTGGAACAAGCCCTTTAGATGTTATTATAAAATTCAAAGATGATGAACCTACAGTAAAAATTGAAGAATCAAAAGAAGAACTTGATGATTTTGAAAATGAGTTTAATGAAAAAAATGATGATAAACAATATTGGTTTAGTCAAGATAAAATGGATACGATTATGGCTATTCATGACTACTTGGAGACTATTCCAGAAATTGGAAAAGTTCAATCACTAGCAACTTTATTAAAAGTTGGAGAAATCTTAAATAAAAATGAAAAACTAGATGGTATAACTTTGGCTTTGATGTACAATCAATTGCCTCCAAAATATAAAGATTTGATTTTATCTCCTTATATTAACATTGAAAAAAATGAAGCTAGAATTACTATGAGAATTATTGATTCAAATCCCAATTTAAGAAGAAATGATTTACTAAACAAAATAAATACAGACTTAAAAGAGATTATAAAAAATAAAGAAACAACATACAAACTGTCGAATTTAATGGTTTTATATAATAATATGCTTCAATCTTTATTTAATTCACAAATTGCAACTTTGGGTATTTCAATTTTAGTGTTATCAGTAATGTTTCTAATTCTTTTTAAATCTATAAAAATTATGATTATTGCTATGTTAGCGAATATAATCCCTATTAGTATACTTTTTGGAATAATGGGCTGGTTAAATATTCCTTTAGATATTATGACTATTACAATTGCAGCAATTGCTATGGGAATTGCTGTTGATGATACTATTCATTTTATTCACAGATTTAAAGAAGAATTTAAAGTTGACCATAATTATACAAATGCCATGAGAAGAGCTCACAATGGAATTGGTCATGCAATGTATTACACAACTTTAGTAATTGTTATTGGTTTTTCAATTTTGATGTTATCAAATCTCGTTCCAACCATATATTTTGGACTCTTAACTGTAATTATTATGATAAGTGTATTAGCTGCTGATTTATTATTATTACCAAAACTATTGTTAATTTTTAAACCTTATGAAAAATTGAAGGAGATTAAAGAATGAATATAGCTATTTATTGTGGTTCATCTTGTGGGAGTGATAAAATTTATCAAAAAAAAACAGAATTATTAGCACAAAAATTAGCTGCTAAAAACTTTAATATTGTTTATGGAGGTTCTTTACAAGGACTTATGGGAGTATTTTCAAACGAATCTTTAAAGCAAGGCAATTATGTTATTGGCGTTATTACTCATGATTTAGTTTCAAAAGAGATTGAAAATAAAAATATTTCAAAGATTTATAAAGTAGATACAATGAATCAAAGAAAAGAAAAAATGGAAGAATTATCTGATGGTTTTATTGCATTACCAGGTGGATATGGGACATTTGAAGAAATTTTTGATGTTATTTCATCTGCTCAAATTGGTTATCATAAAAAACCTTGTGCCTTTTATAATATAAATGGATATTATGACAAATTAATAGATTTTCTTAATAGCTGTGAAAAAGAAGGATTTATTAAAAAAGATTATATCGATATGCTAATTTTTTCAGATGATGAAGATGAAATAATTGAAAAAATATCAAAATATCAAGCTCCTAAAGATAAATGGCATTGAAAAAGTACATTTTATTTGATAATGATGGCGTTTTAGTTCATACAGAGCCTCTATATTTTAAGGCAAATATAAAAGCTTTAAAAGAGTTTTTTGATATTTCCTTAGAGTTTGAAGAGTATATGAAAATTATGAGTGAAGGAACTACTGTTTGGCAAAAAGCTTGGGATAGAGGTTTTAGTCAAAAGGAGATACAAATAGCTAGAAATAAAAGAAATGAGTATTATCAAGAGTATTTAAAAAGTGAAAATATTTTAATTGATGGTGTAAAAGAAGTTTTAAAAGAGTTATCAAAAAATTATAAAATGGCAATTATCACAACTTCAAGAAGAGTTGATTTTGAAATAATTCATAAAGATTTAGGTATTGTTGATTTCATGGATTTTGTACTTTGTGAAGAAGATTACGAATTTGCAAAACCGCATCCACAGCCATATTTAAAAGGTTTAGAGATTTTTGGTGCTGCTAAAAATGAAGCTATTGTAGTTGAAGATTCAAAAAGAGGATTAACTGCTGCTTATAGAGCTGGAATTGAGTGTGTAATTGTAAAAAATGATTTTACAACTACACAAGATTTTTCACAAGCTACTTTTTTTATAGAATCTTTGAAACAATTGAAAACTATTTTAAATTAGTTTTCAATTGCCATTTTTATATATTTTTCTAAATCCTCTTTAGATGTTTTTCCTACAAATTTATTTACAAATCTTCCATCTTTTGAGAATAAAAACATTTCAGGAATTTTTTTCACATCACCCAATTCTTTAGCTAATTTAAAATTTTCTTCTCCCATAGTAACAGGATAATTTATCCCATATTTTGCGATAAATTCTTGAATTTCTTCTTTTGTTTTATCTTTTTCAAATAGAACTGAAACTATTTCAAACTGGCCTTTATATTTTTCTTTTAACTCTTTTAATACAGGAATCTCTTCGATACAAGGAGGACACCAAGTTGCAAAGACATCAACTAAAACTGCTTTTTTCCCTTTAAATTCATCAAAATCTAAACCTTCATTTGTACTTCTAAAACTAATAAATTTTTCATCAGTTGTAATTAAAGTAAAAGATTGAGATACAAACTCAACTTTTTTTTCTTCTGTAGAAGAGGATTTTGCAATGATACTCTCATCTATTGATGATTTTGTATCACAACCACCAAATAATAATCCTAAAAATATTAAACTTACTAATAATAAACTTTTTTTCATCTTTTTCCTAACTTTGATAATTCTTGTAATAACTCTTTTGCTTCTTCTTTTTCAAAAAATATATTCATTGATAACTCATAATTTACTCTTTTAAGAAATTTGAGTTTTTCTTCCAATAACTCATTCTGATTATCTTCATATTTTTCTAAAATATCTAAAAGCTCCAACCTATAAGCTTCTATCAGCTCTTCTTTTTTAATTGCTTTTGATTTTGGAATAACACTTTTTTTTCTCAAAGAGATATAAATAAAAGTAAAAATAGCACTTAAAATTAAAGCTAAAATATATTCCATTTTACTTTTACTTGTAAATTTCAGATTCAACTAAATCAAATAAATCTTTTTGAGACAGAACCGTTAAACGTTTACTATTTACAAAAATAGTTGGTGTTCCTTTTACTCCTAGATTTGTAGCATCTGATTTATCTATATCAATTAACTTATCAATATTTGGATTTGAAGAATCTTTTTTTAATTTTTCTATATCAAGTTGTGGAATTACAGCTAAAAAATCCCATAATAATTCAGGTTTTTCATTATTATGCATAGCCCATAAATGTTGTTTTTCAAACATTACATCTAAAACTTCCTCATACTTACCTTGTTCTCGTGAAGCTTCAAGTATTTTTATAGCAAATTTTGAGTTTTTATGATTTGCAAGATATCTTGTAACAATTTGAATATCTTCATGATATTCTTTATATAATTTTCTGATAATTGGATGAAATAAAGCACAAGACTCACATTCTGGATCTAAAAATTCAACAATGGAAATATTTTTCTTATTTTCACCTAATTTAATTGAGTGTTCTGCAATTAAAGAGTCTGCTCTACTTGAAACAGCTACTTCTTCTTTTTTTGTTTCACTACTTTTATAAAAAAATGCTGAACCCATAAACAGAATTATCAAAGCCAGCAACGAACCTAAAACTAATTTTTTATTTTGCATCTATATTTTTCCTTTTTGACATAATTAATAAAATTAAAATGCAAGTATATGAAAAAAAAGATAACAAAGGGATAGTAATAAAACCTAACCAATTTAAATAATCAACAGAACAAGGAATACCTTGGACACAAGGAGACAATTTTTCAGGAATTATTTTGAACATTAACAAATTATGATAAATAGAAATAATCCAACCAATAAAAACTAAAGGAAAGCTATACTTAAAAATTTTATCATCTGGATATAAAAGATTTATCAAAAATAAAAACACCAAAGAATACATAAAAATTCTTTGATACCAACATAATGAACAAGGAATAAAATTCATAATTTCAGAAAAAAAAAGACTTCCTAAAGTTGCAACTAAAGATATAAGAAAAGCTAAAAAAACAAAGGTCAAACTCGAAGAGTCTGACCTTGAAGATGATCCAAAAGACATAAAATTAAGCTCCTCCGCCAACTTCAGAATTTAATTCTGCATGAATTTCATTTCTTGGGATTGAATCACACAAAGAAATTGATTCATTTAGTGCTTTTAAAAATTCTTGAATATTTTCATAAGGAATTTCAATTTCTGAAGCCTTTGTTTTTCCATGAGAATAAACAGCAATACTAACAACAGGACTACTATATTCACCATAAGGTTTTTCAATATGTTCAATTCTTACTGTATCATCTGTCGAATGAGCTAGTTTAAATGTTTTTACTTCAATATGTTTTGCTGGCATAATAAACTCCTTTTATTTAATAAACAATTGTAACAAAAAAAAGTAAGAAAAGTAAAACATTTTTGACTATTTAATAGAAGTAGCCGTTAAAAATAGATAATTTTTTCCAGTTAGAGTAACCCTATATTTTTTTTGTTGTAAATATTTCTTACAAAAATATACATCTTTATATAAAATAGATTGTTCGCTATAAGCATAATTTGGTGCTTTTGCTCCATAAATCATCTCTGCATCAATCCATCTACAATTTGGAAAACCTAAAATAATTGAACCTTTATCTTGTAAATAATTTTGAATCAAATCCATAAATAAAAGTTTAAAATTTAATCCAGAACTTTGTAAAGTTCCAATTGAAATTATTAAATCGGCTCTCTTCAAATTTAATTCGTGTAATTTATTTATATCATGTTTAAAAAAATTAAAGTTATCTTGTGGAAATCTATTTTTTGAGTATTCTATAGCACTTTTTGAATAATCAACTCCAACAAAATTTATTTCATCTAAAATATTTTTATCCACTAAATTTTTAATCACCTCAAATTCATCTGCTTTATTAATACCCAAATTCAAAATATCTCTTTTTTGTTCTATTTTTACATTTTTTAAAGCATTTATATATGGAAACAAAAAAGCTGGCTCTTCATTTTTATTTATTTTAAAGAAAGTAGAATTTTCTCCATATTTTTCATTTTCTTCATCATTTATATCTTTATGAAAAGAGTCAACTTTATTTAATTTTTGAAAAAGTATAACTACAGTATTTGAATTAATAGATTCTATTAAAATCCTACAAAATACTATTTCAGCTAAATCAGACCAAGATTTATATGATCTATAAATAAATTCTTCTTTGTCTATGTTCAAGCTCTCCCCTGCATATGTACTTGTTTTAAACATAGGATTTAAAACTTCTACAGAGATTTCATTACTAATTTTTAGCTCTTTTTCTAAATATAAAATTATCTCAAACATCGATTCATTAGTAAATTTTTTCATTTATTCCACATTTATTTTTCTATGATTATATTACAGTTTTATAAAAACCTACTTTTTTGTTTTCTAGCTTATTTTAATAAATTAATATTTTTTATTAATTATATTTTAATTTATACACTTTTTATACATTCTTTTTTATTAAGATTACACATAATTTAGGAAAGAAGGAAAATTATGAATATACAAACAGCAGATTTATGCGATGATAATAAAGACAAAGAGATACAAGTTTTATCTTCAAAATTCAAAAACTATGGTGGATTAAAAAAATTTAGTGGTCAAATAGTAACTGTAAAACTAGATAAAAGCAATTGGCTTTTACTCGAAATGTTAAGAGATGAAAAGGGTGATGGAAAAATTGTAGTAGTTGATAACGCTCAGGAATTTTTCGGAGTGGTTGGAGACAAATTAATGACTTTTGCAAAAAACAATAACTGGAAAGCAATTATTTTGAATGGTTATGTAAGAGACACGGATGAAACAAAAAATATTGATGTTGGTTTGTTCGCTATTGGAACTTGTCCACTTAGAAATTTCGATAAAACAGATTCTTCTAGGGGTATTGAACTAAATTTTGAGGGTGTAACTTTTAATAATGGAGATTATATTTATGCAGATAATGATGGAGTTATTATTTCAAAAAGCAAGTTAATATAAGTTAAATAAACAAAAAACAAACAACTATCTCAATTTATTCGAATTTATTGATTAAAATAATCTAAAAAATGGTAAAATCCGCATTTACTTAATTACTAAAGGAAACTAGGTTGAGATATATTATCTTAGGTCTTATTATGGCAGGATTATTCCAAGTGTTTTTTTGGATTACACAGGATAATCGAGTGTCATTAATCGAAACTCCATTCGAAAAAGTGGAATCACTTTCTTATTCTCCATTTGAAGGTTATGATAAAAAAGTTTTATCACAAAAACAAATTGAAGAAGATGTAAATATGTTATCACATATTACTCACAAAGTTAGAACTTACTCTACAATGGATGCAAAAGTTATTTTAGAATCTACTTCTAAAACAGAAATGCCCCTTGATTTAGGTCTTTGGATAAGTGGAGATCATAAAGAAAACCATTTAGAAATACTAAGAGCTATAGAATTGTTAAAAAAATACCCTGATAATATTGCTAATGTAATAGTAGGAAATGAGGTTCTTTTAAGAGCAGATATAACAGAAACTGAACTTTTTGCTTATATTGATTTTATGAGAGAATTTACAAATAAACCTATTACTAGTGCTGAAACTTGGGATGTTTGGGAAAGAATTCCTGAATTAGCGAGTCATGTTGATTTTATCACGATTCATATTCTGCCATATTGGGAAAAAGTACCAATTGAACAATTTAATAGCTTTATTGTTGAAAAATACAGTGTTGTAAAAAATCTTTTTCCTTATAAGAAAATAAACATTGGTGAAACAGGTTGGCCAAGCCATGGTTATAATAACAATAGTGCTGTTCCTAGTTTAAAAAATCAAGCAACTGCAATTAGAGGGTTTGTAAATTTAGCTCAAGAAAATGGTTGGTCATACAATATAGTTGAAGCATTTGATCAACAATGGAAAGGGTATGATGAAGGAAATGTTGGACAATATTGGGGAATTTTCACTTCTGATAGAGAATTAAAATTCTATTTAAGTGGAGATATTGAACTAAATCAATATTGGTTATATCAAATGATTGCTGCGATTATTATTGGAGCATTAATAACTCTATATGGTTTAAGAAATCAAAGAGTAAATATAAATCATGCTTTAGCTTATTCAATAGCTGCTCAAGGTATGGCATTTGGTATAGTAATGGCTGTTACATATCCATTTATAAATTATATGAATTTCGGTATGTGGGTTATGTGGGGAATGGGAACATTTTTGATGATTCCACTTGTTGTTATCACACTTGCGAAAGCAAATGAGTTATTTAAAGTTTCAATTGGAATTCCGCCTGAAAGATTGGTTCCACTTGATTTAAGATCAGAAAATATCCCATTTGTTTCTATTCATGTTCCAGCTTATAAAGAACAACCACATGTTTTAGCTGAGACCTTGAGAGCCTTATCAAGATTAAAATATCCAAATTATGAAGTTTTAGTTATTATAAATAATACTCCTGAAGAGTTTTACTGGAAACCAATTCAAGAGTTATGTAAAGAACTTGGTGACAAATTTGTATTTATGAACATTACTTGTACTGGATTTAAAGCAGGTGCTTTAAATGCAGCACTTGAACAAACAAATAAAGAGGCTGAAATCATTGCCGTTATTGATGCTGATTATGTTGTTGAATCTCCTTGGTTGGTTGATTTAGTTCCTTTATTTGATGATCCAAAAGTAGCAATTGTTCAGGCACCACAAGATCATAGAGATGGAGATGAGTCTATTCTCAAAGCTGCTATGAATGCAGAATACGCAGGATTCTTTGATATTGGTATGATTGATAGAAATGAAGAAAATGCGATTGTTGTTCATGGAACAATGGTAATGGTAAGACTTAGTGCTATGATGGAAGTTGGTGGATGGGGAACTGATACTATTGTCGAAGATAGTGAATTAGGTCTTAGATTATTTGAAGCTGGTTATATTGCACATTATACAAATAGAAGATATGGTTATGGACTTCTTCCAGACACTTTTGAAGCATTCAAAACTCAAAGACATAGATGGGCTTATGGGGCTATTCAAATTCTTAAAAAACATTGGCAAGAATTTAAACCATCTGCTAAAACATTAAGTCCTAGACAAAAAAATAAGTTTGTTGCTGGTTGGTTTTTCTGGTTAAGTGATGCTATGGGTCCTGTTATGGCTGTTATGAACATTATTTGGGTTCCTGTTATTATTTTTGTTGGAGTTACAATTCCTACAATTCCATTAACTATACCAATTATTACAGCATTTTTAGTAAATATTTTACATACTTTTATTTTATATAGAATGAAAGTAAGAGCTAGTCTAAAAGAGACTCTTTTAAGTTCTATTGCTTCAATGAGTTTACAACTTATTATCTTTAAAGCTGTTTGGGATGGATTTGTAAAAGATGGTTTACCATTTAAAAGAACTCAAAAAGGAGGAAAAGCTAAAAAAAGTGATAATCCAATAAAATTCGAAACTATTTTAGGAATATTACTATTAATTGCCTTCTTTGCACTAATATTTACGAATAAAACTGGTATTGTAGAGATTTACGTATTTGCAGCAACTATATTTATTCAAAGTATTCCTTATATCTCAGCTATGATTATGAGATATTTAGAATTATCTTCTATTAAAAATCAAAAGCCTTAAGTGGCTTTTGATTCTGTAATCAATAAGTAATTATATTTACATAGAATTCATCAAAAAATTGGTGAAAAATGCAAACAAAAAAACTAATCTCATATTTAACTTGTGAAAAATTCGAAAAAGACATATTCAAAATTATAGAAGAACGATATAAATGTCAGACAATAAAAGATACAATAATTATAAATATAAAAGATGAACAACAAATCATTTTATTTAAATTTGGCGTTTTTATTTGTTGGGATGTTGAATTTGAAAATATAAAATTCTTTATGGATTTTATAAAAGAATATGAAATAAATCATTTTAATTTTCCCTTTATTGAAGAACTAAACTATACACAAGAAAATGAATTTAAAATCAATTTTGATACAATTTATCTAAATGATTTATCTTCAATTTCAAAAATAGCAATATCTCAAGCATTAGCACAAAATGTAAAACTCGACCAATTTGAAAAAGAGCTTTTAACTTCAATAGAAAATAACTCAAAAATTCCTTTACAACTAGCACATACGGGGAAAATAAATCTTACAAAAAAAGAGATTTCTAAAAAAATAGGTGAATTATTTTTGGTAAAAAGTAAAATGAATTTACACTATGATTTATTAGACACTCCTGAATTCTTTTGGGAATATCCAGAATATGAGAGCCACTACGAGAAGATGATAAAATACTTAGACATCAAATCAAGGGTTGAAGTTTTAAATAAAAAACTAGAGATTATTCAAGAGCTTTTACATGTTTTAGGAGATGAACAAAAACATAGATATTCATCTTTTTTAGAATGGATTATTATCATATTAATTGCCTTTGAAATAATCATAAATCTTAAAGAACACCTTTAAAAGATTTTAAATCTGGAAAATTTCTATTTAATTTTTGCATAAAATCAATTGACGGATCATGTTTTATAGTTCTATAATTAGTATCCTTTTCTAAGAACAAAGGGTGTTTTTCAAAATTTGTATATTCATAATGTCCAATTAAATACTCAATAGTTTTATATTTTTCTTTTAAATATTTAATTAATTCAATATTTGCATTTAATTGTTCTTGGGTTAAAGCTTTTTTATTTCCACCAACGTTTTCAATTCCAATGCTTGAAAGATTTAATCCAATTACATGCCTTGCCATATAAGTTTCAGGCATTAAAGAATAAATTGTTCCATCTAAATCTACTAAAAATTGAGCAGATACATTTAAATTTCCTGCTTTTTGTATATCTTTTCTATCTGTAAATAAGATTTCTGAATTAAATCTATTAAATGATTCAATTAAATCATCAACTGCTGTATGATGAATAACTATCATCTTCGGAACAATAACTATATTTTCTACATCTAATCCATATGATTTTTTAATATATTCTTTTGTAAGTTCTACTCTATTTTGACTAAATTCTATTGGCATTTGTTTTATTTCAAGAGCAAATAAATTAAGGGCAAAAAAGAAGATAAGTATTAATTTTTTCATTTCGTATTGTAACAAATTATCTTTAGAAATTCTATTTGTAATTTAAACAAATATAATAATATAATTAAGCATCAATAAAAAGGAAACTTATGCAAGAAATAAAAGAAAGACTAAAAGATTTAGTTGAAAATGTGATGATTCCAGAAGTTGAAGACTATTTAGAAGATTTGTATAAACTTTTAGAGACAAATTCTCAAACCCAAGATGATAAAGAGGCAATAGATGAAATGGAGTCATTTTTAGTTGAACTTCAAAATGTTTTAGCTGTTATTGAAGAAAATAAAACTCCTGATTCAGAATACCAAAGAATTTATGATTATATTATGCAAAATTTAGATGAACATGAACATGGACACAATATTGAACAACAAGAAGATTAAAAGTCTTACTTGTTTTCTAAACTTAACATTGCTTCTTGAACTAATAAGCGTCCTACTTCAAAATGAGCGTGAACAAATTTTTTAATATCCAAATCTTTTAACTGTGCCTTTTCATCCAAGGACTCTATTTTTAATAAAATATTCGCATTTTTATGAAACTTCAAAACGGCTTCACAAATTAATCTTTTTATATGAGTATCACTCACAGTTATTATCACACTTGAAGCTTCATCAACTTTTAGTGATTCTAAAACAGGAAATTTATCTAAGTGTCCAAAATATGCCATATAACCTAACTTTCTTCCTAAAAGAACATGTCTTAAATCATCTGAAATAATTACAAAAGGAATATCTCTTTCACTCAAATCCTTTGCGATTACTCTTCCTAAAATTGAAAAACCACAAATAACTACATGATTTTTTACTTTAATTGGTGTAATTTTATCAGATTCGTAAAACTCAACTACAAAATATGAAGCCAATTTATAAATATTATTAACTATAAAGGGTGTTAAAATCATTGATAAAACAGAAATCAATATTAAAAAACTAGCTGTTTCATGGCTTAATAAATGATTACTTGAAGCCAATGCAAAAATGGCAAATGAAAATTCTCCAACTTGACAAAGTGCAAGTGCTGATTTTACAGCGGTACTCTTATCTGATTTTCTTTTAATAACCATATAAATAACTAAAGATTTAATAAGCATGATTGCTACAAATATAGCTAATATAATATGTACATTATTTAAAAAATATAAAGCATCTATTTTTGTTCCAACTGAAAAGAAAAATGCTCCTAAAAGTAAATCTTTATAGCTTGCGATATCAGATTCAACCTTTACACTAAAGTTTGTATCAGAGATTATCATACCAGCAATAAAAGCTCCTAAAGAGTAAGTAAATCCCATCTCATGAGCTAAAAGTGAAGTTCCTATTACAATAGAAAGAACTGCTCCTAAAAACAGCTCTTCTATTCTTGTATTTGATGCAAATTTTAAAAGCCAAGATATAAGTTTTTTTCCAATTGTGAACATAAAAACTATGATTATAAGAGCTGAAATAAAAGTTTTTGTTAAAACTTCACCTATAGACAAAGTATCATTTGTTAAAAAAGTAATAAGTAACAAAATAGGAATTACAGCTAAGTCTTGAAATATCAAAATTGCTGTTGATTTTTCTCCATACGGTGTATGAATATCTTTTGATTGTTTTAAATATGTCAAAACAATAGCTGTTGAAGACAAAGAAAAAGCCAATGAAACGATTAGAGAAACTTCTATACTTAAGCCAAAAACAAAAAAAGCTACTAAATAAATCAAAACAGCACTAATACTTACTTGTAGAAAGCCATTTAATAAAAGTATTTCCTTCATTTTTTTGATTTTATCAAAACTCATTTCAAGACCTATTGTAAACATCAAAAATACAATTCCAAACTCTGCAATCAACTCTAAAGAACCTATATCAACGCCATTAAAATTAAATCCATAACTAATTAGAGTACCTGTAATTATGTATCCAATAATATGAGAAATTCCAAATCTTTTAAGAATAATATTTAAAATAGTTGCTATTGATATGGTTAGAAATAGTGTAAATAAAATATGTTCCATCTATAATTCTTTCTTTTTTATATATGGAAATTGTATCAAATTTATCTTGTCTATTTTATATTTATTTGTATAATAAATATACATAAAATAAATTAGATTTTTTTGATATAATTGCGTCAAAGGATTTATATGAAAAAAACATTCCAACTAATAGTTGCAAATAAAAATAAAGATAGACAAGTTGATTCTATCAAAAATGAAGTAAGAAAATATATCAAAAGAGAAAGAAGTAAAAGACTACCTGAGGGTTTCAATTGCTGGAGTTTTGATTGTAAATTTGGGAAAAATGAACAAGAAGCAACAGAAATTAGATTTGTAGATATTACAAAATCAATTGATATCGCTGCTAATGAAAATCTTGAGAGTTTTTATTTAGAATTAGTTTCAAAAGCTGAAAATAAACAAGCAAAAGATAAAAATCAAAACAATGAAGAAGATGAAGAGATAGAAGATTAATTTTTCTTCTACTTTTATAAAAATCTTTTTCTTAAACTTACAAGTAAAAAAACTCCTAAAAATAAAATATCTATCTTAAAATAGCAATTTTTGGATTGTTTAATATTTCTAATTAAGTTATTGTTCTAAAAATAAAAAAATGCAGGAGAATGAGATGAGTTACCTATCAAACGCGAATTTAAAAGAAGCAGATAATGAAGTATTTTCTATAATTGAAAATGAGTTAAAAAGACAAACAAATCACCTAGAAATGATTGCTAGTGAAAACTTCACTAGTCCAGCTGTTATGCAAGCTATGGGTTCTGTTTTTACTAATAAATATGCTGAGGGTTATCCTTATAAAAGATATTATGGTGGATGTGAGTTTGCTGATGCTGTTGAGCAACTTGCAATTGACAGAGCTTGTGAAATATTTGGATGTTCTTATGCTAATGTTCAACCTCATTCAGGAAGCCAAGCTAATGGTGCTGTATATGCTGCTTTATTAAGTGCAGGAGATAGAATCTTAGGTATGGATTTATCTCATGGTGGACATTTAACTCATGGGAGCAAACCATCTTTTTCTGGTAAAAACTATTCTGCATTTTATTATGGTGTTGAACTTGATGGAAGAATCAATTATGATAAAGTTTTAGAAATTGCTAAGGTTTGTCAACCAAAAATCATTGTTTGTGGAGCATCTGCATATGCAAGAGAGATTGATTTTAAAAGATTTAGAGAAATAGCTGATAGTGTTGGTGCTATTTTATTTGCTGATATTGCACATATTGCTGGTCTTGTTGCAGCTGGAGAACATATGAGTCCATTTCCTTATGCTCATGTTGTAACAACAACTACTCATAAGACTTTAAGAGGTCCAAGAGGTGGAATGAT
>ERZ724515.5-NODE-5-length-53196-cov-8.795506_pt1 | contig 53196 bp, 49 predicted proteins | sample MGYA00376048_ERZ724515 | MGnify/ENA primary metagenome ERZ724515 (study PRJEB28724, sample SAMN07190885) | wastewater metagenome | isolation source: influent of sewage treatment plant in Hong Hong | place: Hong Kong | collected 2016-03-17 ... | reverse complement strand
GTGGCGCACCAGCTGCATCTGTCGCGCTTCACGAACATGGCGCGGTAGCCGGACGGCGGTGTAGGTTCCACGATTCGTTGTCGTAATTCCAGATTTCGTGTCACACCGATGGCGAATGTGACAGGAATCTTGTTAGCGCGGCTAGCTGAGTATTGACGGTGTGCCAGCCGGAGTGCCACGCTGAAGTTGCGGTAACTGTTTACCGCGTGGAGCGCGTGATGCAGGGTCCCGTTCGGGTGGATGTGAATTCCGCGGTCGTGGCCTACCGACCTGCGGAGGGTGAAGAGCGGATTCTTGCCGCGCGGGATGTCAAGCCAGCGGCGTTGTTGAGCGGCCACCCGTGGCGCACCTTCCGAAGCTACTTGGGTCAGCGGCATTATTCGGGCACTTACTGGACCGCAACGCTGGGAAGACACGTCATCTACGAGTCCAGACTGGAGTTGGCAAATCTAATTGGGGCTGACTTTGACTCGGGGGTGAAAAAGATTGCAGCCCAACCATTCATGCTGACGGCTGAAGTCGACGGGCAGCTTCGCCGTCACACCGTCGATTATGTGTGGGGGACCGATGACAATCTGGTTGTAGTTGATGTCGTTCGGCGAGAGAGGCTCACCCACTGCGAGGTTCAGCTCTTGTGCACGTGGACCCGGATGGTCGTCGAATACATGGGTTGGACGTACTTGGTCGCCAGTGAACCGGCCCGCGTCTGGATGTCAAACGTGCGATTCCTCGCGGGCTATCGCCGCGAGTGGCTTGTCAACGGTGAAGTGCTCACCGACCTGAGATCACGCATGGATCAGATTGCCGGCCAGTCGATTTCCGGAACCGAATCAGCCCTGGCTAGGTATCCCAAGCCGTTGGTCAGGCCGGCACTGATGCATCTGCTCTGGAGCCAGGAGCTTATATGCGACCTCAGCGAACCTTTACGGCGCGCAACTGTATTGGAGGTATCGACATGAGTTTTGCAGGGGTACGGGTAGGGCCCGGTACGCGATTTGTCTATGACGGTGAGCTCATTGAAATTGTCGAATTGCATGCGATGCCCGGGGGCTCGGAGGTGTTGGCTCGGGAAGTGCGAACCGAAAAGGTGCGCAGAATTGTGTTAGCCGAATTGATGTTCTCTGAACGGGCGCGGTTCCTTAGCGAGGAGACTGCGACCTTCGCGGTGAGCAACAACGATGCCCCCAACGGGGCGCAGTTGTGGTCGGCGGCATCAGAGTCAGCACGGATCGAGGCCCGTCGACGGGCCTCGCACATTCGTGAGGCGCTCACGGGTTACCGCTCTGGCACTGCGCTGATGGCGGGGCCTGGTGAGCCTCGCGCACGGTATCTACCCCATCTGCCGAAAGGGGTTCGGGAGTTGGCGAAAGCCGACGAACTTCACATCAGTAAGCGTAGTTTTCAACGTTGGGTCAGCCGATACGAGAAGGACGGCGAAGCCGGTCTTTTGCCGGGCCGAACCGCGGAAGCGGCAGGAACTAGCCGGAATTTCGAATTGTTCACTCAGGTCGCGCTGGACATCATGCGGGAGCAGATCGACAAATCGCGGCCGACGAGAAACTTCGTTATCGAGCATGCCGAAGCGAGGTTGATCGGCACGTACGGTGCCGGGGCAGTCCCGATGCCGAGCAAGTCCAAGGCCTACGAGATTTTGGATGAGCTCAACACCGTGTGCCCGTTGTTCACTGCGAGCACAAAACGCAACCGCGACATCGCCGCGCGACCGGTGATGCCCTACGGGAAGCTGCACCCATCCAGGCCGGGAGAGTACGTGTTGATGGACACGACGCCGTTGGACGTATTCGCGATGGATCCGCATTCCCTGCGCTGGGTTGGGGTGCAGTTGACGGTTGCGATGGATTGGTATTCACGGTGCATTACCGGGCTGCGCCTGACCCCGGTTTCGACCAAGGCGGTGGATGCGGCTGCGGTTCTCTATCAGTCATTTCGGCCGGTGCCGGCGGGGCGCGACTGGCCTGCGGAGGCGGTATGGCCGCCACATGGTGTGCCCCGCTCGGTTCTCGTCGAATCGGATGTCCTCGATCCCTCCAGCGTGTTCGCAGCCCACCCTGCCGTGGTGCCGGAGACCGTGGTGGTCGATCACGGCAAGATCTATGTAGGCGAGCACCTGACGAGTTGTTGTCGCCAACTTGGCATCTCGATACAACCGGCGCGAGTACGGGTTCCTTACGACAAGGGTCCGGTCGAGCGTTTCTTCCGGACGCTGCGGGAGGGCTTCCTGCAGGAGCTGCCGGGTTACAAGGGACCTGATGTGTATTCCCGGGGCATTTCCCCCGAGCAGGACGCTTTCTTCTTCCTGGACGAACTGGAGGCTTTGCTGCGCGAATGGGTGGCAGTTGTTTACCACAGGAGGCCCCATAGCGGCATCGGGGAGACCGGTCTCTGGGCGCTCCGGTTGTCACCGGCGCAGATGTTCGAACACGGCATTTCTCGCGCTGGATACCTCGAGGCGCCTCGCGATCCCTGCCTGGCCTACCGATTCCTGGCGGTGCAGTGGCGCACCATCCAGCACTACGGCTTCGAGATCGACGGGCGCTATTACCGGGGACCGGGGCTCAGCAGCTACGTAGCGCGAGAGAAAAGCCCCTTCAGCGAGAAAGGTGGCAGGTGGCCGGTTCATGTCGACCCGGACGATGTGCGGCAGGTGTACTTCTTTGACCTGAAGACAACCAAACAATGGCATGCGTTGGCGTGGACAGAAGCAGCAATGTGCGATGGCCCGATGAACGAAGACGGCCTCCACTTCGCGCGCGAGTTGGCGAAAAGCAAGCACCGGTACGTCGATGACAAGCTGGCGCTGGCTGAATTTCTCGAACGGCGACATCTCAGTCAGGGCCACACGATGGCCGAGCGCCGCGCTGCTCTGCGGCTGTCCCGCGAGCAGGCGAGTCTGAGTCTCGACGCGAGGGCCGCTGCGCTCACAGTCTCGGATCTGCCTACCGCGCAGCATGTCCTTCACGGTGAAGAGATCGAGTTCACCGACGAACTTGACGATGATCCGCACATCGACGACGGCCACTTCTACGACGAGGTCCTGGAGGACGTATGACTACCAAAGCGCCGTCCCGCAGACCTGCCGAGCCCCACTTGGACAACCTGACCCTTTCCCGCAAAGAGGGCTGGAAGGCATGCACCGAAGCCCCGAAGCGGATCGCTCCCGAGCTGCTGACCAAAGGCCAGATACGCCGCCTCAGTGAAGCGGCCGCCGACATCTACAAGCAGCGACGAGAGGACTGGCATAACAACCTGGGACCGCTGAAGACACCGCAACTGGCCGCGCTGCACGAAGATTTGTGGGACATCCTCGACAGCAACGCCCAGGACGGCGACCACGCCAAGGGCGCGATCGCACTCGACGGCTATCCAGGACTCGGAAAGTCCACGGCCGTAGAGGCATTCGCCAAAGAGTTCCACCGACGAGAGATCCGCCGCAATGGTGAATTCACCGAGGTCGGCGATGAACGGTGGCCGGTGTGCCGGATCGGGATGCGCGGAAACACCTCGATGAGGGATTTCAATCGCGCGATGTGCGAGTTCTACGGCCACCCCGGATGGCGCGGCAGCACCGAGGAGCTGGGCAGAAGGGCACTGGACTACGTTCTCAAGTGCGAAACGCGCCTGCTGATCATTGACGACCTGCACTTCCTGCACTGGCAGAACAAAGGCGGCATCGAGATCAGCAACAACTTCAAGTACATCGTCAACGACTTCCCGATCACACTGATCTCCATCGGGATCGGCTTGATCGAACGCGGAGTTCTGATGGACGCGTCCTACGACGAACTGCTGGCACAGACCAGCCGTAGAACCACCGTTCTGACGATGGAGCCCTACCTGCTGAAGACCGAGTCGCAACGGCGTGACTGGAGAACTCTCCTGACCACCATCGAGCAGCGCCTCATTCTCGGCGACAAGCGCATCGGCATGCTCGCTGAAGAACTCTCCGACTACCTCTACGAGCGCAGCACCGGACACATCGGTTCGCTGATGGACCTGATCCGGCGGGGATGCGTCCGCGCCATCCGAACCGGCAAGGAGACGCTCAACCGGCAGCTGCTGGACACCATCAAGATCGACAGCGCCGCTGAGAAGGCACGAAAGGAACTCGCCGCGGCATTCCGCACCCGAAAGCTCACCACCAAGCTCAAAGCGTCGTGAGCCATGAGCGTGACCGTTGTGCGCACACCGCCCCTACGAGTCAGCCCAGCCGCCGGTGAAGCGATCGACTCGTGGCTGGAACGGATCGCACACCGCTGCAGGGTCACCTGGCAGGAACTGCGGATCACACAAGGAGGGGTGATCCCCTCCGGGTCGGACGCCGACCGCTGGATGGGATCTCTCACCGTCGAGCAGTGCACGGCCCTGAACCTGTTCACGGGTATGGATCCGGTTGCGTTGCGCGCCATGACGCTGGAGGGCTACCCCCCGATCGTCGCCGGCTTCGATCCCCGCACCGGGCTGGAAGCGGCGAAGTACCCATGGCGCCACACCCACGCCTCCCGGTTCTGCCCGTTCTGCCTTGCAGAGACCGGCGGTGCGTGGCGCCTCGTGTGGCGCATGGTGTGGTTCTTCGCCTGCCCCAGGCATCACTGTCTGCTTGCACATCGCTGCCCCCAGTGCGGCGCCCCTCAGCGCCGCGGACCCGTTTCGGGTGTTGTCCCGCAACCGGGACACTGCCTGGCGCTGGTTAGCCCGTCGGCAACCAACGCCGGTCTTCGATGTGGCGCGGACCTCACGCAGGCATCTGTCATCCCATTGGCCCCGGCCAGCACGCTGCTCGCGGTGCAAACAGTCATCGCCGAGGCGATCCTTCATGATCAGGTTAACTTCGGCATTTACCAATCGAATCCGACCCCGGTGCCGCAGGTACTGGCAGACGTTCGCGCAATCGGGGAGAAGTATCTAGCGGCCCTCGACCGCGGTGTTGTCAGCCCCCGATTCCCCGCCGCCGTCATGAGGGAGTATCGGGATCTCTCTGATGAGGAGCGCACCGCGGCCGGGCGTGTGCCAGCGCGGGCCGTGCCTGCCGTCACCACTGCTATCGGCGCAACTGCAGCCATCGCAATCCTGGGCCAGAGCGACCTTCGGGCGGCCGGTGCTGTCCTATCCTCCATCTGGCCGCCGGGAAATCAAGGCATCATCTCGTCATCCATCACCATGACCGGGCGGCTCGGCGGCGATACCAGCGCGGCCCTGCGGGGTAGCTACTTGGAATGTTTAGCCCCGAAACTCGGCGCTGCCGAACAACTCCAATATCGAATCGGCACAATGCTGCCCACCAGGCCGGCCACCAACCCCGAACTCGTGCGGATCATGGCCACCCGGATACCTACGATGCTGTGGCCCCAGTGGTCGCTGCGGCTGGCAGAGCAGAACCTGTTCCAGCGATTCCTGCGATCCGTGCTCTCGGTGGGCCTACTCCTGATCGGCAATGACATCGAAGTCGAAGAAGCGATTGAATCCTTGGGCTGCCCGCAAGCACGGGCAAGCTTTCATGCTGGAATGCGCAATTTGTCGAAGTCACCTGACTGGCCCGATGTCCGCACTGCGCTCTACTGCTTGTCCGACTATCTGCGGGTGCACGGGTCGCCCATCAATTACCGCCGCCGCCGACAGCTGGGATTCGACGGCCTGCTGACCGAACCGACCTGGCGAAGAATCTGCCGCGAGACAACTACCAGACCAGACGGCATGGCAGCGGTACGAACATTTCTCATCGAACGACTTACGGGGTCTTCCCAATTTCCCACGCCACTGCCGAAACATCTGGAATCCCAGTATGCCGCTGTGTACCGCGTTCCTCTTCGACTCACTCCCGAACTCAACGCCGCACTGATCGGACACGCTGAACAGTTCCTCGCCCACCACCAAATCCTCAACGAACCCGTTCAATGGAGTCCCCCGATCTCCCTTCTCGAGGGACTCCATCTGCCCGCCAATGACGCACGCGTCGACGTCGACGAGATGCACCGATTAGTCAACCTCTGGCGGCACGGCAATCTCTCCACCGCCGCCATACCCAAACGGCTGGGAGTGAGCCCCGATGCCCTTCGACTGGCCTGCGAGGAGAACCCCACCCCACGCCAAACTCGCCGGCCCTATCGGCGAACGGTACCGAAGCCCCGGCTTGCCTACGAGAGGGCACGCGCCGCTCTACCACCTGATCGGCTGCGACGGCTCTACGAAGTCGAAGGCCAGAGCCTCAGTGGCATCGGCACCTCAATCGGCGTTTCACGCCCGACGGTGGTTCAACTGGCGCACGACTACGGGATCGCCATCACGCCGCATGGCAGGGGCAAGAACCACATCGACCCACAGTGGCTGCGACAGCAGTACACCGAGAAGCAACGTTCACTGAGTGAGATCGCCGCAGAATGCGGTGTCAGTGTGGGCTGCATCGTGAATGCCGCTCGCCGAGCCCAAATCCCTATGAGGCGACTCAGTCGGCGCGCTGCCGAAGAAGTCCGCGCAGACACCAACGTTCCGCGATGGCTGGTGCCGGCCATGACAACACAGGGTGGATGGGAACGGCTGCAGCGACTGCCCGACATCGCTTCGCACACCTCCTTCGCCGCCGCCGGACGAGTCCTCGGGGTGCCCGGCTTCAGCTTGGGAGCGCAAGTCGCCCGCATCGAGCGAGACCTCGGCGGCCCAGTGCTCATCCGGGCAACCGAGCACTCGCCGCTGCGGTTGACACGTCGGGGTAAGAAAGTGGTCGCCGCGGTGCGCGCCCTGCAAGAAGCGGGCGGCCCCGCAACTTAGTCCAGATGCGGCCGGCCAGACGCCCGGATCGCGATGCCGTAACTGTGAGCAAGCTGGGTCACCATCTGCCGTGACAGCCCGTAGCGGTTCCCGATGTGCGCGAGACTCTTTCGCTGCTCGACGTAGAGCACTTCCAACGACTCTCTCGACAAAATCCGTCGCGCAGCACATACCCCGCTTGATGCCGCCGGCGGCACTGATCCGGTGGCCAGGCTGCTCTCCCGGAGAACCCTGGACAGATTGACCTCCGCTCGGTGACCCCGCACCGGACCACCAACGGCCACCGAGGCGCCGTACTCAGGGAGCATCGCGGGTGCCCAGGCCACCGGCTCGCCAACGATGGCCTGTTCGGCGAGGAAGTGACCGGCGTAAGAGTCTGCGGCACTGATGAATTCGCTGTTCAGTAGCTCCGGCAGATCGGCCAGCTTGGAGCGGAACTCCGGCGAGTCGACGGCCCAGCGCGCCTGGCTCCCTGGAAATCCCGTGATGCGTTCGTAGAGCCAGCAGCGGGCCAGCGCCAACCGCAGGGCGCGCCCCGGACTGATGCCCGATGACAGGCAGATGTCGATCCACACCGACTCCGGCAGAAGGCCCCCGCACGACAGCGTCCGTCGACGCGCATAGTCGATCGGCGACCTGTCAGCGTCGAGCAGATCAGCGAGTTCCTCCACCGTCCGCCAGACCCCTGTGGCGCTATCGCTGCGTCCGACTCGCTGCAGAACCCGTGACACCGCCCGTGCGCTGGTGGCCGCACCCAGAAGTTCAGCGGCGGCGGAAAGTGTTATGCGTGAACCAACGAGTACCACCGCGACGGCGAGGGCGGAACGCACCTGACCGAAGCCGACACCATCGCACCGCACATTCAGACACACTGCGGGCCACAACAGCGAGGGCAGCCAACGCGCCCGCTCGGCTGCACTACGTGGATGGGGACGCCGCGGCGTTGTCGAATGCGTTCGATAGCGCAGCTGGTCGCTGACAGAAAGGTATGAAGACAACGCAGACAGTTGAACTGAACGCAGCGCCGCACTGATGCCCCGGCCCCAGCCGATGCTGGTGGCGCTCACCGACCGGCCGTTGTGCCTATTGAATGCGATCAGCCATCGCATACGACCGGCCGCCTCGGCGGTGTTCGCCGCGCCGAGAATGGACCCAGCAGCAGCGGCAGCGATTCCGCTCGCCACCGCAGAGGAATCTGCAGTCACTCCCCGGTAACCGAATGTCGCCTCCTTCCTGGCGGCGAGGAATTCCGCGACAACCGCGTCGCTCGTCAGCTGGCGGAGTTCATCAAGGTTGGGATACCGCATTATTCGACCGCCCAGAGCGCAGAGATCGGCGATCAGCGCGGACAGCGGTGCTGGCGCTCGACCGTAGATGCCGGTTCGTGCAATGCCGGTGAAGACCGCGGCGTCGATCATCTGCTGCGTCTTCAGGATCGGATGGTCGTGAGCCAGCGGCAGCGAGGGCGCTACAGCCAACTCCGTACCACAGCGGGTGACGCCCCGGCCATGACAACCGATGAGCTTGTGCGCACACAGGCCGGGGACTGGGATGAGGGCGACCGATGCCGGCACGGCCCGTTGCGGACTCCGGCAGGCAGGGCAGGAATCCGCCAAAAGGCAGTTGTGCCGTAGACAGGCAAAACTCCACCGCATGCGCCAGGCCAGCATCCACCGGCCGCCGTTCTCGGCGAGGCAACTTGGACAGAAGCGCGATCGACGCCTGCCGAGCCACAGCATCGACTCGACCGATTCGAGGGGAATCTCCAGGCTTCCAAGCGCGCGAGTGAGGTGACTGAGCACCATGGCGTTGATGGTTCCCGGAGACTGGCCGGTGACAAAGGACACGGATTCGACCTGCTGTTCGGACGGGGCGACGAGCCAACCGGCGGTGTAACTGCGACCACGTCCTGCCGGAAGACCGACACCGACTAGGAGATCACCCCAAGCGCACTGCATCCGGGCAGCCAGAGCCTCAAGCCAGGAGTCCACGGCCTCGCCTTCCACGGGTTGAACCCGCAACGGCAACGTGCGCATGGCGACCTGTTCCGCAAAGCCGACTCCGAGATCCAAGCGTAGCGCGATGCACTACTAGTAGGGCAGACATCGGCGCTAGCTGGCCGGATTACTTGGAGGCGTGCCAACGCGCCCCAGTCAGAACAATCCCGAGCGCGTCACCAACTGGCAGCGGTGGAGAGCAACGGTTGGCAGCAACATCCGAGCAATCCGTGCCGCTAAAGGGATGACCCAAGAGGCGCTGGCCCTGCGATCCGGAGTCACCCGGAACGTTCTCATAGATGTGGAACTCGGCAAGCGCGGCATTCTCTACGAACGTCTGATCGACATCGCCGACGCACTCGATGTCCCCGTCGGCGACCTTTTTACCGAAGCAGACGACGCGAAATCCTGAGGGGAAAGATCCTCGCCAGCTGCAGTCGAGCCTTCGCGCGACCGCGGTAGAAACTGCGCTCCGGGCCGTCTGCCCTGCTCAGCCCAACATCGCGCACTTGACCTCCCGCAGTGTCGCAGCGCCGCTGTATAAAGTTCGGTTCGGGTTCGGTCGCTTGACCGGCGCACACCTAGGGGTAGACACAGTTGATCACCGGGGAGTTGAAGAGCAAGGTCGATCGAGTTTGGGATGCCTTCTGGTCTGGAGGTATCTCCAATCCGCTCGAGGTTATCGAGCAGATCACCTATCTGCTGTTCATCCGCCGGCTCGACGATCTGGACACCCTCGCTGAGCAGAAGGCGCGCCGCACCGGCAAGCCGGAGCCCCTGCGCTTCAGCCCAGATCAGCAGGAGCTCCGATGGTCGGTGTTCAAGAACGACGAGCCCGGCCAGATGTTCGAGGTCGTCGACAAGAAGGTGTTCCCGTTCCTCCGCGCCCTCGGCGGAGACGGGTCGACCTACGGCGAACACATGAAGGACGCCCGTTTCACCATTCCAACCCCGCAGCTGCTGTCCCGTGTGGTGGACATGCTCGACCACATCCCGATGGAGGATCGCGACACCACCGGCGACCTGTACGAGTATCTGCTCGCCAAGATTGCCAGCGCCGGCGTCAACGGCCAGTTCCGCACGCCGCGCCACATCATCAAGCTGATGGTGGAGATGGTCGACCCGCAGCCGGCCGACGAGATCGCAGATCCGGCCGCGGGCACGGCGGGCTTTCTGGTCGCGGCCGCGGAGCATCTGCGTGAGCAGTATCCCAGCGTGCTGACCGACGCGGCGCAGCGGAAGCACTTCCACCACAGCATGTTCCACGGCTACGACTTCGACTCCACCATGCTGCGTATTGGTTCGATGAACATGCTGATGCACGGCATTGAGGCGCCGGATATCCGCTACCGCGACTCCCTGTCGGAGGGAGCCAGCGAGGATGCAGAGAAGTACACGCTGATCCTGGCCAACCCGCCGTTCGCCGGCAGCCTCGACGCGGAGTCCACCGCCAAGGATCTTCAGCGGGTGGTGAAGACCAAGAAGACAGAGCTGCTGTTCCTGGCACTGTTCCTCAAGCTGCTTAAGCCTGGCGGGCGGGCGGCGATCGTCGTCCCCGAGGGGGTGCTGTTCGGATCGTCCACGGCCCACAAGGAACTGCGGCGCATCCTCGTCGAGGACCAGAAGCTCGACGGCATCGTGAAGCTGCCCTCCGGTGTCTTCAAGCCCTACGCCGGAGTGTCCACAGCCATCCTGCTGTTCACCAAGACCAATTCTGGCGGCACCGACGACGTCTGGTTCTACGACGTCCATGCCGACGGCTTCTCGCTGGATGACAAGCGGAATCCCATCGAGGCAAATGACATCCCCGATCTGCTGGCCCGGTGGAGGGAACGTAACGGGGCCGAGCGCGACCGCGCCCGCACCGAGAAGTCGTTCTGCGTCACCAAAACGGAGATCGCCGCGCAGGGCTACGACCTATCGCTGAACCGCTACAAGGAACTTGTCCACAACGACGTGGAGCATCGGCCGCCGCTGGAGATCATCGCCGACATCGAAAGGCTCGAAGGCGAGATCGCGGCGGGGCTGGCGGAGTTGAAGGCGATGTTGTCGTGAAGACGGTGCCGTTAGGGGAAATTGCTGAGGTTCGGCTCGGCCGGCAGCGATCGCCCAAGAACCACTCCGGACCGCAGAACCGAAGTTACGTGCGGGCTGCCAATGTCGGTTGGGACGGTCTCAAACTCGATGACGTCAAGACAATGAACTTCACCGATGCAGAGATGGACATTTACAGACTCCGCCCGGGCGATCTGCTGCTCAACGAGGCGTCGGGCTCTCCCCATGAGGTTGGCAAGCCGGCCATGTGGATGGGTGAGATCGAAGAGTGCGCATTTCAGAACACTCTCCTCCGTGTGCGACCAACCGCTGAAGTCGAATCCCGCTTCCTATTCCACTACCTACGTCAGCAGGCTCTGACGGCTGCTTTCGCGCGTGGCTCCCGAGGCGTCGGCATCCACCATCTGGGTAGAGAAGCACTGTCAAAATGGCCTATTCCGCTGCCGCCGCTTGATGAGCAGCGCCGGATTGCTGCAATCCTCGACCGGGCGTATGACGTGCGTAGTAAGCAAGTCCAAGTCATCAACAACCTCGAGCACTTGCCTGAGGCCATCTTCGTCGATATGTTCGGCGATCCTGAGCACGCGGTCGTCTCGGGCGCGACCGTGCCGTTCGGCGAAGTCGCCGAGCTCCAAGGAGGGCGAAATCTTGTCGCCGACGATCAAGATGCTGCCTCGCCATTCCGAGTTCTGAAGATCAGCGCAGTAACATCCGGCCAATTCAAGCCAGCAGAGTCGAAGGCCCTCCCAGCGGATTACATCCCGCCTCAGGACCACCTTGTACGCCAAGGCGATCTGCTCATCAGCCGTGCGAATACGGCCGAATTGGTCGGAGCTGTCGCCTATGTCGAAGACCTTCCTGGCGATTTAGTTCTGCCCGACAAGATATGGCGTTTTGTCTGGCGCGATCCGCGAAGTGTCCCGGTGTACTACCGGACCCTATTCTTGACGCCATCCGTGAGGCGGCGGATGAGCCAGCTTGCCAGCGGAACAGGCGGGTCGATGAAAAATATCTCAAAGGCCAAGTTGGTTCAGCTTGAGTTACCCAAGGTGGGTATCGCAGAACAACGCGAGTTCGCTCGCCGTGTAGCGACGATTCCAAGGCCCTCTCTATCTAAAACTGATGAATTGCTGACATCCCTCCAGTCCAGCGCTTTCTCCGGGCAGCTGTGATGAGCAACTTTGCCTTCCTTAAAGCGGTCGAATGGCCGGAGACTTACGCCGACTGCGCGCGCGCAGAGAGCTATGCGCTCAGTGACCCACGCGCCGCCTGCATCTATGCCCGTCGCGCCGCCGAGCAGGTCGTCGACTACCTATATGACGTTCTCGCGCTACCGCTTCCGTACGCCAGCGACCTGTCGGCACGGATCAATGACGCAGCATTCAAGGCCAAAACCGGCCAAGGGATCGCAGCGAAACTGAACCTGATCCGCCGGCTGGGCAACTCCGCCGCCCATGATCAGCAGCAGATTCCGCCGCGCGCGGCCCTTGATGCGCTCAAGGAGCTTCACCACGTGATGGTGTGGGCGACGTTCCACTACTCGGCGAATCCCGCTGCGGTGCCGATGAAGTCAGTGTTCGACCCGGCGCTGGCCAAGAGGGCCGCACCGCTGACCCGCGAGGAGGTCGCTCAGCTCGCCAAGAAGTTCGCCGACCAGGAGGCCGCCCACGCGAAGGCGCTCGCGGCCAAGGATGAAGAGTCCGCGCAGCTGCAGGCCGAGCTGGAGAAGCTCCGCGACGAAGTACAGGCCGCCCAAGCTGCCAAGCAACTTGTCGACGACCGCGACTACTCCGAAGCCGAAACCCGCGACACCTTCATCGACCTACTTCTCAACGAAGCGGGGTGGCCGCTCTCTGAGCCGCGGGATCGCGAGTACCCGGTCACCGGGATGCCGCCGAATGACGCCAAGGGCTACATCGACTACGTGCTGTGGGGCGCCGACGGGCTACCCCTTGCAGTCGTCGAAGCGAAGCGCACTACCAAGAGTCCGCAGATCGGCCAGCAGCAGGCCAAGCTCTACGCCGACTGCCTGGAGAAGCAGTTCGGTCGCCGGCCGGTCATCTTCTTCACGAACGGCTACCAGCACTGGCTATGGGACGACGCTGCCGGCTATCCGCCGCGGGAGGTCGCCGGCTTCTACACCCTCGACGAACTAGCGTTGATGATCCACCGCCGACATGCTCGAAAGTCGTTGGCGCAGACGGGGATCGACTCGGCAATCGTGGAGCGGCACTATCAGATTCACGGCATCCGCGCGGTCGATGACGCCTTCGAGGCCAAACAGCGCCAGGCGCTGTTGGTCATGGCGACTGGTTCCGGCAAAACGCGCACCGTCATTGCGCTGGTGAAGCAGCTGATGGAGGCGGGCTGGGTCAAGCGGGCGCTGTTCCTGGCTGACCGCACCGCCCTGGTGACCCAGGCGGCCAATGCGTTCAAGGCGCATCTGCCCGCGGCGACGACGGTAAACCTGTTGACCGAGAAGGATGCCGACGGGCGGGTCTACGTCTCCACGTATCCGACGATGATGAACCTCATCAATGATGTGGACTCCGGTAAGCGGGTATTTGGTCCCGGCTACTTCGACCTGGTGGTCATCGACGAGGCGCACCGCTCGGTCTATCAGAAGTACGGGGCCATCTTCTCCTGGTTCGACTCCCTCCTGGTCGGGTTGACCGCCACCCCGAAGGACGAGGTCGACCACAACACCTACCGCCTGTTCCATCTCGAGGACCGGGTGCCCACCTATGCCTACGACCTCAAGAAGGCCGTCGAGGAGGGCTTCCTGGTGCCGGCGTTGGGGGTGTCGGTCGGCACGAAGTTCCTCCGTCAGGGCATCCGCTACGCCGACCTGTCCGAGGAGGAGAAGGACGAGTGGGACACCCTGGACTGGGGGGAGGATGGCCCACCGGATGAGGTGTCTTCCGACGAGCTGAACCGCTTTCTGTTCAACGAGGACACCGTCGATCAGGTGTTAGGAACGTTGATGGAGAAGGGGCACAAGGTCGCCGACGGCGACCGGTTGGGCAAGACGATCGTCTTCGCCAAGAACCAGCGTCACGCCGAGTTCATTCAGCAGCGCTTCGACGTCCAGTACCCGCACTACGCCGGTCACTTTGCGCGCGTCATTACCCACAGCACCACCTACGCGCAGAGTTTGATCGACGACTTCTCCCAACCGGAGAAGGCACCGCACATCGCCATCTCGGTGGACATGCTCGACACCGGTATCGACGTCCCCGAGGTCGTGAACCTGGTGTTCTTCAAGCAGGTCCGATCAAAGACAAAGTTCTGGCAGATGATCGGCCGCGGCACGCGACTGTGCCCCGACGTCTTCGGACCCGGTCGCAACAAGACGAACTTCTACGTCTTCGACTTCTGCGGCAACCTCGAATACTTCAGCCAGGACCTACCCGGTTCGGAAGGCTCGCTGCAGAAGTCGTTGAACCAGCGTCTTTTCGAAACGCGCGTGGGCTTGGTAGCCAAGCTCGACGCCGACCTCAAGGGTGAGCCCACCGAGGCACCCGCAGGTGCCGGTGAGCACAGCGAGGAGGGGCTGCGGTGGGACGTCGCACGGCAGTTGCACGCCACGGTCGCCGGAATGACGCTCGACAACTTCCTGGTCCGTCCGCACCGCCAGCTGGTCGAGGAATACGCGCAGTGGCCGGCGTGGAAGAAGATCACTCCGGAGGCCGCCGAAGCGGTCGCGGAGAACCTGGCGGGACTGCCGTCGGGGCACATCGACAATGACGAGGATGCCAAGCGGTTCGATCTGTTGATCCTGCGCCGCCAACTCGCGCAGCTGCAGAGCGACACCACCGTTATGGAGCGAATCCGCGAAACGGTCCAGCAGATCGCGGCGGGCCTGGCCGGCAAGAACACCATCCCCTCCGTGGTGGCACAGCACGACCTTCTGGAAGAGGTCGCAGGCGACAACTGGTGGATCGACGTCACCCTGCCGATGCTTGAGGTTGCCCGCCGCCGACTGCGCGGGCTGCTGCAATTCCTCGACAAGATCCGCAAAGACCCCGTCTACATCGACATCCAGGATGAGCTGTCCGACGCGGTACCGATCGACCTGCCCGCCTTCGCGCCGGGCATCGACATGGACCGCTTCCGGGCGAAGGCGGCCGCCTACCTCAAGGCGCATGAGGATCACCTTGCCCTGCAGCGGCTGCGCCGCAATAAGGCGCTCATGCCGGATGACCTCTTGGCCTTGGAGCAGATGCTGCTGGAAAGCGGCGCCGGTGACGACAAGGCGATCGCCAAGGCGAAGGAAGACGCGCACGGCCTCGGGCTGTTCATCCGCTCGCTACTCGGCCTCGACCGGCAGGCGGCAATGGAAGCGTTCGGCGGTTTCCTCGACGGCACCGCTTTGAGCGCCAACCAGATCCACTTCGTCAACCTCATCGTCGACGAACTCACCTCCAACGGCGTCGTCGAACCAGCCCGCCTCTACGAACCGCCATACACAGACCTCACTGCTCGCGGACCCGAGGCATTGTTCAGCGTCGAACAGGTGGACAACATCGTCAGTATTTTGGATGCGGTGAAGCAGAACGCAGCACCCGGCGCGGGCGCGGCATAGCTTGGGTACTGTTCGACAACTTAAGAGAATCCATTTAACCCATGACTGAGTCGGAAACAACGGCGTTGACCGCCGGGCAGCAGTTCCAACTGCACACCGAATACGCAGGTTCAATATATTTGCGAATGGTATTCAGCCCACTGGGGCCGGACGCGACAGCCGACGATCCCGTTCAGATGCTCGCGTACGGAAGTGCCTTCGTATATGAGTCAGACGGCCAAACCCATCTCGTTACCGCTAGGCACAACCTCACCGGACGGCACTGGCAGACCGAGGCTTATCTAGGCGCGTATGAAGTCAGCCCAACTCATCTTGAGATCATGCTACTCAGGAAGCCGCCAGGCGATGGGTGGAAACTTGAGCCAATCGAAGGCCAGAGGCACAAGGCCTCAACGGCATTTCAAGCGCGCCAGTTCCGCGTCCCACTTATCGGTGAAGATTGGAAACCCCTCTGGAAGCAGCACCCGGACTACGGGGGTGATGTCGATGTAGCGGTGCAGGCCATTAAGTTCGATGACGAAGACTTGGTATATCCATGGCGGTATCCGGTATCGGAAACTGAACCAGGTGCGGCGAAGTGGCCGAATCTCGCTCCGGCGCAGGATGTTTTCGTAGTCGGGTATCCCTATGCGTTGTCGATTGGACCCCTGTTTCCTCTGTGGATTCGCGGTACCATCGCTTCGGACACGCACCTGGGCGTCGTTGTAGACGGCAAGCAGCTACCACTGCTCCTCATTGACGCTCGAACACGAACCGGTCAGTCTGGATCAGTTGTTATCAGGCACGTGCCCGAAGGGACCCTGGTCCCGACCATGGGCAATAGCGTAGGGATCACGAGTCGACCGCAGTCGCAAATTGTTGGTGTCTATTCGGGTCGCACTAGCGATGATTCCGACCTTGGTTACGTGTGGCCGATCGCAGAGGTCGAGGAGATCTGTCGAAACGGCGCATCAGGCACTATCTGAGCGACTCACGACAGGACCACGAAAGGTGACCACACTCACGCCATGTCTGACACAGTCGCCGAACCCCGTCGTTCAGCGGCGTTATCATCCAGCGGTGGCCTCGCGCTCCGCGGCTGACGGCGGTTATTTGCGGCGAGGCTTTGTCGCGCTCGACGAGCGAGACGGCCGGAATCTTGCGACGGGCGGCGGCCTGTGATCGCTTTCGCAGACACCGGACCTACAGGCCAACTGGCCGCGCCGACTGCGTTGGTAAGTTGGGCCCACTCGAATACCGACTGGGGTCCCGACCAGTCTGCGGACTGGGAGCGGACGGTCAAATCGTTCACTGACCTGCTTCGAGAAGGCGGCATTGACGCTGATCTTGATTTGTTTCACCAAAGCGATACGTCGATCGACTGGACGCGATGGGGGCCGAATAAGGTCCGCACAAGCGACTTCGTGATTGTGGCGATCAGTAGGGCCTGGTCTGAGCGGTGGCAGGGCATCAACGCGCCGACTGTTGGGGCGGGTGCGGCAGCTGAGGCTGACACTCTCAAAGGGATCTTCGGTAAGGACCAAAGCGAGTTTCAACGCAAGACCTTGATTGCGTTACTGCCCGGTGCGACAAGCGATCTCGTTCCGGAAGACCTGTACCGGTTGAATCGCTACACCCTGACTGAGCTGAATCGCGAGAGTGCCGAGGATCTGATCCGGGCGGTGTTCAACGCTCCGAGGTACGTCGCGCAGCCGGTGGGGCCACGGCCAACTTTCGACGGGGCCCTTCCGTCGCCTGCGCCGGCAACGCCCTCAGTGACAGCACTGCGGCACGCTACGACGCCGTTCGAAGCGACGGGTAGCGCTGAGTACTTCGAGCGGTTGTCGAGCGTGTCTGATGAACGCAGCCGGCATCGGCGCCGTGGTGCCGGCCTCACTGACCGCCAGGTCCAGAGCACGCTTTCGTTTCGTGCGCAGGTTCCCCAAGCGCTGCACTTTGGTAGTGGAGAGTTGCGGATTGTTCACGGCCCATTGGGGTCTGGGAAGTCCGACCTTGCCGAGGAGTGGCATCGGTCGAGCCTTCGGCGGGCGATGGCTGACGGCGGTGCCGCTGTTCCGGTGTGGATCACCATTGACGGTCTCGGTACTGCGGCGTTAGAGCCTTTTGTTCTGGCAGAGGTTGGCTTAAGTGCGCTAAGTGATCGCGGCGTCGACGTAGTGGTTGATGGACTCGATGAGCGTGCCGATCGGGCAAGCTCGCTGATGCGTCAGGCCGGAGAGTTTGTGAAGAAATGGCCGCGGTCGCGCGTGCTGCTAACCACCCGGTCGCCGGGACTGGCCCCGGACGAGCTGCTCGTCGCGGCACCGCTACTGACTCACCAAGAGGCCGAGGGCCTCATGGAGAGGGTCGCGGGCCGGCAGATCCCAGCTCTGGGGGCACAGCTTCAAACCGCAGTGCTGCGGCCGCTTTTTGCGCTTCTGGTGGCCCAGCGGATCGCGGCCGTTGAGGGTGCAACGGGTATTCATGAGGTCATCGACCGTGTGGTCGATGATGTGGTGTCTCGGGAGAACTACGACCTGTTCGCAGAATTGCGGGCGCTCGCCGTTGAGACGATCCGGGGAGGTGGGGCGATTGACCCTGCCACGATTGCAGCCGCGGACGTCGCCGCGCGGATTCGGAGCTCTCCACTGGTTACCACCACGGGCCGGAAATGCGCTTTCGCGTTGGCGACGTTCGAGCAATGGTTCGCGGCCCATGCAATTCTCGATGGCATCGTCGGCATGGATGAGGTCCTGTCCACGATGGACACTTTCGACAGGTGGCGCTACGTGCTCGCGATCCTTGCCGCCACCGGTGACCCCGCCCGCGCCGATAAGATGCTGGCAGCCTTGGCGAGTTGGAATCCGGGTGCGGCTTCATGGGTTGTTGACGAGATGGAGTCCGGTGGGCTCAGCCGAGCCCTACCTAACGTTGGACCGAGCGACTGGGAGGCGTTTGGACAGCGTGCTCGGATTGCGATGCAGTCCTGGCTCGACGGTCTTGGTCCGCTTGCCAGTTGCTTTGCTCCCTTACGCCGTTTCGCTGCGGCCTTTGACGATATCGCTGTCGCAGTTCGCATCTATGCGCCACGCGTGACGATGACGTGGCTGCCAAGGTTTCAGATTCGCAACGAGGTGCTACCCCCCGTTGTCGATGACAGCGTGCTCTCTCGTTGGCAGCACCGAAGCTTTCAAATGTCGACAGCGCAGATGCCAACCGCAGCGAACGGGATCTGGCAAATCACCCGTGATCTGATCGCCGCCGATATCACCGAGAACTTCGCCGACACTGCGTTGCAGATCGCTTTGCAACACGCGGGCGTCGCCAGAAATGAGGCGCGGGTTTACCAAGCTGCAGCTCGGCTCCGCAACGAGGCGCCGCCGGGATTCACCGGGCAACTGGATATTGAACGGCTCTATCCCGCAGCCGACATCGCACCTTCCCCGTCCCACCCGTTCGGGGGGTACAGCACCGAGACGATGTACCGCTACGCGGTCGCCGTCATCGACGCTGCCATGCGCTGCTATCTCGAACTCAGCAGTTGGCTAACCCCCCGGTTCGGTCGTGCGCTACCACTTCGAGGCCTGATGCCGGTGGAGTTCTTCGGGTCAATGTTTTATGAACCCGATCGCGAGCGCAGCCCCTATGAGTTCGGCGTTCTGCTGGAGCCGGGATTCTCGTGGCTGTTCCGGCCGCTGGGGTCAACTCCGGGATACGTCCTCGACCCCGACGACAACCGTATCTCGTTGACTATCAACGACGATGCTCGCTCGGATGAGATGACAGCGGATAGGACCCGGCTCTACGCTAGCTACCGCAGCTACATCGAGGCGCATCCCGAATATGAGCCGTTTGCTCGGCCCTTCTCGAGTACCCACGGCCGTATAGACGTGTTTCACCGGACACCAGCCACACAACTAGCAATCGGATGGCTCTGGGAGGACCTCAAAGAGCTCGGATTTGTGAACGGCATTTCGTCGCCAAATCTTTGAATGGGCTGCGCTGCTGGTCCGCGTGAAAATTTCGCCGAACCCGGTACTTAGGCCACGAGCATGCCTTGCGGCACAAACTGATCACTCATGCTGGGTAGCTCTTCCTTGCAATCGACGGCCTGAGATAGCCAGACCGCAATCCATCCGTCGCCACGAGCCACCAACCTGGGAATGCCGATGATCCCGACCGGACTAGCTTGAAGAAAGTCGAGCGGTTGTCGATACGACCGTACAGTTCGCGGATTCGCCACGAAAACCGGAAATTCCCCTTCGCCACGCTCTCCCGAAATTAGACAAATTCGCAGCTCGGTCGCGCAGGCGTTCGCCAACCAAAAGTGGAACCTACAGGTGGTGGTAGCGCTGTAGGTTCTCACGGAAGATGACCATTTTCTCATTTGGGTGATATCAGCTTGGCCAAATTGCCATTTGGTTGAGAAACCACTGGGGTCGGGTTTGCAAAAGATTTAACGGTGCGGGGCTCATCTAAGGCGGTACTACCGCCTGGGAGCGGGAACGTCGGTTTTCTATTTTCGACCTTGACTCCGCGGAAATGCGAAGCGGAAGGAGTTGGGGCTCCGTACTCGGGTTCCCACCGTCGACGACGAAGGGTGAGTGTTCGGTCCGTTGGTCCCGCGTGACTCCGACCCAATGTTGGCATTGGTGCGTTGCGGATCTGGGACGTGACCGTGATGTGCTGCTGCTCGTGTTGAATCGGCCGCTGTGTGAGGGTCGACAGCTATGGCCACCAGAGAAACAACGAAGACCGACAGCCGTCTGGCTGCGCGCTGCGCGGCGGTCGCTTCGCTGGGTGCGGCAGTGATTCATTTCGCTGTCGCGCCGATGCACGGGCGGGATTGGTTGCCGTCGGGGGTGTTCTTTGCGGCACTCGCCACCTTCCAACTGATTTGGGCTTATTTCGCGTGGTCGCGGCCGGGCACCTGGGTCCTCGCGGCCGGGATTGCGGCCAACGCGACAGCGGCCACCTTGTGGGTCATGTCCTGCCTCACCGGCCCGCCTGTCGGGCCCTCCGCCGGCCAGCCGGAAGCCGTTGGGTCCGCGGGCATTTGTGTGTTGCTGTTGCAGATCTACGTGATCATGGGCGCAGCGTGGTCCTGGTCGCGGAAGGTTGAGCCGGAAGAGGTCTCGGGTTTCGGCAGGGCGTTGGTGCTGATGGGGGCCAACACCGTGATGGCCGGCGCGGTGACGGTGGGCTTGGCGGCCAGCCTGCAGGGTCACCATCACCATCACCACGGAGGCACTACCGAGGCGCAGGGCGAGCATCACGCCACCCATGAGGCGCACATGGACGGTGACATGCATATGCAGGCTGATATGCACATGGACGGTGATATGCACATGGAGGGCAATCACCATCCTGCGGAGCAGCAGCCTGCGCCAGCAGTCGGGGCGACGAAGCCGGCGCCCGCATCGACACCGGAGGATGGCCTGCCGGTGACCGATATGGCTCTCGATACCGATGATGATCACCATCAGGAGGCTGTCGCGCCGTCGGCCGGTGGGGCGAGCCGGCCGGCTCCGGTCGCGGTAGCACCGGCTAAGCCGGCGCCTGCCCAGCCGCAGACGGCTGCAGAGGATTCAGACCACGACGAAGCTGCCGACGGTCACCAACACCATCACGACGACTGAGACCGCCACATGGGACGTGCGAATCAGTGGTGTCCGGCGTGCTCGTCGGGCTGGCTTGTCTGAGTGGGGGAAGCCGAGGGCGTGGGAATGTCGAGCGTGCCGACGTTGGCCGGCACCGCGGCGGGCGACTTCGGCGAGTAACTGATGCCGCTGGGTTGGGTGCCCACGGGGATGGGGGTCATCGCCGTCAGGCTGGCCAGGTCCACGGCGGTGACGGTGTTGTCGTAGCTCTTGGTCACCCACGCCCAGTCACCTGAGGCGTCGATGACGACGCCGTGTGGCCCGGCGCCAGTTGTCACGGTCCCGCGGGTGGACATGTCTTTGGTGTCGATGACCGACAGGGTGTGGCCCTGGTCGTCTTTCTTTCCTTGGTCGGCGGAGACGACCTGTGACTCGTCGGGGGTGAGGTAGAGCTGCACGGGCGGGTTCGGTACGGCGGCGCTGCCGACTACTTTGCGTTGTGCCAGATCGACTTTCACGATGCTGGCGGGATCGCTGATCCCGGTGTAGGCGTATTTACCGTCGGCGCTGACCGCGACTTGCGCGGGACTGGTGCCGACGGGGACAGCCCCCTCGTAGGTGTCGGTGGTCGGGTTGATGAGGTCCAGGGCGCCGTCCATGGTGTTGGCGACCACGATCACCGACCCGCCGGCGGCGGGCCGCAACCCGTGCGGCATGCCGTCCAACCTGATCAGCCCGGCCGGGCTGAGTCCGGGGGCCTGATAGACCGACACCGTGCCGTCCCCGGAGTTGGTGACGTAGACCTTGCCGTTGGGGGCTTCGATGACATGCGCCGGTTGGGCTCCGGTGGGTGCTGTTGCGCTCACCCGGTAGGTGGTGGGGTCGATCGCCACGACGACACCGGCGCTGCTGACCGCGTAGACCACCGCGCCGTCGCGGGCGACCTGGATGTTGTGTGGTGCTTTGATGCCGGTGAGGGTCATCGTCACCGCGTTGGTGGCGGCGTCGATCACGGTGATGCTGTCGTGGCCCTCGTCGGCGACCCATACCGAGCCGGACCGGGGCGCCGCCGCCGGTGCCGTGGCCTGCTGCGGTTTGCCCGAACAACCACTCAGTACCGTCAGAACAATGGTGGCGGCACCGATCGTGCGCAGTCCGACTCTCGGCATCAATGACCCCTTGGTCTACCCGGGCGCGAAGTTTCCGCAGTGTCCTTTCACGCTACGCCCGCTGACCTGAGGCTCATCGCGGCGGATTTCGAGGGTCGTCAGTGGGCGTGGTCGAAGACGACCAGGGTGTGGGCCAGCGTGCCGTCGACGAAGTAGGCGCGGCAGTCGAACCGGTCGGAGATCGTGGAGCCGACCTCGCTGGGCGCGTTGGCGACACCCGAGACGTTGAGCACGCTGATGCGCGAGGTGTCGATGCCCTTGAGGGGCTCGCTGGCGGTCAGTGAGGAGAAGTCCCGGCCGTCGACGTCGAGGGTGCTGGGTTCAGCGCGGAGTTCGGAGATCGTGGCGTTGTCGGGGGAGACCAACCGCTTGAGTACCTCGGATTGGCACCGCTGTTGAGCTAACTGCTCGGCCGTGGGGGCCGGATCGGCAGACTTTCCCAGCCGCAGCGCGCCCGTGGCGACCGCGATCGCGACCACGGCCGCGCCGACCGCGATGAGGCTGGCGGTCCACAGCAGAGCGCGCCGATTGTCGGGACGATCACCGTGGTGGCTGCCCATGACGCGGACGATACGCGATGCTGCATCGGGTAACTCACCACGCGGTGGTGTCAGGGGCGCCCGTGCGTATCGCGACGGCCAGGTCTGCGATGGATATCGGTGGGGTCGGTATCGGATCCGCCATGGCGGTGTCCGCCGGCCATCATGAACATCATCATTGCTGGACAGGCGAGAAGAACAAGTGACAGCAATACCGTTGAGGAGGGTGCGCCCAGGGCGATCGCACCGATTGCCACGACGACAAGGGCCGCCCCGTACCAGAGAATGTGTGGAGTTTTCATCGGGCGTCCTCACTCATTGCGTTCCGGAGCGGGCCAGGCAGCCCGAACTCCGGGAGACGCGAAATCCCTTCGTAGGGGCTTCCCGAATCCGCCTCCCGGTAAACGACTCTGAGCGTCGGCGTCAGACTGCGCTGCCGGCCAGCCACTGCGACCACGGCACGCTCCAGTCGCCGTTCTGTGACAGTTCCAGCGGGGTTCCGCCGGTGTCACGGACTTCGACGATGTCACCGGGCTGGGAGAACTCGTAGAACCAGCGCGCGTTCTCGGCGCTGAGGTTCAAGCAGCCGTGGGAGACGTTGGTGTTGCCCTGGGCCCAGACGGTGTCTTCGAGTTCGTGGAGGTATATGCCGTCGGTGCTGATGCGGGTGGCCCAGTTGATGGTCTCTTTGTAGCCCAGTCGGGAGTTGATGGGCAGCCCGTAGGTGGAGGAGTCCATGACGACGGGGTTGGCTTGGTCCATCACGGTGTAGATCCCGGGTTGGGTCCAGAAGCTGATGGTGCGCCCGCCGATGGTCTCGCTGCCGCCCATGCCCATGGACGTCGGCATGGTGCGCACCAGTTTTCCGTTGCTGAAGACGCTGACCTGTTTGGTGATGTCGTTGGCGACTGAGATGTGCGCGTCCCCGATGCGAAACGTCACGCCGGTGTCGGCTTGCCCGTAGAGGCCCTGACCGACGGGGACGCCGTAGATGTTGGCCGCGACCGTGACGGTGGTGCCCGGGGCGTAGTAGTGCTGGGGCCGCCAATGCGCGGTCGCGTCATTGACCCAGGTCCACGCACCCTCGACGGGCGGGTTGGTGGTCACGCGCAGGGCGCGCTGGGCGGCGGCGCGGTCGGGGATGGGCTCATCGAATCGCGCGACGACGACGGTTCCGATGCCGTAGGTCCCGCCTTCGACCAGGTCGTGATTGCCGGTGGTGGTCAGCCGTACCGCGGTCTGGTTGCCGGGCACCAGGGTGGAAAACGTCGACACCAGAGCCCTGGTCACCTGGTCGGTACCCAGACCGGTGGCGGAGACGGTGTAGGTGCGCCCGTATCCGAGCGGCACCGTGGGTTTCCACACCGTGTTGTCGGGGGTCGTGACGCCCTCGACGGGCTTGCCGGCGTCGTTGACCATTTGGACGTTCAGCAGGGTTCCGGCGTTTGCGGTGACGGTGACCGGCGCGAGCGGGTCGACGTTTTCGGCGTTGGGTCCGGGGTTCATCGACAGCGATACCGGAACCGGCGGCGGTGGGACGGAGCTGAGGCCAGCGCGCCCCGGACCAGCGTCGTGGGCGCACAGTGGCGGGGGACAGGCCAGCGGACCGGTCATAGCGATAGCCATCACGAGCAGGATCGCGAGATGGACTCCGAGTAGCGCATTGCGCCGAACGGTCCGCGACATCACCACCTCCTCTGTACAGGTTCTGTGCCACCACCCACTGGGAGCGCCCCTCACCCACCGAACAATAGGTACAAGCCCGTCAAGGTGTAGGCGACCATCACCAGCATCATGGCGAGTTGTCCGCTGAGTTGATGGCCCACCGGTATGACGCGCAGGGCCTGGTCGTGTGCGGAGATCACCGCCACTACATGGCCGAGGACGACGCAGGCGACTTTGATGGTCCACAGCAGGGTCGGATTCATCGACAGGAAATAGACCACATCGGCGGAGTCGAGCCCGAGCAGCTGCCAGCCCCGGCCGAGTGGATCGGCCAGTCGGACAAGGGTTTCCTGGCCGCGCTCGACAAGATAGGACAGGTAGTGGGCGAAGATATAGCCGACCACGATCGGGATCAGGCAGTGGGCAAGCCGGCCGGGTAACTCCCGGCGTTGTTCGGGTGTCACCCCTGCCGTCGCGCGGGCGGCGGCGGTGAACGTCACTCCCACAACGATGACGAAGACCAACAGACCCAAGGTCCGAAGCGCCGAGCCGCCACCGGACTCGCCGACAAGTGGCACAGCCGCGCTGTTGCGGTCGAGGAAATTCCTGAATCCCTTGGATTGGGAGAAGCTGTCGAAGGCGGTGGATCCCAGCAGCACCGCCATCACCGCGACGGTGCCCGGGCGCACCGGCATGGTGGGCAGGTGATCGAGCGGATTGCCCACCACGATGGCTCCGGTGTCGCGGTTACGCCGAAACGGTGCCAGCCGGGAGACCGTCACGCTGTAGACCTCGAAGGGATCGGCGCGGGCGAACCACCTGGGCCCGAACACCGCGGCGCCGGCGAACATGGCGACGAGGTAGCACAGGATCCAGATCTTGATCGCGCTCAGCGAGCCGGGGTCGGGACTTGCCAGTTCCAGCCACACGAACGCCAACAAGCCCAGCGCCGCCGGCCAGTATCCCAGGGTGGTGGGGTACCGGCGTCGGGTATCGGTGTCCCCACTCCGATCGCCGCGGCCGGTGGGCAGCAATCGCCACAAGGTGCGCACCGGTGAAATCACCCGCCAGATAGGGCCGACAACCACCGACACCGCGACCAACCCCACCCACAGTAGGACGTAGAACGCCCCCGGTAGGGCGTTGTCCTTGTTCTGCGGTCCCCAGATCGCCGCGAGGGCTACCCATCCCGCGGCAGCCAGCGCGAGCGCTGCCAGGACGGTGCGCAGCGTCGCGGAGTCGACGGCGTCGGTCACCCACTTCGGGAGTGGGCGCCCGGGTTTGGCCGGGTCGAAGCGCGGAGTGCGCCATGCGACCGCGACCACGGCGAAGGTGACGATGAGGGCCCACACGCCGCCGATGAGTGCGTAGGCCAGCGGGATCGGCAGATCGGTGGAACCACCGACCCCGTGCGCGAGGAGAGTCTCGGTGGTTTCGGGCATCAGGGCCTGACCGCGATGGTGACGATCGTGCGGTTGAGGTCGTGCAGTTCCACGTCGACGCTGCCGGGAACGTCAACGGTGAACTCGAACCGCTGCGCGGGCCGGGGTTGCACCTCGAAGACGTGTTCGGGGATCGAGTGGACGTGAATGCTGTCGGCCACGTCGCTGCTCACCGCGAGGATGATCGGTTGCCCCACGGCGGCCTCGGCCTGGGCGTTGGTCGGGGTGACCGATCCCGCGGCGATGGTGGCCGTGATGACGGGCCCGGCTGTCGGACTCGGCGTTGCATCGGCCGGTGACGGTGTGGTCGTCGCAGCAGTTGGTGGGGTGGAGGAGGGCTCGGCGGTGGTCGCCGGGCCGGACCCGCACCCGGTGGCGACGACGGCCGCCACCGTGAGCGGAATCCACGCTTTCATCAGTGACACTCGAGGGCCGCCTACTGGTGCGCCGGTGAGGGCGTGAGCGCCTCGGCATCAGCGGTCGGACCGGCAGCGAGGGACCGGCGTGAGGCCCGGTCGATCCCGAACACGGCCAGCGCCAGAGCGATCACCGACATCCCCAGCGCCGACCAGGCCACGATGGGCAGCACGCTGCCGGCCGGTTTGGTGATGCTCGCCGCCGGCACCGGGAACTTCGGCTTGTCCCCGCCCGTGGTCGCTTCGGTCCACGCCTCGGTGCTGCCGTCGGAAAACGTCTGGGTGGTCGGCAGCGCCAGGGTGTCGGCATCGGGCAGCGGTCCGGCATAGAGGGCGAACTGCGCGAACTGGCCCGAGGGGATGCCCCCACCGGTAGATGTCCAGGTCACCGTGTTGACCACCTCGGTGACCGGTGTGCCGTCGTCCTTGTACAGGGGCGGGTCGATCGTGCGCTTGGTGACCTCAATGTTCCAGCCCGCCACCGGTTGTGGCCGCACGGTGCGCAACGGGGTCTCCTCGGGGATGCGCACCTCGATTTTGGTGGTGGCCGGCTTGCCGGTCTCGGTGGGCACTCCGAGGGTGACCACCCCGAATCCTCCGGGGCCGGCACCGTCGAGTTTGGCGTCGACGTGAGCCGCCGCGGCCGGACTGGTCATCACGGCCACCACCGCGCCGACGGTGAGTGCTCCGACTACGCGCCGTAGGGATGTGAACATGGGTTCCTCCATCTGTGTTGTCCTGTCGTGCAGGGGTTTTGCGTTGATTGCGGGCGAACGACGTTCGGTGGTCACCGTGCTGCGTTGACCTCCTGGCGATCGGCGTCGTGCTGTAGGTGGCCGTTGTGGGCCAGGGCGCGCAGGGCGGCGGCGCAGCACAGCCCGATCCCGGTCAGTGCCCCCCACACCAGGGTCCCGGCGCCGTGCTCCGGCGCGGCCTGAACCAGAGCCCCGACGGCGACGTTGCCGGCCAGGATTCCGACGCCGACGATGGTGCTGTAGAAGCCGTAGTGGGTGCCGACCAGGCGTCCACCCGAGAGGGCCACCACGGTGTCCATCTCGAAGGGGAACACCGCCGCGGATCCGATCGCCAACAGCGCGGTGCTGAGCAACAGGGCGCCGATCGCCGCCACAGCACCGAAGCGGTTGTCGGGCAACAGGATCAGCGGCACGAAGGACAGCGCGACCACCGTCATCCCGATGACCAGGCAACGACTGGTGCCCCACCGGTGGGAAAACCAGCGGGTGATCCGCAGCTGGGCGCTCACTGCAACCACACCGGATACGGCGAACATGGCGGCGATCAGGGCTGATGAGTGCTGGGACGCAAGGACCGCTGCGTGCAGTGGCATCGCCAGGTAGACCTGGAAGGTCAACACGTAGGAACCGATCATCGCCACGGCGAAGAGCAGGAAGGACCGGTTGGACACGACGGTGCGCCAGTCCTGCAGGACCGACGTCTTGTCCCGGGTCGGCTCAGAGTCATGCTGGGGCAGGGCGAACAACTGGGCGATCGTCAGCACGGCGAACACCGCCGCAGCGCACGCCGCGGTGAGTCGGAAGTCGACGGCCATGAAGGCCAATCCGACCAGCGGCCCTGCCAGGATGCCGGCCTGGTAGAAGACGTTGAATAACGCGAACGCCTCCACCCGCCGCTCGCCGGCGTCGGCGGCCAGGTAGGCGCGCACGGCCGGGTTGAACAGCGCCCCGGCGAAACCTGTTGCCGCCGAGGCGATCAGCACCGCGGGTAGCGAATGGGCGAACACCAGCAGCCCGAATCCGGCGGTGCGCAGCAGACAGCCGGCCACGATCAGCGGCTTGTAGCCGAGCCGGTCGGCCAGTGTGCCGCCGACGATGAACATGCCTTGCTGGGAGAAGTTGCGCACCCCGAGCACCAGTCCGACCGCCCATGCCGCCAATCCGAGCGGACCGGCGAGGTAGCCGGCCAGATAGGGCATCAGCATGTAGAAGCCGAGGTTGATGCCGAACTGGTTGATCATCAGCAGCCGGCTCGGCCAGCCGAAGCTGCGGAATTCCCGAACGGTGTCCACTACCTCACCGCTTCGGTCGGGTTGACCACCGTCGTGCACCGTGTCCAGGAGTCCACCACAGTGTCGGCGGGATGACGGATCGTCAGCGGCTCGGTGGCAGGGGCGACATCGAGCAGATGGTGCTGGCGGCAGTAGTCGTCGTTGAAGACGGTCTCGAAGTACCGTTGCGGGCCGTCCGGAAAGATCGCCGCGACGGTGGCCGCGGCGGGACGGTTGCGGGCCGCCCACCCGGCCACCAGAGCAACCGCACCTACGCTCCACCCGCCCGTCGCGTAATGGGTGGCCGCCAACTCCCGGCACGCCCACACGGACTCGGCCGGTGCCACCCAGTGGACTTCGTTGAACGCCGCGTAGTCCACGTTGCCCGGATAGATGCTTGAGCCCAGGCCGCGCATCAGGCGGGGCCGGGCCGGTTGCCCGAAGATGGTCGAGCCGACGGTGTCCACCCCGATCAGCGTCATCTCGGGATTGAACTCTCTCAGCACCCGCGCCACCCCGGCTGAGTGGCCGCCGGTGCCCACCGAGCACACCAGCACGTCGATGCGGCCCAGTTGGGCGTGCATCTCCAGGGCCAGCTCGCGATATGCCGAGACGTTGTCGGGGTTGTTGTACTGGTCGGGATTCCATGCCTCGGGGTCCTCGGCCAGCAACTGGGCCACCCGGTCGCGGCGGGCCTGTTGCCAGCCGCCTTGCGGGTGCGGTTCGTTGACCTGCTCGACCTGAACGCCGTAGGCCGACAGCATCCGGACGATGATCGGTTCCAGCCCGGTGTCGGTTACTACGGTGACCGGGTGCCGGTACACCATGCCGGCCAGCGCCAGGCCCAGACCTAGTGTGCCGCTGCTGGACTCGATGATCCGGGCCCCGGGGCGCAGGTCACCCCGAGCCTTTGCTCGGGCGACCATGTGCATGGCCGATCGGTCCTTGATGCCGCCGGGGTTGAACCCCTCCAACTTGGCCCAAAACCCCCGTTCGTCATCGGTGAAGGGGGCAGCGACGCGCAGCACCGGGGTGACGCCGACCGTCGCTGCGAGGGTGCCGGTGGGGTCCGGCCGATCTAACTGAGGGTGCAAAGGGTGAACGGGAAGAACAGATGTCATCAGGGGATTCGCTCCTTGAACAGGCCGCGATCCAAATGCGCGGCCGCTGAACTGGACGGCGGTCACCGACGGAACACCCCCTTGTGCAGGGACGTGTTCGGTCTGCGCCTATCCGATCAGCGGCGAGCGATGCAAAGCCGGGCCAGAACATCCTGGCCCGTGAGAACAACTAGCGGGGTCCGTGGTGGATCACGGCCGACAGAAAGTGAATACCGAGGTGAAAGCTCCCACAACAGGGCCAGGGCGAACACCAGCCCCGCCGCGATCAACGCCGTGCGCGCCCGCGAAGCCATGATGTCGCCGACCGAATCCGGATCTCCCTGGATCGCAGCCACGCCGATGTGCTCATGGTCCACCGCGGCGAGATGGTCGAGGTCGCCGTCGGCGGACACGTGGTGGTCCGCGGGTGCGAAGGCGGGGCCAGCGGTCCAAGCCGGTGAAGCGGCGAACAGGGCGACGATGAATGTCAGCCCGATCGCCACCCACAGCCTGGCGCCCGCCGGAACTCTCACAGCACGCATGATGCCGTCGACTTTAGCAGCGTTCTGGCAACGAACGGTTGCTGAGCGGAATTGACTCACAGTCGTTATCCGGCCGTGCGTGCCAGGTCAAGGCGCCGGTGATCGGTAGATCTGCAGCTGGCGGCGCCGCCCCGCGGCGATGAGATCCGCGATCTCGTCAGGATCATCGGACACCGTCAGTAGCTCGACGTCTTCCGGGGTGACCATGCCTGCCTCAAGCACTCGGGCACGGATCCAGGTCTCCAGGCCGCTCCAGTGCTGGGAGCCGGCCAACACAACGGGGAAGTGCCGAATCTTCCCGGTTTGGATCAGGGTCAGGGCCTCGAAAAGTTCGTCGAGTGTGCCGAACCCGCCGGGGAACACGACAAACGCCGATGCGTAGCGGATGAACATCAACTTGCGGACGAAGAAGTAGCGGAACCGCAGGGACAGGTCGAGGAACTGATTGACCGTCTGCTCATGGGGCAACTCGATATTGAGGCCGATCGAGCGCACGGCGGCCTCGCGGGCCCCGCGGTTGGCGGCCTCCATGATCCCTGGTCCTCCGCCGGTGATGATGTCGAATCCCAGTGCCCCCACGCGGGCGGCCATAGCGCGGGCCAGGATGTAGTGGGGATCATCGGCCGGTGTGCGCGCCGATCCGAAGATCGACACCGCGTGCTCGACGCCCGCCAAAGCGGCGAAGCCGTAGGCGACTTCCTCACGGATGCGGGCCACCCGATCCGGATCACTGTCGGCGAAGTCTGGATAGCCCGGCCCCAGGCAGCACAGCAGCTCTTCGTCGGTGGTGCCGGGAACCGGGGAGGTGACGGCCGGTGTCGAGGGCATCGCCCCAGGGTATTTCTCACCCGGTCCGGTCGATGCCGGGGTGGTGGCGCGCCGGTCTGATTCCAACCGGCCACCTTGGCGGCTTCGTCGAATCTTTACAGAACCCATACCGCCGCCATACCGACGGGGACAAGGCTGGGAGTGAGATTCAGATCGCAGGGAATCCATCAGGTCTGAGCAAGCAGCGCACACCGGCCATCACCACAGCACCGGCAGCGGGGAGGATTCGATGAGCACCGTCACCGCGGTACTGGATGTGCACGGTTTGCACTGGGCCACCTCGGCGGCGGTGGTCGAATCCACGCTGCTGCGCCGGCCCGGGGTGAGCGCGGTTGAGGCTAACGCCCTCAACCAGACCGCCACCGTGGTCTTCGATCCGGCGGCGACGTCGGTGGAGCAGTTGTCGAACTGGGTCCGCGACTGCGGATTTCACTGCGCGGGCCGCTCGGTTCCCGACCACATCTGTGACCCGATGTCAGAGCCCCCCGGCGCTCCCGTGGAGCATCCGGCCGAGCACCTGGGCGCCGAGCAGCATGCGGGGCACGCCCACGGCGCGGGGACGCAGCGCAGCCCGCACGAGATGATGGGGCACGGCGGCCATGCCGGTATGTCGATGGACGCGATGGTCGCCGATATGCGCAACCGCTTCCTGGTGGCGCTGGTGTTGTCGATCCCGATCATGTTGTTCTCCCCGATGGGCCGGGACATGCTCGGGTTCCACATCCCGGCTCCGTTCGGGTTGCGCGACGACGTGTTCACATTCCTGCTGAGCCTGCCGGTGGTGTTCTACTCGGCGTGGATCTTCTTCGACGGCGCCTGGCGGGCGCTTCGGGCGCGGACCCTGGACATGATGGTGCTGGTCGCCGTGGCGGTGGGTGCGGGCTGGCTCTACAGCGTCGGGGTGACCCTGACCGGCGGCGGCGAGGTGTTCTACGAAGCCGCGGCGATGCTGACGACCTTTGTGCTGCTGGGACATTGGTTCGAAATGCGGGCCCGCGGCGGGGCCAACGACGCGATTCGCACCCTGCTGGAACTGGCACCGCCGATGGCGGTGGTGATCCGTGACGGTGAGCCGGTGGAGGTGCCCACCGCCGACGTGATCGCCGGTGACCTGCTGCTGATCCGCCCCGGGGCCAAGATCCCGGTGGACGGCACCGTGGTGGAGGGGACCTCTGAGGTCGACGAGTCGATGGTCACCGGGGAAAGCCTGCCGGTGTCCAAATCGTCCGGTGACACGGTGATCGGGGCGTCGATCAACACCACCGGGAGGCTGCGGGTCCGCGCCACCAAAGTGGGCTCCGAGACGGTGCTGGCCCAGATCGTGGCCATGGTCCAGGAGGCGCAGAACTCCAAGGCCCCCGGGCAGCGGCTGGCCGACCGCGCGGCGTTCTGGCTGGTGCTCGTCGCGTTGATCGGCGGGACCGTGACATTCCTGGTCTGGTGGGCCGTCGGGGCGGGAGTCCAGACCGCGCTGCTGTTCGCCATCACCGTCGTGGTCATCACCTGCCCCGACGCACTCGGTCTGGCCACCCCGACGGCGATCATGGTGGGCACCGGACTCGGGGCCAAACGCGGCGTGCTGTTCAAAAACGCCACTGCGCTGGAGACTGCGGCGCGCATCGACACCGTGGTGATGGACAAGACCGGCACGCTGACCAAAGGTGAGCCGGAGGTCACCGACGTCGTCGCCGACGGCATCGGTGAGGGTGAGCTGCTGAGCCTGGTTGCCGCGGTGGAGAAGGAATCCGAGCACCCGCTGGCGGCAGCGATCGTGCGCTACGCCGCCGAAAGAGGCGCTGCTGCAGCGCCGTTGACGGGTTTCCGCAATGTGCCCGGCCACGGGGCCACCGCGACGGTGGCCGGCCGCCGCGTCGCCGTCGGCAACCGCAAACTCATGGTCGAGGACAACGTCGATTTCCCGGCGGCGTTGATGGCCCGCCGAGACGAGCTGGCCTCCACCGGGCGCACCGCGGTGCTCGTCGCCGTGGACGGGCGCGGCGTCGGGGTGATCGCCCTGGCTGATGCCGCGAGGGAAACCTCCGCCCAAGCGGTGCGGGACTTGCACGACATGGGTGTGCGGGTGGTCATGCTCAGCGGTGACAACCAGGCCACTGCGACACGCATCGCCGATCAGCTCGGCATCGACACCGCCATCGCCGAGGTGCTGCCCGGGGACAAGGCCGCCAAGATCGCCGAGTTGCAGGCCCAGGGCCGCAAGGCCGCGATGGTCGGTGACGGGGTCAACGACGCCCCGGCGCTGGCGCAGGCCGATCTCGGGGTGGCCATCGGGGCGGGTACCGACGTCGCCATCGAGACCGCCGATCTGGTGTTGATGCGCTCCGATCCACTCGATGTTCCCATCGCGTTGCGGATCGGACGGGGAACGCTGCGCAAGATGCGCCAAAACCTCTGGTGGGCGGTCGGCTACAACGTGATTGCGCTGCCGATCGCCGCCGGGGTCCTGGTGCCGGCGTTCGGATTTGCGCTGCGCCCGGAGATCGCGGCCATGTCGATGTCGGGCTCGAGCCTGATCGTCGCCGTCAACGCCCTGATGCTCAAACGCCTCAAACTGCCCGCACCCCCAGCGTCCGACTCGGCAGCCCCCCGCCCGACGGCGCAGCCCGCGGGCTGAGCACACCGCATGGGCCGCCCCCGGCACGCCTCCCCGGTCTGGGGCCGGCCTGCGGCTAGTTTGGTGACCCGAGGCTGTTTGGACGAGATTCTCGGCGGGTGTCTGGGATAGGTGCGGGAGCGTGCGGTGCGTGTTCGGGGCTTCGGTGAGCTTGAGGCCGTCATTATGGACCGGTTGTGGACCCGCAACGCCGTCTCGACGGTGCGCGACATCTTCGACGACCTGAGCCAGGACCGCCGAATCGCCTACACCACCGTCATGTCGACGATGGACAACCTGCACCGCAAGGGGATCCTCACCCGAGAGCGGGTCGCCCAGGCATACCACTATCGGCCGGTCATGACTCGCGAGGAATATTCAGCCACATTGATGCGGGCATCGTTCGATCCCCGCGGTGATACCGACCTTGTCCTGACCCACTTCCTGGAGCAAATGCCCGCCGAGGAGTCCGCGCGAGTTCAGGATGCACTGCGCCGCATCATTTTTGATGGGAAGCAGCGGTGAACATCGCCGCCTGGATGGTGTTCTACGCCGCAACACTGACATGGGTGGGGCCCCCGGTCCTGGAGCGCATCACCGGTGGTGGCCGCAGCGCCCGGCTCGGCGTCACCGTCTGGCTGACAGCGATCGGCGGGGCGCTGGGGGGTTGGATCGCCGCGCTGGGCGTCATCGTCGCCCACGTCATCTCCAACCTGACCGACGAATCACCGCTGACGCTGTGCCTTGACGAGTTGGGCTTTACGGGCAGCCTCGACATGACGCGGCAATTCAGTTCGATTGCCGCGACGATGCTTGCCTGCGCCGGAGTGCTGGTGACGGTCATCGCCAGTTGGCGAGTGTGGAGCAGAATTCGGCGACTTCGACACCACAGTCACGAGCACGCACGGGCGGCCCGCATCGTGGGCGTATCTACCGACCAGCCCGACGTCGTCATCGTCGACTCCGGTCAGCCCTCAGCGTATTGCGTTGCGGGACGCCCGCAAACGATCATCCTCACCACGGCCGCGTTGCGACGCCTGGATGCACCGCAACTGGGTGCGGTGCTGGCCCACGAACGCGCCCACCTCACCGGCCACCATCATCAGATCCTGATGATCCTGCGTTCGCTGGCACGGGCCCTACCGCTTCTGCCGCTGTTGGGCGCCGGCGCCAGCGCTGTCGCCAGGCTGCTGGAAATGTGCGCTGACGACGTCGCTGTCCGCAGACATGGTCCCCACCCATTGTTGTGCGGCATGGTCACGTTGGTAGCCGGTCCATCACAACCGGCCGGCGCCATGGGGGCAGCCGACGTCGCCGTGTTGGCGCGGGCAGCCCGACTGGTGAGTCCCGCCGGGCCTGTCGATCAGTGGCGTGAGCGTCTGGTCCTGGTCACCGCGATTGCACTGACCATCGCCACGCCATTTGTCGCCGGACTACTGTGCCCAAGCTGACCAGACCCGTTGACGCCTTCGGCGCGGAATGCCTTGCGGCTCAACCCTCCCGAAGGGGGGCGGCGACGCCGCAGCATGGGCGTCGTCGACGATTCATCACTCGATGAACCTGACGACATAGGGCGTCATCCCGCTGGTGCGGACCGCAGAGATATGGACATCTGAGCCGGTGTAGGGCGCTTCGAGCATCTGACCGTTGCCGAGGTAGAGCGCTTCGTGCTGGCTGCCGTTGGGTCCGTAGAAGATCACGTCGCCTCGACGCATCTGTGCCGATGGGACCTGACGGCCGGCGGTGTACTGCGACCCCGAGTAGTGCGGGATCTTGACACCGGCGCCGGCGAAGGCGTACATCACCAGACCGGAACAGTCGAAGCCCACGGTGTTGGCGCCGTCGTCGATACCTCGACTGGGGCCGCTGGCGGTGCCGCCGCCCCACGAGTAGGGCACGCCGATCTGGGACTGGCCGCGTTTGATCACGTACTCGATGGCCTGGTTGCCGTACACCATCGGGATGGCACCGTTGTTGATGCCGGTATCGGTGGGTTTGAGGATCCCCAGCTTCTGAAGGAACTGTTTGCCCAGCGATTGCGTCGTCTGAAAGGAGTTCTGCGCGATCGCCAGGACCGCGTTGATGATCTGAACGGGGTCCCCGGAGGCGAAGGCACTGGGCACCATCGGCAACGACAGGTCCCATTCGGAGGCTTTCCCGTACGGCGGGGTCTTGGCGCCCGGGGCCCCACCCGATCCGGCTGCGGCGGGATTCCAGCGGTCCGCCGACGCCGGGCGGGCCGGCGCACCGGTGCGGGGAGTCCCACCGGTGGTCACCGTCCCGGTCTGATCGGATGCCGCCTCGGGGGCCGACCAGGATTGTGCGGCCTGAAGTTTCTGCTGCGCGGCCCGGCGTTCGGCGGCGAGCTGGTCGATTTCTGCTTGTTGCTCACGAAAGTTGGTCTGCGCCTCGGTGAGCGCTACGACCGCGGCGTCCTGACTGGCCTGAGCCTGCTGGACGGATTGATCGGCGTTATGTTTGGCCAGCTGCGCCGCCGCATCCCGTGTGGCCGCCTCGGCGTGCGCCTGCTTGAGGTCTGCCATCGCCTGCTGCGCGCTCAGCGTCAGCGTCTGCAGGGCCGTGGCGGTGGAAATGATGTCATCGGGTGTGCGCGCCATCACCAGCGAGGCTGAGGGTCCGTTGATGTAGGTGGACGCGGCGAAGGTGTCAAAGCGCTTCTGCGCCAGAGCGATCTGGGCGGCGGCGTCTTTGACCGCCTGCTCGCTGGTGTCGACCTGCTGCTGTGCGGCCGCGGCGGCGTCGCGTGCGTCCTGGACCTCGACGATCGCCTTGTTGACGCTCTCCTGTTGTGCCTGAACGCGCGCGCCGACTTCTTGAAGCTTCTGGTTTGCCTCAGCGACCTCGGCGACCAATGCGGCCACGCTCGTCGGTGCGGAATCCGGCTCGGCCTGCGCCGGCTCGGCAACACTGAGGGTCAGCGTGAGGCTGAACGTCAGCACGAGCACGGATCTGCACCAGCTGGCACAAGGAGTCGTTCCCATTCGGCTGTCTCCCTAACTCGGTGCGCGCCCGTCGCGTGCAATCGGTCGACCCCGACGCGTCCACACACCTACGCATTTGCGTAGTACGTAGTTGGGCCGTAGTTCTGGACGGGACGCTACATCACTTCCGACCCATTGGTAACTCCCGTCACAAACAACAACGATGTAATTCTCCGGTCGGTACCGGGCCATGTCGATCCGCCGCGATAGCCCCTGGCGGATGTCACGTCGGAAATCCCTCTGAGAAGACTCGTCCCATCTGTCGCCTCGAAGTGAATCCGTCTCGGACAATCGCTGGGGGACAGTGCATTTCGGGATCTGTATGCCGTCTGTCTGATCGGCGCGGTCTGAGGTCTTCCGGGGCGGTGCCGGAACACGTGGCATCCGAGGGGATCCGAAACAGTTTGATTACGTTACGGGCATTACTTGTGTGATCTGTGTTTACCACTGGGGCTCAAGGGACTTACGGTCGCACCTACGTACGGAGCTACTCCGTAGGCGTCCACGCAATCGGTGAAGGAATCGTCGTGATCGGTATTTTTCGACCCGGACTGGTCCTTGCGCTTGTCGGGCTACTGCTGGGCATCGCAGGTCCCGCCGCGGCCAGTGCCGACGGGAACCAGTGGGATCCAACGCTTCCGAAGTCCATCAGTGCCGGCGCCCCCGGCGACCCACTCGCACTCGCGACTGCATCACTGCAGGCCAGCAAGGTCGCCGCCCAGACCGCTGTCGATCTCGGCCGGAAATTCCTCGCCGGTCTGGGTGTCTCCGGCAGCACAGCCGGCGCGAGCACCGGACAAGTCAATCGAGTGAACGGTCCGCAAGCCATCGAGTACGTGATTCGGCGAGCAGGCTCGCAGATGGGTGTGCCGTACTCCTGGGGCGGGGGCAGCCTCACCGGACCCAGCCCAGGGGTCGACGACGGCGCAGACACCGTGGGGTTCGACTGCTCTGGTTTGACGCGCTACGCCTTCGCGGGCGTCGGCGTGCTGCTTCCCCGCTGGTCGGGGGATCAGTACACCGCGGGCCGCCACATTCCACCCTCGCAAGCCAAACGCGGTGACCTGCTGTTCTGGGGACCCCGCGGCAGCCAGCACGAGGCTCTGTATCTAGGCGCAGGGCAGATGCTGGAAGCACAACAAAGCGGTGTACCCGTGAAGATCTCGCCGGTGCGCACCGATGGGATGACGCCCTACGTGACCCGAATTATCGAGACCTGAGTCAGCTGGTGCGCCCGAGAGGGCTCACAGTTTCGATCAGGTTTGGGTCAATGAGTCGATGGCCGCGCGCAGTTTGGCGGTGACCTCGTCGGCGACGTCCTGCAACGCCGGCTCCTCGGTGACCTGAACCAGCAGTTGGGGATTCATCGCTTCCACCAGCACCCGGGTGTCGTCGGAGGGATCGGTGCGCACGACCACGTTGCACGGCAGCAGCAGACCGATCTGACGGTCGATGTCCACTGCGCGGTGGGCCAGTGGGGGATTGCAGGCGCCGAGGATCAGGTAGTTCTCCATGTCCTGGTCCAGTTTGGCTTTCAGGGTGGCTTTCATGTCGATCTCGGTGAGGACACCAAAACCCTGGCCGGCCAGTGCGTCGCGGGTGCGGGCGACCGCATCGGCGAAGGTGGATTTCAGCGACGTCGAAATGGCAATGCTCATGCGGGTGTGTTCCCCTCTGATGCCGACACGGGTTTCCTTCACCGAATCTGGCACCGGAAGACCGCCGTTGCAGCCGAGGGGGGAGTTCTTTATCGAATCTTCACAGAACGTCTAGGACACCCCTACTCCGTCGTATCAGGCTGATGAGCGAACCGTGCATAAAGTTCGCGGTACCGACGAGAGGGATTTTTTGTGAATAAGACAAGGACTGTGGCGACCGGAGTGGCCGCATTGGCCGCGGTGGCCGTGATCGGGGCGTGTAGTAACTCGGCGACCAAGGAGGCGACCTCCTCGGCGGCCCCGTCGACAACCCAGACCTCGTCGGCGACACCGGCGGGAGCGCACAACCAGGCGGACATGAATTTCGTCCACATGATGATCCCGCACCATCAGCAGGCGATCGAGATGAGCGACATCATCCTGGCCAAGCAGGGCATCGACCCGCGGGTGGTGGATCTGGCCAAGCAGATCAAGGCCGCCCAAGGCCCGGAGATCGAGAAGATGCAGGGCTGGATGAGCCAGTGGGGCATGCCGATGAGCGGGATGCCCGGGATGAGCGATATGCCGGGCATGAGCGGGATGCCCGGCATGGATCACGGTGGCATGCAGGGCTCGGGTACTCCGACCACCACCACCATGCCGATGCCCAGCGGCTCGATGATGCCCAGCGGTTCGATGATGCCCAGCGGTTCGATGATGCCCAGCGGTTCGATGATGCCCGGGATGCCGGGCATGGGTGGCATGTCGGGTATGGAGGGGATGATGTCGCCGGCCGACATGGATGCGCTCAAAAACGCCCAGGGTGTTGAGGCCAGCAAGCTGTTCCTGACCGGGATGATCAAGCACCACCAGGGCGCGTTGACCATGGCCCAGGACGAGGTCAAAAACGGTCAGTTCCCCGATGCCGTCGCGATGGCCAAGTCGATCCTGGACAGCCAGCAGAAAGAGATCGACACCATGAACCAGATCCTGGGCTCGTTGTAGAGAAGGGTCAGATGTGTTGCAGACGCTGACGTTTCTGGTGCAGGGCATGACGTGCGGGCATTGCGTGCGTGCGGTCACCGCTGAACTGGAAGCCCTCGACACGGTGACGGAAGTGGCGGTTAGTCTTGTCCCCGAGGGTGATTCATCGGTCACCGTGACCAGTTCCGCCGGCCTGACAGCCCGCGCGGTTGGGGATGCCGTGCGCCGCGCCGGTTATGACGTGGTGGAGCCAGCTTCGCGTTGATTGCCGCGGTAGGTTCCGCCTGGCAGTTGGATGGGAACTGACACCGTAAATGTCGTGCCGTGACCGGGCCCACGGCTGGCCACAGTGATGTGGCCGCCGTGGGCTTCGGTCAGCGCCTTGGCGATGGCCAGTCCGATCCCGGAGCCGCCCCGGCCACGGTCGCGGGCGGAGTCGGCGCGATAGAACCGCTCGAAGATATGCGACAAGTGTTCGGCGGCCATGCCCTCGCCATCGTCGGCGACGGTGAAGACCACCTCAGTGCCCTTCCTAGCTGCGCTGAGGGTGATGTGCCCGCCCGGCGGCGTGTGGCGCAGGGCGTTGTCGAGCAGATTGCCCAACACCTGGGTGAGCCGTTGGCGATCCGCCCACAAGCGCCCAACGTCGCTGCCCCGGGTGGTCAGGGTGACCTTCTTGGCGGTGCAGCGGTCGGCGACCGTTGCACTCACCGTGCTGAGGAGTTCAGCGGCGTCCACCCAGCCCGGCGCGATGGCGAAGTGGGCCTCCTCGGCCTGGGCCAGGGAGGCGGTGTCGGCGGCGAAGCGCACCAGCCGGCCGGTCTGCTCACGCAGCATCGCGATGGTCTGCGGGTCAAGGGTTTTCACGCCGTCCTCCACAGCTTCTAGGTAGGCCTCCAGCACCGAGACCGGGGTGCGGATCTCGTGGGCGAGATCGCCGAACACCTGACGGCGGGTCGACTCCACCGCTTGCAGGCGCTGTGCCATCCGGTTGAACGCGTCTGCCAACTCATCGAACTCGTCACCGAGCTGCGGTGAGGTGACGCGGATGTCATAGCGGCCCTCGGCGACCGCGGACGCGGCCGCCGACACCTCGGTGATGGAGCGTTGCAGACGCCGGCTCAGATAGGCGGTCACCACGAACGCGGTCAGCGCGGCGACGGTGATCGCCACGGCGATCGACAGCGCGGTGGCGTGCTGATAGGCCTGCTCGGCGTGGAACTGCTCGTTGGAGTCATGAGCCACCCCGGCCCGGTGCAGATGCTCCCGGAACAAGGCCGGCCCGACCATCAGAGCCACCACCCAGGTGGTGACTCCACCCGCGAGGAGGACCAGGGTCTGGGCGAGCAGCAGTCGCCGGCGCATCCCGACACCGGTCGGTCGCGCGGGCGCGGTCATTCGCCGCTGCCCATCCGGTAGCCCACACCGCGCACGGTGAACACGAATCTAGGGTCGGCGGGGTCGTCGGCGAGTTTGCGCCGCAGGTGCCCGACATGGACGTCGACGAGGTGGTCGTTGCCGACCCACGGCTCGCCCCACACGGCGTCGATGAGCTGGCGGCGATTCCACACCACACCGGGCCGCGAAGCCAGCGCGGCGAGGATGTCGAACTCGGTGCGGGTCAACGGGATCAGCTCACCGTCCAGGAAGACCTGGCGGCTGGCGATGTCGATCGACAGCGGGCCGAACACCCGGGGTGGGGCCTCCGCGGTGTGCGGGACCGCCGCGGCGGCTGCGGCGCGGGGCCGGCGCAGCATCGCCCTGATCCGCGCGACCAACTCGCGTGGACTGAACGGCTTGGTCACGTAGTCGTCGGCGCCCACCGACAGCCCGACGATGGTGTCCATTTCGGTGTCGCGGGCGGTCAGCATCACCACGTACGCGTCGGAAAACGTGCGTAACTGCCGGCAGACCTCCAGGCCGTCGATACCCGGCAACCCCAGATCCAGCACCACCACATCGGGGTCGACCTCGCGTGCCACCGCCAGTGCCTCGGCCCCGGTGTGGCACACCGTCACCTCGAAGTGATCGCGGTGCAGATAGCTGGCGACCACGTCGGCCAGCGCTGCCTCGTCATCGACCACCAGGGCGCGATAGCCCAGGTCAGCGCCGCCTGAATCCTGCTCGGAGATGAGATCCATGCCTTCATCGTGCCGTGCCGCAGTGGCGCTTCCGCGTCTTGAGCGAATCTTCACACAACCAACACCAAACCCGTGGTGGGTGTGGAGCACAGTTGAGGAAGAACTCCACGACGAGGGGATGGGTATGACCCGACAGGTCCGTGCCGCCACGCCGCTGAGCCGGCGCGGCTTCCTGGCTGCCAGCGTGCTCGGTGGCGCGGCGCTGGTCGCCTGCAGCCGCTCCACCACCGCCACGGCCCCCAAGGGTGGGAGCATGGCCGATGCGATTACCGCGGCCGAAGCCGCCCGCCCGCACACCGGAAAGACGGTCACCGCCCGACTGGCACCCGGGTCGGCGGATATCGACCTCGGCGGGACCAGGGCCCGCACCCTGGCCTACAACAATCAGCTGCCCGGCCCGCTGATCCGGGCCAATATGGGCGACGAGATCGCCGTCACCGTGGACAACGGCCTGGACCACTCAACGTCGATGCACTGGCACGGGCTGGCGGTGCGCAATGACATGGACGGCGCCGCGCCGGCCACCCCGGATGTCGATCCGGGGGCAAGCTTCACCTATCGGTTCAGTTCGCCCTACCCGGGCACCTACTGGGCCCACCCGCACACCGGCCTGGACACCGACTACGGCCTCTACCTCCCGATCATCATCGACGACCCGGCCGAGCCCGGCCGCTACGACGCCGAGTGGATCGTCATGCTCGACGACTGGACCTCCGGCGTGGGCAGCAGCCCCGATCAGATCTTCGAGGGACTACGGGCGATGGCCGGCGCAACCGGTCAGAGCCCCGGGACCGGGATGCCTGGAATGCCCGGAATGGGCCAGATGCCGGGCATGGGCGGCATGGGCGACATGGGCCACATGCCCGGGATGGGCGGAATGGGCCAGATGCCCGGCATGCCCGGCGTGGGCGGTGCGACGGCCAGCAACCTGCTCGGCGGCGACGGGGGAGACGTCAGTTACCCCTACTACCTCGTCAATGGCCGCATCCCCTCCGCGGCAACCACATTCACCGCCAAGCCCGGGCAGCGCATCCGCATCCGCATCATCAACGCCGGCGCCGACACGGCCTTCCGGGTCGCGTTGGCTGGGCACCGCATGACGGTCACTCACACCGACGGATTCCCCGTCGTGCCCACCGAGGTCGACGCACTTCTGCTGGGTATGGGGGAGCGCTACGACGTCATCGTCACCGCCGGCGACGGAGTCTTCCCCTTAGTCGTCTCGGCCGAAGGTAAGAACGCCGTCGCCCGCGCCCTGCTGTCCACCGCGACGGGAAGCGCACCCGATGCCGCCTTCCGCCCACCGGAGTTGACCCGGCTCGTCGGCACCGTCGACACCTTCACCGCCACACCGCAGGTGCAGCTACCCACCACCAGCGACCTCGACCTTCAGGCGCGGTTGAGCGGCACGATGGCGCGCTACGACTGGGCGATCAACGGCCGGCCTTATGACCAGACGATCCCGCTGACCATTCACGAGGGCCAGCACGCCACCCTGGCTTTCGCCAACAACACCATGATGTGGCATCCCATGCATCTGCACGGCCACACCTTCCAGGTGATCAAAGCCGACGGCACCCCAGGGCCGCGCAAAGACACCGTCATCGTCAAACCCATGCAGACCGTCGCCGTCAGGCTCGTCGCCGACAACCCCGGTATCTGGATGCTGCACTGCCACAACGGATATCACATGGGCGCCGGGATGATGACCACCCTCAACTACACCACCGGCTGACGCCACTCAGACCCCGCATTGGAAAGTTCAGAGAAAGGAGAATTCCCATGATGTTCTGGTCCGACCACGACATGAGCGGATGGGGATACACAGGCATGGTTATCGGAATGGTGTTGTTCTGGGCACTGATCATCGTCGGGATCATCGCCTTGATCCGCTTCAGTACCGGCGCCAACCAAAGCCGTGCCATCGCCCAACCCCAGCCCTACAGCGACTACGAGTCCCCCGAGCAGCTCCTCGCCGGCCGCTTCGCACGCGGCGAACTCGACGAGACTGAGTACCGCCACCGCCTCGAGGTCCTGCGGGCAACCGCGCACCAGTAAGCATCGGGCGGACCTGGCTGTGAGTGAGCGGATCCTCGCTTATCCCACCGTGTTGCGCGCCATGCGACGCCAGCACTTCGCGGTGCTCTCGACCAGCGACACGGCAGGCCATCCCGCCTCCGCGGGGGTGACCTACGGCCTGACCCGGTCAGGGGCAGTCATGTATGTCATGACCCGACGGCACCTGCAGAAGACCCGGAACATCGCTGTCAATGCCGATGTCTCCCTGGTGATTCCGATCCCGCGGCGGCTGCTATGGCCGGTCCCGCCCGCAACCCTGCAACTGCACGGCAGAGCCACGATCCTCGACTGGACCAATGCCGAAGCCCGCGAGGTCTTCTCGGGATTCCTGCTGGGCCGGCAGATCATCAACAGCTACCAGGAACTGCACCGCCGAGGCGAATCCCGCATCTGCTTTCTGCGGATCGACCTCGAACCCGTGATCCGAACCTACCTGGTCGGCACGTCGATCTGGCGAGCCCGGCGCAGCATGGAATCAGGCAGCGCAACAGCGATTCGCCGATGATCATGATTGAAACCATGGCCGCATAACGCCTCTGACAGAGATAGTGCGTGGGTGAACGCCCTCGAACTGGTGCTGTTGAGTTTTTGTGGCGGGGTGGGGTGTGGCAGTCCTGACGGTTCCCGTTGGTGTGTCAGGTGCGGTGTTTCTGCTGCCGATTCAGCTCACCGTTCTCGACGTGCCCAGCCCTGCGGTCACTCCGACAAACCTGCTGTTCAATATCGTGGCGATCCCCGGCGCACTGGCCCGTTACCGCACCCGGGCACCGCTACAGAGCCCGCTGACGCTGATGCTGCTGATCGGCACACTTCCCGGTGTCGTGATCGGCGCGTTCATCCGGGTATTCCTGATCCCCGGACCACAGGTCTTCCGGCTCCTTGTCGCGGGAGTTCCTCTTCCTCTTGGGATTTGGCTGTGCTTTCCCCGCAATCGGGTGACCGCCGTCCCTGCACCGCCCACCGGTTCACCGCGAAGATCAACCACCATCGCACTGGCGGCGGGCGTCGGGGTGATCGGTGGCATCTACGGCATCGGTGGCGGATCACTGCTGAGCCCGATCCTCGTCGGCCGCGGCATGCCCATCGCCACAGTGGCACCAGCCACCCTGGTCAGTACCTTCGTGACCTCAGCCGTCGGAGCGATCACCTACCTCATGCTGGCCATCGCCACCCCCGGACACCAGATCGGTCCAATGTGGACCATCGGACTCGCCGCCGGCGCGGGCGGACTGATCGGTGGCTACCTCGGAGCGCGGCTGCAACCACACCTGCCCGACAAGGCACTGCGAGCCGGCTTAGGCGTCCTCGCCATCGCGACTGCCCTCCTTTACCTTCTTCAAGCACTGCGCTAAGGCTGGGGAAGCTGCGCTCGACCGGATCGGTTCTTGAGCGAATCTTCACATAACCAACACCAAACCCCCCGGCCCAACGGCGCACAGTGGAAGGAAGTCCGCCAAACAGGTTGGTCTAGGTGAAGAAAACAGTTGGGACAGTCCAACTGACTCCCACCAGCATCCGCATCGGACGACGTGACCGAAGTTCAACAGGGAGGAATCACCACCATGACCGATTCAACAGAGGCCATCACTGACACGAGCCTCGCGCCGGCTCCGGCGACTGAGGTCGCCCATCGAAACACACGGCTCTACCAGGTCCTGGCCTGGGTGGGCATCGTGGCCGGCATCCTGTTCATCGTCGGGGCGGTCTTTGTCTCCGGGTTCTTGGCAGGCAGGACCGCAGACGGCTACGGGTGGCACCGAGGCGCGCAGAGCGGCCAGATGCAACCCGGCGGCCCGATGGGCGGCGGCTGCCCGATGATGCAGATGCAGCCTGGCGGCATGGGACAAGGCGGCATGATGCCCGGGATGATGCCCGGGGGCATGGGACCGGGCGGTATGAGAGGCCCGACTCCGAGCTCACCAACCCCGATGCAACCACCGGCCGGACAACGCTAAGGCGTTCATTCGCCGCGGCGCCGATGGGTGTGGCCCAGAGGCGTGACGCCGAGGAGAGCCGATGAAGAAACATTCGCTGATCGCGACGGCGCGACATCTTCTCGCTCACGCTGCGACCGCCTCGAGCGGTCGCAGTGCTGAAACCGTGTACGGGGGACACGAACATGTCCTGCGGCACACCCTCATCGCCCTCATGCAGGGGCGTTCGCTGGCCGAACACGACAGCGAGGGCGAAGCGACCATCTACGTGATCCATGGGCGAGTGCGACTGAGCACCGACGATGCCCACTGGGACGGGATGACCGGCGATCTGCTCGAATTGCCCCCATCACGGCACCGACTCGACGCCCTCGAAGACTCGGCCATCCTGCTGAGCGTGGTCAAACCCGAAGCATTGGACAGCGCTGACGACCGCGATAAACGGCGGTAGTCGATGAATTACCGCTTTACGTCGCTGGTGTGACGTCGAGCTCGGTGTACATGCCGGAGCCGTAGTGCCCGGCGATGTTGCAGAACAGTTCGTAGCGTCCCGGGGTGAGAGTGAGGGTGGTCCAGCCCATGGTTCCCGGGGCGATCCCGTCGCCCTCGCCGGCACCGCAGGTTTGGGCGGCTTCACCGAGGCTGCCGGTTTCGTCGACTTCCCAGTTGTTGCCGATGGGTCGCTGGCCGGGGTTCTGTCCCGAGCCCAGGGGCATGACCATGACCTCGTGGGCGAGCATGCCGCTGTTGGCGACGCGAAGAGAGACCTGTCCGGCGGGCACCGAGGTCGGGTTGATGGTCAGGCGCATCATGCCCATCCCCATACCGGGGCTGTTGGGCCACGCTCCTTGCGGACCAGCCATGGGTCCGCCGTTCATCCCCGGCCCCATCATCCCCGGCCCCATCATTCCCGGTCCCATCATGGGTCCGCCATTCATGCCGGGCCCCATCATCCCGCCCATGTCGGAGACCGTGACGTCAACGACGGCTCCCGCCAGGGCGGGTGCAGTGCAGGGCGCCGGCCGGGCAGGCAGGGGTCCACCGAAGCCTGGTCCAGCCATCGGGGCGAAACCGGGTCCGGCTCCGGCCATCGCCGCGGTGGCGCCGATTCCGAGGGCCAGGGAGGCCGCACCGATCAACAGGCCCGTGCGCAGGCGCGGCTTCACTGGTGTTCCCGCAGCAGTGCGACGCGGCGACGGTAGTCCTCGTCGTCGACCTCGCCGCGGGCGAACCGTTCGGCGAGGATGTCTTCCGGCCGGCGGCCCGGCGCTGCGCCGTGCGCCGCCGGTCCGTGGTGGTGTCCGGGGCCACCCAGATAGCGCACCGTCGCCACGATCGCGGTGATCACCAACGCGAAGAACAGAGTCAGGACTATCGCGGTCCCGATCCAGCCGCCCCATCCCCAGTAGCCGTGGTGCCACATGCCGCCGTAACCGCACATCACCGAACCCCCTTCGCGGGAAAACCCCGGGGATGCCCCCGATCTCTCCAGCATGCGCCCGTTCCGCCCCAATGTCACTAAATGCCGATAACATCGCCAAATGGCGATCCCTATTGCGTCCGGTTCGGTGACGAGGGTGGAGCTCGCCCCGGCGGCGGCGTTGTTCCGCTCGCTAGGTGATCCCACCCGGCTGGCGATCCTGCGACGCCTGGCGATCGGAGAGGCCCGAGTCGGCGAACTGGTCGACGAAGTGGCGCTGGCCCAGTCCACGGTGTCCAAGCACCTGGCCTGCCTCAAAGAGTGCGGCCTGGTCGACTCCGAGCCGGTCGGCCGGGCGTCGATGTTCCGGCTGTCCCAGCCCGCCCTGGTCGACCTGCTCGCCGCCGCCGAGACGGTGCTGCAGGCAGGCGGGCAAGCCGTCGCGCTGTGCCCGTCCTACGGAATGGACAGCTGCGCAGGGGATTCCGATGAGCGTTGACCATCCCACCGCCGTCGCGGCTGACGCCGGTCGACGACAGGTCCTGACCCGCCGGATCCGGCTTCTGGTGGCCGCGACAATCAGTTACAACGTGATCGAGGCTGCGGTCGCGCTCACCGCCGGGGCTCAGGCGTCCTCGACCGCGCTGATCGGGTTCGGCCTGGACTCGGTCATCGAGGTGTCCTCGGCAGCGGCGGTGGCCTGGCAGTTCTCCAAGCCCGACCACGAGACCCGGGAGAAAGCCGCCCTGCGGATCATCGCGCTGTCGTTCTTCGCCCTGGCCGCCTACGTCAACGTGGAATCAGTGCGGGCCCTGTTCGGCTACGCCGAACCACGGCCCTCGATTGTCGGGATCGTGCTGGCTGCGGTCAGCCTGGCGGTGATGCCGTTGTTGTCCAGGGCCCAGCGCCGCACCGGACGCGAACTCGGATCCCGGTCAGCGGTGGCCGATTCCAAACAAACCCTGCTGTGCACCTACCTGTCCGCAGTGCTGCTGGTCGGTCTCGGGCTCAACAGCCTGTTCGGATGGTCCTGGGCCGACCCGATCGCCGGCCTGGTCATCGCCGCCGTCGCCATCCGCGAAGGACTTGAGGCGTGGAAAGGCCGGAACTGCTGCGCTCCGATGCCAATGACCGAATCGTCCTGCGGGTCAACCCACTGTTGCGACTGATTACGGAAGGCCATGCCGCCCATGGCCAGTGATGGTGATGGCATCGACGGCCAACGCCGCCACTGGCGATCCACGTTCGAGGCCAACCCCACCATGTACGGAACACAGCCCAGTGAGCCAGGCCGCTATGCGGTGGAGTTGTTTCGGGCCGAGGGGGTTCGCGATGTCGCCGAGCTCGGCGCGGGGCAGGGGCGCGACACCCTCGCCTTCCTGCACGCCGGAATGAGTGTTACCGCATTCGATTACGCCGACGAAGGGCTCGCCGAACTCCGCAAAGCCGCCGCCGCAGCAGGCGTGGAGGACAGGCTGACCACGATCGTCAGCGACGCACGTGAACCGCTTCCCCTGCCGGACTCCAGCACGGACGCCGTCTACAGCCACATGCTGTTCAACATGGCCCTGAAAATCCCCCAGCTGGAGCGACTCTCAGCCGAGATCCACCGCGTCCTGCGCCCGGCGGGACTGCACGTCTACACCGTCCGCCACATCGGCGACGCCCACTACCGAGCCGGTACCGAACACGGAGACAACATGTTCGAAAACGTCGGATTCATCGTGCACTTCTTCGACCAGGACCTGGTCGACCACCTCGCAGCAGGCTTCCGCACAGTGGATCAAACCTCCTTCGAGGAAGGTGCCCTACCCCGACGACTGTGGCGCATCACCCAACGCAAGAACTGACCTGCGAGGTTCGGACCGTCCGAGCCAGGTTGCACAACCGTGCGGTTCTCGGATTCGCCACGAAAACCGGAAAAACCGCCCCGCCAAGCAGAGCGGAAAGACACAGAAAGCTGGGCTCACGGCGGTATCGGTTCGCCAATAGAAAACGGAACCTACAAGCAGGTGCAGCTGTAGGTTCCGCTTTTCGATGGCGGAATTCCGCTTTTGATGGCGGAAGGATGGCGGATCCGCCGGAAAGTGGTTAGCTGAGCTAGCCGTTCGTTGACGGTGCCGGCCGGAGGTGCCACGCTGAAGGCTGCGGCGGTGGTTTCGCCGCGCGGAGCAAGCGATGAAGAGTCCCGTGAAGGTGGACTTGAGTTCCGCGGTCGTGGCCTACCGACCAGCGGCGGGTGAAGAGCGGTCTGTTCTAGCGCACGAAGTGAAGGCCAGGGCGCTGTTCGACAGCTACCCGTGGCGCACGTTTCGGAGCTACGACAATCAGAAGCACTATTCGGGAACCTATTGGTCTTCCACGCTCGGCGACCATGTCATTTACGAGTCACGTCTGGAGTTGGCGAATCTCATGATCGCCGACTTCGTCGTTGATGTGAAACGCATTGCAGCGCAACCGTTCATGCTGACCGCGAAGGTGAATGAGCGGACCTGTAGGCACATCTTGGACTATTTCTGGGGTGCTGACGAGCAACCCATAGTGGTCGACGTGGTCAGGCGCGAACGGCTGATATAGATCGAGTTAGTCCTTCTCAAATGCCTCCGGAGGTGTCAGGAAGGGATCTGTAACTGATTCCTTTTCGGGGGTCCGTGTGTTGACTTACGTGGACTCTCCTGACACGCCCCGGAGGTGTTGTTGTGTCTGTGCATGTAGCTCCAGTCACGTCGTCCACGATTGTCGTTGCCGTTGATGTCGGCAAGACATCGGCGTTGTTCTCGGTCAGCGACGCGGCGCGTCATCGGCTGATCGGTCCGTCGGAATTTGCGATGACCGGGTCGGGTCTGACCGCGGCGGCGGCGCGGGCAACGGCTGTGGTGCCGCCGGCCGGGCGGGTGAAAGTCGGTGTGGAAGCCGCTGGCCACTACCACCGACCAGTGCTCGACCATCGGTGGCCGGACGGGTGGGAGGTGTTGGAGCTCAATCCCGCTCAGGTCGCCGAGCAGCGTCGGGTGCAGGGCCGGCGTCGAGTCAAGACCGACGTTATTGACCTGGAGGCGATCACCGAGTTGGTCCTGGCCGGGTACGGACGCCCGGTGAGCGATCGCGATGTCGTGATCGGCGAGGTGAACGCCTGGGCAGTACATCGGAGTCGACGGGTCGCCACGCGTACCGCGACGAAGAACCAGCTGCTCGGCCGGCTGGACCGGGCGTTTCCCGGACTGACCCTGGCTCTGCCCGACGTGCTGGCCACCAAGATCGGCCGGCTGGTCGCTGCCGAGTTCGCTGACCCGGCACGCTTGGCTGGTCTAGGAGTCAACCGGCTGATCCGCTTCGCCGCGACCCGGGATCTGCAACTGCGCCGCCCGGTCGCCGAGCGGCTGGTCGCCGCGGCCCGCGATGCACTGCCAACACGCGACGCTGCGATCGCGCGTCAGATCCTGGCTGCTGACCTGGTGCTGCTGGCCGACCTCGATGATCAGATCCGCGCCGCGGAGACCGCGCTGGAGTCGCTACTGCCGCACAGCCCGTATGCGACGTTGACCTCGGTTCCGGGCTGGGGGGTGGTGCGAGTATCCAATTACGCTGCCGCCCTGGGTGATCCGCGCCGGTGGCCGGGGCCGCGGCAGATCTATCGCGCGTCAGGGCTGTCCCCGATGCAGTATGAATCCGCCCACAAACGCCGCGACGGCGGCATCAGCCGCGAAGGCAGTGTGGCGTTGCGCCGCGCTCTGATCGACCTCGGTATGGGCTTGTGGCTCAACGAGCCGGCAGCCAAGAACTATGCCAAGGGACTCAAAGCCCGGGGTAAGCACGGCGGCGTCGTCGCCTGCGCTTTGGCCCATCGCGCCAACCGCATCGCCCACGCCCTCGTGCGTGACCACGCCACCTACGAACCGACCCGCTGGGCCTGAACCCCCTCCACCGGGGAAAGGAACTGCGCAGAAACCCTTCACAACCCCAGTCGGTAGTGCCACGCTGAACAGACGGGACGAAGGGCCGGATCAGATGCCGTAACGGCTATGGCGGACCCTCACCGGGTTACGCCGCTTCTAGCTTGGCACCCGGCCCTTCGCCTCCACGGCAGCCCGAACGACGCCAGATAACCCACACCGAGGTTGCATACGTCAGCGTGGGCGCCAGGCACCCGCCCTCATCGAGCATCACCACCGACCGCCCAGCTCAACACCCCAACAGGGGTGTCGACCCCCTATGGCCCCGACCCCCCTTGACTCGACCTACAGCCAGCTAGACCGCGATGCGGTTCAATTCCTCTGCGCTTGGACCCGCGCCATCATCGAATCCCGCGGCTGGACCTACACGGTGGTCAGCGAGCCAGACCACACCTACCTGGCGAATATCCGATTCCTGGCGGGATACCGACGCGGGTGGCTTATCAATCAGGAAGTGCTGGGCGAACTTCGGGCGCGGAGCGAGCAGTTGGGCGGACGGGCGATCGCCGAGTTTGAGGCATCTCTCACCGCATACCCAAAGCCACTGATCCGGCCCGCGCTGATGCACCTGCTCTGGTGCCATGAGTTGGAAGCAGACCTGACGCAACCACTACGGCCGGCGACGGTACTGGAGGTATCAATATGACCTTCGCGGGAGTGCGGGTCGGTCCGGGTGCACGTTTTTTGTACGACGGAGAGATCATCGAGGTCGTCGAGCTACATGCGGTTCACGGAATGCCGGAGGCCTTTGTCGGCGTCGTCTGAAAGATGACCCCTTATCGGCGGTTGAATTTTGACCCCTTCGATTGACTCTCGGCGTGAGCCGAGAGGAGAAGGGAGTTGTTGTCAGTGGAGGACTGGGCTGAGATCCGCCGGTTGCATCGAGCGGAGGGGTTGCCGATCAAGTTGATCGCCAGGACGTTGGGAATCTCGCGCAATACGGTGCGGGCGGCGGTGGCCAGTGAAGGGCCGCCGAAGTATGTGCGCAAACCGGCCGGCTCGGCGGTGGACGGCTTCGAGGACGCGATCCGGGCGCAGTTGACGGCGGTGCCGACGATGCCGGCGACGGTGATCGCCGAGCGGGTCGGCTGGACGCGTGGGATGACGGTGTTCAAAGAACGCGTCCGGGAGTTGCGCCCGGCCTATCTGCCGCCGGATCCGGCCGGGCGCACCACCTATGAGCCCGGGGAGATCGCGCAGTGCGATCTGTGGTTCCCGCCGGCGACGGTGTCGGTCGGGTACGGCCAGGTTCGTACCCCGATGCAGTTGCCGGTCTTGACGATGGTGTGCGGCTACTCGCGCTGGCTGTCGGGGATCCTGATCCCGAGTCGCCGGGCCGAGGATCTTTTCGCGGGCTGGTGGGCCCTCATCGCCGCGTTGGGGGCGGTGCCGCGCACCCTGGTCTGGGACGGCGAGGGCGCGATCGGGCGGTGGCGATCGGGCAAGACCGAGCTCACGGCGGACTGCCAGGGGTTTCGCGGGGTGTTGGGCACCAAGGTGATCGTGCTCAAGCCGGGTGAGCCTGAGCACAAGGGCATCGTGGAACGTGCCCATGACTACTTGGAGAAGTCGTTCCTGCCGGGACGCAGGTTCGAGGGTCCCGGGGATTTCAACCATCAGTTGCAGCACTGGCTGGGCATGGTCAACGCCCGGCGGCGGCGGGTGTTGGGATGCGCCCCGACCGATCGGATCGGCGGGGATCGGCAGGCGATGCTGACCCTGCCCCCGGTGGCCCCGCAGGTCGGGTGGCGCCACAGCACCCGGCTGGCCCGCGATCACTACATCCGGCTGGACTCCAACGACTACTCGGTGCATCCCGGGGTGATCGGACGGCGCATCGAGGTCCTCGCCGATCTGGACCGGGTGCAGGTGTTCTGTGCAGGCAAGGTCGTCGCCGATCACGAGCGGGTGTGGGCCTGGCATCAGACGATCACCGATCCCGAGCACCGTCAGGCGGCGAACATGCTGCGCCACAACAGGATCAGCGCCCTGCCGCCAGCCAGCGACCACGATGGCCATCCCACCGTCGAGCAGCGGTCGTTGAGCGACTACGACACCCCGTTGGGCATTGAGCTGAACGAAGGCGGCTACGCCTCATGACGACGCGGACCGCCCGGACAGGCGCCCGGGCAACCTCATCAACCAACCGGGATCTGACCGCGGAGATCACCTACCTGACCCGCGCCTTGAAGGCTCCGACGATGCGCGAGGCCGTCACCCGATTGGCCGAACGGGCCCGCTCGGAGTCCTGGACCCACGAGGAGTTCCTGGTGGCCTGTCTGCAACGGGAGGTTTCCGCCCGGGAGTCACACGGCGGTGAGGGCCGCATCCGGGCAGCACGGTTCCCCTCGCGGAAATCGTTGGAGGAGTTCGACTTCGACCACGCCCGCGGCCTCAAACGAGACCTGATCGCCCATCTGGGCACCCTGGACTTCGTCGTGGCCAAAGACAACGTGGTCTTCCTCGGCCCACCCGGAACCGGCAAAACCCACCTGGCCATCGGCATCGCCATCCGCGCCTGCCAGGCCGGCCACCGAGTGCTCTTCGCCACCGCCTCCGAATGGGTCGCCAGATTGGCTGAAGCCCACCACAGCGGCCGACTCCAACAAGAACTCCTTCGCCTGAGCCGCTACCCCCTGTTGGTCATCGACGAAGTCGGCTACATCCCCTTCGAGCCCGAAGCGGCCAACCTGTTCTTCCAGCTGGTGT